>Ga0247727_10003417_pt1 | contig 35121 bp, 28 predicted proteins | sample WisWelCaveWW1625_FD_202498 | JGI IMG/M metagenome (GOLD analysis project Ga0247727, IMG submission 202498) | Biofilm microbial communities from Wishing Well Cave, Virginia, United States - WW16-25 | ecosystem: Environmental > Aquatic > Deep subsurface > Groundwater > Cave microbial mat | place...
GTAGCTGCCTGTGACTGCTTCGCGCCACTCCTGGTAGACCAAAACACACGCCGCGCTAACGACCGCCACATACTTTGGCAAAAGCGGGAATTCGCGGGATTAGGCGGGATCAAGCGGAACATCAACTACTTAGAAGCGGGATTATTGCCGGAAGGTTGGCGGGAATCCCGCATAAAATGGCAAACCAAGCCGTAGAACCAGGCATTCGCCCAAATGGGTTGGCACACCGAAGGTACCTTCAAAAGGCGTTGAACGGCTGTTGAAGGCATCGAAAACGGGCAGCTCCTCTCACACCCACATGCCTACTTCACACCAATCCAAGTGCAGATCCCAGTGCAGAGGCTCAAACCGGCCTTGAGAGTGCCTGCGATCACTCGGAAGGGCGCGGCAATCATGAATGTTGGCAGAGCCGGAAGGCTCTGGGAATTGGGAGCATCCAAGTGCAGCGAAACGAGAGGTCTTAGCCACCCCAAAGTTCAGATTCTAGCTGGTCCAGATTTCTTGGAATGCCAGGTCACCGGCTGTTCGTCTTTTGAAGTAACGCACGTCGTAGCTCCACAAGGGCCAGAGTATCCCGCTCGCAATATTTGAGCAGCGCCTGACGGACGTGCTCCTTCCCTGCCGGATCGGTCGCCTCGAAGATCATGTTGTAATACTGTTGGGCTGCTGCGCCACCTTCCCTAATCTCAAGATCGCAATAGCTGAGAGAAGGAACGACGGCGGGCAAGACGTCCTTGAGTGAAAACGACCCCATGAACTGCGGATGGTAATAGTGCTGTTTGATCTTCTTTTGAAGGTCCCAAAGACGATCGATGGCTCGGTCAAGGTCTGGTTTGAGTCTGGGTAACGTCTCGGCCAACCCTTTCAATATCCGTTCCTCGTAACCAGAATAGACGCAAATACTACCCACTCGTCCGAGCGACTCTAAGAGCCTAAGAGCAAGCTCCTCACGGGGGTCTCTTTTGTCGGCACAGACGTATTCATCGTGCCGAAGCTGTCCATCTTCCGTTTCGATGTGATTAGACCACTGGAAGGGGACTGTCTGATATGGGCGTGTCATTGCGTACTTGGGTATAGCTGGCATGAACGTTTCAAAATCGAGATGATGGAGGGGGTATTGGACCGATGTTAACTCTGCTCGCAAATCATGGTTGATCCACTCCACATTGTCCTTCTCGCGCTGTTGCCGTATGGAAAGCGGAAATCCTGCCGGGATTTCGTCGATGGTCTCTACTCCCTCCCTCACGAGCTTGTTGAAGGTCGTTCGCCCGCCAGACAAGTGGTATATCCACCGAGTGTGCTTGCTCTGGGTGCAATGATTCCAGAATGGACAGAGATACGGATCCTCACAGTGGTAGTCAGGTTCGATAACCGGCGGGTCTGAAGCCGTTAGCATAGCTTGCATTGATGCGAGGTGATGCGGGACCTGTGGTAGCAATTCGGTCGTCTTTGCCGTCAGATCCTCAATAGTAAAAAGCTGTTCCAGATTCAGCTCCCCGCCTGAATAGATGTACTGGTTGTTCAGATGCATCACGCACGATCCAGAGAGAGCGATTGCTGCACCTGTCAGGACATAGGTCTGGATTGCAAGATCGGGATAATGTTCATCCTTGGCTTTCGCGGAGGACTTAACCTCAATCAGGCGCCACCGGTCTCTGCCAGCACGCTCGAGGATGTCCACCCGAATGATGACGTTGTCAAAACTGAACGCACCTTGGAAGATGGCTGATACGCGCGGATCACGCACCAGCTCTGATGTCTGCTTGACTGCCTCATCCAGCTTATCAGGGCCAGCGTCCACGAGGACGCCCCCGGGGAAAAGCCCGTGGGCAAGCCAGCCGACCTCTTTGCCCATCTCCAGACGGCCTTCAGACGTTTCGTCTCGTGCCGTGGCTAGCGCCGTCGCGTGAGTCTCAAAGTACAGCTGCTTATGGCACTGCAGGCCGGAGAGGTATTTGGATTTGGAGAGGCGCATATTAGCTTATATTTGTGCTGTTTCCGTAGGCATGTTCTGTTCACTGTGCATTGCCAAAATCTTAGTGCAGGTGAATAATGGCGTCAACACTTAGGATCTCCGCCCTTTTCATCGCAGTCCCCTGATCCCCACAACTGAGAGGTGTGTCCATGCTCTCTCGCCACGTTGAGGTCAGCACTTTCAGGCTCACGTCACAGCTCAAAATTGTTTTGCTGGCGGCGATCGCCTTCGTCGGTCTCACGGTTTTCTCTGGATCCCTAGGCACTGTCCGGCATGACGAGGCGGCGGCCCAACCAGCAACCACGGAGGCTCCTGCGCCCCTGTTGGAAAAGGGACATCCGGTAGACTGGTGGTTCGTCTTCAAATTCAACACTCAATCGTTTCCTAGTTGTGGGGACAATGCCGAAAGAAAGTGTCCCTTTGGGGGGAAGGTCCAGAACTATAAGGCATTCGGCCAGCAATTTGTGTATGCCAGCAGTGAAAACCCGTCGCTCCAACAAGGAAACGGCTGCGCAGGCGGGACCACGACCGATCCGCTGGGCGCCACGTTTGATCAGGTCTATCACCACTCGTTCTATTATGTTCTCTGGAACGATCAATTTTATGATGATCCGAAAATCAACGGCTGCACCCAAGCGTGCGGTGCTCCGTGGGGTCATTCGAAAGGCATGCTCGCCTGGAATGCAACAGGGGAAGGTGTGGCCTTGCAGGTCACGACACCGTCCTGGCCCGCTGCCGGCAGCGCAGACTCGCCTCGTCATATAAGTGGGAATACGCTCGGCTGTATAGCGCGTCCCAACAATGTCCTCGTCAGCCAGCACTTTTTCTCGGTGAAGCTGAATAAAGACGATCTCCTCAAGGTCCTGAAAGCACTCCAGAATGCCAGTGTGGTCACGGACCCCACGAATCGCCAACTGGTTCATAATGGCGGGCCTGCGGATGTTCAACAACTCGTCGAAAGCCTTGGGACAAAATCCCGCAGCACCACCGTGACGAAAGAGACGCTGTCAAACGGCGTGGAATTGATCTCAAAGCCTTCACGTCTGAATGTGCCGCCGTGGCAGATGGTGTCAGCTGTGCTAGGTGGTGTTCCCCTGAGGACAGCCACGTGGTGGGCAGCTCCTAAAATCTATACGACGACCAAGTCCACAAAGGTTGCGTGCTGGAACACCGAACTGGAGAAACCCGGACCGGTCGAGATTGCCATAACAGGACACTGGGCAGGGACCACGTTCGGCCTCAGTGGAGGGCCAGGCAAAGATTTCAACCATGCGAAGATAGGAGTTTCTACAGGAGACGACCACTATGCAATCTTCGGAGACTTGAACCAGCAGGGCATTTTGAGAGGGCAAAACTGTTCCCGCAGCCAAAACGGCCGAGGCGGTCTATTTTATGTACTAGGCAACAACGTGCTGTTTGACAGTGTGACAAACTTGATTCATGGAGCGACCGCACCCACAAAGGCTCTCCAGTGATCCATTGGACGTCGCTGAATTTCCGCTTGACAAGAAGTCGCATCACTTCTACCCTACCCGCCACATAAGTCCTGGGCTAAGGGAAGAGGGTGCGAATCCCTCGCGGTCCCGCCGCTGTAACTGGGGACGAAACCCGCCGATATGTCACTGTCTCCCTTTGGGGAGATGGGAAGACGCGGGGAGTAGGATGATCCAGAAGCCAGAAGACCTGCCCGGTGATTGACCAACCTTCCCTCGTGGATCTGGGGCAGGGTGAGGATGAAGAAGCTGGGTGCAATCCTCAGGGTGTCACAGCCTTGAGGATTTTTATTTGTCCCGACGTGCACCCACAATTGCCTGGACGTGCCTCGCAGTCCTGCTGATCGCCGGAGTGCTCCCTGTCGGTTCTCAGCAGACTGAGACCGGACCGCGAACCTTCGTGGATGACCTTGATCGCAAGATCATCCTCACGCACACTCCCCGCCGCATCATCTCCCTGGCACCCAGCATCACCGAGACGCTGTTCGCTATCGGCCTTGGCGAGCGTGTGGTCGGCGTCACGCAATACTGCGACTACCCCCCGGAGGCCCAAGCCAAACCGAAGGTCGGTTATATCCATCCGAACCTAGAATCCATCGTGGCTTTGCAGCCGGATTTGGTGTTGGCCCCCCGCGAATTCCTCCGCGGGGAAGTTCTGGGCAAGCTCGAGCAATTGAATATCCCGACGTATGTTATGGACGCCGGCATGATTGACGACGTCCTGTCGCACATCCGGACATTGGGGCGGATGCTAGGGGCATTGGACGCCGCCGACGAGTTAGCCGGCCGGATGCAAAAGCAACTCGAGGCAATCAAAGCCCGTACCGCCATGTTGCCTCGCCCGCGGGTGCTGTATGTCCTGAACAGCGAGCCCTTGATCACGGTCGGACCGGGAAGCTTCATCCACCAAGCGATCGAATTGGCCGGCGGGTCGAACATTGCGGAACCCTCGCGAGTAGCTTATCCGCGGCTCAGTATGGAGACGGTGCTCAAGGCGAACCCCGATCTCATCATTTTCCCGAGCAGCGTGGTGGAACGCGGCTCTGAGGGGGAGCGGCAGCGGTGGCAGCGCTGGGCGACCCTCTCTGCAGTCAAACAGGGGCGATTCTATCGCCTCCCCAACGAGCTCCTCAACCGTCCCGGGCCGCGCGTCGTCCAGGGAGTCGAGACACTGGCCCGGATTCTTCATCCGGACACATTCGGAGAAAGGGACTCACGCTGATGGGAGTCGTGGGCCTGACGAGAGGCCGGTGGGTCACCGCGATCGTGACGCTTCTGAGCGCCGCTGTGCTGATGCTGATCGTCTGTTTGCGGTTCGGCGTGGAATATATCGGATTCACCGAGGCCGCACGCATCCTCGTCCATACTGTTCGAGACGGGCAGGTCAGCGTAGGGACGGCGGGCCCTGCAGGCGCGATCCTCCTGCAGGTCAGGCTTCCGAGACTGTTGCTGGGTTTCCTGGTAGGCAGCAGTCTCGCCGCTGTTGGAGTGGCACTCCAGGCCTTGCTGCGCAACCCGCTCGCTGATCCCTATGTGCTCGGCATCTCGAGCGGAGCCGCGTTGGGGGCAACGGTGGCAACTCTCTTGGGCCTTGGGACGGCAGCGTTTGCAGTGACCGCTCTCCCCTTGTTTGCGTTCATGGGCGGACTGTTCTCGCTCTTCGTCGTCTATCGCATCGCGGCATCCTACGGTCGTCTCCCGATCCACATCCTCCTGCTAGCCGGCGTCATTCTCAACGCCATCTTCTCGGCTCTGATCATGTTCATCACCTCGATGATGGAGCCGAACCGGTCTTTTGGCATGATGGCCTGGCTTATGGGGGCGTTGACTCCGCCGACCTATTCAACCCTGGCGGCTCTGGCTGCATATATTGCCACGGGGGGAATAATTCTTCTCCGGCAGGCGCGGGCCCTGAACCTCCTGACTTTTGGCGAAGAAGCGGCCGCGTCCATGGGTGTTGAGGTGGAGAAGACGAAGAAAACCATATTTTTCACGGCAGCCCTGCTGACGGGCGCCGCTGTCTCGGTCAGCGGCATGATCGGATTCATCGGCATGGTCGTTCCGCACATCGTTCGGATGGTCATCGGTGCGGACCATCGACTGCTCCTCCCGGCCGCGGCGCTCGTGGGCGGCGTCTTCCTCATTGCTGCTGATACGGTGGCGCGGATCGTACTGGCTCCGGGGGAGATACCGGTCGGAGTCGTGACGGCCTTGGCCGGAGGGCCGTTCTTCATTTTTCTGTTGATGAACAGGAAGACCAGTCCGATCCAGTGGCGAGACTGACGAGTGTGGTGTAGCGGGACAGGTGCGTACCCGATCTTCCCGCGTGACGGCACGGGTACAAGGACGACGGAAAGGGAGGGAGTATCGGAAGGATAAGCTGACAGCGACGGGGAAGATGGTGCGAAGCCATCACGGTGCCGCCACTGTAAGCGGGGAGTAATCCTGCACACGCCACTGTGCGCCATGGCGCATGGGAAGGCGCAGGAGAGCCACGATCCGCAAGTCAGGAGACCCAACTGTCGGCGATTCTGTTCACCCTTCGAGCATAAGGGAGGCACGGTCATGGGAATGCTATGGGGCGTCCGTTGCAGAGGAGCGTTCTGGGTTGGAATGTTGCTGGTGTGCGTGGCCTGGTCGGGACTTGGTCACGCGCAGGAGTGGCCGGATGGCGCGGAGAAGGAAGCAGAGGTCGCGGTGAGGGACGTCGTAATCAGTGCGACCAAGACGCCGGTGCCGCTGAGCCAGGTCACCAGCGCCGTGGAAATCATCACCGAGGCGGATATTCAGAAACAGAAATTCAAAACGGTTGTAGAGGCATTGCGCCTCAGCCAGGGACTGACGGTGTTCGCAAGCGGTGGGCCGGGCACGGAAGCCACCGTCCGTATACGAGGGGGAACCAATACCCAGACATTGGTCCTCATCGATGGCGCAATCGTCAACAGCGCCACACAAGGGCACTACAATTTTGCCAATCTCACCACCGACAATATCGAGCGCATCGAAATTCTCCGGGGTGCGCAGAGCATGCTGTGGGGCTCTGATGCCATGGGAGGCGTGATCAACATCATCACGAAGCGGGGGAGCGGGACCCCGCAGGCGAGCGCCTTCTTCGAGTATGGAGCGTACTCGTCCATCCGGGAGGGCGGGCAGGTATCGGGTCAGAAAGGGCCAGTGGATTTTTCGTTTGCGCTGTCTCGATGGGACTTCACCGGATTTTCGGCTGCGGATTACCGGTTGGGCGCGGCGGAACGGGACGCGTTCAGGAATTGGCAGGGGTCTTCACGGATTGGCGTCGCGCTGCCGCACGACGGGCGGTTGGAGTTTTCCTTCCGCTGGCTCAACAGCGACGTTCGATTGGATAACATTTCGACGCCGGTGCGCGACGTGTTCGGGTCGAAAACCAGAGACCAGGAAATGATCTTTACCGGCACCTACGATCAGACCATCACGAACTGGTGGTCTCAGAAGATTACGCTTGCGCGCGACGAGGATCAGGCCAAGTTTTTCCCGGGCACGGTCCAAAGGAATTTGACGACAGGAGCGTTCAGCGTTCCAGCCACCGGTCCGGTCAACGAAGTGAGAACTGTCTCGAATCGCATCGAAGCGCAGGAAAATTTCCAGATCGGGAAGCCGCTTCTTCTCACAGTCGGATATCAATTTCGGGAACAACAGGGAGAGAACGACACGGGGCTTTCCAACAGGACGCTCCGGTCGAATGCCGGCTTTGCTCAAGCACAGCTCAATCTCTGGGATCGCGTTTCCGCGACGGGAGGGGTGCGGCAGGACAGCTACAACGCCTATGGAGATGCGACGACCTATCGGGCCACCGCCGGATACTTTCATCCCGAAACGAACACCAAGCTCCGAAGCAGCTATGCGACCGGGTTCCGGGCCCCCGCTATCAACCAGCTGGCATTCCCGAATTTCGGCAACCCGAACTTAGCGCCGGAGAAAAGCCAGTCGTTCGACGTGGGCGTGGATCAGAAATTCGGCGGGGATCGTGTCCGTCTCAGCGCGGGCTATTTCTGGAACCGATACCGGGACCTGATTCTCAATGTTGTGAACGATCCGCTCTGCGCGCCGTTCAGCACGTCGCTGTCCTGTCCTCGGAATATCGGTGCCGCCGCGACGAAGGGGTGGGAGACGAGTGCGGCGGTTTCATTGGTGCGCGACCGCCCCTTCGCAAAAAATCTGGAATTACAGGGGCAATACACGAACACGCTCACGCGAAATATGAGCGACGCGTTGCGCCTGCCTCGTATTCCGATCGATCAGTGGAGCGCGCTGTTGACCTATCAGCCTATCGATCCCCTGGTGATGACGCTCGCGGCCCGCTACGTGGGCTCGCGATTGAACGATGCCCTGAACCGCCAGCCTCAGAGGGCCTTTGATGTCTGGACGTTGACGGCCGCCTATGACGTGACGAAGCAGGTGCAGGCCTATATGCGCGTGGACAATTTGTTCGATGAAAAGTATCAGGAAATCCTGAACGCGGGCACGGCGGGCCGTTCCGTGTTTGTCGGCGTGAAGATCAGTTACGACGCCAAGTAGAGAAAGACGGTCGTGAGTTTTCCGAGAATCGTCATTGCCGGCACGCACAGCGGAGTCGGCAAAACGACGGTGACACTGGCGCTGCTGGCGGCCCTGACGACTCGGGGCCGCCGGGTGCAGTCGTTTAAAGCCGGACCGGATTTCATCGATCCCGGCCATCACAGCGCCGTCACCGGCCGACTCGCGCGCAATTTGGACGGTTGGATGCTCGGCGAGCGTATCAATCGCGATATCTTCGCGCGCGCGGCCGCCGATGCCGACCTCTCGATCATCGAAGGCATGATGGGGTTGTTCGATGGCAGCTCACCGGTGGATGAAAAAGGGAGCACGGCCGAACTGGCGAAGCAGTTGAGCGCTCCCGTCTTGCTCGTCGTTGATGGGAGTGCGATGGCCCGCTCGGCGGCGGCGATGGTTTCAGGATATGCCCGGTTCGATTCAGGATTGCGCGTCGCTGGCGTCGTGTTCAACCGCGTCGGTAGCGACAGACACTATCGGTTGCTCAAGGAAGCGGTCGAAGCGGAAACAGACGCGGTCGTAATGGGATACCTCAAGCCTGATCCAGGTGTCACGGTTCCTGACCGACATCTTGGGCTGGTGACTGCCACCGAGGAGGGAAGTACCGAACTTTATGGTCGCCTTGGAGAAGCGGCAACAAGAACGGTTGATTTGGATCGGATCGAGGCACTCGCTCGATCAAGTGGAGAGTTGGCTGTGGCGCCGACCCCGTCTGTCCCATTGGACCGAGGGCCGACAATTCGAGTGGGCGTCGCCTACGACCCGGCATTCTGTTTCTACTACCCTGACAATCTCGACCTGTTGGAAGCCGCAGGTGTTGAGCTGGTCAAGTTTTCACCACTGAACGATCAGGTTCTGCCCAAACTCGACTTGTTGTATCTGGGCGGCGGCTATCCGGAACTGCACGGTGAGAGGCTGGCAAAGAATACAGCGATGCGAGAGGCCATCCGCGCATTTGCCGACCGAGGCGGAGCGATCTATGCCGAATGCGGGGGGATGATGTACCTCACGCAGGCCATCCGTGATTTCGACGGGCGGTCGCATGAGATGGTCGGGCTCTTCCCGGCCGAGGCCGTGATGAAGCGGCCCGGCCTGACCCTCGGCTATCGAGAACTCCGAGTCGCACGCTCCTGCGTGCTGGGGGACGTCGGCCTGATCGCACGGGGACATGAGTTTCATTACTCCTCGCTTGTGCCCACCGGGCGGCTGGAGTACGCCGGCACTCTCACGGATGCCAAGGGCCAGGCGCGTGGCCAGGATGGCCTCATCGTCGGCAACACGCTGGCACTCTATACCCATCTACATTTCGCCAGCCGGCCCGCGCTGGCGCAGGCGCTGGTCGCCTCGGCGCGCTCGAGACTCCGGAGCCATAATTTCAGCCAGGGAGGAGCGGAATGATGGATGCCCCGGCGCACAAGGCGCGGATGCAACGGCTCAAGGCCTCGGTGGATCGGCGCATTGCGTCCGCGCAGACGGAGAAAGGCTTGGTGATCGTCTACACCGGCGCGGGCAAGGGGAAGACGACGGCGGCACTGGGTATGGCGCTGCGCTGTATCGGACACGGCCTGAAGGTGGCGGTGGTGCAGTTCATCAAAGGTGCGATCGATACGGCCGAAGAGCGCGCGCTGGCAAGCTTCGGTGAACGAGTCACGTTCTTGCGTATGGGCGAAGGCTATACCTGGGAAACGCAAGACCGGGAACGGGACTCGGAGATGGCCCACCGTGCCTGGGCAGCGGCGAGCGCATTCCTCGGCGATCCCGCCTATGCGATGGTGATTCTCGACGAGCTCAATATCGCCCTCCAGCACAACTACCTCTCGCTCGACGCGGTGCTGGAGGTGCTCGCTCAACGCCCTCCCCTACAGCACGTCGTCATCACCGGCCGGGGAGTGAAGCCTCCCCTCCTCGAGCGGGCGGACCTGGTCTCTGAAATGAAGATGATCAAACACCCGTTCCGCAAGGGCATCAAGGCGCAGAAAGGAGTCGAGTTCTGACCGAAAAACTCTGTGAGAACTGCGAGCAGCGGTTTCAGTGCGGCCAGTATGGCTGCTGGTGCGGTCGAATCCCGCTGACGGACCGGCAATTCGACTGGATTGCCGACCGCTTTCGGGAATGCCTCTGTCCGGCCTGCCTCAAAAAGGTCAGCGGCGGGGAACTCGGTCCTCGTCCGTCCCAGACGGACCGGCCGGCGATCTAGGTGACCCATGGCTGCCCGCACGCTCATGATTCAGGGGACCGCCTCGCATGTCGGGAAATCCGTGCTGGTTACGGCGCTCTGCCGGCTCTTCCGACGACGCGGGCTCCGGGTCGCCCCGTTCAAGGCGCAGAACATGTCGAACAACTCGTTCGTGACTGCGGACGGTCGGGAGATCGGACGGGCCCAAGCCGTCCAGGCGGCCGCGTGCAGGCTGGCGCCACGAACTGATTTCAATCCGGTGCTGATCAAGCCGGAAAGCGAGCGGCAGGCGCAATTGGTCGTGCACGGGCAGGTCGTCGGATCGCTCACGGCGTCCGACTTCGGCCGGATCCGACGCGAGTATTTCCCTGCTGTGCGGGAGTCCTTTGCGCGGCTGGCCGAAGAATTTGATCTGGTGATCCTCGAGGGGGCCGGTAGCCCGGCCGAGATCAACCTGCGCGAGCAGGATATCGTGAACATGCGCATGGCCCGTGAGGCGAAGGCTCCCGTGGTGCTTGTGGGCGATATTGATCGCGGCGGAGTGTTTGCTGCTCTGGTCGGCACGCTGGCACTGCTTCAGCCCGACGAACGTTGCTATGTGAAGGGATGGCTCATCAACAAGTTTCGTGGCGACCCGGACGTGCTGGCTCCGGGGCTCCACATGTTGGAAGCCCAGACGGCCCTGCGTTGTCTCGGCGTCCTTCCGCATTGGGGGGACTTGCGTGTGCCACAGGAAGATTCACTGGGATGGGACGGCCTGACATCACCCGCGCGCCAGCGAACGGATCTCCTCACGATTGGCGTCGCCGATGTGCCGGCCATCTCGAATTTCACGGACTTCGAGGCGCTGGTCTGGGAGCCAGAGGTGCACCTGGTTCGCTTAGCTAGAGAGACCGCTCAGCCGCTCGATGCCCTGATCTTCCCCGGCACGAAGAACACGGCGCAGGCGCTGCGCTTCATTAAGGCTACGGGACTGGACCGCGTTGCCCAACGCGTGGTGGCGGACGGAGGGACGGTGGTCGGCATCTGCGGCGGCTATCAGGTCTTGGGAAAACAGATTCGTGATGCCCGCGGGATCGAATCCCCGGAGCGGGAGTTAACAGGCCTGGGGCTGCTCGATGTCGTGACCAGCTTCGCCCGCAAGAAGGTCCTGATCCAAGTGACCGGGATGCATCGTGAGAGTGGCGCACCGGTGGAAGGTTATCAAGTGCACATGGGGCGGACGAGAGTGGGCAACGACGTGCTCCCGCTGCTCGATGTGCAGAAACCGGATGGGTCGCGGCGGTGGACCGAAGGGGCGGTGTCCCTCGATGGCCGCGTCTTCGGGACCTATGTGCACGGCCTGTTCGATGCGCCGGAGTTCCGGCGGGTGTTTCTCAACCGGCTGCGCGCGCGCCGTGGGTGGGCCCCGTTCGAGGTCCAGCCCGGCTGTTCGTTGGATCACGCGCTCGATGAACTGGGGGACTTTGTGGAGCAACACGTTGACCTGCGCGCGATCGAGGCCATCGTGGAGAAAGGCGTGTAGCGCCGTGGGTATCACGAAACGGGCCACCAGCAGACGACGCCGAGGGCGTCTGATTTTCGTGGTCGGTGGGGCGTCGTCTGGGAAGAGCGAACTGGGGCTCTTGCTGGCGGGACGCGCAACCGCACGCGCCTTCATCGCCACCGGCCAGCCGCTCGATGCCGAAATGGCGGAGCGGATCCGGCGCCATCGACGATCCCGGGGACCGGTCTGGGACACCGCCGAGGTGCCGATTGACCTGGAGCGCTGGTTCCGCGCGAAGGGTCAGTTGTATCGGGCCATCGTGTTGGACTGCCTGACGCTCTGGTTGAGCAACCTGAGAGAGCAGGGAGTCCCGGACACACGGATCCTCGAGTTGGTGGACACGTTGCTCCAGGCGATCCGTACTGTTCCGGCGCGGGTTGTGGTGGTGACAAACGAGCTGGGGATGGGGTTGGTTCCGCTGGAGGCGTCGGCTCGGCGCTTTCGGGATTTGGCCGGGCAAATCAACCAACGCGTCGCACGGGAGGCGGATGAGGTGTATGTCGTCGTCAGTGGGCTGCCGATGCGGATCAAGCCGCAAAGTGGGATGCGTGTCTTCCGGAGGACACCGTGACGCTGCCGCAGGCCGTCGAGGCGATCCGACCCACAGATCGCGCGTGTCTGGAGCGCGCTAGGCGTCGGCTCGACCGGCTCACGAAGCCGGTGGGAAGCCTCGGACGCCTTGAGGATCTTGCCGCGTGCTACGTAGGGATTACCGGCGAGGAGCAACCGGCCATCCCACGTGCCGCGGTATTCACGTTCGCGGCGGATCACGGCGTGGTCGACGAAGGGGTGAGCGCCTATCCCCGGACGGTTACGGCGCAGATGGTCCTGAACTTCCTCAGGAGCGGCGCGGGAGTGAACGTTCTCGCGTCGCACGTGGGCGCGGAGGTCCGGGTGGTAGATATCGGCGTGGCGCATGAGTTCGGCCCACTGCCGGGTCTGCTTCACCGAAAGGTTGCCCACGGCACGAGGAACTTCCTGCGCGAGCCAGCCATGACCCGTGAGCAAGCGATTTATGCCATCGAGATCGGCGTGAACCTCGCGGTCGAGGCCACAAGCGAAGGATTGGGCCTCCTGGGCACGGGCGACATGGGCATTGGAAACACCACGGCGAGTGCGGCGATTACAGCGGTGATGACCGGTGAATCGGTCGTAGCCGTCACCGGTCGCGGGACCGGCATCGACGAAGCCGGATGGGCGCACAAGGTGGCCGTCATCGAGCAGGCGCTCAGCAACAGACGACCGGATGCGGCTGACCCGCTCGATATCCTCGCGAAAGTCGGAGGCTTTGAGATCGCGGGACTGGCCGGGTTGATCCTTGGGGGTGCGGCTTGCCGGCGTCCGGTGGTCCTCGACGGATTCATCGCTGGCGCGGCAGCGATGATTGCCGTCGGACTCCAGCCGCTCTGTTGTGAATATCTGATCGCGTCCCATCTGTCCGTCGAGCGTGGCCATCAGGCCATCCTGAAGAAGTTGGGCCTTCGACCGCTGTTCGATCTGGATCTCAGGCTGGGCGAGGGAACCGGCGCCTGTTTGGCCATCAGCCTGATTCACGGGGCGATCAAAATCTTCACAGGCATGGCGACCTTTGATGAAGCCGGTGTCTCGGAACGACTGTCATGAGCACCGGGATCGTCCGTCCATTCGTGATCGCCTGGCAGTTTCTGACAGCCGTGCCCTTGAGCCGCAACCATCACAATCCGGCACCCTTCGAGTTGGCGGCGTCGATGGCTTGGTATCCAGTCGTGGGGCTGCTCCTAGGAGGCGTGCTGGCCCTGACAGCGTGGCTGCTTTCCGTGGTGATCGCCCGGGTCGCGCTGGACGCGCTGCTCATTGTGTTGTTGGTGACCCTCACGCGAGGCCTCCATCAGGACGGATTGGCGGACACGCTGGATGGATGGGCGGGCGGGCGCACGCCCGCCGAGCGACTGGCGATCATGCGAGACGGGCGCATCGGTGCGATCGGGGCCACGGGGCTGATCCTCGCGTTGGGGCTCCGCTATGCGGGGCTGGCTGCCCTCCCGGAAGCGGACCGTCTCCCCGTCCTGCTTTGCATGCCGGCGGTCGGGCGCTGGGCGATGGTGGTGGGCGCCGTCGCCGTGCCCTATGCGCGGACGGAAGGCGGACTTGCGGAATCGTTTCTCCAGAATCTGAAGACTCACCACGTGTTGCTCGCGACTGTGTGGCTGGCCGCGGCGCTGGTCTTCGCTGTTGGAGTCGTCAGCGCGGTAGTCAGCCTATCCGTCACGGCGCTCGTGGCACGCGCCGTGAGCGCGCACTCCCGCCGTCTCTGTGGAGGAGTCACCGGCGACACCCTCGGCGCCACCAACGAGGTGGCGGAGGTTGTGTTTCTGTTGCTGGGCCCTCTGCTTGTGAGGGCAGGATGAACGCCGGCACGCTCCTCGTGGCCTGCGCCCTCGATGCCGTGGTCGGCGATCCCCGCTGGCTGCCCCATCCGGTCCGACTGATGGGTCGGGCGATCGCCGGGTATGAACGGAGCATCCGCCCGATCCTGTCCAATAGGACGTGCGAACTCATAGCCGGGATCGTGCTGGCTGTGGGGCTGCCGGCGGTCTCTTATGGCGTGGCTTGGCTCGTGGTCGACCAGGCAAGCCGGCTCCATGAGGTCATTGGCCAGGGAGGCGAGGTGGCGCTGGCCTTCACGACGCTCGCGGCGCGGGACCTGGCGGATCATGCGCGGGCGGTCAGGCACGCACTTGTCGCCGGTTCGCTTGAAGCGGCACGCGAAGCGGTCTCCCAGATGGTGGGGCGTGACACAGCTCAGCTCTCCGAGGAGGCGATTGTACGCGCGACTGTGGAAAGCGTCGCCGAGAGCACTGCGGATGGTGTCGTGGCGCCACTGTTGTATTTGGTACTGGGCGGCCCGCCCCTGGCCCTCGCATACAAGGCCGTCAACACACTGGATTCCATGGTCGGCCATCTGGACGATCGATACCGACACTTCGGCTGGGCCTCAGCACGGATGGATGACCTGGTCAACTGGGTTCCGGCCCGGTTGACGGCATTGCTGATCGTGCTTGCAGCCGGCGTGGTAGGACATGATACCAGCACGATGAGCCAAGCTTGGCGAATCTTCCGACGTGACGGGAAGCAGCACCAGAGCCCAAACAGCGGATGTCCGGAAGCCGCGATGGCAGGCGCATTGGGGGTCCAGCTTGGCGGGACCAATTACTACGAAGGTGTGGCGACGGAGCGTCCCCCGCTAGGAGCAATTAGTCGACCACTCACCTCTCACAGCATTCGTGACGCGCTTCGCATCATGTGGACCGTGTTCCTCATGGGAGCGCTCGTTGCAGCGGGGCTGCTCATACTATGAGCGTCCAAGACCAACATGGCGGCAACATCTATGCCGCAGGTAGAGAGCTCGGGATTTTGCCGAGCCGGCTTCTTGACTTCAGTGCGAGCATCAACCCATTTGGGCCGTCGCAGCGGGCGTTGCGCCTTGCCGCAGACGGGTTATCACTGGCTTGTCATTATCCAGATCCGGACTGCCACGATCTCGTAACGGCACTGGCGTCCCGATGGAACCTCGAGCCGGCTAATTTCGTGATCGGGAACGGGTCCGCCGAGCTCATACACCTGATCCCGCGAGCGCTCGCCATCCGCCATGCCCTGGTGTTGGGTCCTGCCTTCTCAGAGTACGCGCAAGCCGTGTCCACCATGGGCGGGCGTACCACTCACCTGCATGCCAACCGGGAGAACCAGTATCGGCATTCTGTCAGGCATATACTCGAGACACTTCGCACGAGTGGGAATCAAGTCGACTCACTGTTTCTCTGCAACCCCAACAACCCAACAGGGCAGGTTCTCGCGGCGCGAGAAGTGCTCAATTTGGCTGAAGAGGCTGCCCACACTGGTATTTGGGTGGTAGTGGATGAGGCCTATATTGAATATTGCGAGAACCAGTCGGTGCTCTCAGCGGTCAACAGCAATCCCTGGCTGCTCATCTTGCGAAGCTTTACGAAGTTCTATGCCCTTCCAGGCCTTCGAATTGGGTATCTCGTGGGCTCTCAGAATACCGTCGCACAAATCAAACATCTTCAGCCTACCTGGTCCGTTAACTCCATTGCGCAGATCGCTGCCCATGCTGCCTTGAAAGATCGTCGGCATGCTCGGCGGAGCCTTGCCTTCGTCCAGCGTGAACGCGCGCGCTTTGAGGAGGCTCTGAGAGCGTTACCTGGGCTGGTGATATTTCCTTCCGAAGCCAACTTTCTGCTGTTAGAACTCCCACCACCTTTACGAGCCTCAGCCGTGAGCGAAGCCCTACGGAGACACGGCCTGTTGATTCGGGATTGTTCATCCATTCCTGGACTCAATGAGCGAACCATCCGGGTTGCCATCCGAACTCCTAGACAAAACCGGCGGTTAGTTGAAGCGCTGGGCCCAATCGTTACGGCATAATTCGTGGGCTGCCGCCAGGGCGGAGTCATGGCCTAATCTTATTGCTCTCCGAATTCACAAAAACCTAAGAGGTATTCAAATGCTCCAGGACCACTCTGAGGTCATCACCGTCAGCCGCCAACAGTTATACGAGGAGGTCTGGGCGACGCCTACAGTCACCTTGGCCAAGCGCTATGGGGTTTCGGATGTTGCCCTGTCGAAGATATGCCGGAAGCACAAGATTCCTAAGCCGTCGCCAGGCCACTGGGCACGAGTGGCCCATGACAAGCAGGTTAAGCAGCAGCCATTGCCGGCGATCGACGATCCACGCCTCCAACAGATTCACATTCGCAAACGAGTGGGAGAACACGGTGAGGAAAGCCTGTCTCCTGCCATGCAAGCGGCGTTGGCTGCTGAAAAAGCCGAGACCAACTGCATCCACGTCTCACAACATCTCGAGGCCCTCCATCCTCTAGTTGGGCGTACCCTGAAGAGCTTGCACAGTGCTCGGAAGGACGAACGTGGCCTGGTCAGACCGATAGCACAGCAGTGCCTCGATATTGCCGTCGGCCCAAACAGTATTGAGCGCGCTGTCCGGATCATGGATGCCTTGGTTAAGGCTTTAGAAGGACGTGGCTATCCAGTGACGATCCTAGAGAAAGAGAGGAAACGTCTCACGTGTGTAAAGGTGATGGATGAGACGCTCCACATTCAGATGAAAGAAGGTACGAATAGAACAGAGCGGCAGTTAACGCCAGCACAGAAGAAAGAGCGTGAGCAATCGCCGTGGATGCATCGCTGGCCGCAATACGACTACGTTCCGTCAGGACGACTCGCCTTGCACATTACGAGCGATGACTATTTAGGTGACTCTAGGAAGATCTGGGCTGATGGAGGCAAGCAAAGGCTTGAAAATTGCCTGAATTCATTCATCTGCGGACTGTCAACAGCGGCTCAAGCCATAAAGGCTGCACGAGCAGAACGAGAGCGGTGGAAACAAGAATGGGCAGAACGTGAACGGAGGCGTCAAGAGGAAGAGAAGCGCCGGTTGGAAGAGGAGGCGAGAATTCAGGACCTGATAGCCAAAGTCACATCATGGGACACGAACCGGAAAATTCGTCAATTCCTGGCAGCAGCCGAAGAAGCCATTACTGAAAAGCATGGGAGTCTTCAAGCGAGCAGTGAATTGTCACGATGGTTATCGTGGGCCCGTCGCTATGCGGATGCCATTGATCCTTTGGCATCTTCTGGTTGACTATACTCCATGCAATTGGAGCAGTGTTCAATCACATGGAGAATTAAAATGGTTGATCCAGGCTGCAAACCACATCACATATTAGTGGTATTGAAGACAAGTTTTACTAACCCTCCTGTGATTAATCCTTCTACTACCCTCCTTATCTCCAAAGCTTCCCTCTCTCCGAGTACTACACCGGCTTCCATGTTTTGCTCGAGCCCGGGTCCTGTGAGATTCGCGGACCCTATTATTGCCCTCCTACTGTCCGCGAGAATCAACTTCGCATGAAGCATGCTGCCTGCGGAGGTAACGGCAGTATATACAGAGAGTGATTTCCCCAGGCGTTCCGCCGCTCGACGGAGATCCTCGAGAGCTACGCTTTGAGACGAAGCCAGGTTCTCAGCCTCGTGCGTCAACACTGTGATCTTTACCCCACGACCGAGCGCATTGACGAGCGTCTCCATCAGGGAAGCTATCCCATGTTCCTGAAGGAACGGAGAAGTCATTAATAGAAGACTCCGTGCCTCCTTGATCACTGCGAGAATCGCCTCGTTGTACGTGGTCCCAAGCCTTTCCGCCTGGGGATGCTGAAGAGGCAATGTCCAAACAAGGCGGGGGGCTTCCCCCGACAGGTTTTGCTTCTTCGTGGAGATCTCCTCAAGAAAACGAGCGAGCGATCCAGGCTCGAGGGTTCCATCAGCAGCAAGGGTTGATCCTTCCTTTAAGGCCTCCCATATCAAGTTTTCCCCCTCCTGCCCCAAGAGTGGGATCGCCCATCCAAGATCTGTGATGCTGATTCGACCGCCAACCTTAAACCACAAGGCTGCACCAAGGCGGGCGAGCTTCCGTTCATCGAGCCTTTCCGACAACTCACTCAGCCGACTCATACCTTAGAAATTATCCTCTGAAATTCCTCCCAATAGCCCAATTGGATTGCCTTTACCACGCCACAATTCTCCTGTGGAATCGGTCCTCCGTAAAGGACTGCTCTGGAGAGCTTCTGATTAAAGAAGGGACAGTTGTGTTCCCTATGGAGACAACCTACGCAGCTCCCGCCGTCCTCTTCACAGAGGGGATCGTACACACACTCCCGACCTGACTGTGCCGCATCTTGGAGCCAGAGAGGAAGCCGCTGCTCGAAGAGTGTGGTCATGCCACCAATCTTTGACTCTGCATGCCGGTTTGCATAGAGAACGAAAGAGAGGGTTTCTGGCATTAGATACTCTCCGATGCTAGAAGGGGCGAACCCACTCCATTCGATTTTCTGTAGCAGCACGTGACTTATCGTGTGGACAAGTATCTGGACTGCTCCCGCGGCTGCTGAGATTTCCTCACCAGGAGCGAAACCACTTCCGAGAACTTCTCGATACAACCAAGCCCAGGCATGAAGCCGATCTTCCGGGAGATTCCCTCCGACATATCCGTTCCTGCGAAGCCATAGGGCTACTCTCACCGGATCGAGCTGAAACCATAATCCTTCGGTTTCGGTCGGTATCACAAACAGGGGAATTTTCCCGTCCTCCCTTGGAGGAAAGGGATTGAAGATGCTCTTGTGGGGATCCCTAGTCACCCTCGTGAATCCCAGGGCTGCCAGAGCGATCGGGAAATCGTTAACGACATGGACCATCTGGAACCCGAGGTGACCCAGGACTGATTTTGAATCTCCTTCATACTTCTCAGCCTGAGCTACTGCTCCCTGCTCACGCAACCTTTGAACGACGGTAGCAACACCCGTAAGGTTCATGGTGTCCTGTAATGCTATGTGCTCGACGAGCTTTCTCGGTGCGGGCCCGGTGGGCAATGTTCCTCCCAGTAAGGCACGGACGCTGTCGAGGACATCTTGCCCAGGCGGGTTGGCTTTATTTTTTTCGTAATCTTTCAGAGTCGGATGATTCGGGTCCGCCTTCTTAAGTGCCTCAATAATCGACTTAATTGACTGTGAGATGTCCTCATTCCCTGGCTTCCAGCGTTTCCGTTCTTCGGCCAAATCCAGGACTCTGCTTTCGAGAATTCCCCAAAGGCGGGCTAGTAGCAACGATAGTCCCTCGTTCAACTGGCTGAGTTTCTTCTCGTCAGTTTCCTGGAAGTTGATAAAGGCGACGATGTGAGGGATATAGAGGCCTGGTTCACTAGTGGGATATATCCTCATAGACTTTTCGGACCGTTTAAGGCCAAGATCAGCTTCGCTGTAAGCGCATTGACAAGGTGTCATGCGCGTTTTCTGAATCTCTCTCCCGCAGATTCCGCAGACCCAGCGTGCCGCCGGTGTACGTCCCGGATTGTAGAACCACATGTGCAGTCGCGCATGTTCTGGACATCCTTTAGGCGGTACATACAACTCCTGGAGACGTCCACAGTTGTGGGCTTCCACATACTGCATCTGATGCATCCGTCCGCCACACCCCTGGCGTGGGCACATCCCTGGGTTGGTATTTTTTTTGTTGATCCTTGAGAACTCCACGACATGTTTACAATTCCGACATTGGAGAACCAGCGGGTATGGGTCGAAACGCACTTCCGCTGGCTGTCCAACCTTATACGATCTTTGCCCTCTCTCGCTTCTCGGATCCGGGAAACCGTTCCGGAATTCCTCACGATCCCACTGCTGTAGAGCATCGATGAGGGCATCGAAGAGCGCCGATTTATTTATTTCATCGGATTCCTCAAGCGCGACCTCCTCAACCTTGCAGAGACCATAGTCATCGTGCTCGAAGATCGCCTCAGGTAGATAACGATAGAGTGTCTGCGTCTGGCCTCGCTTGAAAGGTTGCCTTGCCATGCTGCTTACTCCGTGTCTTTACGAAACCAGTAATGAAACATTGGATCTGTGCTCATCATTCGAAAAGGAATCCCTCGATCTACATCCCGTAGACTCGTCATCGGTTTAGGGCGCATTGCTTCTGTCAGTTTTTTCTCGTGGCTTGCCATCAGAATGCCAAGGATTTCATTAAAACGATCTCCGATCGCCCGACTGTAGAACTCTTCGAGGTCATGCTCGTAGATTCCCCTGCCTGTTGCGTAGGCAGATCGCAGAAGCTCTTCTACCTTTCTGGGATCCTTTTTTATCCAGTTCAGTGTCTGGTGACGGTATGAATAGCCCAAGTCATTTTCTTGAGGACCGACTAGACCGAACATCAACCCACTCAGCACTCCCGGGAGAGTCCTGCAAACGGCATACTTCGCAAACCGGTTTATGGGAACTGGCGAGACCATCCTGTCCAAATGCTGGTGGTACTCCCGGAACCGGTGATATATGCTTGCTGCGCGGAGGTTGTACGAGGGAAGAACAACAGCCACTAAGCCAACCTTCTTTCGGCCACTCCGGCTTGAGGCTTGAATGTACTCCGCAGCCTCAGCGGGATACTTGTCCATCACCATCAGATTAATCCGGTCCAAATCCACGCCGTGACTAATCATATTCGTGGCCACGACCGCATCGAGATACTCCTGATCCTCCCATAGTGGAGGTTCTTCCATCCGGTGGATGACCGTGGAGACCTCTCCCGTGCTCGAACGACTGGAAAGGTACTCTACGTTCAAATCTCTCAAGCCCTTGTGGACCTCCTGCGCGGCGTTCCTGAGCAAGTCCTTGACTCTGGTGCCATTCTGTAGACTATTCACATAGGTCAGGGTGGCCGTATAGAAATGCTGTAGGTCCCGAAGCTCTTCGATCGTCCGCAAGGAGGGAATCGATGCCAGTCCCTCGTAAGGGTTTCGGATCATCGCAGCGATCGCCGAGTGAAGTATCTGGGTACATTTGCCAGCCACATCCGCCGTGTTCCCCGCCGGAGGTTTGAAAGCAAGAAATACCCTTGCTGTCTTGGGAACCTCAGGGGTTTCAGGGTCTCTCTCAAGCATCACGTAGAAGGACTCATGGCGCTTGTAGCCCCGACCTGGAAATCGCCTTGCCCCTTTCACTCCGTACAAATGTCGCACCTGATGTTCATATCCTTCGATCGTTGCTGTCGCAGCAATCACTTTGGCGGCGCTTCCACTTGTGACTTCCTCGCAGAACCGCGTCAAAGTCTCGTAGTGGCCAGCGAAAGCTCCTAGCTCCTCTTGCAGAAGATGTAATTCGTCCTGAACGTGGAAGGTTGGAGACGGATCGAAGGGATCGATCTTTCGACGAGCTTTCTTGTCTTTGCTCGCTTTGCATTCAAACACGGCGCAATAATCCCCATAGCTGTATCCATGTTCGGGGCATATCCAACGCGGACCCGCCCACAGGATACCGAAACGGCTCTGGAGCCCGACCGTGGCCATCTTGTCCACTGTTCCTACCAACAAGGCTGGAAGGAAACGATATATCTCGGAATCCGTTATGAAGAGAGGGAGTTCTATGTTGCAGGCTCTACAGACATGCCGGAGACGGTATTTCTCTCTATCGGGAACAACCTGCACTGATCCCTCTCTCTTGCATGCGGGACAGTCCGCCACAACTCTGTACTTTTCACAGAAGGATACGTCAGGATGACTCTGGAAGAACTTGTCGTCCAACTGATTTGGTGTCGTCGTGCCACCTACGAAATATCCCAGGCTTACAGAATCTGCTCCCTTCGCTTCTGTCCCCATGAGAACTTTGCGTTCCCTTTCCGTTTCCCAAATTATCAGTATGGCTCGTTGCAACTGCTGAACGGAGAGCATTCGGAGGGGGAAACGCAACCACGCCGTGAGACCGAACTTCTTGCCTCGGAGGCGGTCGTATAGAATTGCGCAGGAGACCAGACCAAGATAAGCCTCGGTTTTACCGCCTCCGGTGGGAAACCAGAGAACGTCGGCCCAGTCGAGTTCGTTTTCCCAGTTCCGTTTGACACCTTCCGGCCACTCGCCCGAAGACCTACCTTCTCTCAACGTGATAGGGGGTAACTGGGAGACAATAAAAACGATTTGAAACAGCCGCCATCTATCGAAATCTTTTGCAAGTCTCCCCATTATCCGGTTCATTCCTCGAAAAGCACGAAGAAGTCCAGGGTCTACTTGCAATGCAGCGATGCCGCAACAGAACCGGTCGATCTCGCCACGGAAGCCTGCAAGGTCTTTCTGGCATTCGATTAGAGAAGCATCGTCAAGGCCAAGATCATTCCGCTCGATCGTCTCTACCTTCCACTTATCGGCATAGTTCTCCATAGCTCTATGGATTGTTTCGAGGACATCGAACGGCTTTTCGTCGAGGTCCTTGAACCGTGCTGGTGGTTCGCTCTGCGTTGCTAGGCGTGGTTGATAGAAACGGGCGAGAGTACGAGTTTCCAAGATATGCCGTCGATCGTCGACCTCGACACTAGCGTTATGACCAACAGCCCACACCATCCGATCGTACTGGTAGTCTTCTGGAACCGGAAGAATCTCAACGGGCTTAAGTTCGCCACGGATAATCTTAACCTTCACGCTCGCGTCGGCCAGGATGAGGTAATTATCCTCCATCCGCGTAGGGCTGCGGAGCGTGTTGTTCCGTATATAGACACTAAGCCGCAATCTTCCATCACCGTAGGGCTGGCATCGAACCTCGAGAGCAGCACGCAGCAAAGGCCGCCTCCGTTCAATACCCTTCCGGACCTCTTCGAGCCATCCTCCGAATAGACCCTCATCTTTAAGAACAGCAACGTCGAGCTTAGGCTGCGTCTCGAACTTGGGCATAGCGTCTGATTCTGCAAGAGCAGTCTCAACGACACGGTCAAGCTCGGCTTGTATTGCACCATCGTCATCGTGGTTTTCTGCCCGATTGATAGGCATGCGCACCGGAATACCGGAGACGACGATGCTTCGCCGCTTCCATACTTCCGCCAAGGTCATCCTGCCATCGGTAGCGTTGATCTCCCCAGTTCCTCCCAGGGAGAGTCTTTGCTCATCAAACGTCGGCAGATGCGGGGTGTAAACGGCGAACCCAACGTCGACCTCCAGCTCCACTTTTCCGTCTTTTAATTCCAGGAGAAATTCGATCCCCAACGAGGATGGAGGACGACGAACAAAATCGCGTTCTTCTTTTCCTCCTTCTGCCGGAGCTGCACCTCCCACCTCAGCTTCCTGATCTTCCTTTTCAGATGTCGTTCTTGATGCGCTTCCCGGTGAACCCTCGCCTACACCCGAATCGGCCAACGGCGTATCCCCGGTGATTTCACCAGTTTCGTTTGGATCGACCTCGTCCACTTCCTGCCGATAGGGCCCCAGCACACCTAGGTGGCATTCGTCCACCGGTACGCTGTTTACGATCCGCTGCTTGTGTCGACCGGCAAGACGTTGCTCGAGAAGATTGACGAAGAAATGGACGATCTCTCCTTCGTGCCGGTATTCAGTGGTCGGCATACATTCTCCCTTAGTGGTTGATTGTCAATCCGTGGTCGACCACTTTCACCTCACGGACATGCCGCACATCCAACGCAGCGAGTACCTCGGCAACTTCACCTCCGAGTTCTCGTGCGCTCGCCATAGCCCGATCGTACCCATTACCGCTGACGATTGCTCTAAGCCATTCGTGTAAGGCAAGACCCGCTTTTATCCGTCTCCCTCGTTCCTCTTGAATGGCTTTGAATGTCACCTGGATCATTCCTTCAGCCTGATAATGTCCGCTGTATACAGCAAGGATCTTCATGTCTTCGTACTGCCGTGGAGCAATTGCTCCAGAAGAATGCGCATCTGTTTCACTTTCGAATCCAAGCCTCATCTGAGGAGAGAAAGAGTCATCTGCAAACCACCACCTCACGGCCTGATACCCGACGCTTAGACCTCTCGACTCCAATTGGTGGAACAAATCCATCCGATTTCCATTGTGTTTCTTGAGCAATTCAGACTTGGCACGATCCCATAGACCAAGAATCATGAGTGTGTACGGGTTGGCACGCCCCCTAAGAGCATCGAGCATTCGGTCAAATAGGTCCTCATAAACACTGTCAACGAGAAGAACAACCTGCATAGAGGGTCGTAGTTCTGTAGCTCGGTAGCGTTGGACCCGTCCGGTGGCTGGATGGTAGACATCCACTGATTGCCAGAAGGCGTACTTCACCTCCCTGCCTCCTTCGAAAATTACATGAACGACCTTGCCTTGCTCTTTCACGACTCCCGTCTGGCCTGAAGGTTCGATTCGGGCATCATCGTCCCATTCCGAGGGTAGTCCGGTCCCGACAAGTCGGTCCAAATCCATAGCGGTCGGGTCGTAAAGGAACGCTCGTGCTGGATGAGCTTCCTGCTCGATAGAACCGGCGACTTCAATCAATGGACGGGGCGATTTTTTCGTTCCTGTAGCGTTCCCAATAGGAATATGCAGTTTCATCAATGTCTGTATTCGCATCTTGTCTTCCTGGAGACCTTCGGCAAAGTCGTAAATCCGCTTCTGCTGTCCGGTATCCAGCTCGACCTCGTAGGGGTAGGCAATTACTTCAGTCAGACATCCTGGGTATAGATCGAGATGCCTCTGCGCTCCTACTCGGTATCCCACCAACAATGTCGACTTCATGTCACCGGCTGAAATTCTACGGGCCTCTTCTTTTGCCCAGATCACCTCCACGCGGTGTTCCTGTTGCGCCGCCAGCCATCCGTCGATGACGGAAGTGAGATTGATGTTTAACATGGTACTTTCCCGTTCTGTGGAGACCACGACCCTGAGAGGTCCATCATTTGCTTTCAGACGAGCCTGAACACGTTCGGCAACAGCCCAGAATTTCGGTGGCTCCTGTAGATCGAGGAGGGTTTCGTAAGCTTTCTGAAGTTTCTCCATTAAACTAGGCCACTGAGCTTGCAGATCAACAGCATCAGGCCATTCACTCTGAAGACGTTCGAGGCGCTTCATAAGGGATAGCGCTCCCCAGGTTGTATAGGTAGTGTCCTCGAGCTGTGCCAGCGGAACTGCTAGTTGTCGTAATCGGTGATAGATGGACCAAGCCTCCCACAACCCGGGATATGTCCTGCCGGATCCCTTCTGCATGGAAGCCAGCAACTCATGGATTTCCGTCATCGCTCCGTCAACTTTCACATTGGGACAGATCCAGATATGGCGCTTTGAAGGGATTAAGGAGGGAATAGTTCTACCAGTTACGCATTCATCAACAGCTCTTTTCGCTTCAGGATCCCAAAGCCAGACTTCAAACTTGTCCAGATAGCCGAGATCTTTCAGCTCGCTCTCTAGAAGAGGCATGCTGACGATAATTAGAAATCGCAAACTCCCAAGCTTCTGCATGATCTTGGGGAGCATTAGAGAAGTCCTTGGGTGCGTTGCATCAATGACCACGCTAGTGATCTGTCCTTTAGGAATACCATCCAAGATCCATCCTGCGTTCGCAACGAACACTCGTGGGCCCCGCCCCACCAACGGTCGATACCTAGAAAAGCTGTCTACAAACCAGATGTCCTGAAGTTTCTGGTCTCCAAGTCTTAGCGTTCGGAGTAACTCGACCGATTGGCCGACAGCATGAGTTACCAAGAGAAGATCACCACCTATCAATGATCCGGCTTCCTCCGGCGGAAGTCCGGGGGCCTTGCGGTGGTATAAATCAGAGATAAGTAGACCGGCGGTAACGACGTAGGAATGATTCACTGTGGAAGGGGGCACCATGACAACAAACTTCTGGTTCCCTCGTCGGACCTCGACGGCAAGACGTTCGACCAGGACAGCGCTCGCTCGTTCGAATGGCGCCGTTCTAGATGACAGCACGTCTGTCGACATCAGGGCACGGCCGAGTGTCTTCGTCTGCCGAGCAAGGTTTCCGAACGATTCAGCCCACATTCAACATATGGGGGTTTTCCTTACCCCATGCTTTTTGAGTTGAGCCTGGTACATATCCAGCAGGTTCTCAGAAACACCCTCTTGGACAGCTTTTGCCAGGGCGATTCCCATTGCATGGATCCCGCGGCCTTCTGCAGAGCGGCCTTTGAACGCAATCGCTTTACTGATTTTCCGTTCGCCACGACGCACGCATTCGATGACGAGATCATGTAACATGCCCTTTCCATTTCGCTTCCCATGATCAGCTTCATTTTCTGCCCGAACTACTGCCAGCGATTGGACGGTAAGCCCTGCACGCACGAGCGACTCGCAGAGTGCCTTCCAGGCCAGCATCTTTTTGTTATGGAACGTGAGGATAACTCTACCGTTGGCTGCGAGTGTTCTCCTGCATTCATTTAGACATGCTGCGATTGACTTGACGTAGAACTCCAGGCCGTTCTTTCGGTACAGATTGGGAACTGCTTCTTCTTTCTCTTCGAACGCTGGTAGCTGCCGATACCTTGAGAGCCAGAAATGGAATAGCCGAGCCAGCTCTCCATACTGGACATCGCTGTAGTATGGTGGATCGGTCAGAACGAGATCGACTGTCCTATCTTTGAGGCCCTGTCTGGCGCTGTTCCCAGTTGCGACGATGACACCACTCCTAAGTTTCGTGCATTCATAGGTCTGCTTGAGTTGCTGAACCCGAATAGAAGAGGCAACTTCCTGGAGCATCCAATCCAGTGCTCTTCCTGCTGAATCCATTCGGTGTGGTATTGTGCCCCGACCGACGGGAGACAAAGGGTTGGTCTCCACGGCGAGCGTTGTGTCGGAATAGCGATGGTTCGCCAGACCCTCGAAAGCTTTCAGGTGGAACCGATCCCACCGACTCAGATACGCTGACATTTCAGCTGCTCCAATGACCGCCATCGCCAGGCGATCCTTGCACGCTTCTGAAGCTTCCATTGTGCCTATCCGGCGGAGGGCTGACACAAGAACTTCGGCCTGTCTTTTGGTGTACAAATCACCCCAAGCACTGAATCCCGATTCGATGAGCCTGTGCGTTTCGATGCCATCCGGAATCAACCTTCCCATTCCGGTGATGGATTTTGAAGCTGTCAGGGAGTTCACTGGATCCCCACATTCCACTGGCCGAAACCGTGCCCGAGGTTGCCCAGACACAATCATCAATTCCTGAACAGCAACAGGCTCCCAGTGTGGCTTCCCGTTAAAGAATCCTCGATGGCTCCTCTCAAAACTACAATGGGGGCAGGATAAAATACGTGCAGACTTGCCTGAATTATTTTCCTTGTGCCCGCAAGTGGTACATTCCCAAACCTTTCGATCTCGGCGGTCAACGCGGACACTTCCGCAAGAACGACATCCATAGAGCGCCCGCTTTTCTTTGTCGCTTCTGGAAGCCAAAGAGATCAGAGGATACGGAAAGAGGTAAATCGTTTTCGTGCAGCGAGGGCATGATCCAAGACGAACTCTTAGAACGTGAGTCAGTTCTATTCCATCCGGCCTCCGGTAGAGCGATCGCAGCGGATCGAGGTCTTTTAATAAGCGAGAGGCTGAAGCAGAGAACTCATCCCTCGAGCATCTTGAGAGTGCTGTAGCCAATCCACTGGTAGGCCAGGGATAGAGGTCCTGGGCATAGACAGGCAAGCTCCTTCGGACAGCTTCAAAGGTGACGGTCCCTCCGCCGCTGAACGGGTCTGAGACCCGAAGTGCCTTCTTCCTTTTGGCTTGGACTGCGGCATCGAGGATCCCTCCGATCAGCGCATGGGGTCTACGCGCCCACCATCGGTATAAGGAAACAACTGGTGTGTGACGCTCACGATTAGACTGTTGTTTGACAACCGTCTTCCCAACTTTATTCCAGTCCACTCTAGCCAGTACCGAGGTCATATAACGGCTTTCTGCTCCTGCAATGCGTATAGATGAGTAGCTGGGGCAATCACCTCGCTTGACCTGTAACTTGCTTTCAGATGCATCAGCTAACGTTTCCGACCTAAGCCGAAGATGTAGCGATAAAAGCCCTCAAGCTCCCGTTGGGTTAGATCAGAAAGGGACCCCTTGTTATATCGGGCCCAGAGAAGCTCATCGATTTGATCCTTGGAGAGACCTAACTCACCGGCTTTCCCAAAGACACCGCTATATCGCTCGGTCCTCCAGCGGTCTTTATCAACTCGCTTGAGGCCCTTCTTTAACCTGCCGGTCCAGCGAGTCAAATACAGTTCTGCCTCTGCAAATTGTTCCTGTTTGATTTCTCGGTAATAGGTCACTCTGCAATGACGATTAAGGGCGTTCCAAACTCCAGCAAAGCCCTTGGGATTCGGTCTTGTCGTTTTTTCAAGTTCGACTATTCCCTCAACCAAATTCTTGAATCGGCTGGCTTGCTCCGGAGTGATATCACCGGACTTCGGTTCGTATTTGTGTGTGCGATGGACCTTGGTGTTGAAATAGACATCCCGTCCAGCGGCAATGCTTCGATTGCCGAAAGCCACGCTTGTCGCTTGGATGTGAACTTGCTCTTTTTCTTTTGGAGAAAGAGGGGTTTCTTCACGCACCAGCCAGTCGAGCGACTTTCCCACGAGATCAGCGATTTTGATCAATACCTCAAGACCCGGGAGGGCCTCCCCGTTGAGGTATTGCCAAAGCGTGGCCTGCTTGATGCCGAGTCTAGTAGCAAGATCGCGTTGTGTGAAGGGTCCCGAATCAAGGAGCCCTTGAATAACGCGCCCAACCCGTCTTTTTAAGGTTTCCTCAGAAGACGACATAGCATTCATGACAGATGTTATATTTCATATTGACTATGATAGATAATATCTGTCATAATGCAGGCATGATCCTGACGCCCACAACTAGGCGAAAAGTCCTCATCAGATGCATCAGGCGGGGCGTAACGCTTGCGGCGCTTGCCCAAGAGGCTGGGGTCGACCCCAGCTTGATTTGCCATGTAATTGCCGGGCGTAAGTCTTCACGTCGGGTCCGAACAGTGATCTGCCGGCGTTTGGGCTTTCAGCCTCGGCAACTTAGGTGGCCGCACCCCCAATTTAGCGAGGAAGTCTAAACCCGTTTAGGGGATGATGCAATGGCAATAAGCAGAGTGGGGCCTCGGTCATTGGATCCAGGGCATAGTAGTTCCCACAGATGTTCTTGCTGCCACACCATCTCTCTTTCCCCCAATCAATCCCTCACGCCAGAAAAAATGGCACGGTTACTTCGTGAAGCACTGATGCGCCAAAAGCGGACCTGTTGGCTTTCTCGAATGCCCAATGGTGGCAGAAGGTCATTGCACCATTTTCGATCGTCTTCAAAACGTATAGGAGGCCGCACGGTCCCGAAGTCACCCGCGATGGATCAAGATGGAGACTGACCCCTACATTCCTGTTCACCAGGCCGTTGCTCTAACTGGATTTTCCAGGAGAACGATCTTCGCTCATCTCTCCTCAAGCAAATATGTCACGAGGCCTTCGGTTGAAACCTCTCTCAATGGCAAGACCCAAACATTAATCCGTCTCAGATCACTCCCAGATTCGGCGCAGTTAAGATATTGGCAACGGGAACTGCAGTCTCCAACTTCACCGAAGCAGACCGTTAATCTAGCCGAAACTCCAGAGTCAGTACGAACCGAGGGACTGCGTCGGCTACCGATTGTGCAAGCCGCCCATGAGATCATTATCTCCCGTCAGTCGGTTGCCAAGCGTATGACTGACCTTGCTCTGCAACACGGCGAAGCTGTGAGGACCATTTATCGGTGGGTCAAGGCGTATCGACGAGGGGGAATGCCGGGGCTTTTGCCTGGTTGGGGAAAGAAGCGTGGTCGATTCACCGCTCTGCCCTTGGAACTTCAGAAACTCATCAAAGACGACTACCTAAACCCGAACAGGCCCTCGCCAACCACAGTCTATCGTCACCTGATTGAAGCCTGTCAGCACTTGCACAAGCCCATACCGTCACAGAAGACCGTCAATCGCTTCCTTCGCACGCTTCCACTGCCAGCCGTCATCCTCGCCCGCGAAGGGCCGCGCGCTTGGCGCGCCAAGGCCGAGCCCAAGATCCACCGGGACTTCAGTGATCTCGCGGTAGGGGAAATCTGGGTCGGTGACCATCGCGAGTTCGACGTCTTTGTGCGCCTCTCCGACGAGCCCGGCGCCAAGATCGCACGCCCCTGGCTCACGGCCTGGGTGGATCTCCGTTCACGCGCCTGTGTCGGCTGGCACGTGAGCGTGGTTCCGAACTCCGACACTATCGCACTCGCGCTCCGAGCTGGCATCCTCCAGTTCGGCGTCCCACGAGAGCTCTACAAGGACAACGGTAAGGACTACCGCTGTCACTACTTAAACGGCCATTCAACAGTCAGTAAAGCGGTCCAGCTCTCCGCTGCCATGCAGGCAGCACTCCAACCTGGCATTCTCTCGCGCCTTGGCATCGAGAGCCGCAACTGCACCCCGTACACGCCCTGGGCCAAGCCCATCGAGTCCTGGCTCGGGCATACCTTCCCCGAATGGGAGCACACGCTGCCGGGCTGGTGCGGGCGAGACGCCAAGCAACGTCCGGAGAAGCTCACCGAGGAAATCAAGCGCGGCGAGCTACTTACGTTGGAAGAATTCACGTCCCGCGTTGCCGAGCGCATTGGGCAGGTCAACCGGCAGGAGCACAGTGCGCTCAAGGCCACGCCGCTTTCATTGTGGGAGGGCGTGACTAAAGAAATTCCCGACTCCCGTGCGCTTGACCTCTTACTCATGCGCCATAAGCCCTGCAAGGTCTATGCGCAGGGAATCAAGCTCTTCGGCCGCTGGTACTGGTCGGATGACCTGATGCTACACATCGGGCACATTCTGGACGTGCGCTACGATCAGAACGATATTGGTCGCTTGATCGTGTTCGGCACGCAGGGCGAACACAAGGGTCGCTACCTCTGCGAGGCTATCGAACGCGAGGCCTTCTCTATGCACGCAAGCCGAGAGGACTTGAAGCAACTCGCCAAGCAGAAACGTGCCGCGCGAAAGGCCGCCGAACAGTATGCTGACCATCAGCGCGTCATCTACAACGAAGACCATGTCCTGCGCGAACTCGTCGAGCAGAGCCGTCAGAAGAAAGTCGTGAATCTGGGGGTCCGCGCGCCGGCGCCCCGGCCAGCGGGGCGGACGGTCCGGCGTCTAATCGGCACCGAGCAGGCGGCCGAGCAGATGCGCGCATCGACGCATGCGGCACCATCCAGTCGTGCCACCTCTGTAGAGTACGAAGCAAGATCCCGCCTTTTCCAAGAGCTCTTGGAGGACTGACGCCATGATCACTTTGCAAACGAACGGCCTGTATCCTCCACCTGTCGAGTTGCTCCTTGAGCGCATCGAGAAGCTGACCGATCATTACGAGCGCCAAGACCGTAAGCTCTCGCTGACCTACATCGCTGGCACCATCGGTAAGAGTTCGGCCACGGTCAGCCATCTGCTCAATCACAAGGACACCGGCAATGTCGAGGATACGGTTAAGCGTCTCCAGGCCTTCGTAGAACGTGAGGAGGCGAAACTCACCAATGGGCTCTTGGCCATCCCGTTTTGTGAGACACGCCAAGCCAAGACCGTCAGGCAGGCCGTGCGCTTCGCACACCGCTTTCAGCGCATGGTCGCCGTCATCGGCCCCTCCGGACTTGGGAAGAGCCGCACATTCCAGGAACTCAAGCAGGACGATCCCTCGCTGCTTGTTATCCGTGCGAGTGTCATTCACGGTGCTTCCGGTGTCCTCAAGGACATCTGCGATGAGATCAAGGTGTATGACGTCGGCACTCAGCGCGCGCTCTATAAACGCATCAAAGCACGTCTAGCCAGCAGCGGCCGCTGCCTCATTGTGGACGATGTCCATGACCTTTCGCTTAAAAGCTTGCACCTCTTGCGCACCCTCTTTGATGATCTGGAGATTGGCGTTGTACTCTCCGGCATCACCACATTGCGCCGGTGGCTCACCGGTACGAGCGATGAGCTTGAGCAACTCGCCTCTCGCGTGGCCGGCCGAATCTGGGAGTTACCCAGCTTCAATGAGCAAGACCTCACGTTGCTGCTGTCGGCTGTGATGAAAACTGACGACGTTGAGGCCGGGCTCGCGCTCTTCAAGCAGGATCCACGTCTGCTCGGCTCCGCACGCCGCATCGCCTATGCTCTGGAGGTCGCTGGGCGATCGAGCGAGAAACAGCACGGCAAGGGGAGCAAGGTCACACTCAGGCACTTGGCTGAAGCGATCAAGCGGGCCGAGGCCGCCTAGGAGATGAGCCCTCGACTGTTAGTCACGCACGCGCGCCGAGCTTCAAAGCTGGAGATTCTCGTAGCCAATGCCTGGCGGGCCGTGCGATGGGCACACTGCGGCGGGTCGGCGATCTGTGATACCTGTTACGACGGTGTTGATTTGCGCCCGATCAAGGCAGATCCGCGCAATCCCACGCTTCGGCGGTACGCATGCCACTCCTGCCAGAGGATTGTCACGGATTGGTCCGACACCTGGCTCGCGCCGCTCAAGGCACCACTCGCGCGATGGGCTTGGCTCGTCCTGTACGAGGCGCTCAACCACGGTGTCGGTCCAGAGATCATGGGCCGTCAGATAAACTTGCGGCATCACACCATACGTGGCATGCGCGATAAACTGGCTACGGCCCCGGAAAGATTTCTCGCCGAATGGCGACAGGCACTGCTCGCGCAAGGCGTGACACTGGTTAAGCTCACAGCGGCGCTGCTTGCGTCGAGACCAAAGGCTGAGGGCCGGAACCCCTTGACATAACCAGAGATCCTTTATATGCTGATCAGCGGATAAGCATTACATCGAGGTTCACACAAATATGACATCTATGACCTTCGGTAAATTTCTATCTGACGCCAGAAAGAATGAAAACTTGAGCCAGAAGGAGCTTGCTGCCCGAATCAAAAAAGAGGACGGCCTAACTATATCGCCACAATATCTCAACGACATTGAGCGCGACAGGCGCAATCCTCCTTCAGAATACATCCTTAAGCAGTTTGCAAAGGTGCTCAACCTTAAGCTTGATGTGGTGTATTACTGGGCTGACAGAATGCCAGCAGACGTAAAGTCTTCGAATGATGTTGGCGATGATAGAGTGGTGGCTGCCTACAAGGCGTTCAGGAAGGCACTGGAGGGGAAATAGCCGTGCGTCTTGTTTCTGATAAAACCGGAAGGTTCAGGCAGCGGCCGCATTATGAGCCGAAAGAACTTGATTATGAATGTGAGCAAATCATTACGGATTTCATGCGTTCATCATGCGGAGATTTGATTCTGCCAATTCCAACCGACGCGTTGACGAAACTTATAGAGCGCGACGTCGCCGACCTCGACCTATACGCGGATTTATCATCGGCTGGAGCTGATGTCCATGGTGTCACTGAGTTTTTTGTAGACCGGAAGCCTCGGGTGAGGATCGCCAAAGAACTGTCTGAACAGGAACGGCGCGAGAACCGGCTCCGTACCACTCTTACCCATGAGTACGGTCATGTGAAATTCCACGCTTACCTCTGGCAGGCGGAATCACTTTCCCCAGGCCTGTTCCCGCAACTGACAGACAACTCTCCGGCAATGTGCAAGCGCGATGCAATACTGAACGCTCCAACAGCTGATTGGATGGAGTGGCAGGCGGGTTATGCGTGCGGCGCGCTCCTGATGCCGATAACCTCGATCAAACGGATGGTAGCCGCTTTTTGTGAGGAACATGGCGTTTTCGGTCGTATAAGGACCGGCTCCACCCATGATTCTCTTCTGAGGATAAAGGTCGGGCAGACCTTCAACGTCTCAAAAGAGGCGGCTGGTGTTCGGCTTGCGAAGCTGGAGATCTTGACAGAAGAAGACCCCGGAGAGGTTCTGCTCAATTAGCGGTTGATATTTTTTTGCCAACGTGATACGCTAATCAGCAGATCAGCGGTATAGCGGGAATCGGGACAACAATACAACGCAACAAGGAGGACATATGAAAAGTTTGCGCGTCATTAAAGCGAAGCCGAATCCACGCGGCAAGGATCGGAATGGCACCTTTACTCCGCCAAAGCAACTTGCTGCCGAATGGGTGGACTTTTGGAATAATGGCGATGAATCCTACCCGCTCGAAATTATCAGCTTGCAGCACATCGCCTTCCAGCCTTCTTGCCGCGATGGGCGTTGGGAGCAGGTTATGAGTTTCAAAGGATCCCTCCTGTCTGGGCAAGTCGTAAGGGTGCACTCTGGTGGCCACCTGCCCCTATCAGAGATGTATCCCGAGGACGCCGTTGGGGCTGATTTCCACCTGTTTACCGGCCGCAACTACATTTGGAACAATGACTGCGGGGATGCGGCCGGCCTGTGGAACGGGATCATTTGGGTCGACAAAGCGAGTTACGATCCGTACCCCCCTGAGGGCGTAATTCTCGTGCGGGAAGGCGATAAACTGGTGGCCAGGCAATAGCCTGGGTTAGTCCAAATTAAAAAAGGAGGTATGCATCATGGCCAGGAAAGTCTATCACGTGACACCCGCGGGAAATAGAGATTGGAAGGTCAAGCGGGAAGGAGCAGACCGGGCGGACAGCATTTACGGTAATAAAGAGAACGCCGTGGAGCGAGCTAAGGATCTGGCTACATCAGGCGGGCTTGGCCAGGTTGTCATCCACAAACAAGACGGCAAGATTCAGACCGAACACACATATGGTAAGGATCCTTATCCGCCCAAAGGGTAGGCTGTTAAGGCCCGTTTAACGTCCGTTAAACGGGCCTTCAATGCCCCTTTAAAAGGCCTTCACTCGGCTTTAATCAATCCATCCTGCCCCCCCCCGAAACCCCACAGGGTAGTCTGAGATTCGTTGAAAAGGGACCTAGCGCGACCCTCTCTGACGAAAGGGCTATGCGGGGCATTCCTGTGGATACCCAAGCCTGTGCCAAATTATCTGTCCGGTTTTGCCAAGTTATGTGGCGGTCGACACGCGCAAACACGGCACAGGCTTGCCACCACTGATCCTCTAATGTTATCTTTCCGGTGAGTAATTACTCACTCACCAATT
>Ga0247727_10003418_pt1 | contig 35117 bp, 34 predicted proteins | sample WisWelCaveWW1625_FD_202498 | JGI IMG/M metagenome (GOLD analysis project Ga0247727, IMG submission 202498) | Biofilm microbial communities from Wishing Well Cave, Virginia, United States - WW16-25 | ecosystem: Environmental > Aquatic > Deep subsurface > Groundwater > Cave microbial mat | place...
GGAATCGCCAAGCCCTTGATCGCTCTCGCCGTGAAATCTGCGTAACGATAGCGATTCGTTTCGAGCGTGCTTCGCCGCAAAAAGTTATCGCGTTGATCCCGGTCGCTTCGCAACGTGTTCAAGTCGACACGGAATTTGGATTGCTCCTTTACGACCGAGCCATCTGCTTTGCCGATGATTTCTCCGCTCACATCTTTCGTCACGCCGATAGCATCGCTTGGCAGATTCACGCCGGCGAGTTGTTCGCGCACGCGATAACGCGCCTCGCTCTTACCGGCAACCAAAACAAATTTGACGCTGTCGCCGGTTGGTTGCGCGCCGGTGGCAGGGGTTGTTAATGCCGGCGCGGTCGTCGCTTTCGGCGCGGCGGTTGCCGCCGGCAGTTGCGTTGCTTTGGGCGCGGCAGTCGGCGCGGGCGTCGGCTCTGGCGCGGCACAGCTCGCGAGCGCGCCGACGACGAACACCGTAATGAGAATTCTTTGCAACATTATTTCTCCTTGAAAATGGGGGGCAAATTTGGAGATTTACTTACGGCGGCGAGCATCATCTGCTCCAATCAATCACGCGTTCGTTCGAATAGTTGTAGCGAATTGGAAACGCGTCGGTAACACTCTTGAGCGCTAGGCGCAAATTCGATCCATCGGCATTCACGACGAAAAATTCCCATTTGCCGTTGCGATCCGACAGAAACATAATTTGTTGGCTGTCCGGCGACCAGACCGGCGCAACGTTGTGCACCACCGCAAAACTGAGGGGATCTGGGCGCGTCAGCGGCGTAACGCCGGAGCCGTCCGCGTTCATCACGCTGATTTCCCAACGATCGTGCGCGCGAATTTGAAACGCGAGGCGCGCTCCGTCGGGACTGTATGCCGGGCTTTGCACAACCGGATTGCCGTAAAATAAATTGGTGATCGTATTCGTCGTTACATCCGTCGCGAGAATGCCAAAGCCCGCGTCCGCGAACGCGACCGATCGTCCATCGCGATTCCACGTTGGCGCGAACGATTGCTTGGTGCTGGGTAAGTCCAAAAAGTAAAGCGTCTCTAAATTGTACCAACCGAGTTTCCAATGCAAAGTGCCGCCGCTGGTGAAACAAAAACTACCGATGCAGGTTAGTCGTCCCTCGGGACCGCCGTACTGCCGTGTAAACACAATGCTCTTGCCATCCGGGCTCCAGCGCGGCGATTGAATTTGCGGATAGCCGAAAAGTAATTTCTCGTCGGAGCCATCCGGATTGATCGCGTACAAGCCGGGCGGATTATTCCAGCGCGTAAACGCGATGCGCTTGCCGTCCGGCGACCATGCCGGGTCAAGCCCGTACGTCACGCGTTTTAATTGCGATCCATCGCCGTTGACCGTGTAAATATCCCCGCCGCTTGATTGTTGAAAAACAAATTTGCCGTTGAGCGACGCCGTCGGAATTGGCGTTGCAAACGGATTGACGAAAACAAACAGCGGCGTCGGCGTCACCGGCGGCGCAAGCATAACGCTGTCGCCTTTGACTACGAGTTGAAAAGTGCGCGGCGTCGCGTTATTATTTTTCACGACGACGAAGAAGCGTCCCGGAAAATTGAACGCGCCTTGCCAAACCAGATCATAAATTGCCGCGGCGGTCGTCGCGCCGGGCTTGGTGCCGCGGCCGATTGGTTGCGTCGCCGCATCCGCGAGCCACGCGTTCGCGAGCGCCGGCGTGAAAACGCTCATTTCAAAATTCGCGTCGCTGAACGCGATTAGATCGGCTTCGATCTTGCTGCGGTCGCCGCTGTAATCGAAATAAAACCACGCGCTCGAATTCGCGGCGAGCGTTTGCGTTCCGGCGGTGACCATCAGTGCATCGTTCGGGCTAGAGCCGGTCGGTCCCGCGCCAAAAACAGTGCTGGCGAACAGCGTGCCGAGTCCTAACGCGAGCGCAACTCCGATTCTGATTTTCTGCATAGGTCCTCATGAAAATAAATATGTGGCGACGGTCTGCTAGCCCGGCATTATTTCACTTTGCCGCTCAACGCGGTGTGGCAAAGATCGCACTGCGCGCCCACTTTGCCTTGCGGCATAAATTGCAAACTCGCGAGACCGGTCGTGTGCGACGGGTGGCAGGTGATGCATCGCGCCGCGTCTTTATCTTCCGCCTGCCATTGCAATAGATAAAAATGATAATGCCCGAGCAACCCCATGCCGCTGGCTTTGCGCGATTCCTGCTTGCGTTCCAGAATTTTCGTGTGGCACTGGGTGCAGGATTCGTCGCCGAGCGGATTCGTTGTAATCGCGGGGCGATGATAGTTGCCGCTGACGAATGCCGCGAGATCGCGCGCGCCTTGTTGCAAACCCTTCAAGCGTCCCCCCGCGCCGCCGCCGCCGCTGTGGCAATCAATGCAACGTGTGTTTTGTGGCGAGTGAAACGACGCGAGATCAACCTTTTTTTCTTGAAGCGAACGCTGAAAGTACGTCGCTTCCGGTTCGGTGTGACAGGACGCACAAAATGCGTCTTGACTTTCCAGCGCGATCACGCCGCCGACGCCGGCGATTGCTAAAATAACTCCGCCGACTCCCACGAAAAAAAATACGCGCAATAATTTAAGCATCGGTGGTTGTTCATTGACGACTATTTGAAAGTTAGCTCCAGCACGCGATCATCATCCGTTGTCGGTCGGCCGCGTCCGTCGCGATTGCTCGTCAAAATGTAGAGCGCGCCGTCCGGCGCTTGATACACATCGCGCAGGCGACCGTATTGATTGACCAACAGCGCCTCGGATTTAACGACCGCGCGCGGATTATTCGGATCGAGTGTCACGCGATAGAGCGCGGTGCCGCGCAACCCGGCGAACAAAAGCGATCCTGCCCACGCGCCGCGCGTAACAAACGCCGCGCCGCTCGGCGCCCAGGTGTCGTTCGCGCCGCTGTTGAGAATCGGTGTGATCATTCCCGCGCGCGTTTGGTCGCCGGTGATATCGGGCCAGCCATAATTTTTTCCCGGCTCGATGTAATTGACTTCATCGCGGCAACACGGGGTACCGCTCGGTCCGTGTTCGGTTGCATAAAGCCGATTCGTGCCGGGTTGCCACGCCAGCCCTTGCGGATTGCGATGCCCGAACGAATAGATGTACGAATTTGGAAAAGGATTGTCCGATGGAATCGTGCCGTCCGGATTCAGCCGCAAAATTTTCCCGTTCAACGACGCGAGACTTTGCGCCAGCGACGTGTTTTGCGCATCGCCCATCGCGAAATAAATTTTGCCATCGGGTCCGAATTTCACGCGGCCGCCGTCGTGATTGAAATTGCCGGTGATGTCGTCAAGTAAAACTTTGTCGAGGATGCCCTTGCCGCTCACTGTATCTTCGCGCAAACGCGCCAACCGATTCATCAGCCGCGCGCCATCGCGATAAGTGTATGCGACATAGACATAGCGATTCTGTGCAAATTGCGGATCAAGCGCGAGTCCCATCAAGCCGGCTTCGCTGATTTCGGCGACCGGCAGTGTGATCCACGCATCGTTTTGCAATTGCCCGTCTTTGATCACGCGAATGCGTCCGCCGCGTTCGGTGATAAAAAAGCGACCATCCGGCGCGCGCTCGATCGCCCACGGCGCGACAAGATTTTTCGCCAAGACTTGAATGCTTGCGCTGGCGGGCGCGGGCGTGGTGAGTAACGTTGGCAGAGGAGAAATTTTTGCGGTGTCGGTGGGAGTAATTGCCACAGCCGTCGCAAGAATGATCGTTGGAGTCGGCGTCGGCGCGTCTGCCGGCGGCGCGCAGGAAATCGCGAATAATTGTAACGCCAAGATGACGAATACAACGCGAATCAATCCGAAATCCGCAATCTGAAATTTGAAATCCGAAATCTTTCTCACTCGTATCTCAACGCCTCAATCGGATGCAGACCCGCCGCGCGATTCGCCGGATAAATGCCAAAGAACATGCCGATGGCGACCGAAAAGATCACCGCGAGCAAAACCGAATCGAGATCCACGACGGTGTTGAGCGTCGTCGCGCCCAAACTAAAGCCCGAAATCAAACGCGCGATCAACGCGCCGAACAGGACGCCGATGACGCCGCCGGCAACGCTGAGGATCGTCGCTTCAGTCAGAAATTGCGTGAGAATATCTTTTTTGCGCGCGCCGAGCGCTTTGCGAATGCCGATCTCGCGCGTGCGTTCCGTCACCGAGACGAGCATGATGTTCATGATCCCGATGCCGCCGACGACGAGCGAAATTGCCGCGATGCCGCCGAGAAAAATCGTCAGCACGCCAGTGATCTGGTTCGCGCTGTTCAAAAGGTCTTGCTGGCTTTGAATCGTAAAATCATCTTGAAAAACACGGTGACGCTCGCGCAGAACTTGGCTAATATCTTGCAAGATGGGGTCTTGCAAAGTTGGATCGCTGATCTTGACGTTGATCACCGACGCGTTGTTCTGCCCGCGAAAGCGTCCGCCGCCAATCACGCGGCTCGTCGCAGTCGTGAGCGGGACGTAGATTTGATTATCCACGTTCTGAAAGCCGGTGCCGCCTTTGGCTTCCATTACGCCGATGACGCGAAACGTTTGATTATTGATGCGGATGCTCTGCCCGACCGGATCGCCGGTGTCAAACAAAGTTTGCGCGACGCCCGCGCCCAAGACGACGACGACCGAACGCGCGGTCACGTTCGACGCGGCAATAAAATCGCCGTTCGCCAGATTGAAATTCATCACGTCCAAAAATTCCGGCGTGACGCCCAAAAGACGCGCTTGCGAGTTATTGCCGAGATTCGCCACCTGCACAAACCCATCCACTTGCGGCGCAACGCCGACGATATCCGCCAAACTGCGTAGCGCGTCGGCATCTTCGGTCGTGAGCGTTGCCGCCGCGCCTTCGGCAGTGCGCACGCCGTCGGCGCGCACCGCGCCGGGGCGAATGAAAAGTAAATTCGTGCCGATGCTTTGAATTTGCGCGGTGATTGCCGCTTGCGCGCCGCGTCCGATGCTAAGCATCGCGATCACTGCCATCACGCCGATAATGATGCCGAGCATCGTCAAGAGCGAACGGAGTTTGTTCGCGGACAGACTGCGTAGTGCAATGCGAATGCTTTCGGTTAGGGTCATCGTGCCTCACTTGCGATTATTGAAGTTTATGAATCCACAACCAAACCGTCCCGTAATCGAATCGTCCTCTGGGCAAGCGCGGCGACGGTCGCATCATGCGTAACGAGGACGACCGTCATTCCTTGTTCTTTATTGAGCCTCTTGAAGATGCCCATAATTTCCGCGCCGGATTTGGAATCCAAATTGCCGGTCGGCTCGTCGGCGAGAATGATGCTCGGATTATTCACGAGCGCGCGTGCAATCGCGACGCGTTGCTGTTGCCCGCCGGAAAGTTCGTTCGGGCGATGATGCACGCGGTCGGCAAGCCCCACCGCCTCCAGCGCGGCAAGCGCGCGCGCGCGGCGATCCGGCGCGCCGGCGTACACCATCGGCAATTCGACGTTATCGAGCGCGGGTGTGCGCGCCAACAGATTGAACGTCTGAAACACAAAGCCGATCTTTTTGTTGCGAATCATCGCCAGCTCGTCATCCTTCATCGTAGCAACTTGCACGCCATCCAGAAAATAATCGCCGCTCGTCGGCGTGTCGAGACAGCCGACGATATTCATTAGCGTGGATTTGCCGGAGCCGGAAGGTCCCACGATCGCAACCATTTCGCCGGCTTGGATTTTTACCGAGACGCCATTCAGCGCGGGCACGTCGAGTTCGCCCATCCTGTAAATTTTTGTCGCGTTGCGAATGTCAATGACGACTGCCATTTTATCGTCCGAAATTGAATTGTTGTGCGCCGGGGACGTTCGCGCCGCGCGTTTGCGTTTGCTGAATCAGCACCACGTCGCCCTCTTGCAAGCCATTCGTCACTTCGACGAATGAATCGTTCGCGAGACCGACGCTGATCGGCGTGGTGATTTGTTCGTCCTTGAAGAGAACGGTGACTGTGCGCTGATTGCCTTGCGTGCGCACCGCGCGATTCGGAATCATCAACACATTCTCGCGGCGCTCGACGACAATCGCGGCGTTCGCGGTCATGCCCGGTTTGATCGCGCCGTCCACGTTTTGCACGACGAGCGTGACCGGATAATTCACGACGCCTTGCGTGACCGTCCCGACCGGCGCGACAGTTTGCACTTGCGCGCTATAAGTTTTTCCGGTCAGCGCGTCCAGTGTTAATTGCGCGGTCTGCCCCGTTTTTACTTTCGCGATATCGACTTCGGCGAGCGTAACTTTGATTTGCAAGGTCGCGAGATCCACGATGGTGACGGCGGCGGCATTCGTTCCCGCCGTATCACCGAAACTGAAGTTCACCGTGTTGACGATGCCGTCAAACGGCGCGACGATTTTGGCTTTTTCGATATTGCGCTGTGCCTGTTCCAAACTGACCTGCGCCTGATCGAGTTGCGCTTGCGCGGTGCGGAGCGCGCTGTCGTTGATCGTCGCGGCAGTCTGATTGAAATTCGCGAGCGCGGATTGATAATCAATCGTCGCGGTTTGCAACGCGGCGGCTTGCGACGTCATGCCAATGTCGCCGCGCCACGCGACCGCGTTGTAATCGGACTGCGCCTTTTGCAACGTGATAATCGCTTTGTCCACCTGCGCTTTGACGACGATGAGTTGATTGGGGTTTTGCGAATTTTTCGCTTTGGCGTTATCGAGATTGGCTTGCGCGTTCGCCAGACCCGCCTGCACGTTCTTTAGCGCGAGTTGCAAATCCACCAAATCCAATTCCATCAAGACTTGATTTGCTTTGACGGCATCGCCGATTTGCGCGTTGACTTTGGCGACGCGGCCGGCTTGTTGAAAGGCAAGCGACGCGCTTTTCGGCGCCGAGACGTTACCCGCCGTGTTCACGGTCGCGACGAGCGTCCCGCGCGCGACTTGGGCGTTTTGCGCGCGCACTGTCGTGGACGCGCTCGCGACATTGCCGGGTGATCGCGTGGCGAGAAAAAGCCCGCCGCCGACGAGCGCCAGCGTACCGACAACGCCGGCGATCAGCACAGTTTGTCGCTTCATTATACTCTCCTCATCCATTTGGATTGTTCCGCCAAAGATACCCGCAAATAATTTTTGCCGCGACGCAAATGCGTGCGCACCGTATTGATGGGAATGTCCAACGCGATCGCGATTTCTTCGTACGTAAATTCTTGCGCATAGCGCAAAACGATCGCGGATTTGTACGGCGCGGGCAGGGCGTCCACCGCCGCGCTCACTTCGCGTGCGAGCGCGTGTTTTTCCGCGCGTTCCCAAGGTTGCGGCTCATTGTCCAGAATCAATTCACTCGCCGGGTCGTCCGCCTCCGTGCGTCCGTTGTCCAGATCCGTGAACAGCACGGCGCGCTTTTTGCGGCCATAGTCGTAACACAAATTGATAGCAATCCGAAAGAGATAGGGCTTGAAGGGCTTTTCCAATTGAATGCGCGTCACGGATTTGATCACGCGTAAAAATGTTTCCTGCGCGATGTTCTCGGCTTCCATCGGATCGCCGACCAAGCGCAACGCGGTGCGATAAACCGGCGGCGCATAGCGCTCGACCAAATCGCGAAATGCGCGCGCGTCGCCGTCTTTATAACGTTGCAACAGAACTTGATCGGCGGGCATCATCGTACGCCTCGTCGGGTTGCCAGCCGGAAACGCCGCACACCATTCATTCAGGTTCCCCATTCTATTCAAAATCATGTAGGACTGCAAACACGCAATTGAACGAACTCTATCGCGCGCACATTAAACCAAGATGAAAAATTGGCGGCGGCAAAGTAAACCCAATTTTTGAATTGAATTTATATCCTCCCTCTTGACAAACGGGTGTATAATGCAATTGTAACATCGGGACAGCCCGATGAGGCGCACAGCGAGACGCCCCCCAACGAACGGGGGTTCAACCTGCTTCAAGCAGGCGTCTAGCAATGACGAGCCTAAACTCGTTGCCTCATCGGGCTGTTATTTTTTCGCTAAACGCGTTGACACGATAATTCTCTTGTGCTATCATCGCGCGCGGAAATGAGATGACGGTGAATAATCGGCGCGCGAAATCAAGGGCGAGACTCGAAGAGGCGGCAAGTAAATCGCCGACGCGAGAGTATTCATTCCTCTTCTGCTCTGAACGTTGCGGGAGAGGATTTTTATTTTCAGGGGCGCGATGAAGCTCGGGATCGCGCTGGGCGGCGGCGGAATGCGCGGCGCGGCGCATGTCGGCGTTTTGCGCGTATTCGAATCCGAAAAAATTTCGCCGGTGATTGTAACGGGCACGAGCGCGGGCGCGTTATATGCCGCCGGCAAATCCGCGGAGCATATCGCCGCGGTGCTCGGCAATTTGCGCGCGCTGCGTTGGTTTGCGCGCGAGCGGACGGGCTTGGGCTTGTTTAGCACGGACGGCATTCGCCGGATTTTGGACGCGGAAATCGGCGCGGGCGCGCGCATCGAAAATCTGCCGCGCCGTTTCGCCTGCGTCGCCGTGGATCTCGCCGCGCAGGAGGAAAAAATATTTACGGCGGGTTCGGTCGCCGATGCGGTGTGCGCGAGCGTGGCGTTTCCCGGTTTTTTCGCGCCGGTCGCGCTGGACGGGCGTTATTACGCGGATGGCGGCATTTTGAATCCGGTGCCGTTCGATGTCGCGCGGCGGCTCGGGGCGACGCGCGTGATCGCAGTGGACTTGGGCGCGTTGGAGGATAAATTTCCGGCGTTCGAGGAAAGCCCGCGGCAGAGCGGCGGATTCCCCGAATTTATTTTTCGTACGATCACTCTGCAAAAAATCTACGGCGTGGTGGATCGCGCCGTCTCGATTATGGAGCGCGCGTTGACCGCTCAAAAGAAAAAACACTCACCGCCTGATCTGGTGATCGCCCCGCGCCTCGCCGGCGTCGGCTTGATTGATTTCGACAAGCGTGATCGCGCGTATCGCGCGGGCATCAATGCCGCGCGCGCGGCATTGCCGGCAGTGCGCGCGCTCGCGCAACCGGCGTACCGGCTTTGGTGGAGGCGCGTGCGCCGCGCGCGCAAAGATTGAGCGATGCAAACAATGCAATCGGCACAGCGCGAAAAAAGTTTCGTTGCCGGCACGTCGGTGCTTGCCGCGATTTTTTTGACCGCGCTCAAGGTCAGCATCGGTATTCCGACCGGCAGTCTCGGCATTCTCGCGGAAGCGGCGCATTCCGCGCTCGATCTCGTGGCGGCGATCATTACTTTTTTTTCGGTGCGGATAAGCGACAAGCCGGCGGACGATTCGCATCCGTACGGTCACGGCAAAGTGGAAAATATCAGCGCGCTCGCCGAGACCGCGCTCTTGCTCATCACCTGCGCGTGGATTATCTACGAAGCGGTGCATCGGCTTTTTATTTCCGCCAAGCCGGTCGAACCAAGTATCTGGGCGTTTCTCGTGATGGGTGTTTCGATCGCGGTAGATTTTTCGCGCGCGCGCGCGCTCACCCGCGTCGCGCAAAAGTATTCCAGCCAAGCGCTCGAAGCGGACGCCTTGCATTTCGGCACGGACATTTGGAGTTCCGCGGTCGTGATGGTTGGTCTGGCGTTCGTCTTCGTTGGAGACAGGGTTGGACAGGCGGCGTTATTCGGCAAGGCGGACGCGCTCGCCGCGCTGATCGTCGCGCTGATCGTGATCGGCGTGAGCGTGCGGCTCGGCGCGCGCGCGCTGGATGCGCTCTTGGATCGCGCACCGCGCGGCTTGGCGGAAGAGATCGGCGCGGCGGCGGCGCGCGTGGAGGGCGTGCGCGCGGTCAAATCCGTGCGCGTGCGCGGCGTCGGCAATCAAGTGTTCGCGGATTTGCACATCGCGGTCGCGCGGCATCTTTCGTTTGAAGAAAGCCACGCGGTCGAGACGCGCGTCGAGGACGCGGTGCGCGCGCGCGCGCCGACGGCGGACGTTCTCGTGCACGCCGATCCCAGCGCGGAAAATGAAGGCGTGCTGGAAAAAATTCACGCCGTCGCCGCGCGCGGACATTTTTCGGTGCATAATCTTGGCGCGCATTGGACGCGGCGCGGGCTGTGGATTGATTTGGATTTGGAAGTGGATCCCGCGCTCTCGTTCGAGCGCGCGCACGAGATGGCGCATGATCTCGAAAATCAATTACGCGTCGAGTTGGGCGCGGACGCGCGCATCGCCGACGTGAACGTGCACATTGAACCGCGCGACGCGGAACTGATTCCGGCGATTGAGGTGTCGGCGCGCGACGCCGCGCGCTACATCGAGCGCCTCCACACGCTCCGCGCGGAATTTCCGCCCGCGCGCGATTGCCAAGACATCGTCCTGCAAAATCTCGGCGACGGCATTTATCTCTCGTTTCATCTGCTTCTCGATCCCGATCAATCGGTGAACCAAGTGCATACGATCGCGGAAGAATTCGAACGACAGCTCCGCAAAGATTTTCCCGAATTGGGACGCGTCGTGATTCATACGGAGCCAGCAAGTTAAAAGCGGAATTCATAATTCGTAATTCATTATTCTCAATTCGCAATTTGCTCATTCGTCCTACCTCCTATGAATAGTTTTTCGAACGCAACCAGACAATCCAATCTGCAACGGCTTGCCCGCGAAAAATTCGACATTCTGATCATCGGCGGCGGCATCACCGGCGCGGGGATCGCGCGCGACGCGGCGATGCGCGGTTATCGCGTCGCGCTGATTGACAAAGGCGATTTCGCAAGCGGCACGTCGTCGAAATCGTCCAAGCTGGTGCACGGCGGCGTGCGCTATCTGGAAATATTTGAATTCGGTTTGGTGTTTGAAGCAAGTCGTGAGCGGCGTACGCTGATGCGTATTGCGCCGCATCTCGTCCGCGCCGTGCCGTTCGTTTTTCCGGTTTATCACGATGGTCGCTGGTCGCCGTGGATGATTGACGCCGGCTTGTGGATGTATGACGCGCTCGCGCTCTTTCGCAATGCCGGTCGGCACCGCATGCTCTCGCGGGCGGCAGTCGCTGAAAAAACACGCGGGATTGACACGCGCAACATATCAAGCGGCGCGTACTATTACGATGCGCAAGTGGACGACGCGCGGCTGACGCTGGAAAATATTCGCGCGGCGCATCGCGCGGACGCGCGCATTGCGAATTACGTTCAAGTGGATGCGCTGTTGAAAGAAGGCGAGCGTGTCGTTGGCGTCCGCGCGCACGACGTTTTGACCGGCGAAAAAATTGCGATCCACGCGCGCGTCGTCGTCAACGCGACGGGGCCATGGACGGACGCGCTCGCGCAAATGGACGATCCGCGCGCGCCGCACCGTCTCCGCCCGACCAAGGGCGCGCATATTTTCGTTTCGCGCGAACGCATCGGCACGGAAAACGCCGCGACGTTTCCGTCTTTTCAAGATCAGCGCATTATGTTTTTGATTCCATGGGGAAAATTTACGATCATCGGCACGACCGAATCGGATTATGCCGGCGATATTGATCGCGTATACGCGGACGCGCGCGATGTGAATTACATTCTCGCGGCGACGAATCACGCGTTCCCGCTCGCGAAACTCGCGCGCGCGGACGTGATTAGCGCGTACGCGGGCGTGCGTCCGCTCGTGCGCGAAGCCGGCAAGGACACGACGCAGACCTCGCGCGAACATTCGATTTCGGTCAGCGCCTCCGGTCTCGTCACCATCGCCGGCGGAAAACTGACGACGTACCGCGCGATGGCGGAGCAATTAGCGAACGTCGTCGGAAAAAAATTATGGCGCGAGTTCAACATTGCGCCCGCGCGCCGCGCGCACACGGCGCGCATGCCGCTCGTCGAAGCGAATGGCGCGGCGGATTTTGCGCGCGATGATTTTGCCGCCGATGTGGGCGAACATTTGGCGCGCGCGTACGGCGCAAACGCCGCGCGGGTCGCGGCCATCGCGCGCACAGAGGAACGCGCCGCGCGGCGCATTGTCGCCGATTTGCCGTACCTGTGGGCGGAGGTTGATTACGCGCTCGAAAACGAAATGCCGGCAACGCTAACAGATTTTCTTGCGCGGCGCACGCATATATTGAATGAGGATCGCGACAACGGCGTTGAGATCGCGCAACCGGTTGCCGCGCGGATGGCGCGCGCGTTGGGTTGGGATCGCGCGCGGGTTGAAACAGAATTGCGCGCGTATCAAGAACAAGTGGAACTGGCGAAGAAATATTTGTAGGGGATGCCCATTGACGACCACACCGAAGCATACGCCTCACAATCTGCGCGCGCTCGCGGCGAACGCGTTTCTGCGCGGCGCGGACACCAGCATTTACAACGTGATCTGGCAACCGTTCGCGCTCGCGCTCGGCGCAACGGTGCCGCTCCTCGGCGTGATGGCAAGTCTCGGCGGCTGGTTCGGTTTGATCACGAATTTTGTGCAACCGCTCGGCGGCTGGTTCGCCGATCGTGTCGGGCGCAAGCCGGTGATGCTGCTCGGCGTGGTCGTAAACATCGCCGCGTATTTTCTTTTTCTTGCCGCCGGTCTTGCCAATTGGCTTGCGCTATTTTTTGCCGGCGTGCTGTTGCTCGCGCTCGCGTCGTTTTATATGCCGGCATCCGCGTCCATCACCGCCGAATCCGCGCGGGCTGAAAAGCAGGCGAGCGCGTTCAGCGCGATGCAGGTCGCCGCGATGTTGCCGGGCATTGTCGCGCCGGCGCTCGGCGGCATTCTCGCCGCGCGCTTTGGGTACGTCAGCGTTTTTCCGATTCTGATCGCGTTCCAAATCGCGTCATTCATTTTGATTTGGCGCGCGGTCGTCGAGACGCGCGCTCCGAGCGGCGAAGTCGTGCGACTCGGCGACACGTTGCGCGTTTTGTTGCGCGGCTTTGTGCCGCCGCGCGGCGTGCGCGGATTTTTCCTCGCCGTCGCGTTGGATTCGTTATTCTGGGGCATCGGTTGGGGCTTGTTGTATGGAATGCTCACCGATAATTTGCATTTCACGACTGAGCAACTCGGAATCATGTCAAGTATGACCGCGCTGTCGTGGGCGATTTTGCAGTTGCCGATCGGTCGCTTTCTCGACCGACGCGGCACGCGTGGAATGCTGATCGTTTCGCAAGTGTTGGGCGTGCCGCTGATGCTCGTGTGGATGACGCAAACGCGCTTTGAATTTTTTGTGATCAATCAAATCTTGTTCGGCTTGACCGCCGCGACGTGGGCGCCGGTTATCAATCTGCATCTGACGCGCGCGATCCCGGAAAACGAACGCGCGGAAACGTTCGGTCGGCTCAATGCGTTTCGCGGCTTGATCGGCTTTCCCGCCGGCGCGATTGCCGGTTGGCTTTATACCATCGGCGGGATGATTCTGCCGCTCGCCGTAAATTTGATCGGGATCGTGCTGATTGTAATCGTATTGTTATTATGGGTTCGCGATCCAAGCCCGCCGAGTTCGTAACGCCGCGCGAGTTTGGACTATTGTACTATGCCAAGCGGTTGATAATCCATCAGCGGTTTGGTATAATCCAAATGAAGAAGGAGACGAAGTTGGACCAAGAGCGCGCGGCAGTACTCGATCCGCGTTGGCGTGACGGTGCGCTGGATGATTTGCCGGAAGGCATGATTATTTTTGACGCGTTCAACCGCGTCGCTTATCTCAATCCGCGCGCGTCGGCGATTCTGAATCGCGGGGAAGCCAGCGGGCTTGGCAAATCGGCTCAAGAAATAGTTGACGAATTAGCCGCGCAGACGGTTCAGCCGAACGAAACGCGTGCCGGGCTCGGCGCGCTTTTGGCATCCGAAAAAAATTATACATACGAATTCGAAATTGGATCGCCGATGCGGCGAACGATCGCGGCGCAATCTTTTGCATTGCGCATTCAACCGCTAGAGTCGGTCGGCAAGGGCATGCTATTGCGCGATGTAACGCGCGAACGCGAAGCAGACGCAATGAAATCGCGCTTGCTCTCGACCGTCTCGCACGAATTGCGTACGCCGCTTGCTTCCATCAAGGGCTTTGTGACGACGCTCTTGCGGCAGGACGTAAAGTGGGACAACGCCGCGCAACGCGATTTTCTGCAGATCATCGAAGATGAAACGGATCGTTTGACCGAGATCATTGACAACTTGCTCGATATGTCCCAGCTGGAGGCGGGCGCGCTCCGCATTGCGCCCGAGCCGACACAATTGCGGACGATTATTCGCGAAGTTGTGGACGAAATGCGAATGCACACCGAGGCGCATTGGTTTGACGTGAATTTGCCGGCGGATCTACCCCGGATTCTCGCGGACCCGCGTCGCATTCGCCAAGTCTTGCATAATTTGTTGGGGAACGCGATCAAGTACGCGCGGGGCGGGCAGGTCGCGGTCGCGTGTGAAATTGATAGAGACCAGATTGTCGTCAGCGTTTCGGATCAAGGCGAAGGGATTGCGCCGGATTATTTGGACAAAATATTCGAGCGTTTTTTCCAAGTGGATGACAAATCCACGCGCCGCGTCGGCGGCGCGGGACTGGGGCTATCTATCTCGCGCGGAATCGTACAAGCCCACGGCGGAAAAATTTGGGCGGAGAGTCCGATGGGTCACGGCGCGGTTTTTCGTTTCACCCTGCCAATCGCTCCCAACGAGGCGAGTGAGCGATCGTAAAGCAATTTTTGAAAATTGCGCAACAACGCCTGCGATTGGCGAAGGTATTATCATTAGGGGAAATGGTTGCTATGAATAATTCACTCCACGTTACATTTTGGGGCGTGCGCGGCAGTTATCCGACGCCGGGTCCCCAGACGGCGCGCGTTGGCGGCAATACGCCGTGCATTCAAGTGCAAGCCGGCTTGCACAATATTATTCTCGACGGCGGCACCGGCATCATTCCGCTCGGCCGCGCGATGGTTGCCGCGCATCGCCAGACCGGCGCGCCCATGACCGCGATCTTGCTCTTTACGCATACGCATCACGATCACACGCAAGGGTTTCCATTTTTTACTCCCACGCATTTCCCAAACACGGTGATGCACATCTTTGGACCGCGATCGCTTTCCACCGATCTCGAAGAAGTGATCGAGCGCTCGATGTTGCCGCCGGTTTTTCCGATTACGCTGGATGAACTGCCGTGCGAGCGCAAGATCAGCAATCTCAACGAAGGCGAAATGATTCTGCTTCATCCCGACCGCAGCGACCCGCAAGTTCTCCGCTCGTCGCGCGACAATCCGACACTGCCGCTCGGCGTGTTGCGGATTCGCTTTTTGCGTTCGTTCTCGCATCCGCAAGGCGTTTTTATTTATCGCATTGATTACGACGATCGCTCGCTCGTCCTCGCGACCGACACGGAGGGCTATATCGGCGGCGATCAGCGCGTTGTCAAATTCGCGCAGGGCGCGAGTCTTTTGATTCACGACGCGCAGTACACCGATGAAGAATATACAAGCCCGGTTTTGCCGAAGCAGGGCTGGGGACATAGCACGTGGCGAATGGCGATTGACACTGCGCGCGCCGCCGGCGCAAAACAATTGGTTTTATTCCATCACGAACCTCTGCACGACGACGACACGCTCGAAAAAATCGAAAAGGAAGCGCAAGCGGAATTTTCGGCAACCCTGCTCGCGCGCGAAGGACTGCGCGTTGAATTGTAAGGAGGTAGTCCCACAAGGTTTCAAAACCCTTTGGGTCTAGCGCGATGAACCCACTCCGTCCCCAACTCGATCAACTCGACTTGCCCCTCGGCAAACGCACGCGCTTGCACCGGCTTTTATATGAATTTGGTCCCGGGCGCGGGACGATGATGCTTTTGCCGATTGATCAAGGGCTGGAACACGGTCCCGTAGATTTTTTTGAAAACCCCGACTCGCTGGATCCTACTTTTCAACTTCGCCTCGCGCGCGATGGAAAATTTTCCGGGATTGTCTTTCACATTGGTATCGCGCAGAAATATATGCGCGAGTTTGCCGGGAGCGTTCCGCTCGTTCTAAAAATCAACGGCAAGACGAATATTCCGTCCGAAAAATTCGCGTTCTCGCCGCTCGATGCTTCCGTCCAAGACGCGGTTCATTTGGGCGCGGACGCGGTCGGCTATACGTTGTACGTCGGCTCGCCGATGCAGACCGAAGACATCGCGCAATTGAATCGCGTGCGGCAGGATTGCGATCGCTGGGGAATGCCGCTGATCGTGTGGGCGTATCCGCGCGGTGAAGCGATTGAGGCGCGCGGCGGCAGAGACACGCTGTATGCGATTGATTACGCCGCGCGCGCCGCGCAAGAGTTGGGCGCGGACGTGATCAAAGTCAATGTGCCGGATCTCAATCCGGAAAAACAGAAACAAACGCCCGCGCCGTACGCCGAACGAATGTGGACGGAGGCGGATGCCGCGCGCAAAGTGGTCGCGTCGGCGGGTCGCGCGTTCGTGCTTTTTTCCGGCGGCGCCAAAGTCAGCGACGCCGAGTTGCTTGCCAAAACAGAATTGGTGATGCGCGCCGGCGCGACCGGTTTAATTTTTGGGCGCAATATGTGGCAGAGACCGATGGAGCAAGCGTTGGCGTTGAGCGCGCAAATCCGCGGACTGATGTTGCGGGAAGGTTAATAATCGCGCAAGAAAATTCCACGCGCGATTTTCGCAATTCTATGCTATAATTCGAGTGCTGAATTTTGGAGCGACGAACCCGAGAGGAATCTATGGCTCGCATCTTGATCGTGGACGACAATGGGGCATCGCGACTCGCACTCGCCGAACAATTGAACGCGGCGGGTTATCAAACGATCGAGTCGAGCGATGGCATTGAAGCGTTGAGCATTGTGGCGCGCGAACAGCCGGATATTCTGCTGGTCGAAGTGTTGATGCCGCGCCTCGACGGCTTTTCGCTGTGCCGCCAATTGAAAAGTGATCCGGCGACCGCCGCGATTCCGGTGGTCTTGCTGACGCGCACCCCGCCGAGCCGCGAAGACGAATCGTTCGCGTTTACCGTCGGCGCGGAGCATTATCTCGTCAAGCCCGTGGCGAATCAAGTCTTGCTCGCGCTTGTCGGGCGAATGGCATTGCGTTCGCGCGTTCTGCCGCTCGCCGTGCAGAACGAAACGGAATATTTGCGCGGCTATATTTCGCGCCTCCGCCAGCAAATTCGCGAAAAAGCGAAAGAGATCGAGCAAGCGCGCTTGCAAGCGGAACAAACGCGGAGTGAAGTTGCGCTCGCGCGAGGGGAGTGGCTCAAAGGCGAATTCGACGAACTCAATCGTCAATTGCAACGCGCCCGCGCGCGCCTCGAAGATTTGCAAACGCGCGCCGTCGTCCCGGCGCGGTTGCGCATTAACGCCGACGTGCTCAACGATATGCGCGGGATGATCACGATGATCGTGCGGTCGAGCGATCTACTTTTGCGCGGTGTGTACGGCGCGTTGCCGGAGCCGCAAGCCGAACGTTTGCTAATTATTCGCGAAAGCGCGCGGCGGGTTTTGGAAATTATCAACGCCGTCGAATTGCCCGGCGCGACGGCACCCGCGCCGAAACGTTTGAAATCGCAAGACCCCTCCTAAGAGGGGTCTTTATTTATCGCGGAATCAAAATAAAAATACTGATCCACAGCGCGGCGAGGATGATCCACAAGATCGAATGCTCCTCGCCGGTCGAGAGCAATCGGCGCGCGAGCGCGCCCATCTGCCACGCGGCGCCCGCGAGCGGTGGAATCAACCAATCGAATTCGAGCCCGCGCCCCGCTTGCCGCACCCATCCATCCGCGCGCATTGGCAAATGCCAATCCAGCCGCGCGAATCCCCACGCGATAATTGGCGACGCGATCACGATTCCCAACGCCGCATAAACCGCCGGCGCATTCGTTGTCCGAATCACGCGATCAAGCGCGGCGGGAATCCATTCATTGAACGGCTCAAACGCCGGCGCGATCAGAAACGCGATCGCGGTGAATCCAAAATACGACGCGATCATCAACCCCAACGCGACATTTTCCCGGCGCGTCAACGCGCGGCGTTCCATTCCCTGCAACGCGCGCCCAAACCGCCACAATGAAATCTGCGCGATCAGCATCGCGGTGACAGTGATCCCGTACAAAAGCGCGCGCGCCTCTTCCCACAAGATAACGTACACGCCAGTCATTCCCAGCCATCCCGGCGTCACCGGCAAGCCAGCAAGTGCGAACAGTCCCGCGAGCCACAACGCGCGCGGCGCGCGCGCGCGATTTTCCGCGCGCCATTTCAGCGCTATCTCAAAAAGCGCGAGCGCAAACAGCGTTCCAAACATCAGCCCGAACGCGATCGCGTTGCCCGCCTCGCCGCCAAACGCAATCGCGACCGGGAGTTGCAACGCGCCGAGCGAGATCAACCGACTCGCGACCGGGCTTGGCTCTTCCTCCGCGCGCGCGCGCAAAAGAATTGCCACGCTGGCGACGACGCTTAACCCCGCGATCCATGCGGATGAAAATGGCGCGCTCCACATGTCGCCGCGTAACCACGGCACGAAGCCGGCAATCAAACTCATCCCGCGCGCGATCCACAAATCGCGCGCAGAAACGCCGCGCATCAGCGTGATGCCTTGAAACGGAAACAAGCCAAGCCGTCCCCATAATGTTACCGTGATTAAAACTGCCGCTTGTTCCGGCGCGCGCGGCGCAATCAAAATCCCCGCCATCAGTATCAGCAGGAGCGTCAAGTGAATCCACACATCGCGCTCGGCGGTTTCGCGCGTGATGCCGCGTGCCACGCGCCACGCGTACACGATCGCGTCGAACGCGAGCAGCCCGGCAATAATCGTCCACGCGCTTGCCGCGCTGGTAATCCAAGCCAACGCGCCGATGAACAGAAAAATAAATGGATCGTAATCCGTTTTCGCGCTCACGCTCGAGAGAATCAGTGGAACGAGGCAAGCGAGAATCAAGAGCAAAAAGGCGACGCCGTCCACAGCGAGCGTGAGTGAAAAGCCGGCGGCATTCCATTCCGCAAGGCGCGCGGGGCGCGCGCCGGCAATGCCGGCGATGCCGACCAAGATCAATTCGAGCAGGAGGAAAAAAATAAACAGCGTGTCACGCGCGCGTTCTTGGGCGCGGGGCTGAACACGCGCAAAGATCGCCGCGGCGAGAAAAGGAAAAACGATCGGTAAAAGCGTTAGCCATTCAAGCAAAAAATTTCTCCGGGGTTAGATTCGCGCGATTGTAGCATACCCTCGCGCGCGCGACAAACCATTTGACCTGCGCGCACAATGTTTTTATACTTGGCGCGGGCGTAGGACAAGTTTGTAAACTTGTTCTACATTTTCAAGGGAGGAGAATGTCCGATCACGCGCGTAAAGATGCTTTGGCGTCGGCGTACAACTCGATCGCCGATGATTTCGAACGATTCGCCGCGCCGCAATTACGCCCGCTGGCAAAGCGGCTGTTGCAATTTATTGATTTGCGTCCGGGCTGGGGCGTTTTGGATGTGGGGACCGGCACCGGCGTGCTCGCGTTGCAAGCCGCGGCGCGCGTCGGCAAAGCGGGGAAAATTATTGGCATTGATCCAGCCGAGCAAATGCTCGCGCGGGCGCGCGTGAAAGCCGCGCAGTTCGGATTTACGCAGTGCCAGTTTCAGCGCGGCGACGCGGACGCGCTCGAATTTCCAGCCGCGTCATTCCACGTCGTCCTATCGCAATTCGCTTTGCATCACGTTGATCTGCCGCGCGCGTTGGCGGAAATTTATCGGGTGTTAGAACCAGGCGGCTGGCTGGTATTTCAAGATTGGGGCGGCGCGTCGATCCCGGTCTTTGACGCGTTTTATCAAACAGTCCAAGCGCATCGCAATGCGGACGCGCCGGAAAACACGCAACATCTGCGCGCGCAAGCCGAGCGCGCGCGCCAATTTTATCAGGTGTTTGGAAACAAAGAGGGGTTGCGCGCCGAGGTGATGAGCGCGGGTTATGCGAACAGCGAAATTCATGCCGAATCGCCTTCGGCGCGCGTCGCGGATGCGGACGCCTTCATCGCGTTGGCGCGCACCGCGCCGTTGGCATCCGCCGAAATTGCGGCGATGTCGCCGGCGGCGCGCGCGGCTTGGAACACTGCCGCGCACGCCGCGCTCGAAAAATTCTTGACGCCGCGCGGCATCGAGTGGAATTATCCGACCCTCGCCGTCATTGCGCAAAAATAATCGTCACGGAACTTGGTTGGTGACGCGGCTGAACAAGTTCGCGATAAACGCGCCGTAAGCGGCGACGGCGGCGATCACGATGAGAAAAACGAAAACCAGAATAAGCGCATACTCGGTCAAAGCGGCGCCGCGCTCACGTCGAAACAAAAACATTGGATTCACCTCTCGGCTCTGCGCATTCAAGACAGAAATTTTCAGCACTTTAGCAAGGCAACCTCGCGGCTGGACTGCCGGAAGCAAGTAACTTTTGTGACATGGATCCACCGACGCTATTATCTGGTTTTCCTCTTTGTAAGTCAATCGCGCCTTTCAATCTGTGGTATAATCCGCCTCAAGCTCTTCGCGCGAAATCTGCAATTCCGGCGCGTCGGCGCGGCGCACCAAAACTATTTCACCAAATAATCGCGCTTGCTCCACGTGAATTTGCCTGCGCTTGATCATTTCCAACACCGCGAGAAACGTCACGATCACTTCGACGCGCGTCTTGGCATCTTCGATCAAGCGGCTAAAGCGCACGCGCGCGCGGCGATTTGTCAGCGACGCGATGTGCCGAATCTTGTGGTCAATTGAATCTGACAGCGGTACGTTGAGAGTGCCTTGCGGCAGATGGGGACGCAGGCGCAAAGAATTATTCAGCGCGTTCATCAAGTCAGCCGCGCGGACGCCTTCGATGCGCCATTCGGTTGGTTGCGGGCGCGGCGGCGGCGCAAAGCGCGGGTACGCGTGCAAGTTCAACTGCGCGCGCTCGCGCAAATACGCGGCGGACTCCTTGAACATTTTGTACTCGCGTAACTGCCGCGCCAAATCTTCGCCCACGTCTTCTTCGCCGTCTCTGGGTTTTTCCGGTTGTGGCAACAAAAGGCGCGATTTGATCAGCACAAGCCGTGCGGCCATGACGAGATAGTCGGCGAGTTGCGATAGCTCGACTGTGCCGGGCGCGCTGATCAACGCGAGATATTGATCGGCGACCGCCGCGAGCGACACTTGCGTAATGTCTAATTCATCGCGCTCGATGAGTTGCAAGAGCAGATCGAGCGGTCCAGAGAATTCAGGAAGTTGGAATTGATGCATGGTTTGATTTCGGAATGCGGATATCGGATTTCGGAATTTCACTCCGCAATCCGATATCCGAAATCCGCAATCGGATTATACTTGCAATCCTATGCTCAATCAAGACGCGTTGATCCGAATCGAAAACGTAACGCGGCGCTACGCCGTCGGAGCGCGCGCGCAGAGCGTGTTCGCGCTGCGCGAGGTGTCGCTCGATATTCGCGCCGGCGAATTCATCGCGCTTGTCGGTCCGTCGGGGAGCGGCAAATCCACGTTGCTAAATTTGATCGGCGGCATTGACAAGCCGGACGAAGGAATGGTTTATGTGGCGGACTTGCCCGTCAACACGCAAAGCGAAAACGCTCTCGCGATTTGGCGCGGCGAAACCATCGGCATCGTGTTTCAATTCTTTCAACTCTTGCCGACACTGACCGCGCTGGAAAACGTGATGTTGCCGCTCGAACTCCGCCATTCATTTCCGAATCATCAGCGCGAACGCGCGGCGGACGCGCTCGCGCGCGTCGGCTTGGCGGAACGTGCCGCGCAATTGCCTTCGGAATTATCCGGCGGCGAACAACAACGCGTCGCGATGGCGCGCGCGCTCGCGAACGATCCGCCGATTTTGCTCGCGGACGAGCCGACCGGCAATTTGGATAGCGATAACGGCGAGCGCATTTTGGAATTGCTAAAAGAATTGCCGCGCGCCGGTAAAACGGTCGTGCTGGTGACGCACGACGACGCGCTCGCGCGCGCGGCGTCGCGCATCGTGCGAATGCGCGACGGAAAAATCATCGCCATCGAGTCGAATTTGTGAGCGGGAATTCATCGCGTGCGATGCCGATCATCGTCGCCGTGCTCGCGCTGTGCTGTTGCGCGCAAGTTTTCGGTACGTTGGCGATTGTCGGCTATGTGATCGGGAACCCGGCGCCGCCGGATTTTGTCGCGATTATTCCGACCGAGACTGCGACGGCGATTTCCACACGCCCGCGCATCATCCCCACTGCCGCGCCGAATTTATTCCCGACGAACACGCGCGTCATCGCGCCGCCGACCGCGATTCCGCGCGGCGAAACGCCGACGCAGCGCGCGACCAATCCAGCATCCACTGCCGGTGGCTTGTACGATATATTTATTCCGACGCCGACCGCGCCGGCGATGGCGTACCCGGTAGATTTCAAGAGCGCGACGACGCTCGCCACGTACACCGTCACCGGCAATACGCTGACCGCGATCAGCGATTCGCTTGAAAAAAATGCGATGCCGGATCCGCACGAACCGGGCAGTCGCTACTACGCGCGGACAAATTGGTTTATTCAGGGTGAATGGTTTTGGAAGCCGACGGCGCGCGGTTGTGAAATGGATCGCGGCACGGTCAGCATCGCCATCACGATCACGTTGCCCGCGCTCAAAACGACGGCGGGACTCGCGCCCGATTTGTTAAAGCGCTGGAATTCTTTTGTTAGTAACACGAGTGTGCATGAGCAAGGGCACGCGCGGCTCGCACTGCAAGGCGCACGCGATTATCAGCGCAATCTTGGCAATTTTCCGCCCGCCGCGAATTGCGATCTCTTGCAAAACCAATTGCGCGATTTGTACAATCGCGATTTCGACGCGATTGATCGCGTCAACGTGGAGTACGATAAAGACACGCAACATGGTTTGACGCAAGGCGCGGTGTTTCCGTAGAAGAAAACAGACAACAGACGACAGACGACAGGGAAAGCTTATCTATTGTCTGTAATCTGAAATCTGTGATCTCCCACTTGAGGAGTGAAAATGCTTTTTGCTGGACTGGGTTTTGATATCGTTTATATTCTCGCGGCATTATTGTTGGTGCTGACAATTCACGAAGCGAGCCACGCGCTTGTCGCCAACGCGCTCGGCGACCCGACGCCGAAATCAATGGGGCGGCTGTCGTTGAATCCCTTTGCGCATCTCGAACCGCTCGGCGTAGCGATGATTTTACTTCTCGGTTTGGGTTGGGGCAAGCCGGTGCGGATTGACGTGGAGAAATTAAAGCCCGGACCCAAAGTGGGAATGATGCTCGTCGCAATCGCGGGTCCCATTTCAAATTTTTTGCTTGCGCTTCCTTTGAGCATTCTCCTGCGCCTGAAAATTTTTCCGCTGTATGGGAATATTCGCATCCCGCTCGATTTTTTGCCGTTTGACATTCAAGCGGTTTACTTTGGGTTGGGTCCGCTGCTGATGTGGATCGTCTGGCTGTCGCTCGCGCTCGGCGTGTTCAATCTCCTGCCGCTGGCGCCGCTCGATGGCTCGCGTTTGTGGCAAGTGTTACTGCCGACCAAAATTTATTTTCAATTCGCGCGCTATGAAATTTTCGGCTTGTTCATTGTGCTGGGCTTGATCCTGACGGATCGTTTTTTCGGCACAAATATTCTCGCATCCATTCTCTATCCGCCGATCAGCGCGTTGTGGCGCTTGTTCGTGGGCATCACGCCGCCGTTTCAATTTTGACAGAATCGTGTCATTGCGAGGCGTCCTGAGCGAGCGAAGCGAGTCGAAGGACGCCGAAGCAATCTCTGAGTATCTTGGGGATTGCTTCACCGCAAACTGCGCGGCTCGCAATGACGATGAGGACATGAAATGCTCAAATCACATACCTGCGGCGAACTCCGCAAATCCGATGTCGGCAAAACCGTAACGCTGGCGGGCTGGGTGCATCGCCGCCGCGATCACGGCGGTCTGATTTTTTTCGATTTGCGCGATCGCTTTGGCTTGACGCAAATCGTTTTCAATCCCGCGACGTCGCGCGACGCGCACGCGCTCGCGTCCGCCGCGCGCCCCGAATACGTTGTGCGCGCAACCGGCGCGGTGGCGGCGCGGCCCGCCGGGCAGGAAAATTCGGATCTTGCGACCGGCGAGATCGAAGTGTACATCGAGCGCGCGGAAATTTTGAACGAAGCCAAGACGCCGCCGTTCCCGATTGACGTCGAAGAAAACGTGGACGAATCTATCCGCCTCAAATATCGCTATCTCGATTTGCGGCATGCGCGCATCCAGCGCAATCTCATACTCCGGCATCGCGCGATCAAATTCATTCGCGATTATCTTGACGCGCGCGATTTTATCGAAATCGAAACGCCGATCCTGATCAAAAGCACGCCCGAAGGCGCGCGCGATTACGTCGTGCCGAGCCGCGTGCATCCCGGCAAATTTTACGCGCTGCCGCAATCGCCGCAACAGCTGAAACAATTGCTGATGGTCGCCGGCTTTGAACGCTATTATCAAATCGCGCGTTGCTTTCGCGACGAAGACCTGCGCGCGGATCGCCAGCCGGAGTTTACGCAACTCGATTTGGAAATGGCATTCGTCGAACAAGAGGACATATTGAATCTGATCGAGGGCTGTTTCAGCGAACTCGTGCGCGCGGTAACGCCGCACAAGCGCGCGCTCGCGCCGTTTCCGCGCCTCACCTATGACGACGCGATGGCGCGCTATGGAAGCGACAAACCAGATTTGCGTTTTGGAATGGAGTTGACCGACGCGAGCGATCTCGTCGCGCAGTCCCAGTTTCAAGTTTTCGCGTCGGCGGTGAGCGCGGGCGGACAAGTGAAGAGTATCAATGCGTCCGGTTGCGCCGATTATTCGCGCAAACAGATTGATGAGCTTACGGAAATGGCAAAAGCGAAAGGCGCGCGCGGGCTGGCGACGATCGCGCTCACGCGCGACGGCATCAAATCGCCGATCGCGAAATTTTTTAGCGACACGGAAATGCGCGCGCTGATCGAGCGAATGAACGGCGTGCCCGGCGATTTGCTTTTGTTCGTCGCGGACAAGCCGAACATCGTCGCGAGCGCGCTCGGCGCGTTGCGTTTGGAAATGGGACGGCGTTTGAATTTGCTGGAAAAAGATTTGCTCGCGTTCGCTTGGATTGTGGATTTCCCGCTCGTCGAATGGAACGTTGCCGAAAAGCGCTGGGACGCCGCGCATCATTTGTTTACCGCGCCGAAAACGGAAGACCTTCCGTTTCTTGATACCGATCCGGCGCGCGTGCGCTCCAATTCGTACGATTTGGTTTGCAATGGATTCGAGCTGGCGAGTGGGAGTATTCGCATTCACCGGCGTGAGATTCAAGAAAAAATATTAACGCTGTTAAATTATTCGCGTGAAGAAGCGATGGCGCGCTTTGGGCATATGTTGACGGCGTTCGAGTACGGCGCGCCGCCGCACGGCGGCATCGCGCCGGGCATTGATCGTTTGATCGCGCTACTGTGCGATGAGCCGAGCATTCGCGATGTATTCGCGTTTCCGAAAACCGCGCAAGCGTCGGATTTAATGACGGACGCGCCGTCGGAAATTTCGGAGACGCAATTGCGCGAGTTGCAGATCGCGTTATTATGACGGGCTTGACACACAAGACGAGAATTTGACAAGCGAAAATCGCGGTGCTAACATCACCGCCGTTCCCTGCGGCGTGCGTGATCAACACAACGGCGTTTGAGCCAATACTTTACTTACGGGGACTGGTTCTGCGGAGAACGCGTTCCCTCCTTCGGGAGAGCGGACCGTTTGAAGAGTAGGTTCCCACCTGCGAAAGCAGGTTCTCAACCCAAGTTGCACACGACGCAGTGGGGAATTGTTTTTGGAAAATTCCAACGTGCGACGCATTTTCAAAATGCGTCGCACGTTTTCGCGTCTGCCCTTGACAAGCGCGCGCGCTCTATGCTATTCTCTTGACAGTTGAGGCAAGACCTCGCGAGGCTGGATTATTATGCGTAAAGAACGCGTTACTGAAAATGTTTATCTCTTCACGAGCGAAATGTACGCGCAGGTGACTGCCAGCGCGATCGTCACAACAGAGGGGACGATCGTCATTGATACTCTGCCGTTTCCGCGCGAGACGCGCGAAATGCTGGAATTTTTGCGAAGCGAGTCCAAGCGCGGCGTGCGTTATGTGATCAACACGCATCATCACGCCGATCATGTGTACGGCAATTATCTGTTTGAAGAAGCCGACATTATTTCCAGTGACAAGTGCCGGGAAATGCTGCGCAAGACCGGCGAGAAAAATCTTGCCGAAGCCAAAGCGCAAAACCCCGAGCTCGAAGAAGTCGTCATTCGCCTTCCCAATATTACTTTTCCTGAAAAAATGAGTTTGCATCTCGGCGAGCGCGTTCTGCGGCTAATGCCCCTGCCCGGGCACACGCTCGATAACATCGGAATTTATTTGGACGGCGACAAAATTCTTTTTTCCGGCGACGCGATGATGCCGATTCCGTACTTTTATTGGGGCGACCGCGCGCTGTTGCTAGAGACCATGCGCGTGATCAAAGAGATGAACCTCGAAAATATCGTGCAAGGGCACGGCGAAGTTTTGCTCAAAGGCGAAATCAACGACACGCTCGACGCGGCAATCGGGTATTTGGAATGCGTCGTTGAAAAAGTGAAATCGAAAATGGCATCGCGGATGTCGAAAGAGCGACTCGTGAATGATATTCCGCTCGACGCGTGCGGCTATTCCGGTATCGAGTTGGATGGATTGGTGAAACAGTTGCATCGCAGTAATCTCTTGCGTGTCTATCAAACGCTGACGGCGAAAAAATAAAATGGAGAGGGCAGAGATGCCCTCCTTTGATTTTGGAGGCACATGCCTACGAAAAAAATCACCGTCATACATTTCGGGCTGGGTCCCATCGGGAGCGGCATCGCGCGTGTGATTGCCGCGCGCGCGGATTTTCTAATCGTCGGCGCAGTGGATATTGATCCGGCGAAAAAAGGGCTCGACGTGGGGCGCGTGATCGGATTGACTCGCCATTTAGGCGTCAAGGTGTCCGACAACGCGGCGGCGACGCTCAAGAATAAAGCCGATGTTGTGATTCATTCCACCGGTTCGGCGCTCGAAAAAGTTTTGCCGCAATTGGAAATGATCGTCGCGGCAAAGCACAATATCGTTTCGACGTGTGAAGAACTTGCGGAGCCGTGGGCGCAAGCAAGACTTGCGAAAAAACTCGACGCGCGCGCGCGGAAAAACAAAGTGAGCGTGCTCGGCACCGGTATCAATCCCGGCTTTATGATGGACACACTGCCGATCATGCTGACCGGCTTGTGCCAAAACGTCAAAGGCGTGCGCGTGAGCCGCATCGTGGACGCGTCCGAGCGACGCGAGCCATTGCAGAAAAAAATCGGCGCGGGGCTGACCGTGCAAGAATTTAATTTGAAAGCCGCGCACAAAGAAATTCGGCACGTCGGTCTCGCGGAATCGGTGCGCTCGATTGCGCGCGCGTTGCGCTGGAATTTGGATGCGGTGCAGGAGACGATCGAGCCGGTGATCGCGCAAACTTTGGTGCGGACGGAATTTCTCAAGGTGCAAGCGGGGCGTGTGACCGGTGTGCATCAAATCGGTTTTGGTATAAAGAACGGCGCGCGCGTGATTGAATTGGATTTGCAGATGAGCGTGGATGCCGGCGAATCCATTGACGAAATTTGGATTGACGGCGCGCCGGAAATCCACAACGTTACGCATGGCGTACACGGCGATCTCTCAACCGCCGCGCTTGCCGCGAACGCGATCCGCCGCGTCGTCGCCGCGCCGCCGGGTTTGCTGACGATGGCGGAACTGCCGGTGATTTCGATGTAAGATTTCGTCGCGGGGATTGACAAATTTGCGCCCGTCGCTATAATGATGACCATCAATTGAATAGCGGGGCGCCGTGAAGCGCCCTAGTAGTGCAGCCACTTGAAAGTTATGCAACTTTTCAAGTGGCTATGCTAGGCCTTGAAGCCTTTGAACCGATCGCGTGCGCGCGGGTGTTCAGGGCTTTTTTTTATTTCTATTCCTGCGGAGGCAAATGAACAAATTATCCTTACAGATATGCTTTACGGTAATTTATTCCAAGGAGGAATGATGTTGAATCAAGCGATCGAACTTGCGCGCGAGCTTGCCGCCAAAGGCAATGCCGCCAAGCCGGTCACGACGCCGAAACAAGTTCTCGAATTGGCGCGCGAAAAACAACTCGGCATCGTTGATTTGAAATTGGTTGACTTGTTCGGCGCGTGGTACCATTTCAGCATTCCGGTGACCGAGTTGAAAGAAGAAATTTTTTCCGAGGGGCTCGGAATTGACGCGTCGAGCGTGCGCGGTTTTCAAGCGATTGACGAAAGCGATATGCTCGTCATCCCCGACGCGACGACCGCGATGGTTGACCCGGTGTGCGCGGTGCCGACGTTGAGCATCGTTTGCAACGTCGTCGAGCCGCTGACGCTCAAGCCCTATTCGCGCGACGCGCGCTTTATCGCGCAAAAAGCAGAAAAATATCTCGCGCAGACCGGCATCGCGGAGATTAGTTATTGGGGACCCGAAGCAGAATTTTTCGTGTTCGACAATATCCGTTTTGACCAGAATCAATATAGCGGCTATTACTTTATTGATTCGGATCAGGGAATTTGGAATAGCGGGCGCGCGGGGGACCCGCCGAATCTCGGATATCGCCCGCGTTGGAAAGAAGGATATTTTGCGCCGCCGCCGACGGACACGTTGCAAGACATTCGTTCGGAAATGATTTTGAAAATGATCCAGTCCGGAATTCATGTCGAAGTGCATCACGGCGAAGTCGCGACGGCGGGGCAGTGCGAGATTGATATGCGTTTTCAATCGCTGACGAAAATGGCAGATCAATTGCTGTTATACAAATACATCGTCAAAAACGTCGCGCGCGCGCATAACAAAACCGCGACGTTTATGCCCAAACCGATTTTCGGCGACAACGGCTCGGGAATGCATACGCATCAAAGCTTGTGGAAGGGCGAGCGCAATTTATTTTTCGATGAGCGCGGCTACGCCGGCTTGTCCGAGACGGCGCGTTATTACATCGGCGGCTTGTTGAAACATTCGCCCGCGCTGATGGCATTATGCGCGCCGACGACGAATTCGTACCGTCGCCTCGTGCCCGGCTTTGAAGCGCCAGTAAATTTGGTTTATTCGCGAAGCAATCGCAGTGCCGGCGTCCGCATTCCGATGTACTCGAGTTCGCCGAAATCAAAACGCGTCGAGTATCGTTGCCCCGATGCGACGTGCAATCCGTACCTCGCGTTCGCCGCGCTGTTGATGGCGGGGTTGGACGGCGTGCAAAATAAAATTGATCCCGGCGAACCGATGGACATTGACTTGTACGAACTCGAGGGCGCAGAAGCGAAAAAAATAAAGCAAGTGCCTGGCACGTTGCCCGAAGCGCTCGACGCGCTCGAACGCGACCACGAATTTTTGTTCAAGGGCGACGTGTTCACGCGCGATGTGATCGAGACATGGATTGAGAGCAAACGGGCGCGCGATGTGGATGCCGTGCGCCTGCGCCCGCACCCGTACGAATTTTATCTGTACTATGACGCTTGACACTCGCGCGCTAATTGCTTATACTTTTGTCAACGCAAGGATGGGAACGAGTACGCGAGCAGAGCGTCAAGCGAGTCTGCGTGTTGGTGCAAGGCAGATGCGTAATGCTCGTAGAAAATCCTCCCGGAGCGGCGCGTTGAACGCGTAGGACAAGTTGTCAACTTGTCTCACGAAAGTAAATCGCGACGGTCTCGTCAATCGTTATCAATGACGCAGAGATGGTTGTCTCTGACAGAGCGGGCGCGACCCCTAACCCTCCCCTGAAAGGGGAGGGGAAGAGCGGACAGCGTCAAAAAGGGTGGTACCGCGAGATGCAGAATGCTCTCGTCCCTTCTGGGGCGGGGGCATTTTTATTTTGGGGCGTCGGCATCGATTAGAAATCGACGCCGATTGCGCGGCAAACCCGCGGGGCGAGTTCAGAAAAGCGAGAGGTAACATGACCGAACTTTTATTTCATGCCGACGCGTATCTCAAAGAATTCGATGCGACCGTGACGCGCGTCGAAGGCGACAGCATCGTCCTCGACCGCACCGCGTTTTACGCGCGGAGTGGCGGACAGCCGAGCGATGCCGGCACGCTTAGCGTGAGCGCGGGCGCAGAAGAATATCGCGTACTCGAATCAAAAAAACAGGGCGATGAAGTTTTGCACAAGCTTGATCGCGCGGGACTTGCCGCCGGCGCGCGCGTGCGCGGCACAATTGATTGGGCGCGTCGCTACCAATTAATGCGGACGCACACCGCGCTGCACATTCTTTGCGGCGTCATCTTTCGCGATTTTGGCGTCAGCGTGACGGGCGGCGATATGGATGTCCTAACGGCGCGAATGGATTTTGAATTCGACCGGATGAGTGCGACGTTCGCGCAAGAGGTCGAGGAAAAAATCAATGCCGAGATTGCGGCAGCGCGCGAGATACGCGTAAAAGTTTTGCCGCGTGATGAAGCGTTTCAAATTCCAGATTTGATTCGCACGAAAATCAATTTACTGCCGCCGAATATTATGCAAGTTCGCACCGTCGAAATTGTTGGGCTGGATTTGCAAGCCGACGGCGGCACGCATGTCGCAAATACGCGCGAGGTCGGGCGCATCAAGATTGTTGGGCACGAGAGCAAGGGCAAGGCGAACAAGCGGCTGAGGATTGCGGTGGAATAATAACTAACCGCAAAGACGCGAAGAACGCAAAGAAGAAAGAAATGCTTTTTTTCTTCGCGCACTTCGCGAGTGAATAAGTTAGGCGTGGACGCGCTTGCGCTTTGGTTTCACGAGTCTTGCGACTTTGGCATCCATCAAGCGCGCCTGCTCTCGGTAGAACGCTAATGCCTCGGCATTCGACATATTTTTCAACTGTTCGTAGATTCTATCACGGATTCCGCGTGTCATTGCGACAGCTTTGATCTTGCGATGCGCCATAGTCGGTACCTCTCATGATTTGTTTGCAACCAGATCTTGGATTGTTTTGCGGATGCGGTCAAGAGTTGCCGCGTTCACATGTCCGAAAGTGTTGACGACGATGGATTGCGATAGTGTGTAGATTTTGTCTACGCGGACTTTGCCAGGGCGATTGAGCGAGCCCTTTTCTAAGTCAGAGGAAGTAATCGGGAAACTGTACTCCGCAGGCGCGGGGTTGGAAGTCATTGCGACGACGACGAGGTCAGTCGTTTTGCGGTTATAAGTATTGTTGGAAACGACGATGACTGGTCGTCGCTTTTGAGAGGAGAGGTCAGTGTAGGGGATGGGAATGAGAACGATGTCACCCTGTTCAGGCATTATTCCAGTCCTTGTCGTCAAAAGGATTGTTCCAGAACTCGGTGCTACTCTCAGACGCCATCAGCAAATCATTGAACACGTTATCAGTTTCAATGACAAAGACAGTAAGATGCGCGCCTACGGGGAACGGAACGACTAGTTCAACTTTTCCATTCTCTTTTACTTCGACATCGTATTTCATTGCAGTTTGCGACATCATATTCAACTCCATTTGAAGATTGGAGCAGATTATATCACAGCATTGATGGCGACGGCAACCGCCGCGGCGCGTGAAGTGCGGGCGAAAATCTTGCCGCGTGAAGAGGCGTTCCAAATTCCGGATTTGATTCGCACGAAAATCAATTTATTGCCGCCGCAGATTCAGCAGGTTCGCACCGTTGAAATTGTTGGATTGGATTTGCAAGCCGATGGCGGCACGCATGTCGCAAATACGCGCGAGGTCGGGCGCATCAAGATTGTGGGGCATGAGAGCAAGGGGAAAGCGAACAAGCGGCTGAGGATAGAGATTGGAGATTAAAGGTTGGAGGCGTGTTGCGTGAAACGTGATGAGTGAGGGGTTGTCATTTCGAGCGGCAGTTTTTGCCGCGAGAAATCTCGTTATTGGAACAACGAGGCTTCTCGCTCCGCTCGAAGAGACAAAAAGTGGGCATCACGCGGCAACAGTCTCAAACGCGACTTGAAGATGCGCGGGCTTTGGAAGCAGGTAATTCAATTTCTCAAATCCGATGACTTGCCCAGATTTGTCCTTTATCAAAATCACTTCGTCGCCGGTTTCTTCAGCAACGAACTCATCTTGAGGGTTGCCGAACCAGACGGTGAGAGTATTGCCGACTTGGTCATAATAGACTTTTACTTGTGCCATATTTGTTTTCCTTCCTTGATAGCATCCGTCGGATAAGTTGTAATCAGGAATCCATCGCCGTCGAGTCGTTTTGCGACAGCGCAAACCCATCGTCCGATGCGTTCTGGTTTGTAGAAAAGATAAACAGCCGAGTCGTTCTTGCTTATTCGAATCTCACTTGGATTCCGCAATGTCTCTTGGACATCCGTTTCGTGCCCTTTCATTATTGGATGCTTGATGCTGATAATCAATTCCCAGTATGCGCGCGTTACGCGCACGCGAAATCCGAGCGGCGTCAAGACCTCAAAGAGTAATTCGCTTGGCGGCTTTTCTGGCATTTTGGGGAACCAGTTGAGTCATCATGCCCAACTCCGTTCGAAGATCATTGATTGAATTATAGCACAGCATTGACAGTGACGGCAACCGCCGACGGGCGGTTTCGCGTTTGGGTTGAAGCGAATTAACTTGCCGCTTTGCGTTTGAGCATGCGCGGGTGGTGTTAAGGGAGTTGCGAGAGTATATGCAATCGCGCGTGTAGAGAAAGGCAGATTATCATTTCATTGCCTGCGAGATGAGGTTTGCCATTTGAATGAGCGCAAGAAGTAACTGTGCGGAAACATCGGGCGACAGCAAAATCACCGAGCGAAATATGCGAAGAATTAGCAAAACAAATGTTGCAAGAAAAGGTTGAGCTCGGTAGTTCGAAGTTCTTCTGTACACAATATGTCCCGATATCGTAACAGACTCTCCTTTTTCTGTCTGACGTTTTCTACTGACGCGGCTAACGGCTTGGGGCTTTCTATCTTTTTTGTGATTGGTTGCCATTGATAACTCCTTGGGGATGTTTTTTCGCACCACGAGGTTTTTATTGCCCCTCTACCCGGGAGTACGCATTTCTCATTTTTTGTCCGCTGGTACCTTGAAGGTTGCTATTCTGACGTTTTTGGAAAGTGGCACCATTGTTGCCAAGCTGGGTCCATCTAAATCAATACGATACCAAGGGAGACGCATATGGCCTTTACATCCGTCCCATCGAAAGTAGATTTCCCCGCGCAAGAGCGCGAGATTTTGCAATTCTGGAAAGAGACGCAAGCATTTGAAAAAATGTGGGCGGCGCAGCGCGGAAAAAATTTGCCGCGCTGGTCGTTCATTGACGGACCCATCACCGCGAACAATCCAATGGGCGTGCATCACGCGTGGGGGCGCACGTACAAAGATTTGTTTCAGCGTTTCAAAACGATGCGCGGCTATGAATTGCGCTATCAGCAGGGCTTCGATTGCCAAGGGCTGTGGGTCGAGGTCAACGTCGAAAAAGATTTGGGATTCAAAACGAAAAAAGATATCGAGGCGTACGGACTCTCGCCGTTTGTGATTTTGTGCAAGCAACGCGTGCTGAATTACGCGGCGGTGCAAACCGAGCAGTCGGTCCGGCTCGGCATGTGGATGGATTGGAACGACCCGGATGTTTTGCGCTTGTTGCGCGACAAACTTGGCGAGAATCCGAATCAGCAACTCACGCTTCAGGGTCCGCGCGGCGCGGTGACCGGAACTGTCGAGCAATTGGTGGGGCAGTTGGGATTGCCGCAACTCGGCGGATCGTATTTCACATTCAGCGACAAAAATAATTACGACATCTGGGGCATGCTCAAGAAATGTTTTGAGCAGGGCTGGATTTACAAAGGCAACGATGTGATGCCGTGGTGTTGGCGTTGTGGCACCGGCATTAGCCAACACGAAATCGTCACCGAGGGCTATATCGAAAAAACCGATCCGGGTCTAACGGTGCGTTTTCGCTTGCTCGACCGCGCGAACGAATCGCTGCTCGTTTGGACAACGACGCCGTGGACGCTCACGTCGAATGTCGCGGCGGCGGTGGGACCCGAACTCACGTATGTCAAAGTGAAACAGGGCGACGAATATTTTTATTTGTCGAAAGGCGCGACGAAAAGCTTGAAAGGCGAGTTTGAAGTCGTTCAAGAGTTGAAAGGCGCGCAGATGGAGGGTTGGCGATATGCCGGTCCGTTCGACGAATTGCCGGCGGCACAAGTCAAAGGTGGCTGGAGCGAGCCGGCGATGCGAAAATTATTCGCGCATATCGCGCAGAACGCGGTCGAGACGCATCGCGTTATTCTGTGGGATGAAGTCGGCGAAGCCGAAGGCACCGGCATCGTGCATATCGCGCCGGGGTGCGGCGAAGAAGATTTTGAGTTACACAAGGCAAATAACTTGCCCGTGATCGCGCCGCTCGATGAAAATGGAAATTACATCGAGGGATTCGATTGGCTGAGCGGCAAGCCGGTGAGCGGAATTGCGGATGCAATTATCGAAGATTTGAAACGCAAGGGACTATATTATCGCGTCGAAAAAATCAAGCATCGCTACCCGGAATGCTGGCGTTGCCACACGCCGCTCGTGTTTCGATTAGTGGATGAATGGTTCATCAAAATGGACGGCATTCGTCAGCCCCTGATTGATATCACAAATCAAATCAAGTGGATTCCGGAATTCGGGCGCGACCGCGAGCTCGATTGGTTGCGCAATATGCACGACTGGATGATTTCGAAAAAACGGTACTGGGGACTCGCGCTGCCGATTTACGAATGCGATCATTGCGGGCATTTCGATGTGCTCGGCAGTCAAGATGAATTGGAAGAGCGCGCGATTGAAGGTTGGGAAGAATTCAAAGGGCACACGCCACATCGCCCCTACATCGACGCGGTGAAAATCGCGTGCTCGAAATGCGGCAACAAAACCTCGCGCATCAAAGACGTGGGCAATCCGTGGCTCGACGCGGGCATCGTTTCGTTTTCGACGCTGGGCTACAAAACGGAAAACGATTATTGGCAGAAATGGTTTCCCGGCGATTTCATCACCGAATCATTTCCCGGGCAATTTCGCAATTGGTTCTATTCGCTCTTGACGATGGCGGCGGTGCTCGAAAATAAACCGGCGGCGAAAACAATTCTCGGTTACGCGACCTTGCTCGCCGAAACCGGCGACGCGATGCACAAGACCGCCGGTAATATGATCGAGTTCAATGAAGGCGCGGATAAAATCGGCGCGGACGTTATGCGTTGGATGTATTGCACCGCGCGCTATGACGCGGATTT
>Ga0247727_10003419_pt1 | contig 35112 bp, 54 predicted proteins | sample WisWelCaveWW1625_FD_202498 | JGI IMG/M metagenome (GOLD analysis project Ga0247727, IMG submission 202498) | Biofilm microbial communities from Wishing Well Cave, Virginia, United States - WW16-25 | ecosystem: Environmental > Aquatic > Deep subsurface > Groundwater > Cave microbial mat | place...
CAATACCTTTCAAGATGTAAACTATTCTACTAATGGTGAATTAGATGGTTGGACTCATACAGCTGGAACCGCGGTTTTTACTTGCCCAACTGCCGGTATTTATATCGTTCAATATTTGGGACATGTAAAAAAGACATCTGGAGGAACATCCCTTGTGGAAATGCGTGTAGTACAAAATGGAACAGAACTTGCGGGAAGTGCTTCTCAAACAACTGTGGCATCCAATTCTATCGTTCAAGCACTTGGCAACGCAAGGGTTTTTTCCGCAGCAGCAGCAGATGTCATTAAGATTCAATTTACGGGTGATACAACCGCATCTCAATTAATTACTCCTGTTGGAGATGCTGTAACAAATACAAGTAGCAATGTATTAATTTATAGAATTAAGTAATTTGATATGCCAACTCCACAACCAGACTATACGGCAGGTAATCAAACAACTCGGACAATATATCCATTGCTTTGTTTAATATCACCAAATGGGACGAGATATGTTGTGACTATTGATGATAGTGGAATACTTATTACTACTCCTGTTTTATAAAATAGTATGTCTAAACATTACGCAATTGGAGAAAATATACAGCATAAAACAGTGACCTTTAATAATTCAAAGGTTGCTTCTGTTACTTTTGATAAACCTTTTACTTTGACCCCTAATATCCAAGTTACTTTAAATGATTCAGGGTCTGCACCAGTTTATAAAACAGAAGTAACCATAACAGATTGTAAGATCCGTTTTTTAAATAAATGGACAGGAACCGTTGATTTATTAATTATTGAAAGAAACGGAATTTAAACTATATGTCAAATTTAGCTATTACTATTACACAGATTACAGAAAATGATTATGCGGGAATACCTGAAACGACTAAAAGTTTAAAAGGATCTATTGATAATAAAAATTTACCTATTATTCATACGGAAGATTCATTAGTTTCTGATGCTACTTGTAAAACAAACTTTAAGAACAAATTGACAAGTTTAGGATATACATGGACAACAGAAAGTTAATATAAATAATAATGTATGCCAAGAATATTTCCTGGTACTGGAGCTACAAGCATCACTGGTAGTGTCGGTACACTAGAACAAGTAACAACAAATGGTAGTAGCACCACAAAAAGTCTGGTGTTTGTTCCTAGTGCCACACAATCATTATTAGCAGCTAATGCGATTTTGGCTAATGCAACTACGGTAAGAGTTCAAGGGAGTGGTGGTTCAGTAATATTGACTTCTATTCCAACAATTGCAGATGGAAGTGATGGTCAATTTCTTATTATCTTAGGGGCAAGTGATACAAATTTAGTTACTATTCAGGATTCGGCTAATTTAGCAGGTAGTAATCTACAATTATCAGGAGGAAATGACTTTACTATGGGACAAGGTGATACAATTACATTGATGTTTGATACGAATGCGGCTGATTGGGTTGAAATCAGTAGATCAGGAAATTAATAGATATTTATTATATTAGAGATATAAAATTATTATGAAAATGAAACATACTATTCAAAACATGAATAGATATAAAGTAAAAACAACATTATTTTTAATATAATTTTATGGCACAAAAAGGTGGTACTGGTCATGCAAATGCAGATGTCATCCAAAGCCTAGAGATCAAAGCAACAAGCTCGCAGATCATCTTTGACTCGACCTCGGCAAATACAACCACATTGCAGGATTCAGCTACAGCGGCTCGTGTGATTACCTTTCCAGATGCTACTGATACGTTAACAGGTAATACCGCGACACAAACGCTTACAAATAAGAGTATTACAAGCCCAACGATTACTGGAAGTCCTACGGCAGCTACGGCAACTTGGACAAACCTGGGTTCTGTAACAACGATTGATATTAATGGTGGTACGATCGATAACGTAACTATTGGTGGAACGACACCTACAGCCGGTACATTTACAAGTGTTAGTACCAGTGCTCAAGCTGGTGTAGCTCTTAGTCCATTTAACACTGCTGCTGGTAATACTGGTGAAACACGATACATTGAATTGGCTGCTAATGGTACTAATTATGTTGGTTTCAAAGCACCAGATGCAATTACAACCAATGTTATTTGGACATTACCTGCGGCTGATGGTACTTCTGGTCAACAGTTGACTACTAATGGATCAGGTATCTTAACATGGACGGCTAGTGATGCTAATAACAATACCTTAGATCAAGCCTATGATCAGGGTGGTGCGGGTGCTGGTCGTACTATTACTGCTGATTCTGGTGCAGTAGCGATTACAGCAACTTCTGCCGATGGGGATGATTTGCTAGATATTGATCATACTGCTAGCGGTGCGTTAACAGCAAATACGACTGATACTGTAGCAATTGATGCTTCTCGTACACATACTGCGGCAACAGTTGTTACTGACAACTATGATGTACAACAAGTAACGCGTACAAGCGTTATGAATAATGCTGGTGGTACATTGAATGCTCAAGGTACAGTCATGAGGATTCAAAACGTTGCTACGCAAACCGCTGGTACATTGTCAGATACCGTTACTGTTTTGACTCTTACACAAGATACCGATTCTACTGGTGCAGCTCTAAGTATTACTGGTGGTTCATTGACTCATGCTCATCGATCAGTATTTACACCTAAAGCTAATCAATCATTAGCTGCTGGTAGTGCAATTGTCGTTACAGATACAACAGTAGCTCAAATTTCAGGTAGTGGTGGAGCAGTAACTTTGACTTCTACACCTACAATTGCTAGTGGAACTGATGGTCAAATTGTCTATATTGTTGGCACTGATGATACAAATACTGTAACCGTTCAAGATCAAGCTAATCTTGCATCAAGTAATCTACAGCTTTCTGGTGGTAATAACTTTACCATCGGTTTGGGAGATGTTCTTGGTCTAGTGTTTAGCTCAACTGTAGGCGATTGGATTGAATTCACTCGCAGCGATAATTAGCATCTGTACAGGGTAAACAAAATATCGTTTATTATCTTTGCCTCTTTCTGGGGGCAAAGCATAGTAAATAATTACTAATCTATATGGCAGAAATTGGCGGTCAAGGAAACAATAATGGCGAAATTGTTTCCGGTAAACTTAAAATAACCAATTCATTTTTAGATTTTGATGAAATTGCCACACCGGCAAATCCATCCACAGATGATGGTCGTCTTTATGTTAAAGATTCTGCTGGAACAACTGCTTTATTTTTTAGAGATAGTGCTGGAACAGAAACGAATTTATTATCGGGAACTGGAGATGTAACCGGTCCTGCTTCATCTACTGATTTAGCTATTGTTCGTTTTAATGGAACTACTGGCAAGGTGATTCAAAATAGTGGTAGCTTTGGTGTTTTGAGGGGTGGTACTACCAGTATTTTTATCGGTGGTGGAGGAAATGCAATAACAACAGGTACAAGAATGGCGGCTTTTGGTACAAGTGCTCTTAATGTTATTCAGTCTGGAACGGGGCATATTGGTATTGGGGCAAGTGCATTAGCCCTACATGTAAGTGGTAGTGATAATATCGCGATTGGCGATCAATCCTTTCAAAATTCAACAACACAATCTAATAATGTTGGGCTTGGAGGAAGAGCTGGTGATAATATCACAAGTGGTAGCGACAATATCGCTATTGGTACAGATACTTTGGGTGGAAATACGGCTAATGGCTGTGTTGCAATTGGTAGTAATGCTTTAACATTATTTACAACTATTTCTGGAAATGTTGTTGTCGGCGCACAATCTGCAATAAATCTTTCTACTGGCAGCTTTAATACTATTCTTGGTAGTTCTTCATTCTCAGGCACAAACAGTACTTCTGAAAATAATACAATCCTTGGTAATCAATCGTGTACAGGAAATGGTTCTAAGGCTGGAAATGTGTGTATTGGCTATCAATCTGCCAATATTCTTAGTACAGGAAGTTCAAATATTTTCATCGGAAGAGGATCAGCGTCTCTTGCCACCACAGCTAGTAATAATATTTTAATTGGTCATAATTTAGAACTTGATTCAGTCACCTCTACTCATACTTTAAAGATTGGCAACCTACTTAATGGGTTTGTATCAACAGCAACAAGACCAGCATTAACAGTAAATGGAGCATTTCAAGTAAAAACTTCAGGAACCGCAGTAAGTGTTACTTCTGCGGGAGAGAGTATTATTGGTGTTACTTCTACTGCGGCCGCTCGAACGATAACTCTTGCTACTGCTGATGTGATAACAGGAAATATTATTATTGTTAAAGATGAGTCTGGGGCAGCCGGAACTAATAATATTACTATTGCTGTCCAGGGAGCAGAAACAATAGATGGTCTTACAAGTATTAAAATTACTGCTAATTACGGGGTAGCCAGATTTTATGCCAGAAGTGGTAACTGGTTCACTTTTTAATATATTTAATATATGTCAGATACATTTTTTTCTCCAAGATCAACAGGAAACCAAACAATCGCTATAGGTAATACGGTTTCAACAAGTGTTGCAAACTCTGTTTTGCTTGGTTATACAGGAAATTCTCTTGGATCAGGAGCCGTTGGTATTGGTCATAATATTAATCCCTCAGGCACTGATACTGTATGTATTGGTAGGGGTGCAACCACGATTGCCACCGATGGCGTAGCTGTTGGTAATGCCGCCGTAGCTTCTGGGGAAGCTGTATCAATAGGAAGTGATAGTTCTTCTACAAGTGTTGGTGTTGCTATAGGACAACAAGCAACCGAGGCTTTTGGTGGGGTTGCGCTTGGATATAAGGCCATTACTACAGGATCTTCTCAACTTGTTTGTGGTTCTGTTTCAGCTGGTGTAAGTGAAATTTATTTTGGAGCTGGAGTTACAGCTGCTGCTCCTAGCTCAGCTAATATTTACCCAACAGGTGGATCAGGAACAAATATTACTGCTGGAGATTTGACTATAAATGGAGGGCTTTCTACTGGTAATGCTACTCCAGGAAAAGTATTTATTCGTACCTCTACGGCTGGAGCAACAGGTGTAACATTACAAACTGCTAGCAATAGAATAACGGTTGATACAAGCGTAACAAGATTTCATCATGGGATGAGATTTAACAGAACTGCTACTGCTGTTAGCTATCAGATTCTTGTTACCGATTTCTATATCGGTGTTACTTCTACCGCGGCAGCCAGAACGATTACAGTACCTGCTGTTGGATTACTTAACTCTGGAATGACTTTTGTGATTAAAGATGAATCTGGTGGAGCAGCGACCAATAATATTACAGTTGCAGGTGGTGGAGTAAATATTGATGGTGCTGCTAACTATGTGATTAATACAAATTATGGTTCTGTGACGATTGTTTCAGATCAAGCTAATTTCTTTGTTATATAAATATGTCACATAATATTATAAATCAGGATGGTTCATACGCTTTGTTAGCCAGTGTTAGTGGCATTGATCTTAAAACAGCAGCACAGACAACGCTATACACGGTTCCTACAGGAAAAACTTGTCTTATTACAGAAGTTGTTTTGTTTGCCACAGCTGCTACTGCCGTTACTTCTGCACCGATTATAAGAATTGGTAAAACAGCCGGTTTTAATGAATGGCTTGGATTAACAACATTAACAGGATTAGATACGACAAATGAATTTTTATCACTTTCTAAATCAGCAAATCTTTTAATCCATCAATCATTTGCAGCTGCAGAAGTCATAAAAATAGATGTTGGTACTGTTGCCACAGCAACAACATTAACTGTTAAAGCATTTGTCTTTGGTTTCCTTGTTTAATTTTAATGAAATAATATGGCCTTACAATTATCTATACCGAATAAGTTTGGATCAACTGCCTTTGGAAATGGGTATGTTCATTTAAGAAAAATTGATTTAGATGCGATTGACAAAAGGGGAACGCTTACATTGCGTTTTTGGAGTGATCCGGCGACTAGAGCAGATGCAACAAAATCAGAATTAGGCAATCTCAATATTTCTATTGGATCCACAGAAATACTTAATTCATCTAATCAGTCAGTTGATCAGATTAAATATGAAGATGTTGCCTTTAAAACACAAACAGAGTGTTATCTAAAATTAAAAACATTAAAAGTTAACTTTGAAGGTAATATTTTAAACTTAGCAACTGCTGTTGATGTATAAAAATATGACTAATTATGAATATGAAAAAAACAACCGATCTATATCTTTCCGCTTATTTAATGGCAAAAGGATACAAACTAATAGAAGTTGATTCTAAGAAAAAGTGTTCGTTTTCTTTTGAAATATCAAATCAAATTGAAAAGGATATACAGGATTATTTCAATGAATTGGGCTCAGTAGAACCATTAAGGTTTGTTAACGCAATTCGCAATATTAAGACATTAATATTTACTAAGTAATATGGCTAGGTCACTGGACAATTTAAAAGCAGAATTTCAGTTGCTAAGCCAGGATACAAGTTCTGGAACCATAGATACTAATCAACAAACAACGTTGTTTAATTTAGCTATTAGAAATTTACAAGCAACTGCGGATGTCTATGGTACAACATTTGAAAGTGATTTGGATTTGTTTAGTGATGAGTTCCAATATCGTGCACCAACGAATTTTAAAGCTAGTATCGATCTTTTAGATCGAGATAACCCAGATCAAAGATTTGAGTCTCGTTCTGAAAAATATTTCTGGAGACAAAAAAATAAAGAAGAAAACATTTTTGCAGATGCCCATAGGCGTGAGACATTCTTTTTGTTAGTAAATGCAGATATTAAGACTGGTTCTATTTTATTACATAATTTAGATAGCATTACTGCTAATGGTACTTGGGCAGTTGTCGGTGGTTCGGGGGCAATAAATTTAACGGTAGATACGTTTGAATTTAAAGAAGGCTCTGCATCCCTTAATTTTGATGCTACTACGGCAACGGTACCATCTATTCAAAACAGCACATTTACGGCTGTAGATTTATCTAGTCATCAAGATCGATCTACTATTTTTGCTTGGGTTTTTTTACCAACAATTACTAATTTAACAAATGTTATTTTACGATGGGGTTCAGATACAACTAACTTTTTCCAGCAAACGGTGACTAGTCAGTTTTCAGGATTTCCCTTTGAGGTTGGTTGGAACCGATTGGGTTTTGCTTGGAACGGAGCAACCACAACAGGTACACCCGTCGCTTCTGCAATTGATTTTTCTCGATTGATTATTACTTATAGCGTAGCTACGACTGCCACCGATTTTAGACTTGATGAAATCATTTCTAAACTACCCGAAAGAATTGTGCATAGTTATTACACCATTCCAATGGTTAAGGATATTGCTGGGCTTTATAAAGCAGAATTTACTTCTGGAGATGATGTAACCGTAACGCAAGATAGACACGATGAATTGTTGATTTATTATGCATTATTTAAGTATTTCATGATCATGCGTCAATTTGATGATGCAACTATTTATCGTGGTAAATATGATGAATTATTGAAGCAAGTTACCTCGGATCATAATAGTTTAAGGGAACGACAAACTGATTTTTATTATGGATTGCAAGGGAATCGATTGATTAGAAATTAATATGGCCATGAATCTCAATTATAGTATTGTTGAAGATCACTCATCTGGGTTTATTACCAAACGAGATCGTTCGCAATTGCCATTGGGAGCCATGAAAGAAGGTAGTGAAAACATTGTTATTACTGATGGTGATAGAATCGGATTGCGCCGTGGTCGTGTATTATTTGGTCAATCTTCTACAGCAACGACACCAATTACCAGCTCTCATACCCATCGACGTAGAGACTCTATTGAGGTTCAATTAAGGGCTTATTCTACATTAGTTGAATATTATCATTCTGGTACAGCTCAATGGGAAACATTAAAATCAGGTTTTACTTCAGGTAGACGTTTTGGATTTGCAGACTTTGATCGTTCTGCTGATGCTACGGCTCATGCCAGATTTGGTAATGGAGTACAAGATGATCAACGATGGAATGGTCAATTTACTCAACTAAACGGTGCTTTGGTGGGTGGTGAAGCAACAATTACGGTTGATTCCACAACAGGATTTACTGCCACTGGTTCTATTATTATCAATGGGACAACCGTTACTTATACAGGTATTACAGTAACAACATTTACTGGTTGTGTTGGTACTCCCGCTGCTGCTGATAATTCAGGGGTTGCTCAATTACCGGTAGCTTTTCCAGCTAATGCTAAGGGTAATATTTATGAGGTTTATCAAAACAGACTATGTATTGCCAATGTTACCCTCGCTCCTAATGCTGTATTTATTAGTAAAGTTGATAATGATACCGATTTTACGTTTAGTTCTCCGCGTATAGATGGAGAAGGTGCTATAATTAATGTAAGCCTTGGAGCTGGCAATATTACAGCTTTAATCAATCATGAACAAAAACTGTATGTTGGTAAGCAAACAGGGTTCCATACAGTAGAATTCTTGCAGTTTGACAACAATAATACTGATTTTCCTTTCCTTGTACCTGTATCAGCAGACGAAAATAACCCATTTTTAGGGCCACAAAGTAGTAAATCTGTCTTTGTGGCTTTACAAGATGTCTATTTTGCCAGTGCTCAAGGTGGTATTAAGCGAGCTAATCGTCTTGAGGCAATAGATGATCCTTTGGAATTATCAGATCGTATTCGTCCAACCGTAAACAGAGCTGATTTTGCTGATGCGGCGGCCATATTATTTGATAATAAGGGTTATATTTCTGCTAGGGAGAATGACGGTGATCCAGCTAATAACATCGTTTTTGTCTACAATTTCGAGAGAAAAGCATGGGAAGCACCAATAAAAGGTTGGAATGTGTCTTCTTGGAATATTGCTCAAGGATTATTGTTTGGTCATTCAAGCCTTGGACCAGTGACGCATCAATATTTAACAGACGAAACAGCTGATGTAGAAGGAGCAAATCGATTCGGCTATAAGGGATTATTCAAATCAGGTGATCTGAATTTTGGCACACGAGTATTACGAAAGAAATGTTCCGGATTCTATGTTGAAGGATTTATTGCAGAAAACACTACCGTTACTTGTCGATTGGTCTATGAATTTGAGGGTCAAAAAGGAACAAAGGAATTTACGATAGAAGGTGATGATACTGATTTTATTTTGGCTAGTGTAAACAATGGGCCGATATCCGTTCTTCCTTTAGCCGTTGCACCTTTAGCCTCTGGAAGCAGTACTATTCAAAATCTAAATAAGTTTAGAGTTTATTTCACAACCAATTTAAAACCATTTTATGAGATTTCTGTCGAATTTGAGAGCGAAGGAGTAGATCAAGACTGGGAGATACTGGCATGGGGTATCAATGCAGAAGTTATTCCTCAAATCGATATTAGTCTTCAAAAAAATGATTAACCTGAATATATGCCACGTCAATACGTTGCTGCCGCACAAAAAAGATTAGCCACAGGTATCACTTCCACCGATACCACTATTACGTTACAAGATATTAACGGACGTGATGGTACAGCCTTAACCATGACTGATTTTGGTGATATTGGATATGCAGCGATTGATCCAAATACTGACACCATGGAGCTAATTAGTTTTACTGGTATTAGCAGTACGCAATTAACAGGTGTGACTCGTGGATTGAGTTTTAAACAACCTTATACCGCAGTGGTCGCTTTACGATTGGCTCATGCTGGTAATGCCGTAGTCATTTTTACAAATACGCCACAGTTCTACAATGATTTTGTTGATACTAGAAATGCAGAAACCATTACTGGTCTATATACCTTTAGTAATACGGTTAATCCAAGACTGGATACCTATGTTGCGCCAACAGTAAATGAACAATTTGCTCCTAAAAAGTATGTTGATGATATTACTCTTGCTGGCGCGCCAGATGCTTCTACAACCGTAAAGGGTATTAGTGAAGAAGCTACAGCCGCAGAAGCAGCCGCTGGTACTGCTATTGGTGGGACATCGGCTAGATTATTTTTGCCCTCAGCGATAGCTAATAGTGTTTCTAGTGCAAATACGTTAGTTCCTATTACGGAACCGGATGGAGATATTGATGTGGGTTTTATGGAATTAGATGCGGTGTGGGCATTTACGGGTAATAATACCCATGCTGGAACAGAAACATTTAGTAATACCACTAATATTACGCCTGCCACCAGTTTTCAGCTGGGTGGGGTTGCTTTTACTGGTTCCATGGCGAATTTGAATGAATCTTCTACCTTCTTTGGGGCCACAGATATTACAGGAACCGAAGCAGAAGATTTGTCTGATGGTGGTATTACTTCTATTCATAATCATACACACGAGGGTTATCAGAGGTTACTTGGTCGAAGAGCTGTTGATTTTCGTAATTGTCGGTTTACTTCAACAACTGATGGTTCTATTATTATCGCGATCTATTCTCAAAATATTGCTGGTAGCGCTAAGGCAACATTTTTAATTAGGTATCAAAGAGATCCCGTCACATCCGTCTTTTATGCAACACACAGTACTGGTGGATCTACGATTGCAAATGCAACTACAATCATGTCAGAGCCTACGATTGTTGGGTCATTTGTGTATCAGGTTTATGAATCATCTACGGGGGTCGTGGGTGTAACTAGATATGCTTTAGCCGATTTAAGCGGTTCTACGGCGATTACGATTTCTGGCGGTACCCTAGTTGCTAGTAGTAATTATAATGCGGTATTTACTGATGGTACGGAAATCTTTATACAAAGAAATCCTGCTGGGGGTACACCTGAAGACTATAACCGTTATACTATTTCAGGAACAACCATTACCTTTGTGGCGATAAGAACATTTACCAGTATAATTGGTGGTGGTGCCTTGGCTGTTCATGTAAGTGATAATACAAATCTTTGGTCATTTAATAGTACTAGCCAATTGGTAAGAAGTACTCTTAGTACAGGTGGAACAGATTCTACCTTCACTTATGGTGGAGCGACAGCAGCCCCTAACTTTGGTTTTGGTGCGGGAATCGGGGTAGTATTTGTTGATTCTACTGCCGGATTAGCGATTTTAGGAACTAACAGGCTTTATTTGGGACAGGTAGAAAGTATATTTACAGCAACTTCAGAGAATGGATTAGATGTTGCTATATTCCCAATACAGAAAACTTAATAATGAATTAATATGGCCATTGGATTATCACAATTTGAACAACAATCAATCCGATCAACTTTTGAATCTTTACCTCAAAGTAATCCTTTGCGTCAGTTAGGATTGTCTGGATTTACCGCTGAAGTGGGTCAACAAAGGGCTGCATTTCCTGGTATTACAACAGATGTTGCTTTGGGTAGATTAGTTCAGCAACAGCCAACGGTGGCTAGTTCTCCAATAACAACAGCTAGTACGCGTTTTACTTATACACCACCAACTTCATTATTGCCTAATATACCAAGCCAGGTTTCGCCAATTAGAACAACAGATCAATTGCGCGGTAATTTAAGACAAACAGATGCTGAATTACAACAAAGACAAGCCACTAATGAAACGGATATTAATAGACGATTAGATGATCAACTTACTCAATTTGGAAAAGATATTAAGGTTATTCAAGATAAACCATTTACACTAACGCCAGAGGAACAAGCATTTCAGACAAGATTAAATACACTTCAGGCAAACCTAGAAGCCCAATTTCCACAACAAGTAGCTTCAATACAAGGCCAATTTGATGTTGCTCGCCAAGAACAAGCTGAAGCAGGACGAAGGCGTGCGGGCGCTACAACAGCTGCATTAGCAAGAACTGGTGCTTTAGCAGCTACACCAGAGATTTCAGCAGGCATTACAGGAGATGTTGAAAAAAAGAATTTAGAAGCAATGAATTTATTACTTGTTCAAGAACAACAAGCTCTAGCCGCTGCCCGTGCTGCAAAAGATGCTAAAGATTTTGAATTATTGAATAAACAAATGGAATTAGCTAGAGAAGCTAGAAAAGAATTCAATACTAGACAACAGAAAGCTTTAGAAAATCTATTAGCGGTTAGTCAAGAGGTTAGATCACAAAGAGGAGAAAGACGAGAAGAATTAGGATTTATCGCAGAACAAGAAAAAGTGAAGAAAGAAGCGTCTAGAGAAGAAATTAAGTTTAATTTTGATGTTGAAGATCGTGAGAAAAAAGAAGCAAGTGAAGATATTAATATTCTTATTAAATCTGGCTTTGCTGCGGATCAACTATCAACCGAGGATTTTATTAAGATTGGTAAATCTTTTAATCTTACACCAGATCGAGCAAAAGGCTTTTATAATAATTTATTTAAGGCTGATCAAGCGGCTAAAAGTATTGATTATAAAACAGAGATTGCTAATGATGGTACAATTTTACTTATTCCAAATAAGCTTGATCCGACTAAGCCGATAAAAGATCAAGTTTTACAGTATGGTGAAAAGGGTCAATTTGGTAAAAAAGAAGAACCAAAGACAATTGGTTCTGATAAACTTGGATATTATCAATACAATAAAGAAACAGGAAAATATGACCAAGTTATTTCTGGGCTTGGGGGCGGTAATGATGTTTTAAGTCCAACAGAACTGGCAAATTTAGGGATACCTTCTAGTAAATATGGTATTACTCAAAAAGAAGCACAACAAATGATCCAAAGTGGTCAGATTGATCAAGCCTTAACACCTCAACAACAAACAATATTTAATTCAATTGTCGATAAATATCAAAAATCACCACTAATTCAAGCATCAGATAGAACTATTGTATTAGAAAATACGATTAATCAGATTAAAGAAAATCCAAGTGATGCTGCACAGCAATTAAACCTTATTTATTCATATATTCAAGCTCTTGATACATATCAATCGGCAGTAAGAGAAGGTGAATTAACATTAAGTCAAAATATTGAATCTACTTTTGATAAATATAAAACTAATATTGAAAGAGTTAAAGAAGGTAAGATTATTGGTGATAAGGCTGCACTACAAATAGCCGATGCTGCTAAATTGTTGGTAGATAATATTAAACAGGGAGCTGCATCAAAAGAAAAGGCATTTCAATCACAAGCAAAAACATCTAGTGAAGCTGTTGGTAATGCTTGGGATAATTATATTGCTGGATTTAAGCCATCTTATGGCGATACAACTCCTAAAACACCAGAAGATGAATTACAGAAAAATGCAATTAGTGATGAAGAAGTAGATAAACTTTATGAAATATTTAAAGGTGAAAAGACAAAGGATGAAATAAGACAACAAGCAGGTTTTAATGGTGACCTGAGCATGTCAGAAAAAGGCTTGAGTAGCTTAGGAAAATCAATTGTAGCGCAAGAAAGCGGTGGTAACTATGGAAGTGTTGGTGATGTTCCCGTTGGTTATAAAGAATCTGACCGCGCATTAGGTAAATATCAAATTATTCCTAAATTCCATTTCAGTAAAATTGGATTATCTAATACATCAAATGATCGTCAAAAATTCTTGAATAGTCCAAAATTACAAGACAAATTATTCAATATCATTATTGCTGATCTTGCTAAACAATATAATAATGACCCTAAAAAGATTGCAGCAGCATATTATGGTGGGGCTAAAGGAGCTAATATTGTTGGAACTCCTGCTGGTGATAAGCCACAGATAGCGGGGGGGAAGAAATATCCTAGTATTAATGAATATGTTGGATCAGTTTTAAGTAGAATAAGTTAACGTTCTAATACTTTGCATTTGATGCTATACCTATAGAATAAATATATGGCAAATAGTGTACAACAAGAATTACTAAAATTAAGGCAAGAAAAAAAGCAGCAACCTCTTAATGATGTTCAGCGTGCTTTATTAGAAATTCGAAGAGAGCCAGTAGTTGGTTTTCAGGAAAGGGAGTTGCCTGGTGGGTTTTCTAAGCCATTGCCACAATTTGCTGCAGGGGTAGGTAGAAGTATTATTGGAACAATTGCGGGAGCTTCTTCTTTGGGAGAAAGATTTTTACGCGGAGCAACTAGAGCGGCTTTACCTAAAATTCTTGAAAGAGCCATTGGGATTTCTAAAGAACAGGTGGGTGATAAAACTGCCGCTGAACAATTAATTCCAGAAGAATTAAGAACTGCTGGTGAAGATCGTTTTGGTAAAGCAGGCTTTATTTCTGGTGAAATTGGTCAATTCCTTGCACCCACACCAGCAGGAAAGACAGGAGCATTGCTTGAAGGGACTAAATTAGCACAAAAGTTTCCTAAAGCAATAAAGATTGTTCCAAAAGCATTAAAAGAGGCTGGGTTTGATTTTGGTCTTACAGCTACTCAACAAGGAGATATTGATAAGGCGTCTATTGAAGCAGGTTTAATCAGTTTAGCCTTTCCTGCAGCAAATATTTTAGGTAAAAAAGCATTTGATCCTGTTAAAAGCTATTTATCTACAAAAGTGGCACCAGATGCAATAAATGAATTAGTAAGACCATTAGTATCGGCCTTTAATTTTGGTAAAGACCCTGGGCGAGGTGTTGTAAAAGAAGGAATTATTGCAAATACAAGAGAAGGTTTATTAAAAGGCATTGTTGTTAAAAGCAAACAACTTGGGCAACAAGTAGATCAAAAATTAAAAACAATTTCTGCTGAAATTAAGATTGATATAGAACCCTTATTGGAGCCATTAAATACAAGGATAGGTGATGCTTTTTCTGGCGGAGAAACTGTGTTAGCAAATCGATTAATGGATATTCGTTCTGGAATAAAAAATATCTTTATTAGAGAAGGCCCACAAGCAGGGAAAGTTGCTGGAACTAATATATTAAAACTTAGTCCATTTCAAGCAAATAATTTAAAAAGGAAAATTTCTGATAGGGTTAAATGGAATAACCAACCGTTTGATGATGAGGCTAATGCTGCAAGAATTCAAATTTATCGAGCGATAAATGATAAAATAGATGAGGTTGTTCCTGGAGCAAAAGATTTGAATCGAAGATGGGCAGATTTGATAACAGCAGAAAAATCTTTAGATAGAACAATAAAAATGGTTAAGAAAAATAAATTTATTGGTTTGAGAGATCTTACAATTGGAGGTATAACTGGTTTGGGAGCAGTAGTTGCTGGTAGTCCACAGGCCTTTTTAATAGGTTTAGGTGCTATTGCTGGAAAAAAAGGATTGGAAAGTACTGTCTTTAGAACGAGATTAGCTCAACAGTTAATAAAGCTTAAACCAAAAGAATTAGAAGAACTTTCTAGAACACTTCCTATTTTAAAAGCTATTTTACTAGGAACTAAATCTTCTAAAGAAAAGGAATAATTAATCACTATTCCAAAAAATAATATCTGCTATTTCAATAGAAGTAATAAATATTATTGCCCCAACAATTGTCCAAAACATAAGATTATTTAAGTTGAAGTCAAATAATAACATAGATAGGCTTTATTGTCAATATGTCAGAAGAAACATTACATTCTATTGATAAACGGGTAGCAATACTAGAAACAATCGTTGAAAAGATTGATACGAATTTCGAGCGTTTAAATACTACCTTAGATCGATTTAATCAATTTAGCGAGAAGGTGAACGGGTTTATTGGCCAACAAGAACGGATCAATGCCAGACTCAATAAAATTGAGGAGAGTCAAATCTCTATAGAAAAACAGATGATCCGGTATGGTACTGCCGTTAGTATGATCATCGTTATCCTGCAGTTATTTCCTTGGATTTATGACAAATTTATCTAATACCGCCTCAAACCAATCTTTAAAATTAGTTGTTTTTAATAGTAATATTTTAAATAAATGAATATGGAAAAGATAAATTTAGAGTTAGCAGGTAAAATAGTTAAAGGTGCTGATTCACAAGCTGGTAATGGATATTTACAATATTACGAAAAACATAGGGTATACCATCCTGGCTGGGATATCAACCTTGGTCAGGGTGATGCGGATTTAGGGCTACCAGTAACTTGTCCAGCTAAGGGTAAGGTTATTTTTGTTTCTACACGGGATGATAACGGTGGGTTTGGTCTACACATGGTCATAAAACACGAAGAATTAGGCCTATACAGCCATTGGCTGCATTTAGATGCATGTGTAGTAAAAGAAGGCGATAACATCACTGTAGGCCAGTATATTGCGAATGTGGGCAAGACAGGAACACAGTATGCCCACTTACATTTAGAGGTCTTTACGGAAAAACATTTTTCAACCATGCAAAAGAAGGCTTTTAGGTTCTATCCCGCTGGATATGATAAAGACTGGGTAGCAAGATACTATGTTGACCCTGCTTTATTTGTAATGAAAGGAATGAATATTGTACAAATTACGGCTTCTACTTGGATAGCAACACCGAAAACGAATATTGTTGAAATTAAGCTTGTAAAAGAAAAGGATAATCCTAAGATTTATTTAAAAGACAAAGAAGGTAAATATCACTGGATTGAAGACGAAGCGGTATTTACAGCCTTTTTTGGAGGATTTAAGGGGGTAATATGGGAGGAAGTAGATAAAATACCTACAGAAGATAAGGGATTTAATATAGGAGCCAAATAAGGCTCCCTTTTGTGTTATAATAGATAAAGGATAATTAATCTATTTGATTTAGTCACAATAGATCACAATAAGTCATATATATGTCAAAATATATAAAATTGAATGATAAAACTATTATTCGAGTAAAAGATGATTCTGCCCTTGTTACACAAGGAGAAGAAGTATCTTTCGAGCAATGGGCAATGGTACAATCAATCGATGTTCAAGACAGTGATTTTGTTCATGTCGGTTTATCCGAAGATGAGCAAAAAAAGTGGCTTGTAATTAAAAATCTTAACTAAAAATATATGATGAGTATATTGAGAAAGATTGGTTGGGCTATCAACGATTATTTTCAAGGCGAACGATGGCGTGCGGTAGTCCGATTTTGGAAAGGATTCATTTTTTCTATGTTGTCTGGCGTAGCTCTTACCTTGTCTTCAGGATTACCACTTAGCAATATTTATTGGAAAGAATTGATTGGTTTAAGTATTTTGACCGGATTAGGGTTGGGTACAGATAAACTGATCCGCGCACATAAAAAGCCGTAGAATATTATTTTTAGCAGACAAATATGCTAAAATATCTTACGGCTGGGTTATTTCTACTGATATTCCTTGTATCAATCTTGTTTTTTCCCATCGCGGCATCAATAAGTGATATATCATATCTAAAGAGTAGTTCGGCGTCTCATAATGAGATTCTCATCTTATCGAAAGATGACACCAATGAAGGAAGGGCGGGTGATAGCGTACAAGCTCAATCAAATGAGTTTAATCCCCGCTCTTATCTTCATGCACGATGTAAAGAAGAAAAGATCAATTGTGCTATTTTAGAAAAGATTGTTCAGTGTGAAAGCGGATGGAGGATGGTCAAGAATCCTAAGTCTTCTGCGTTTGGTTATTTCCGGGTCATTGATTCTACGGAAAAGACGACACCACAATATAAAGAAGGTAAGCGTAAATATGACCCTGTTTCTAATATAGAAATGGGGATTTGGCTTTTTAAGAAGCGAGGAACAAATCCTTGGTTAATGAGCGCTCGTTGCTGGAAAAATGTTAGTTGATACTGACATAAACAAAAAAAGCCCATCAAGCCTTCTTTGTCGGTTTCATTTATCCCCTTCTTGTCGTCCCATCTTATTTAATGAGAAGAGAGAAATGATATCGTAGATATATTATATCAATCATTTTTTATTTTGACAATTTCCTTTAACATTTAACATTATTGGGTTTTTGTTAAGCAAGTCGACATAGATAGCTGGTGGTATGACCGTTATTTATCAAGATTTGCCCACAGATTTCGCAGTGGAAGTTGGACATAATTGTTTAAATATTTCTTTATCGCCGATCTTGTACTTGGGCTTGGGTATTTTCATACGTTTGTTGTTTTTGCTCCAGCTGATTCACTCGCTCGTTTAGTTCTAGGATCATGGCTTTGATTTCCTCGTGTTCACCACATAAAATGGCGTATCCTGACGGCCTAATTCTGGATTCATCTAAATAAGAATTTTTAATAAACGATTCGGATTGTTTGGGTTTTCTTGCTTTCTCAACCCTCTCCCAAAGTTCTTTGTTGGTCATAAGGTTATTTGTTTAATAGTTCGGGGTTTTCGTAGATGTTGCCGATTACCGAAAAACGATAGCAATCATCACCAATATTCCAATCCTCTATCCACATTTCTTCATCTACAGGTCTTAAATACCAAGCACCTTGCCCAACGTCCCAGCAGACCGTTGCTTTATAGGGATAATCAGCATCGATACTAAGCAGAATGTCGCCATCATAGATGCCTTTTGATTGACAATCTTGGAAGCCCGTATATTGCATTAAGGTTATCCAAGGATTTTCTTTGAATTGTTCAGACAAAAAAAAGCCAGCAAACAAACTTTTTTTGGGATTAATTTCACCAAGTAATGAATCAATCAAGGTTTCCCAGTCGTGCATACCATGCTTCATTCTTTTTCCAGTATTCCAAGCTCTAAATTTAATTTCTCTATTCATATTTTATTCTTCAATTTTTTCCGTAGAGTAAGATACCGAGAGGTGTTTAGTGTAGAAAAATTCCTTATGCCAAGCACAATCGGGCATGGAACAATCAGGACAATCCCCGAGACGCCCAACAGGGATTCCCATAAGTTCTAAGATCATATTAGTCTAATTTCTCTTTAACAAATTCAATAATCTTTTCCATCTTTTGCTTGTACCAGGAATCAAAGTCTATATCTGGTTTCTGTTGTTCATAAAGCACATACAAACAAGAACGAAGTCTTTGACTTGGCGTTTTATCGCTTTTAAATTCCGGTACAAATTCTGGAATCTTTACATCTTCTTCCTTGATCTTTTGTGGTGAAAACAAACAATACCCATAGGCATGTACAAGAGAAAAAAGATTAGCGATACTGCTATGATCTTTAATCTCTTGTGTGCCGAAAATCAGCTTGAGCGTGCCATCTTTTCTGGTGGTGATTGATTCAAGAATACCTGATATTTGAATAGTATTCATAAATTAAAATGGTTGATATTCCGTTGGTGTTTCTGCTTGTGGTTCAACTTGCTTTGGCGGCCAAGGTTTTGCATTAGGATGTGATTCTTTGGTTAACCAACATTTAGCAGAACAGTAAGGTTTATTGGTTGTTTTACTTATGGCTAAGCCCGCACCACATTTAGTACATGATCCTTGTCCTAAATCCTTGTTAATAATTGGTTGTTGGCTAGAAGCATTGCCGTCGTCATCTTCTTCTGTAGCAATGCCTAAGATTGCAGACATGGCATAGCGTCGCATGTAAGTAATGGCAGAACCTTGTGACTGGGGTGTACTGTCTTTAGGATAAATTTTTGCCGTTGCTTTAATCCATTCACCAGAAGAGTGTAAAAGAATACTTGTTAAGCTATTATCTCCTGACGGAAATTGGGTTAAAGATAATCCACATTCACTTAGTATTGGTTTAACATTGTCTAAAATATTATCTAGAGAAGCATACTTTGATTTGAAGAAAGGGTTGGAAGAATCCTTCTTTACAGGCTTTACCTTACCTTGAAAGATAGATAATGCTTTTGCTAATTCGATAAGTGTTGTTGATTGTTCATTCATATTATTTAATGTTATCTAAAACAGCGTCTAACCGCGTATTGATAAGTTGCATGGTTTCATTATCTACTTGTTTGTTGATAAACAATTCCATCCATTGAAGTTTAAGGGACATGATTTGATTGAACACATTGTCTCTAAACCTTTGCATTTGTAGTTCTGTTTTTAGAAGACATAAGCTCTCAATGAGAGCAATGGCATTTTTATTCATATTCATATTTTTTAATGATTAAGCACATTGTAAGTTTTGGTAAAAACATTTGTCTTTTTCTTCACCACATTTATCGCAGTGGAAGAGGTCTATGGTAAATTCCCGGCCGTCTTCATCTTGCACAAACTTTTCGTAAGGTTTTTTCGGGAATTTATGATCCTGATAATAGATTCTTTCTTTTAGTTTTATTTTCATTTGCATATATGACTTAATTAATTCTTGGTTGATTCGAGAACATCTTTGTAGGGGATAAGGAATTCTTCAAATAAATCATCATAACTTGTACAATTCTTTATGGCCTTAATAATCCTTAACTTTTTTTGTGTCTCCTTGGTAAGAGGAATCGTTGTGATTTCATTCATAATTGTTTATTAATTTATCCACAGTTATCTTATTGATTAAATATATAATATACGATACAATAAATAATGTCAATAAGAATGATGTGGATAAGATTAATATATGAGGTGCCGATATTGTGGGAAATACAATGATTACAGTTCCAAATGGTGTATCAGTCATTCTAAGGCAATTCAGGCGTGGATTGTATCAGATGAAGATGGGCCGGCCGTATGGTTTAATCGAGATCGGTATCAAAATATTGTTTATATCAATGAAAAGATTGAAGAATTTGAGAAAAAAAATTAAATATTAATTATTCTATTTATGGCCAGTCTTGATCCTATGGAGCGTATTCTTGATCATTTTTTAGCTTGCAAAGGTGGATGTTCTGCCTGTTCAGCTAATCATTCAATGAAACCATCAAAAATCATTCAAAAACGAGCTTTTATCTTAAAAAAACTTTGGGAGCAAAAATATCCATTTGCTCATTATGACCATATTCCATCATTTGAGCATTTTAAAATTGACGCTATACTAGAATACATTGATGGATTGTATCTTTCTGCTAAAGAACAACAACAAAAAACAAAAGAATTAGACGAGGCATTTGAAGACGTATTTTCAAATAACTAAAAAACGTCGAGTCGACATAAACGGAAACGACTCGACAGATCATTTATGGAAAAACAACTTATTGTAAAACGAATCAACGATTATTTCTTAGTAGAAAAGAAGTTTTTTGAGGAATATATGCGTAAATTAGGTCTTTGTACCACCTATATTTACCTTACGCTTTGTTATTATGCAGAAAAGAAGTCTATTCCAGATGTACGGGACTTATCGTTTCTTTTAGCGATAGATAAGACTTTGATTATTGATTCTTTAAAAGCCTTGGAAGAAGCAAATATCATCAAGATTCAACGAAAGGAAAATGAAATGGGTTCTTGGGATAATTGTTTATTTATCTTAAATGATTTAGGTGATTGGAAAGATTTGGAATAAATAAGATTATTTTCTCTTCGTTATCGGTGGATTATTATTCGGCCAAATGGCGTTTCTTCGTGAAATAAACGGGTAATATGTAGACCTTAATGAGGGGGAAATAATCCTATTTATGAAAATATTGGTTAAATGTCATTTTTGTAAACATGCGGCTTGGAAAGAAAAATGTTTGTTTTTTCCTTTTATGAATGGCTATGAGTGTCATCGTTGTCATTGGGATATTTTTTGGCTTAAAAATCTAGTCAAATTTTATGAACGTAAAACAAAAGGGATCAGCCGGTGAAAGAGAATGGGCTAAGTTTTTACGTGATAATAATTTAGATACCCATGCTGTAAGGAACTATACTTCTGGATCGACTTATAAGAAATCCGATGTTCATAATTCGATGGGCTATATTTTTGAAGTAAAGCGGGTTGAGAAGCTTAATCTTTGGAAAGCAGAAGATCAGGCACAAAGAGACGCAGACAGCTCGCAGGCTATTCCTAGTGTGCCACACAGAAGGAATAATGGTGACTGGTGGATTAGTGTGCCAGCCTGGCATTTTGCTGATTTGTATAAAAAGGCCAGGGAACCCAAAACCATCAATCCTGATAAGGAATTGAAATGGAAGCTAGAAAATATGATCAAAGCCATTAAGGCCGTACTTAAAATCATTAGTTAATCATATAACTAAAAAAAAGAAAAATTTAAAATAAGCCTTTAAATATAGTACTTTTTATAAATTATCATATAAGTGATAAGTAGGCTTTACATCAAATTTATGCTTTATTGTTCTTGTAAAGACTTAATCAGATTAGGCTTTCCAACCCTGTCTATTAATTGTAGACATTATCCTAAAAATGCTATAATTAAAGCAGAAAATAGTTTTATAAAAGGAAAAACATATGCCCAAATTGTTAAGCAAAAAGAAAGCGAAAATCATGTTAAAAGAGGGTAAAGTAAGGGGGAAAAAGCTGACTCGTAAACAGAAAGGACTTTTTGGATTAATTGCTGGTGGGGCTGTTCCCACGAGACTTAATTCAGGAAGAAAGAAAATGGGGAGGAAGAAGAAATGAGTTCTTTTCGTCCAGAGTTCTTGTTTTGTGTGTTCTGCTTACATAAGTGGGCAGATTCTGTAAGGGATTGGCATGATCTCAATCCGAGAAAGGTTATCGAGCTAAATGCTTATGGTGCGGGTAGTGGCTGTTGTCCTAATTGCATGAAAACCCAACTGATGAAACTTGAAATGAAAGCCAAGTTCAAGGCGGTGACCAATGATCCTGCCATACAGACTGCTCCAGAAGCGACAAAAATGGCCCCGCTTACGTCGAGGGATGGCGGAGTGTGGAAACGCCCCGATCTTCTACAAGACGCTGTCTAGGAGGATTCTGATGCGTCCTGGAATGATCTACGATACAATCCTGTGGTGTGTCCATAACGGCTGCAAGCGTACCAAGGCAGATGATGAGCCTTGGGGTGAGTATCCAGAACACTTGGAACTTGTGGAAGAATATAAAGTGGACAAGTTCTGTTATGCCCCTTACTGCGATTTGCATAAGGATGAGCATAAGAATGATCCTAAGTAGTTATCCACAAGACGAGGCTATATGGGCGGGTTTATCGGAGGGTTATTGAGAGAAATCTTGAAACCCTCCATTTGTTTCAAAATAGAATTTGGTATATACTATTTGAAGATACCTACGCGGTATCCACGATGGCGAGAGAAAGGCTATCAAATCTAAAAATGCTCAAAAGTACGCAATTTTAAATCACCAATACTCTGTGATGACACCGTAAAATCGGTGGCGGTTGCGTAGCCGTTGAGCCATTACAGAGTAGTGGTGGTTTTTATTTATATGAAAAAAATCAACGACGCATCTATTCAATACCGTGATAAAGAGGGAAACAATATAGAAAAAATGATGTTTACCTATGATGAGGCGGAGAGACAAGAAAACGAGATAAATAAGGCTAATGCTAAATTAATTTTTACTCCAGAGTTTATTCCCTTTTATCTTGATGTTGTTCAAAAATACAACTTAAATTCCACTGAAGCCCTTATTTATGGATTTATTCGTTTTTATATATCAACGGGAAAAAACAAACGATTTTATTTCTCTAATAACCATCTAGCGGTTATTTTCAATTGTAGTGAATCGATGATAAAAAAATCTATCCCAACCCTTGAAAAACATGGCTTAATAAAAAGCTCAAGGAAAATTAAATCTGGTGGAGGTACAATGAGATTTATTACAAGTGTCAATAGATGCTTAGAAGAAAAAAGAACTTCTGAAGTTCCTTCCATTGTGCATTCCGAAGTTCCCTCCACGGAACTTCAGGAGTTCCTTCCACGGAACTTACATATAAAAGAGAATAAGATAAAAGAGAATAAGATAAAAGAAACTTTACTTCGTAAAGAGGCCGACGCCTACGGCAATCCACAAATTAATGATTTGATCATTGCCTTTGAAAAGATCATGGGATTTCCTTCTAGTGGAAAAAAAGACCGATGGATGGCTAAACATTTGCTACGCAATTTCACAATAGAACAACTAAAAGGAATGATGCTGTATTGTTCTAAGTATGAATATGCTCCGCGGATTGGATCAATTGAAAAGCTTTGGTTTAAGCGGGGCGATATTATTGCCGGCATAAAATCTTTGAAAAATAAGTCTTCTAAGACTATGATAAAATTTATTTCATAAAGACTATGATGATATTAAAAACAATGGATAAAGCAACAATTTATGTGAAGGAAGAAACAGCTAAAGAAATCGCTAAAAGTATTCAGGATGGTAATAAAATAATTGTGGTTGATGGTAATTTTATTAATGTTTCTAGTATTAGTGGAATTTATAAACAAGAAGCTTTAAAAATAGAAACACTAGAAGGACGTTTACATGATGGCGTCAAAGTTGTTAAAAAGTTTGGGAAATGGATTGATCCTTATAACCCTGATATAACCTTTGATTTAAGATATTATCCTGAATTAGCAAAAGATGAAGTAATGACAGAAGAAGAATGGCAAGAAAAAGAAACTAAAAAATTACTTAATTAAATGAATATTAAAAAAAAGAAATATGAATATAGAAGTAGTTAATACCTTGTATTCATGTGATTTCAATAGTTCTGGATTAGTTTTTAGAACTTGTAATGGTTGTCATCGGTGCCATAGGGGTACCAATTTATTAGGCCCTAAAACTTGTATACAATGTAAAAAATTAGCTGATTTAAAACTTATGGAAGATAAAAAAACTATTTCTATTCTTAGAACCAAGCTCAAAGCTATTCGAGTAGAGCTCGAAGTTATTAAAAAAAATAAAGCAAAGAAACTTATTTATAAAAAAATAACTATGTCGCATAAACCAATCGATCTAAACACCCATTATTGCTGTAATGAACGATTAAAACAAGATGGTCATAAGTCTCAATGCTGTGAATGTAATCCCCACAAAGATTGTGAAATTTACATTAAAGAACTGGTTGTTAAAAAAGATTCTAGGTTACAAGGATATTTAAAAAAAATTGGATTGAAAAAGTTAGCTAAGTTTTTAAAACGCTAACTATGATTATAAACCTAGATAAATTAAGAGATATTTATAAACAACCTCCTAATTCTTGGTGTAAAATGGTGGGTCAGAAAAAGATTAATTTAGAAGAGTTTAAGTTCCTTTGTAAGAAATGGAAAGAAAATGACAAAGATAAAAGATGTAAGAAATACGTTGATACCGTCGCCACTGACGCTATTCCTGCTGACTTACAAGCCCTGGCCAATGCGTTTGGTGGTGAAGTTATAGACTAATGATCGATTTTTACTACATGGCCACTACATAAAATTTTGGCTAAAATAAGCTAAAATAATAGATATAGATAAATGAATATTGAACTATAATTATATGAAAAAACAACAATGGCTTTTATTCGCACCAAAACGGATTCTTAGTGAATATAAAAAATATGCAAAGCTAGCCAATAATGAATGGGCAATTATTGCTGCTCATAAACTATGGGCAGAACTAGAAAATAAACGAAGAATTGTTAAACCGAAAGAACCAAGTATCTTTTTAGAAGATTAAATTAATTAGCAGTCTAAGGATAAGAGTGCTAAAATGTATCAGTAAAGCAAATTTAATGGCATCAATATCAATATCGTCGTATAATAACAATAGATTTGAATGAAGTTATTATTTTCATATGGCTGCACCCAAAAAAAATAATTACAATACAAAATGGAAAACGGCTAAAGAAAGACAAGATGCTTGTAAACGATTTTGTGATCATTTAAAACAAGGACTATCTTTTGATTGTTGGGCAGAAGCTGACTTTGATACTATTAAGCGATATATCAAGGATTTTCCAGAAGACTTCCACCCCGACCTAATAAATTTGGCTAAAAGAGAGGCAAAAACCTTCTGGGAGAAGGTGGGAATAGACGGTACTATTGGCAAGATTAAAGGCTTCAATGCTAAGTCTTGGGAGTTCAATCTTAAAAACCGTTATGGCTGGCGTGATAAGTACGATGCTGACATTACTAGTGGTGGTGAAAAGATAGCTATTAACTTAGTTATGTACTCTGATCGTGATGCCAAGAAATTTAAAAAATAAAAGATGATTCAAATTCCTCATAACTTTGAACCGTATCCTTACCAGAAACAAATTTTAGAAAACGATGCTCGTTTTAAAGTCGTTGTTTTACATAGACGTTCTGGTAAGTCTAAGACGGCTCTTAACGAAATGCTCCGTAGAGCTGTAGGTAAGCCTGGAGTCTATTGCTATGTTTTTCCGCATTATAATCAGGTAAAGAAGGCTATCTGGCTTGATCCTGATATGTTATCTCATCATCTACCAAATGAGATTGTTATCAAGAAAAATGAGGCGGAAATGTATATCAAGATACAGGCGATTGGTGGTGAATCACTGATTTACTTCTTAGGGGCTGATAAGCCAGAAAATGTCTTGGGTATGCGCTTTGATGGCGTTGTTCTTGATGAATATGCACAGATGAAAGAAGATTTCTGGATACGTATCATCCGCCCTATTATCGGTAAGTCTGGTGGCTGGGTTATGTTTGTCTTTACCCCAGAGGGTAAAAACCACGCGTGGAAGCTCCTACAACAGGCCAAGGAGAAGTCTGATTGGGCTTGGTGGGTACTTGGTATCAATGACACCCGCGACGATCAGGGGAGGCCTTTATTCCCCGTACAAGAGATCGAGGCAATCAAGCGTGATACACCCGAAGCCATGTTTGATCAGGAATATAACGTTGCTTTTATCGATAATGCTACCTCTGCCTTCAGAAAGGCGAAAGAACTGATGATTGATCCTGAACGCTGTAAAACAGGTTTATTTGGCACTAAAGATGATCCGCATCAACTTGGTGTTGATTTAGCTAAGTATCAAGACTGGACAGTTGTTGCTGGTTGTAACTTAGAAAAAAGCCATATCAGAATTATTGATCGTTGTCAGTTAGTTGGTTGGACTGAACAGAAAGCAAGAATCCATAACCATGTCAAAGCACATAACACCAGGAATATCGTTATGGACTCTACCGGTGTCGGTGATCCGATTGTTGATGATCTTAAATTACTTGGTTTACGGATTACACCTTTCAAGTTTACGGAAAGCACTAGGGATTTGCTGTTACGTAATTTGGCTGTCAAGATAGAGAATGCTATAATTACTTTTGAATATGATAAAGGTCTGCTGGAAGAATTTGAAGCTATGCGGTATGAATTAGAAGGTAGACGGGTTGTTGTTCGTGCACCTAGTGGGATACATGATGATCGTGTCATGGCTGTTGCATTATCTGTTTGGGAGATGGAAAAAGTGCCGCGATCAGATCAAAGAAATACGGTGTATACGATTGGTAAAAAACCTTATTTAAATCTATGAGCAATTGGCAAAAACAACAAGAAATTATTGATAAAGTTGATCAGGTTGTAAAGACAGAAGGAGCTTCTGCTTTGAAGAATTACAACTCTAGGATGGAACCTAAACGATCACGGTTTGCTACTGGTATTGATTTTAAAAACCTAAAGAAATAAGCCTTTTATATGCCCGAACGTGCAACAGTATTAACTTTGCGTGAGAAGGCGCCGGATGTTTTACGACGTCAGTCTCAGGAGAAAGAAGAGTATAAACAAAGATTAGTTGAACAGTTTAGAAAGGCTGCGTCTTTAAGACATAGGTCTTATCACCAGTTTAATAATCAAACTTTGATTGAGTATATTAATACCAATCATGATTTGATTATTGGTCGTGTGCGTTCTCGTGATCAAGAAGGCTGGAGATCTAATACCAGTACACAACAAGTGCGTAATAAATTTATTGTTGTTTTAGCTAGTCTCTTAAGTCAGCTGATTCAGCCTGAAATTCATAGCAATAAAGCGAATGATCCTGATTCCGAAAAGATTGCCAGAATGATGCAGGAACTTTTAAAAGAGGAATATGAACGTGGAAGTTATTTTAAACAATATCTGAACATGCTCATTGAGTGTGTTAGTCAGGGCACTGTTTTTATTGAGACTGGCTATAAAGAAGAATGGCGTAAGATCAAGGAGATCATCAAGAAGGACATGAAGACTGGTAAGCTTACGTTTAAGGAGAAGGAAATATTGAATTTTAAAGGGCTTTATAATGTAGTTGTTCCTGTAGATGAAGTGTATTTAGGTAACATGTTTGCACAGGATATGGTAGATCAGCCATATATCTTCCGTCGTCAGAAGGTGGATTACTTCCACGCAGAACGGTTGTATGGTAACCACGCAGATTTTGAACTAGTGCAACCTTTTACCTCAACAAATGAAGGTGAAGACGATGAGCCTGATCATTTTGAATTATTCACTCATGATGATCTTAATGCCGGCGAGGTAGAGTTAATTATTTATCAATCCAGGCCAGATGATGAAATGGCCATCTTAGCTAATGGTATTTTGTTAACGGAACCTGGTAGTCCATTACCGTATGATCATAAAGATTATTCCCTTGTTAAGGGTATTTTTTCGCCTTTTGATACGCGTTTTGCCTATGGAAAAAGTTTGGCAGCGGAGCAAATGTTTAATCAAGAAGTTGCGGACACGCTTTTAAACATGTTGATTGATAAGACGTATTTGAGTATCTTTCCACCGCTTGTTTCCAAAGGAAGAGACCATATTACATCAGACGTTATTGTGCCCGGCTCGATTACTCCAGTGGATGAAGACGCAGACGTTACAACCATTGGAACCGTTGGACAACCTGTTAATGGTTCAGAAACAGCTTTACTTGGGTTAGTTAGAAATTTACAGGATGAATCTACCCCACCCGAAGCTGGTCGTGCTCAAACCGATCAAGGTGGTCGTGTTACCGCAAGACAGGTTATCGCTCAACAACAAGAATCAGCTAGATTATTAGGACTATTTGGCTTCACAATTGCTTTCTTGATTGAAGACTTAGCAAGATTACAGCTGCAGAATTTATTAGATTTCGTATTACCGCAAGACTTAACGGATGAACAAGAAGAATTAGCAGATAAAGCCTTTATTTTGCGCAATAGGCAGGTGTTTAAAGAACGTGTGCGTGGTTCTATGTTGATTAGACCAAGAGCGATGGAAGAACAACCTACGGAAAAAGAAATGTTGATTGAAGAAGAAGAACTAGAAAAGCGTATGGGACAACCTGTACAGGTTATTTACATTGACCCTGAATCTGTCCGTGACTACGATTTATTCGTTACGGTTAAAGCTAATCCTCAAGAACGTCATTCTGATGCTCTTAAAAAGGCACTTGAGCTTGAATTTTTTACTACATTTAACGGTAATCCATTGATTAATCAAGAACGATTAGTTAGAAATTTAATTGAAGTATTTGATAAGAATCCTGAAGAATATGTTGCAATACCGCAGACACAAGGACTAGCACCAGAACAAGTACAAGGACAAACTGGTAGGATTTCAAATCAAATCCAAGCACCGAATAGACCACTAAGAGAACCGCTTGGATTACAACAATTGTTAGCACAATAATTTAACTATTAAATAATACTATGCCTAAAAAAATGGGTAAGAAAATGAAGATGGGTAAGATGATGATGAAAAAATCATCTGGCCGTATGTGGTCATCTAAAAAGATGAAAAAATCCATGCCTCGTAAAATGAAATAATATGCCAGCAAGTAGTGCATTAAGTCCCAATGTCGTAAAGACGGGACTCGACAAAATCTTTGCGTTTGTAAAGAAACGTAAAGCCAAGAAGAAGAAAGTTACTAAAAAACGAAAGAAATATGAATAAAATAGCTAAAGTAAGATTCAGTAAAGGTGGTGGTGAAACAACACTTGATATACCTATTTTGGAGGATAAACCAGAAGAATTCCAAATCCATAAGTTTATTGGATTAGGTGTAGAATATAAGGTTTTATCTTATGAAATAATGGATGATCAAGATGAGGATGTTGTTGCTGATATTCCGCCTTATGAATCATCTTTTGCCTGTGACAAATGTGAATTTATTGGGAAATCTAATCATGGACTAAAGATTCACAAATCAAGATCACATAATAAAAATTAATATGGGGTCCACAAAAAAGACTTCATGGTTGGATGAATATGAATATAAAGGCGTGGTAGACCTTGTAAACTTGGATACCATGTCTGATCAAGATATTACATTATATGCTGAACAAGCACAGTTTTTGGATAGTAATGTTGTTTTCCATGATGTTTTAAACCGTTTAGAACGGAAATATCAGGAACAGATTATTAAAAAAGTCCAAACAATTGAAGAATTACAGCTATCTCGGTGCTGGTTAAAAGTCATTGATGAGCTAAGAAACCTTGTCAATTACTATAAACAAGCATCGAAAATAAAGTCAGCAAAAGGTGGTAGACAAGAACCATATTTGCCGATGTAAAAATAGGTGTGTTATAATGAATATATAATGTTCGTTCACCATGGGTCGGGGCCCATTGTAAAAAAACCTAGTTATGAGCGAAGACCAAGTAAAGGGTAGCTCTTCTGTAACGGAAGAGGTCGCAACACCCGCGACAACAAATACTGTTGAAGAAACGAGCGAGGCGTCTCAATTAGTAGATGAATCTATCGAACCTTCTAGCAAAGAATCACAATCAGTTGATGATGGTTCATATTATAAACAAGAACTCGAACGCCTTAAAAAGGAACAAGAGGCTCTTGTTGAAAATAATACGAAACTTCAGAAGGCTGTTGCCAAAGCAAGTATTGAAAATAGACATCTTTCTAAGCAGGTTAAAACAGCTGAATTATCAGAAGATATTTCTGATGAACAACCTCTTGAAGATGGGGATGAAGCCAAGAAAGCTGCGGATTTTGTTGATGCTCGTATCTCTAAACTGTTAAATGAACAGCTAGGAGCATTCGAGACAAAGATTCTTGCACGAGAAATCGGGAAGGAAATAGAATCAAAAACACCTAACCCAGATCATCAGAAGTTGATTCGTTGGTATTATGACAACCGAATCAAGCATACCGGTGATTTAAGTGTGGATATTGATGATGCTGCGGTACTTGCCAATCGGCAGGTGATTCAACAGGCTACACAGAAACGTGTAGACAATGCTCGTTTACGGAGTGCTAAGGTAGAAAGCACTACAGCATTAGCGGGTGGATCTTCTGTCTCTGGTGGTAGAAAACCATTGCTTAATGAATTACCAAGAACCAATGCGGATGAAAAACTCCTCTACGGATTACTTGGTAAGGATCGAGCAAAAAAAGTGATAGAAACCAAGCTTGTTAAGCCGTAATTGCTTTCAATCTTATTGTCAGATTATTGACGAGCACTCCAAGGTGCTCGTTTTATTTTAATTCGCCTAAAATTAAACAATATGTCTCGTGGAGATTTTGACGTTGTTGACCCAAAGCTCAGCGGTTCAACTCCTGCTGCAAAGTACAAGACTAAAGCTGGGAATACCGCGATCAAAGCTGGTGAATGGGTCGTCCGCGGAACTGCTGGTGACATTGAATACGTTGTTTTAGCCGCAAATGGCTCTAGCAATACATCATCTTATATTGGCGTTGCGGCATCTAACGATACCAATACAGCTAGTCTTGATGGTGAAATTTTTGTGTTCGATAATCCAGACTATTTGTTCCGTGGTCGTCCTTCTACTGCTGGCAATCTTGCTACTAGCATTCTTAACAATCAGGTAACACTTGATGTTAGTGGTGCTGGTTTAATGACCATTGATGAAGATGATACTACAAACGGAACCTTTATTATTAGAGGTTTCGATACTTCAGCTGGCACAATCGATGTGCAAATGGCTGCAGCTGATCATATTAGTCAAGGTTAATAGTTGTAGATAATTAATTTAATTGAATAAGATAAACATATGGCCGCTTCAAGTGCGTTAAGTCCAAATGTTGTAAAGACAGCATTAGATGACGTTTTTGACCAAAAGGCAGACTTTTATCTTGCACGTCCAGACCAAGCTCGTGTTGTAGACTCCTTGATTTTTAATCAGATGTCTACTGATCGTGCTGCGGTAATTGTGGAAGAATTGCAAGGAACTGGCTACTTTGATCAGAAAAGTGAACTTCAAAATGCTCAAGGTGCAACATCCAAGACCATCAATCAAAACACTGCTTCTGTTCTTACCTTTGCGCAAACATTGGAAATTTCTAAGGAATTATTCGATGATGCTCAACACAACACAATTAACATGATGATTGCCAAAATGGCTCGTAATGCTCGTGTTACCCAAGAACGATCCGGTTTTGGTCTATGGCGCAATGCCTTTACCGCCACTTATGGTGATGGTGCGGCATTGGTTTCTGCTACCCATACTCTTGGCACCGGTGCTACACAAAGCAATTTAATTACTCCTGCATTGAGCGAAACGGCTCTTGATACTGCGATTCAAACTCTTGAACTGCAAAAGGATCAAGACGGTACTTTGCAAGGTTTAATGCCACGTTGCTTGTTGGTTCCACCAGCATTGTATAAGTTGGCAATCGAAATTACTGAATCTGAACTGCGATCTTCAACCGCTGATAATGATCTTAATACCTTCTCTGCGAAGTATGGTATCTCCGTAAGATCAACTCCATTTATCTCTGCTAGTGAGACTGGTAGCGATACCTCTTGGTTCTTGATTGGTGATTTCCATGGTGTGATGCGTTATCTGCGTGAACCGATTTCTACCCACTTGAAAGATTGGGTCATGAATCGTAACCATGCGTACGAATATACCGCACGTTATCGCGAGGTATATACCGTTGAATCGCATATCGGAGTAGTAGGTTCAAACGGAACCACATGATGTATAAAGTTGCTAATCAACTTTATGCGAATGGTGTATAATTAAGATAGTAATAAGTTAATTAGGTTAGGGGGTGTGTAGACTCTATCATTTGATAGAAGGTAAGCCGTTAAGAAAAACAATTGTTTTTTGCCGGTGCTATATTACACCCCCTTCCCAATAAATATGGCTCGAACACATTTTTCCGGTCCAATCGTTCTTAGTAAAGTACAAACACTTACAGGTGCTGGTGTGGTTAGTGTTGTAACACCTACAACTCATTTGGTGACCACTGGTGCTAATGCAGTAACCCTTGCTAATGGTCAAGAAGGTCAAACTAAATACATCATCATGAAAACAGATGCTGGTGATGCAACGCTTACTCCAGCTAGTTTCGCTAACGGTACTACCGTTACATTTGATGATGTTGGTGATTCTGTAGAATTGTTTTTTACTAATAGCAAATGGCATATTATTGGTTCATTTGGTATTATCGTTACTTAATAAAATATTATTAATATAAATGTATATGATCGAAAAAATGAAAAACAGAATTTCTGAATTAGAAAAGGAATTCAATCTCTTAGAAGAAGAGCGAAAGAAGCTTGTTGATCGACAACAAGAAATCATTAATCGTCAGAATGAATTACGCGGTTCTTATAAAGATTTACAAGCATTGATTGATCAAGAAACTAAGGTGGAAATTGTTGAAAAAAAAGAATCTAAGACTGCTAAAAAATAAACTATTTTATGGCTAGAATAACAAGAGAACAAGCAGCCAATAAAATCGGTTCAGGAAGACTCACCATTACCACCGCTGGGACAGAAAGACCTTTAAGCGATGGCCGTATTCTTCTTGATACTGGTTCTATTACCGCTGCAACAATTGGTTTTGTAACCAAACCTGTTGGAGGCAATGCCACAATTACCGATTCTGGTAATGGATTTGTTACGGCTGGTTTTACCGCAGGAATGATTATTCGTGTTAGTGGTTCAACGAGTAATAATGGAACCTTTCATATTATTGATGTTGATGCTGGTGTTTTAACTCTTGATGCACAACATAACCTGACAACTGAAGCTGCTGGCGCTACTATCAATGTTTATGAAAATATAAAAGTAGATGCTATCCGTTTGAATGCCCCAACAAGTAATACGGGCGTTCTTTATATCGGACCAGTTGGTGTTAGTTCAATCAATGGTGATGAATTAGCGTCTGGGTCAACGATTGCGTATGAAATTGCTGATTTAAGCACTATTTATCTTGATACGGCAACGAATGGTAATATTGTGACCTTTTCTTTTATCTATATTAAAAAGTCATAGCTATGGCTTCAATAGGTACTGGTGGATCAAGTGTTGGTCCATTAGGAACAACTGTAGATATTGGTGAGTTGGCCTCTTTAACAAAAGGGGATCTTATTGTTGGTGATGGCGTTGGTGCTCCTACTACCTTACCTGTTGGTACAAATGGTTTTGTCTTAACTGCAGATAGCGCAGAAACAAGTGGTATAAAATGGGCTGCTGGTGGAGCCGGCATGGCTCCTGTCGGTGCTCAATATGTAACCTTAATAGCAGATGCAACCTTAACAAATGAGCGTGTTTTAACGGGTACAGCTAATCAGGTAATTATTACTGATTCTGGAGCTGGATTACCGGTAACACTTTCTTTGCCACAAAGTATTGCAACTGGTTCTTCTGTTACTTTTGGAAGCCTTAGTTTGGGGACAGATTTACCGATTACTGAAGGTGGTACTGGTGCTAGTACAGCAGCAGCGGCACGAACAAACTTAGGAGTTGCTATCGGTACAGATGTTCAAGCCTTTGATGCGGATTTATCAGCTATTGCCGCCTTGGCTACAACAGGAATAATATCTCGCACTGGTGCTGGTACTGTAGCCACAAGAACCATAACAGCTGCTTCTCCAAAAATAACTATTACTGATGGTGATGGTGTAGCTGCTAATCCAACAATAGATGTAAATCAGGCCAACCTTTCTTTAGGAAGTATTGGTGGATCTATTAGTTTAACAACTCAAGTATCAGGAATATTGCCGATTGCCAATGGGGGTACTAATTCTGCAACGGTTGCTGGCGCAAGAACAAATTTAGGATTAGGAACAGCCGATGACGTTGTATTTAATTCCCTTACTGTTTCAAATACAGGAATTCATATTTTAGATACTGACGCGACACATGATTTGATTCTTAAAATGGGATCAAATATTACTGCGGATAGAACGTTAGAAATATTTACTAATGATGCTAATAGAAACCTTGCTTTGACTGGAGGTAACTTAACAGTTAGTGGTAATTCCGATATTAACCAAGATGTTCGAACGGATGCATCTGTTACTCATGCCAATTTAACATTGAATAATGGTGGAGCATTAAGAACTGCACAATCAGCTGGTAATACCCTGATTTTACAGGCATATGATGTAGATGGGGCTGTTTATAATACATTTGCTACATTGACAGCAAATAATACGCCAACCATGGCATTAGCCGGCACTGTTACCGGAGTGACACAAACACCTGGAGATAACAGTACAAAACTCGCTACAACAGAATATGTTGATGATCAAGTTGTTATTTCCGCAAACTATATTCATTCTTATGATACGACAACACAAGTTGTTGCTGTCGCCAATACCTTTCAAGATGTAAACTATTCTACTAATGGTGAATTAGATGGTTGGACTCATACAGCTGGAACCGCGGTTTTTACTTGCCCAACTGCCGGTATTTATATCGTTCAATATTTGGGACATGTACAAAAGACATCTGGAGGAACATCCCTTGTGGAAATGCGTGTAGTACAAAATGGAACAGAACTTGCGGGAAGTGCTTCACAAACAACTGTGGCATCCAA
>Ga0247727_10003420_pt1 | contig 35109 bp, 27 predicted proteins | sample WisWelCaveWW1625_FD_202498 | JGI IMG/M metagenome (GOLD analysis project Ga0247727, IMG submission 202498) | Biofilm microbial communities from Wishing Well Cave, Virginia, United States - WW16-25 | ecosystem: Environmental > Aquatic > Deep subsurface > Groundwater > Cave microbial mat | place...
CTTCGCCGCCGGCGAAATCGCCGTCGGCCTCGGCAATCGACGGCTCGCGATCCAGGACGTCTCGCCGCTCGGGCACCAGCCGATGACACACCCGGGGACGAACGACGTCCTCGTGTACAACGGCGAGATCTACAACTCGCCGGATCTCCGGCGCACTCTGCAGGCTGCGGGCCACGCGCTTCGCGGCCGGAGTGACACCGAGGTCCTGCTGCACGCGTACGAAGAGTGGGGGACCGACTGCCTCGGGCGGCTCGCCGGGATGTTCGCGTTCGCGCTCTGGGACGCTCGGCGTCGGGTCCTTTTCGTGGCGCGCGATCCCCTGGGCATCAAGCCGCTCTACTGGACGGGCCTGGCAGGGGGCGGCTTCGCGTGCGCCTCCGAGCTGCGTGCGCTCTGCGCGGGAGGGCTCGTCGGATCGGACATCGACGCCCGCGCCCTCGCTGGCTACCTCGGATACGGCGCCGTCCAGGAGCCGTCGACGATCCTGCGCGGCGTCCGATCGTTTCCCCCGGGATCGTTCGCCGAGATCGACCCTGCACACGACCCGGTGATGAACGTCTACTGGCGGCCTCCGCAGCCGGATGGGGAGGTCGGCAGGCTCGAAGAGCGGGTCGAAGAGGGCCGGACGATCCTGCGGGAGGCAGTTCGGCGACACCTCCTTTCGGACGTGCCCGTGGGAATCTTCACGAGCTCGGGGCTCGACTCGACCGCAGTCCTGGGTCTGGCGAGCCGTGTCTCCGAAGCGCCCGTGAATGCGTTCACGGTCACCTTCCCGGAAGATGGCTCGTTCGACGAAGGTCCCCTCGCGCGCGAGGCCGTGCGCGGCCTGCGAGTGGCGCACCACGAGTGCCCCGTGTCGGCCCGGACGGCGCTGGCGTGGGCCGAGGACGGTCTCGCGCGCATGGACCAGCCGTCGATGGACGGATTGAACACCTACGTCGTCTCGCGCGCCGTGCGCGAGCGGGGCCTCGTGGTCGCGCTCTCCGGCCAGGGCGGGGACGAGGTCTTCGGCGGCTACGGCACGTTCCGCGACGTGCCTCGCTGGCAACGCTGGTTGCGGCCCTTCGGGGTGCTCGGCGCGGCCGGCCGCGCCGCGTTCGCGAGGGTGCTGACCCTGGCCCTTTCCGGGCCCGCTAGGAAGAAGGCGCGCGATCTCGCGAGGGTCGGGTCCGATCTCGTCCAGCTCTACTTCCGTGCACGGCGCGTGCTCTCCGACGAGGACCTGGATCGGTGTGGCGTCGACCGTTGGGCTCTCGGGCTCACCGATTCTCTGCACCTGCCCGAGGCGAATCCCGCGCAGCATCTCGTCGAAGGGGACGCCGTCGCGACCGTCGGGCACCTGGAGACCCGCTTCTATCTTCTGAACATGCTCCTGAGGGATGGAGACGTATTCGGGATGGCGGCCTCGCTCGAGATCCGGGTTCCGCTGCTCGATCGCGACGTCGTCGAGTGGGCATTCCGCCTCCCCGGCGAGGCCCTCCTGCCGCCCGGCGCCCCGAACAAGTTTCTCCTGCGGCGCATCTGCGCCGAATTCTATGGCCCGGCCCAGTCCCGCCAGAAGAAGCGCGGCTTCACGCTCCCCCTGCGATCGTGGATGCTCGGTCCGTTGCGCGAGCTCATGGAGGAATCACTGCGCACGGTCGCGAGGTCCGGCCTCGTCCGTCCCGAAGGCGTGGAGTCGCTGCGGGCAGCGTTCCTGCGCGAGCCCGAGAGCTCCGCGTGGTCGCGGGTGTGGCTGCTCGTCGCGCTCGGTCGCTGGCTCGACGCCCGCGCGGCGCGTCCCGCCCGGGAGGCGGCCTGAATGGAACTCTCTTTCGTCCCGAAGGCGGAGCTCCGACGGGTCCTCGATGCGCGTGCCGCGCCCGCGCTGCGGGTCGCCGCCTTCGCCGCGCTCTGCCGTCTGAACATCCTGTACATGGTGAAGCGGGCGGGCTCGGGACACCTCGGTACGAGCTTCAGCTGCATGGACCTCGTCGCCTGGGTGTTCCTCCAGGAGATGGATCTGGAGCGCGACGTCTGTTTCTCCTCGAAGGGTCACGACGTCCCCGCGTTCTACGCCGCGCTGACGGCGCTCGGCCTTCTCGACTTCGACAAGATCCATGCGCTGCGTCGTCTGGGCGGGCTTCCCGGCCATCCGGAGGTCGATCTCCCCCGGATGGAGGCCAACACCGGGTCGCTCGGGATGGGCATCTCCAAGGCGAAGGGAAAGGCGCGCGCGCGGCGAATGCAGGGGAAGGCCGCCCGGTTCTTCGTCGTGACCGGCGACGGCGAGCTCGACGAGGGGCAGATCTGGGAATCGCTGCCCCAGGCGGCGAACCACGGCCTTTCGGAGATCACCGCGATCGTGGACCACAACAAGATCCAGTCGGACACCTGGGTCCGCCGCGTGAGCGATCTGGGGTCCATAGAAGACAAGTGGCGCGCGTTCGGCTGGCAGGTCGCTCGGTGCGACGGGCACGACTTCGGCGCGATCGGTCGCGCGCTCGCGAAGCTCGGAGAAGCGAAGGATCAGCCGAAGGTACTCGTGGCGGACACCGTCAAGGGCCGCGGCGTCTCGTTCATGGAGGCGTTCGGACCGAACGACGACTTCTACGCGTATCACAGCGGCGCGCCCACCGACGAGGAGTACGGTCGTGCACTCGTTGAGCTGCGCGCCCAGGCCGACCGTGCGCTCGGCGCGATGGGTCTGGGACCAGTCGCCCTAGAGAAGGTCTCCATCGACGTCGTCCACTCGCCCCAGGCTCGACACCGGCTCGTGGATGTCTACGCGCGGGAGATCGTGCGCCACGCGGAGGCGAACCCGCGTCTTGTCGCACTCGACGCGGACCTGATCAAGGACTGCGGACTCTCGGAGTTCGCGCGCCGTTTTCCCGAACGCCTCATCGAGTGCGGCATCGCCGAACAGGACATGGTCTCTCAGGCCGGCGGTCTCGCGATCGAAGGACTCCTGCCCGTGTGCCACTCGTTCGCGGCGTTCCTCTCGGCCAGGCCCAACGAGCAAATCTACACGAACGCGACGGAGCGGACGAAGGTCGTCTACGTCGCGACACTCGCGGGGCTCCTGCCCGGCACGCCGGGCCATTCACATCAGGCCGTTCGCGACATCGCGTCGCTCTCGGCGGTTCCGGGTCTCGTACTCGTCGCGCCCGCGACGGAGCCAGACGTCGTCCGCGCGCTCGACTTCTGTCTGAACGGGACCGAGGAGAGCACGTACCTGCGGCTCTCCTCCATCCCCTGCATCATCCCTTTCGCGGTTTCCCAGGAGCCTCTCGTGTTCGGCCGCGGCAGGACGCTTCGCGACGGGCGCGACGGCGTGCTCTTCGCATACGGACCGGTCATGACGGCCCAGGCGTTCTCGGCGGCCGGGCGCCTCGAGGAGTCGGGCGTGCACCTTCGAATCGTGGATCTCCCGTGGCTCAACCGCGTCGACGACGCCTGGCTCCAGGCGACGACCGAGGGCATGCCCTGGGTCTTCACGCTCGACGATCACTACGTCGCGGGCGGGCAGGGCGACATGATCCTGTCGCGACTCGCGGAGATTGGCTGGCCGGATGGCGCTCGGGCTCGAAAGCTCGGCGTGACGGAGATTCCAGTCTGTGGGCAAAATGACGAGGTCTTGCGTCATCACCGTCTCGACGCCGACCGCATCGCGGAGGACATTCTCGGCACGGTTCGTTCTTGAACGTCCTCGAGATCGTCGAGGCACGAATTGCAGTGAACACTCTCACCCGAGACGGCGCGCGGCGCTGAGCCTCCTGCTACCCTTGTGTCGAAACGCTGATATGCCCGCCCCCCGTTTCGTATGGGTCACTGACGTCCCGACTCCGTACCGCGTGCATCAGCTCGGCGCCCTGAGCCGTGAGCTCGCGGTGCGCGGAGCCGAGCTCGAAGTCCTCTTCATGGCGCGGACCGTTCCCTGGCGATTCTGGCGGCTCGACGAGAGCTCGTTCGGGTTCTCGCACCGCATCGTCGCCGGCGTGCACCCGCGGATCGACGAGCTCGCCTTTCACCTGAACCCCGGTATCCCGTTCTCGGTGCTCCGTCGGCCGCCGACGTGGCTCATGGTGGGCGGCGCGTGGTGGATGCCCAGCGCCCTTCTCGCCGTCTGCGCGGCGGACCTCCGGAGCGGCCGCTGCAAGCTCATCATCGGCGCGGAAGCAAACCCCGCTGCGAGGACGTTCCATCGCGGACCCGTCGCGGAGTTTCGCCGCGTCGTGATGCGGCGCGCCGACGCGTTCCTGGTTCCTGGGCGTATCGCGCGCGACGCGGTCGCGGAGGCGTGCGGGACGGAGCGGCCGTTCCTCCCGCTTCCGAACCTGGTGGACGAAGCGACGTTCGGGCAAAGGGTCGAGGCCATGCGGTCCCGCCGCGGCGAGCTGCGCACGACCTGGGGCGTAGAGGATGCCGGCCGCGTGCTCGTCTGGCCGGCGCGGCTTTCGGAGCGCCACAAGGGCATTCTTCGCTTCCTCGAGACCGTCGGTCCGCTCCTGCGGGACGACGTGAAGATCCTCATCCCGGGCGAGGGACCCGACCGCCGTCGCATGGAGGAGTGGCTTCGCGACGCGCGCCTTCCTGGTGTGCGCCTCCTGGGTCAGGTCGGCGAGGAGCAGATGGTCGAGCTCCTTGCGCTGGCCGACGGCTTTCTACTTCCGTCGCTCGCCGACCCGAACCCCCTGTCGGTCGTGGAGGCGCTCTGGGCCGGGCTTCCGATCCTGATGTCGAACCGATGCGGGAACTGGCCGGAAGCAGTCGAAGCTGGCAGGAACGGCTGGGTCGTCGACCCGGAGGCGCCGGACGAGGTTCGTTCTGCGTTCGAGGACCTCCTGGGTCGCGAGACCGATCTGGCTCGCATGGGCAGGGCGTCGGCGGCGATCGCGACGGAAAGGTTCTCGACACCTCGATCGGTCGCAACCTTCGTGGACGGCCTCGAGGGGCTCGTTCAGGGGAGGGCGGCATGACGCCGCCTTCCATCTCGCCTGGAAAGGCCGCACTGGCCGGCATCCTAGGCAAGACGCCGTGGACACGTCTCGTCACCCGTCTCGAGGCGCGCATTCCGGTCCTGCGCGTCTTCAACCATCACGGAACTCCTCCGCGCCTGCGAGACGAGCTCGCGCGACAGTTCGACTACCTCCTCGAACGATTCGGCGGCGTCTCGGGCGACGCGCTCGAGGGCCTGCTGCAGCGAGGACCACGAGATCGGAGCACTGCGCTCTTCACCTTCGACGACGGCCTCGCCAACCATCTGGAAGTGGCGGCCCCGTTGCTCGAGGAACGCGGCCTCCGGGGCATCTTCTGTGTGCCGACCGAGTTCCCGTCCGTCGCCGCGGCCCATCAGCCGAGGTGGTTCCTCGAGCGGGTTCGTCCCGCGCGCAACGCCGAGCACCTCGAGGACCGCGATCTGCTCGCGCTGTCCTGGGACGGCGTGAGGGAGCTCTCGCAGCGGGGCCATGCAATCTATTGCCACACCTCCAGCCACGTGCGCATCGGGCCCGAACTCCCGCCGGAGTCCTTGCGCCGCGAGATCGTCGATTCGAGGGCCGAGCTCGCCGACCGTCTCGGTCAGGGCGCCGTCGATGGTTTTTGCTGGCCCATGGGTTTCGACGGGCGCGCGCAGGAAGCGGAGGCCCTCGTTCGAGCGCACTACCGATGGGCATTCGTCGACGGCGCTCGCCCGGTTCGCGCCGGACAGAACCCGCACCGCATCCAGAGGACCAATCTCGAAGCCAGCTGGCCACAGGAGATCGTCGAACTCGAGCTCTCTGGCGTGACGGACATCAAGAGCGCTGTCCGCGGAGTCTGGCGGCGCGCCGGGGAAGTGTGGCGGTGATCGAGACGCGAACGGCGGGCCGGGTGTGGACCGTTCGCCGCGCGACCCCGGCCGATCGCGGTGCGGTCCTCGAGTTGACGCGGCGCGCCTTCCTTCACGACGCGCCCGATCCGAAGGCGGGTGCGATCTGGGACTGGATCTTCCTCCGCAACCCTTCCGGGGCGCGCATGCACTATCTCGTGGCGGACGCGGGGGCCCGTCTCGCGGGCCAGTACGCCGTGATGCCGGTCCGGATGCAGCACGAGGGTCGGAAGGTCATGGGACTCCTGTCCCTGCACACCGCGACGGACCCCGACTTCCAGCGGCAGGGCATCCTCACCACGCTCGCCGCGGATCTCTATGCACAGGCGGCGAACGAGGCGCCCATCGTCTTCGGATTCCCGAACACGATTTCGGGGCCGGTGCTCTTCGGCAAGCTCGACTGGGTCGAGCTACGCCCATTCCCCCAGCTCCTGCGGCCGATCGGCGGGGTCAGAGGACCGGTGCGCCAGTGGCGGCCGCGCCTCGAGCGAGCCGCGACGGTCGTCGACATGGCCGCGCCGCTCCTGCGCCTCGCGGGCGAGGCTCTGGGCAAGCTGGGCGGCGATCGAACGGCCGCGGTCCAGACGCTCGATAGCTTCGGCGGCTGGGCCGATGCTCTCTGGGAGGAGCTTTCACCCGACCTCGGGACCTGCGCGGTGCGAGACGCGGCCATGCTGCAATGGCGCTACTGCGACTCGCCGTTCGAGTATCAGCGGTGGGCGCTCGTCCGCGGCGGCCGGCCGACGGGCTTCGCCGTGACGACCTTGGAAGACTGGCGAGGCGGCCGACTCGCCAGGCTCATGGAGCTGATGGTCCCGGGTTCCGACGCCGCCGGCGCGCGGCTGCTCCTGTCGGAGGTCATCCGGGACGCCGCCCGTCAGGGTGCCTTCGCGCTCTCGGCGATCGCGGGCCGACGACATCCGCACCGAACGGCGATGCTGCAATCCGGGCTCTTGCCGGTCCCCGCGGCGCTCGCGCCGGCCGGAGGATTCGGCGTGCGTCACAATGGGCCGGGAGTCGTTCCGAACCGCCTGTTCCACGTGGATGACTGGTACGTCTCGGGGACGGACCTCGATTACGTCTGATGCGCATCGGGATCAGCGCGCCATTTCGCATGTACGGCGGCAGCGAGGTCTTCGTCCGGCACTTGCTAGGCGCCTGGGCGACGTCCGGGGTGGACCGGACGCACGCGATCGCGCTCCTCACTTCGCACGCCAACATCGACGTCCTCGGCGACGCCGTGACGGATCGGATCGAGGTCCATCCCGTCCCGTACCGGCAGACGAACCTTCTCGCTCGGCTCGCCTGGGAGCAGTACACGCTTCCGCGGCGGCTCGGTCGAAAGGACCTCGACGTCCTGCTCTGTCCGGGGAACATGTCTCCGCTCGGAAGTCCGATCCCGTCGGTCGTCATCTTCCGCAACGCGGCGCCCTTCTGCACCAGCGTCACGCTGCGTTCAGCGGGCGCGTACGACTGGACACGTTTTCAGATGCTCGGTGCGCTCATGCGGGCCTCGGCCCGGTCCGCGACGCGCGTCGTCTTCATCTCCAGGTACTTCCGGGACCTCTTCGCTCGCGAGTACGGGTTTCCGATCGCGCGCGGCGACATCGTCTACAACGGGCGCGACGGCTTGTCCTTCGACGCTCCCGATCCGGAGCTGCTGCGATCGCTCGGCATCCAGCAGCCGTACTTCCTGAGCGTCGGGCACCTGTACCACTACAAGCGCTTTCCGACTCTCGTCGATGGTTGGGCTCGCGCGAGCGGGGCGCGCAGTGGGGGACGGCAGCTCGTGTTCGCGGGCGGAACGCTCGGGAGTCCGGACCACGCGCGGATCGTCCGGCGCATCGAGGAGCACGCGCTCTTCGAGTCCGTGCGTCTCGTCGGGCCGCAACCCCATCGCGTGGTAGGGCAGCTCATGGCGGGCTGCGACGGCTTCGTGTTCCAGTCCACGTGCGAGAACTGCCCGAACGCGCTCATCGAGGCGCTCGCGGCCGGGGTGCCGATCGCATGCTCGAACGTCGGCGTGATGCCGGAGATCGCGGGCGATGCGGCGATCTACTTCGACCCGACGGATCCGGAGGACGTCGCGAGGGCGCTCGATCGGCTCGCCGACGACGGGCCCGCGCGCACGGAACTTCGTGCGCGCGCGCGGTCGCAAGCCGAGAGGTTCCCCACGTGGGACGAGGTCGGGAGTCTGGTCCTGGACTCTCTGATGCGCGCCGTTGCGAGCCGGGCCACGAGCACCTGACGCTCCGAGCTGCCGAGGGTCAGAGGTGCGCCGAGTCCGAGGTCTTCGCGGACGAGGAGGGCGTGGCCTGAAGCGGTGGGGCCCGAAACTCGGGCAAGATGCCGCGAATCGCCGCCTCCAGGGCGGCGAGGTCACGGGCGTCGGCCACACCGAGCAGCGCCTGGATGCCCGAGACGATCGACTCCCATCCGGGAGTCGGTCCTCGCGAGACGCGGATCTTCGGGTGCGGAGTCGCCTGGAGCTCCTCGTCTGGCTCGTGCAGCTCCTCGAAGAGCTTCTCTCCGGGGCGTGCGCCCACGTACACGATCTCGATGTCCTCGCCGAGGGTCATGTTCGACAACCGGATGAGGTCCTTCGCCAGGTCCACGAGAAGCACCGGTTCGCCCATGTCGAGGACGAAGATCTCGTTCTTCTGCCCCATCGCCGCCGCCTGCAGGACGAGCTGGCTCGCCTCGGGGATCGTCATGAAGAACCGTCGCATCTGCGGGTCCGTCAGGGTGACGGGCCCCCCTTTCCGGATCTGCTCCTTGAAGATCGGGACCACGCTCCCCGCGCTCCCGAGCACGTTGCCGAACCGGACGGTGAGGAACCTCGTGCTGGACCGCTCGCCCAGCCCTCGCACGTAATGCTCGGCAATCCGCTTCGAGGCGCCCATGAACGAGGCCGGCTTGACCGCCTTGTCCGAGGAGATGAGGACGAAGGTTTCGGCGCCGAGTTCGGACGAGATCTCGGCGACGATGCGCGTCCCGTGGACGTTGTTCTTGACCGCTTCACCCGGGTTCGACTCCATGAGCCCGACGTGCTTGTGCGCGGCGGCGTGGAACACCGCGGCGGGCCGATGCTCGAGGAAGACACTCCGGATCCTTTGCGCATCCGTGATGTCGGCGACGATCGGGACGAGCGCGACGTTCGGCATCCGCTCCAGCAGTTCGTTCATCACGTAGAAGAGCGGATTCTCCGCGCGGTCGAGCAGTAGCAGTCGTCGCGGCCCGAACCGCGAGACCGTGCGTGCGATCTCCGAACCGATGCTCCCGCCGGCGCCCGTCACGAGGATCACCTTGTCGGCGACGAACGCGCGGATCGAGTCCGTGTCGAGCTGGACGGGATCGCGGCCCAGTAGGTCGTTGATCTCGACGTCGCGGACATGGCTCACCTCGATCTTGCCGTCGACGAGGTCCTGGATGCTCGGCAAGGTCTGAAGCCTGACGCCGGTGGACCGGACGATGTCCACGATCCGGCGCATGGCTTTTCCCGTGGCCGATGGCGCCGCGATGATGACGGTCTCGACCCCGAGCCGCCCCACCAGCCCAGGCAACTCGTCGAGCGTGCCCAGAACCGGCACGCCGTGGATCCGCGCGCCTCGCTTCGCGGGGTTGTCGTCGACGAAGCCCACGACGTTTCCCGCGGCGGCCGGGTGCCGCTGCAGCTCCCGCAGGAGCATCTCGCCTGCATCGCCCGCGCCCACGACGAGCGTCTTCGCCGCGCCCGCCTGGGCAGGAGGCCGGAAGACCTCCCGGTAGGCGCGCAGCGCGGCGCGCGCGCCGGCGGTCAACGCGATCGTCGAGATCCAGTCGAGGACGTAGATCGAGCGCGGGATTCCCGTCCTCGACGCGAAGATCCACGCGACGCCCAGGAAAACCAGGGACGACAGGGTAGCCGCCTTGACGATCTGGATGAGGTCCCGCATCCCGACGTATCGCCACCATCCGGAGTACAAGCCGAACGCCCAGAACAGGAGGGCCTTCGTCACGACTGCGACCGCCAGCGTCCGCAGGAACAGCGCGGCGTAGCTGTGAGGGACCTGGAAGTCGAATCGCAGGAGGTACGACGCACCGTACGCGGCCGCGAAGAGCGTCACGCTGAGCGTCGCGACGACCCAGGTGCGGAAGCGCAGGAGCAGACTCAACGTCCGATCTCCTCGCGAATCGCGGCGACGACGGTGTCGACGGCGGCATCGGTCATGTCGTTGTGAAGCGGGAGGGCGAGCGTTTCGGCCGCTGCTCGTTCGGACTGCTGCAGCGTGCCGCGCTGCACTCCCCGACCGTCCTGAAAAACCGTCTGTCGATGCAGGGCCGGGTAGAAGTACCGCTTCGTCTCGATCGTCCGTTCGCGCAGCCGCGTCCACAGTGCGTCGCGCCCGATGCTCGCGCGCGTCGTGTCCAGCCGCATCACGAAGTAGTTCCAGTTGGTGCTCCGGTCCTCGGGAATGTGCTGGAACGAGACCCCCACGAGGTCGTTCAGGTGTTCCCGATACCGGCGCACCACCTCGGCACGACGCGCCACGTAGGCGTCGATGCTCGAGAGGTTCAGGCGCGCCACGAGACCGCACACCTCGGGCATCCTGGCGGAGAGGCCGACCAGGTCGAAGTCGGCAGCATCGGCCGTCTTTCCGTAGTCGCGCATCCGGCGCACCTTCGCCGCGAGGTCGGGATCGCGAGTCGTGACGAGGCCGCCCTCCATCGCCGTCACGACCTTCGTCGGGCTCAGCGAGAAGACCTCGGCATCTCCGAACCCTCCGAGGGGGGAGCCGGCGTAGGTCGATCCCAGTCCCTGCGCCGAATCGAAGACGAGGCGTATGTCCCGCTCCTTGCAGAGGTCCTGCAGGGCGGCGATCTCGGGCGGGCATCCAAAGACCGTCACCGGCATCACGGCACGAGTCTCGGGGCCGATGGCAGCCGCCACGCGCTCGGGGCTGATGGTCAGCGTCGCGGGATCGCAGTCCACGAAGACCGGCCGCATCCCGCTCCAGATCGCGGCCTGCGCGGTCGCGGTCCAGGTGAAGGACGGGACGATGATTTCTCCGGACAGGTCGAGGGCACGAAGCACGAGCATCAGCCCGGACGTGCACGAGGACAGCGCCACGACGTGAGGGACACCGAGTCGCTGTGCGACCGCGGCCTCGAAGGCCGCCACCTGGGGGCCGGTCGTCACCTGCCCCGACTCCCAGATCCGCGAGATCTCCTGAAGGATCGCGGCGTCGAGGGGAGGCAACGTCGGTCGGATGAGAGGTACCCTGCCGGTCAAGCCTTCAGCCTTCCTCGGCGTCCGGGACGCCGCCGACTTGGTTGCCCGTCGAGACCTCCCGGATCACGGCGATCGGCTCCCAGAACGGCTCGATTCCCCTTTGGGAACGCAGGGGGTAGCACATGCCCCGGACCAGACCAACTCCCTCCTCCGGCGCTCGCGTCGCCTGATCCGCGTCCTTTCTGCGGGCAACAGACTCGACAGCCTCCCCCTTGCTAGAGTCCCGCACCGAGCCCGAAACCCGGCAACGATGAGACAGACCCTCCTATCACTGCGCACGGGCGCGATCGAGATCGTCGAGGTGCCGACCCCGGCATCGCGCCCCGGGCACGTCGTGATCCGGACGCGTGCCTCGCTCGTCTCGGCCGGCACCGAGCGGATGCTGGTCGATTTCGGCCGGGCCGGTTTGATCGACAAGGCGCGGAGCCAGCCCGACAAGGTCCGTCAGGTCCTCGACAAGGTACTGACCGACGGGATTCTGCCGACGCTCGAGGCCGTGCAGGCGAAGCTCGATCAGCCGTTGCCGCTCGGCTACTGCAACGCGGGCATCGTCGTCGCGGTCGGTCCGGGCGTCACCGACCTCGCGCCAGGCGACCGCGTGGTCTCGAACGGCTCGCACGCCGAGATCGTTTCGGTGCCGCGCAATCTCTGCGTGAAGATTCCGGCGCGCGCCGACGGCAGCGAGATCCCGTTCGGCGACGCCGCCTTCACGGTACTCGGTGCGATCGCGCTCGAGGGCCTGCGGCTAGCGACGCCCACGCTCGGCGAGCGCTTCGTGGTCACCGGGATGGGGCTGGTGGGGCTCCTCGCCGCGCAGATCCTGCGCGCCTCCGGCTGCCATGTCCTCGGCGTCGACCTATCCGAAGGCCGGCTGGCCATCGCGCGCGGCCTCGGGATCGAGACCTACCTGGCGAAGCCGGGTGCCGATCCGGTCGGTGTCGCGCGCGAGTGGACCCGCGGCATCGGCGTCGACGGTGTTCTAGTCGCTGCGTCGACCGAGTCGTCACAGCCGATCTCGGATGCCGCCGCGATGTGCCGCAAGCGCGGGCGGATCGTCCTCGTCGGCGTCACGGGGCTCGAGCTCGATCGGGCGGCGTTCTACGAGAAAGAGCTCACCTTCCAGGTGTCGTGCTCGTACGGACCGGGGCGCCACGATCCGAGCTACGAGGACCATGGCCGCGACTATCCGATCGGTTACGTGCGCTGGACTGCCGGGCGCAACTTCGAGGCGGTGCTCGATCTGATCGCCGCCGGACGGCTCGATGTCGCATCCCTCGTCTCGCACCGGTTGCCATTCGACGGCGCCGGGCGCGCGTGGGACCTGGTCTCGTCGCCGGGTACACTTGGCGTCGTTCTGGAGTATCCGGCCGATTCGCTGACGGTGACCTCGGTGCCCTTGCCGGCGCCGGTGCCGCTGCGACCCGGCGGGCCGCGGATCGCCGTGATCGGTGCCGGGAACTACGCGCTGCGGACACTCCTGCCGGTACTGCGCGAGATCGGTATCGCGCCGGTCGTGATCGCCGCGCCCGGCGGGCTGTCCGCGACCCTCACGGGACGCCAGTTCGGAGCTGCCCGGGCCACCAGCGACGTCGACGACGCGATCCGCTCCGACGCCGTCGATACCGTCTTCGTCCTGACCCGACACGACTCGCACGCCGATCTGGTCTGCCGCGCCCTGGAGGCCGGCAAACACGTCTTCGTGGAGAAGCCGCTCTGCGTCACGCGCGCCGAGCTCGGCCGGATCCAGGACGCGCACCGCGCCGCCGGCCGTATCCTCTCGGTCGGGTTCAACCGTCGATGGGCGCCGCAGGTTCGGCAGGCCGCGCACCTGCTGGGCGACGTGGTCGGTCCACGGACCCTCCTCATGACTCTCAACGCCGGCGCCATCCCCGGCACGCACTGGACCCAGGATCCGGCGGTCGGCGCCGGGCGGATCATTGGCGAGGCGTGTCACTTCGTCGACCTGGCTCGCTTCCTGTCCGGCGCGCCCATCTCCGCGGTTCGCGCCTCGACGCTTCGCGACCACGCCGACACCGCATCCATCGTGCTCGAGCATGCCGACGGTTCGCTGTCGACGATCCTCTACGTGTCGACGGGGCACCCGCGTTTCCCGAAGGAGCGCCTCGAGGTCTTCGCGGGCGGCCGGGTCATTGCCATCGAAAACTTCCGGCGGCTACGCGCGCACGGCTGGCCGCTGCGCTCCGGCGGCCTGTCGCTCCGCCAAGACAAGGGCCACCGCGGCATGCTGCAGGCGTTCGTGGACGCGGTCCGCACCGGTGGCCCGCCGCCGATCCCGTTCGATGAGATCGCGGAGGTGATGACGGCGACCTTCGACGCCGCCGGCGTCACGGAGTGAGTTGCGGACACTCGTCGATCTCGCGCGCACTTACGGCATCCGCGGCCTCGTACGCCGCGCCGCCCACGAAGTCCTCTTGCGGACCCGCGCGTACCAGGCCATCACGCCGCAGCCGGCCCCCCCGTCGGGCTTCGAGCCGCTGCCGCTCGACGTCGCGGGGGTGCGGTCGGTCTGGGCGCGCCACCCCGAGGTGGTCCCTGGCGTGATCGCGGCGGCCGACGCGATGCTGGCGGGTCGATACCCGTTCTTCTCGAAGGTCGTGCTCGACATCGGCTGGCCGCCGCCCTGGCACCGCCATCCACGCAGCGGCAGGATCTGGGACGCTGCCGCGCACTGGACCCTGGTCGACCACGGCGGATCGGAGGGCGACATCAAGTGGATCTGGGAGCCGCACCGATTCGCGTTCGCGTGGCTCTTGCCCCGCGCGTTTGTCGCCTCAGGCGACCGACGCTACGCGACCGAGTTTCATCGCGCCGTCCACGATTGGGCCGAGGCAAACCCGCCGTACCGCGGGGCGGCCTGGTCGTGCGCGCAGGAGACGTCGCTGCGCGCGATCGCGCTCGTCTTCGCCGCGTCGGCACTGCGAACGATCGACCCGCTCGTCGAGCGAATCCTCCACGACTCGGCCCGGCGCATCGCCGCGACACTTCACTACGCGTTGTCGCAGCGCAACAACCATGCGATCAGCGAGGCGGTGGGCTTGTGGACGCTGGCGGTGACCTGCCCGGCCTGGCCGCAGTCGGCGCGCTGGCAAGCCGCCGCGGCGCGGGCCCTGCGCGAGGCGATCCGCGATCAGTTCGCGCGGGACGGCGCGTACATCCAAGAGTCGATCAACTACCACCGCCTCGCCGTGCATCTGCTCCTGTGGGCTCGCTGGGTGTCCCGATCGCGTTCGGCGCCGCTCCCCGAGGAGGTCGACAGAGCCCTGACCGGCTCGCTCGATCTCCTGGCCGGCCTGCTTCCGGTGGCCGGCGGCGAGGTTCCGAATCACGGCCACGACGACGGCTCGCTCCTCCTCGCGCTCTCCGGGTGCGACTACGCCGACCTCCGGCCGACCATCCAGCACCTCGCCTTCGACACCCGTCGCCCGACGGTGCCCCCCGGCCCCTGGGACGAGCCAGCCGCGTGGTTCGGTCTCGCCGCGGCCGATCCGGTCCGTAAGGTCCCGGACGCGATGCGGGTGACCTCGTCTGGGTACATCACGTCCGTGCGCGGGGACTGGATGCTGTTCTCGCGGGTGGCGTGCCACCGCGACCACCGGCCTGGTCATGCCGACGCGCTGCACGTCGACGTGTGGCGGGGGTCCGAAAACCTCGCGCTCGACCCCGGGACTTTCGCCTACTCGGAGCCGCCGCCCTGGGACAACCGGCTCGTCGAGACGCGGGTGCACAATACCTGCTCCGTCGGCAGTCGAAGCCAATCGCGGCGACGTGGGCGCTTCCTGTGGACGCACTGGAGCTGCGCGTCTCTGGTCGAGCGCGCGGAGCATGTCTGGCTGGCGAAGGTCGGCGCGACCTGGGACGGCACGCACGCCCACTGGCGCCTGGTCGCGCACGGCGAAGGTGCCATCGACGTGCTCGACCGGATCGTCGGAGCCACGCCGGCCGCTCTGCGTGTGCACTGGAATCTGCTCGGCACCGGCTGGCGGCGCGACGGCGCGCGCTGGAGCCGCGAGGGCGTCGAGGTCTCGATCGCCGGCCCCTCCGGCGCGATCGTGCGCGATGTCCGCGGCGACGACGCTTCGGAGCTCGGCTGGGCGTCGCGCGGCTACGGGCACCGACAGCCGTGCACGGCCGTCGAGCTCGAGGTCGAGGCGGCCACGGCGTGGTTCCATACCCGCATCGGTCCGGCCGGACCATCGATCGCACCCGAGATCTTGGACGTCTGGCGCCACGGTGACACACGCAAGGCATTCCATGCACTACTGGATAAACCAGTTCCTCGCGACGCCTGACCAGCCGGGCGGCACCCGGCACATCGACTTCGCCGCTCGACTGCGGCGGCAGGGTGTTCCCGTGGAGCTCGTCGCCTCGGACTTCAACCTGACCGCGCGGCGTTACACCCGCCGCGGTGGCGGCGGCTCGATCCGGCCTGTCACGGAGGAGGTCGACGGGGTGCCTGTCCACTTCCTCTGGGCCGCTCCGTACCGCGGCAACGACTGGCGCCGCTACGCCAACATGGTCTCGTTCGGCGCGGCCGTCGGGGCGTTCCTCTCCCGGGCGCCGGTCGTGGCCGACACCGTCTTCATCGGGAGCTCTCCCTCCCTCCTCGCCGCGCAGGCCGCCGCTTTCGCCGCCGCGTTCCGCGGGGTCCGTTTCGTCCTCGAGGTTCGCGATCTCTGGCCCGAGAGCCTGATCGAGGTGAGCGGCCGTGACGGTGCCGTCGCCCGCGTCCTGCGGCGGATCGCCGACGACCTGTACCGCCGTGCCGATCGCATCATCGTCCTTGCCGAGGGGAGCATCGGTCCGATCGTCGACCGCGGGATAGACCGCGGGAAGATCGTCTGCGTGCCCAACAGCGTCGATCCGGCGCAGTTCGCGACGCCATCCAGCTACCCGGATGTGACGCTGCGTGCGGATCGGTTCTGCGCGATCTACGCCGGTGCCCACGGTGCCGCGAACGACCTCGACACCCTGGTCGAGGCCGCGCGCCTGCTGCAGGAGGGTGGGAACGATCGCGTCCAGATCGTCCTGGTCGGCGACGGCCCCGAAAAGCCTCGCCTCGTCGGACGGGTACGCTCGCAGAAGCTTGGCAACGTCACCTTCTTGGATCCGGTCCCGAAGGCCGCGATCCCCGGGCTGTTCTCCCGGTGTCACGCTGGGATTCTGGTGCTGCGCGACCTCCCGCTCTTCCGTTACGGCGTGAGCCCCAACAAGCTGTTCGACTACATGGCTGCCGGGCTGCCGGTCGTCACCAACGTCCCGGGCGAGTGTACGGACATCATCACCCGCGCCGGCTGCGGCGTCTGCGTGGCCCCCGGCAATCCGCGCGCGCTCGCGGACGGGCTGGCCGCGCTCGCCGGCGATCCGACAGCGACGGCGCGAGGAGCGGCCGGGCGTCGCCACGTGCTGGAGCACTTCAACCGTGACAACCTGGTCGGCCGTCTCCGCAACGTGATTCTGGGCACGCAGCGGGGCCCGGCCTGATGCAGGCGATGCTAGGCTGACCAACGTGTGTGGCTTCGCCGGTTTCGCGGGTGACTTCTCGCCGGAGCTCCTGGGCGAGCTGGTGGGCCGGTTGCGTCACCGCGGTCCCGACGACGACGGTACCTTCCATGATCGTGCCGCACGAATAGGCCTCGCCCATACCCGGCTTTCGATCCTCGACCTGTCGCCGCGTGGTCACCAGCCGATGCGCGATCCCGCGACCGGGTGCGTGATTGCCTACAATGGCGAGCTATACAACTTTCGCGTGCTACGCGCGGAGCTCGTCGCCGCCGGCCACACCTTTCGCTCCGACAGCGACACGGAAGTTCTGCTGCAACTCTACGTCGCGCGCGGCGCCGACATGCTGCAGGCACTCGACGGCATGTTCGCGTTCGCGATCTGGGATCCGCGCGTCGGCCGGCTCCTGCTCGCGCGGGATCAGTTCGGCATCAAGCCGCTGTACGTCGCCGAGCTGCCGGGGGGCGTCCTCTTCGGCAGCGAGATCAAGGCGCTGCTCGCGGCGCCCCAGCTGCCGCGGGAGATCGACGTCCACGCGGTGGACGCGACGATCCGTCACCTGTGGTGTCCCGCACCCCGGACGATCCTCGCGGGCGTCCAGAAGCTCGAGGCGGGCACAGCCCTCGAGGTGAAGGGTGACCGCGTGGCTCGGCGGTTCCGCTGGTTCGACCTGCCCGTCCAGGATTCCTGGCCGGACGCGCCGCCCGAGGCTCGCGGCGACGCCCGTAGCGCGATGGCAGCGCTCCTCGATCGCACGGTCCGGGACCAGATGGTTTCCGACGTGCCGGTCGGCGCTTTCCTGTCGGGCGGCCTCGATTCGAGCGCGGTAGCGGCTTTCGCTGCGCGTCGCAGCCCGGGGTTGCAGTGCTTCACGATGCGGTTCGGGTCCGGCGACACCGCGTCCGAGGGCTTCGACGACGACCTGCCGTACGCCCGCCAGGTCGCGGCGCACCTCGGCGTCGAGCTGATCGAGGTTCCGGTCGGCGCCGACGTGGCCGGCGAGCTCGAGTCGATGGTCCACCAGCTCGACGAGCCGCAAGCCGACATCGCCCCGCTCAACGTCCGCGGGATTGCGGCGGCGGCCCGAGAGCGCGGAATCAAGGTGCTGCTGTCGGGAGCCGGCGGCGATGACCTCTTCGGCGGGTATCGCCGCCATCAGGCGGCGATGCTCGAGCGGTACTGGAGCTGGCTGCCGCGGTCCGCCCGCGAGGTCCTGCGGCGCGCCTCCGGCGCTCTGCCGCAGACGCGGCCCCTCGCGCGTCGGATCACGAAGGCGTTTCGCGACGCAGACAAGGGCCTCGACGCGCGAATAGCCGGATACTTCGACTGGCTCGGCGACGACGCGCGTCGGGGCCTCTTCGCCCCGCACGTCGCCGCGCGGCTTGCCGCCGAGCCCCCGTACCGTCCACTGCTCGACGCCGTGCGCGCCTTGCCGCGTGACGTCCACCCGGTCAACCGCACGCTCTACCTCGACGCTCGTTACTTCCTGCCCGACCACAACCTCAACTACACCGACAAGATGGCGATGGCCCACGGCGTCGAGGTACGAGTGCCATTGCTCTCGGTCCACCTCGCGCGATTCGCCGCGACCCTGCCGGTCGATCAGAAGGTGCACGGCCGTACGGGCAAGTGGATCCTGCGCGAAGCCGTGCGCGATCTGCTGCCTGCCTCGGTGCTGACCCGAAGCAAGACCGGTTTCGGCGTGCCGCTACGTACCTGGCTGCACCGCGAGCTCGAGCCGGTGATCTCCGACGTCCTCGCGCCGTCGAGCCTGGGCCGCCACGGCCTGTTCGACTCGCCCGCCGTTGCGCGCCTGGTCGAGGACGACCGTGCCGGTCGCGTGGATGCGGCCTATCCGATACTGGCAATCGTCTGCGTCGAGCTGTGGTGCAGACAGTTCCTCGGCGAGGACCGCACCGGCAAGATTGGCCTTCCCATCATGGCGTCCGGATCGTGAGTCCGCATTCGGATCGTCCGCGCGGTGGGCTCCGGCGCCCAACGAACGGAGCGCGCGGAAGCGCACATCAGCACGGGCCTACGACCCGCACCGTGACGCCTCGGGGGAGCATTCAGGAGGTCGGGTCGTGAGCGGTCTCAAGGATGAGGTCCGCGAGTTCTGGGATCAGGCGTCGTGCGGCGAGGTCTACGCGGCTGGCGGCTCGCTCGCGGATCAGCTCGCCGCGCAGGCGCGCGCGCGCTACGAGCTCGAGCCATACCTGCCGGGGTTCGCCCGTTTCGAGGACGGTGCCGGGCTCGACGTCCTCGAGATCGGCGTCGGGATGGGCGCCGATCATCACGAGTGGGCGAAGCACCGTCCGCGAAGTCTCACCGGGGTCGACCTCACGCCGCGTGCGGTGGAGTTCACGCGGCAGCGCCTGGCGCTCTACGGGCTTCAGTCCGATGTGCGCGTCGCCGATGCCGAGAACCTGCCGTTCGCAGACGCGAGCTTCGACGTCGTCTACAGCTGGGGAGTTCTGCACCACTCGCCCGACACACGGCGCGCAATCGACGAGGTCTGGCGGGTGCTCCGCCCGGGCGGCAAGGCGCGGGTGATGATCTATCACCGGTGGTCGGTGGTCGGGCTGCTGCTGTGGACCCGGTACGCGCTTCTTGCCGGCAGGCCGCTCACGAGGCTCGACGAGATCTACGCGAGGCATCTGGAGAGCCCTGGGACCAAGGCGTACTCGGTGCCCGAGGCCAGGGCGATGTTCTCGCACTTCAGCAGCGCGGATGTCCGGTCGCAGCTGTCGTTCGGGGACCTGCTCGAGGGGGAGGTTGGACAGCGACACCAGGGCGCGGCCCTCTGGATCGCGAAGAGGATATGGCCCCGCGGGCTGATGCGGCGCGCCATTCCGCGCTGGGGCCTGATGATGCTGATCGACGCGGTCAGGTGAGGACGCGTGTAGCGCGATAGAATGGACGACCCGTGCGACCGGCAGCAGCCTTCGTCTTGACGGCTGTCCTCGGCTGCAGCCTGGATCGCAGCGGTCTGGGGTCGGCCGGCGACACGGACGCGGACACCGATGCCGACTCCGACTCGGGCACCGACACCGACACGGACTCGGACACGAACACGGAGACGGGCACGGACTCCAGCTGCGGGGTGCTCGAGCGCTGCGGAATCGAATGCGTCGACACGAGCGCCGACCCCCGACACTGCGGCGGCTGCGATTCGCCCTGCGCGGCCGGGACCGAGTGCTGCAGCGGCGTTTGCGTGGATTGCGGGCCCGGGGGGGCCTGTACCGACGGGGCATGCGCCTGCGGAGTCGGCCTGGTGGACTGCGACCCGGGTGCGGCGACACGGTGTACGCGCACCACGACCGACGTTCGCAATTGCGGCGGCTGCGGGATCGAGTGCGACGTCCGGGAGTATTGCGGCGGGGGCGTCTGTTCGTGCCGGCCCGGGCTCACCCCGTGCGTCGGGTTCTGCCTGGACCTCGCCAGCAACGACGTCCACTGTGGGGCCTGCGGTGCCGATTGCGGCGGGGATTCGTGTCTCGACTCGGAGTGCACGTCGGACTGCGGGGCCGTCACCAACTGCAGCGGGGAATGCGTCGACCTCGCGTCGCATCCGCTGCACTGCGGGGTGTGCAGGACGCCGTGCTCCGTGGACCGGGTGTGTGTCGCGAGTGCGTGCCACCCGTTCGTCGACGCCGTGGGCTGCGATGCTTGCCCCTGCGCATCCTGCGAGGGCGACTACACCAGGTGCTGCACCTACCCCGGCGCGGCCCACGCGATCTGCGTTCACTCGGCGGCTGCTGCGTGTCCGGAGTCCCTTTAGTCCGAGACCGGCTCTACCTCGTAGCGGTCGATCGGGACGTAGACCGAGCGGCCGAGCAGATGCACCGAGACGACGAGGCGTGAGGTGCGATCGGGCTCGCTGAGCACGATGCCGATCGCGCCCTTGAACGCGCCCGTCCGGATTCGCGCGCGTGCGCCTTCGCGCAGATAGGCGCAGGGGCGAGTGTTGCCTGCGGCGCACAGGATGCGCAGCGACTCGACCGTTTCGTCGGGGATCGTCGCGCTCTGGCCGCCGAAGCCCACGACCTGGACGAGTCCGGGCGTCTTCAGGAGCGAGAGCCGCTGGTCCGAACGGGGTTCGGAGCGCGCGAAGAGGTACCCCCGGAACAATGGTTTCTTCAGCTCGACCACCCGGTCGGACCACTCGCAGCGGGACGGATAGTAGGGCACGAAGGCCGGGACCCCCATGGAGAGAAGGTATCTCTCGGCCTTCCACTCGTGGTTCGACCGGACGTGGAGCGCGAGCCAGCCCGCGACGAACTCGGCGGAGCCGACCCCGGCGACGGGCATCCGTGGAAGTATACCTGCGTGGCGCGAACCTGAACGGCGTCGCCGCTTCGAGACACCAACAGGGGCGCATGGGCTTCCCCCCCGGCGTCCGCGCGGCTACAGTCGCCCACCCCACTGAAATGCATGGCGCTGTTTTCACCCTCTTCCTTCTCCTGTCGAGCTGCGGCGGGGGCGTCCGGACGCCGCCCGCATTTCCGCCCGCGGGGAACGACACGACGCTCGGTCCGAGCGACATTTTCGAGGTGCGCGTCTACGATGAGCCGACCCTGACGAACACGTACCGGGTCGCCGAGGACGGGACGATCGACTTCCCTCTGGTGGGTCGGGTCGAGGTGGAAGGGATGCGCCCCCCCGAGATCGCGGATCTGCTCCAGACCCGGCTGCGCGAGGGACGGTTCCTGACGCATCCGGAGGTCTCCATCCTGGTCAAGGAGTACAACTCGAAGCGGATCAGCGTCTTCGGACAGGTGGATAGCCCGGGCAACTTTCCCTACACGGAGCGAATGCACATCGTCCAGGCGATCAGCCTGGCCGGCGGATTCACCGCGCTTGCCGAGAAGAACGAGACCGTCGTTTCCCGGCGCGTGAACGGCCGCGAGCGTCGCGTACGCGTGTCGGTCGAGGCGATCGGCGAGGGACAGGTCGCGAACTTCTACCTGCGGCCCGGCGACATAATCTTCGTTCCCGAGCGTACTTTCTAGCCCGTCTCCGTACGGGCTCCCATCTTCACGAGGGGGCTCTTGCCGGAGATCATGTTCTTCAGCTCGTCGACTTCGCTGGAGCGGCCGAGGGCTTCTTCCATGGTGATGAGCTGGCGGGAGTAGAGGGAGTAGAGGGACTGGTTGAGGGTGATCATGCCGTGCTTGTCCTGGCCGACCTGCATCTGGGAGTAGATCTGGTGGACCTTGTCCTCGCGGATGAGGTTGCGGATGGCGGCGTTGGGGATCATGACCTCGATCGCCATGACACGGCCGGGGCCGGTCGCGCGGGGCAGGAGGAGCTGCGTGCAGACGCCCTGCAGGACGAAGGAGAGCTGGGCGCGCACCTGGGGCTGCTGGTGCGGCGAGAAGACGTCGATCACGCGGTTGATGGACTGGATCGCGGAGTTCGTGTGCAAGGTCGCGAAGACGAGGTGTCCGGTCTCGGAGATGACGAGTGCGCTCTCGATCGTCTCGAGGTCGCGCATCTCGCCTACGAGCACGACGTCCGGGTCCTGCCGCAGGATGTACTTGAGCGCGTCCTTGAAGTTGCCGGTGTCGCGGCCGATCTCGCGCTGGTTCACGACGGACAGCTTGTGCGGGTGGAGGTACTCGATCGGGTCCTCGATCGTGATGATGTGCAGGCGCTTCTCGCCGTTGATCTTGTCGATGAGCGACGCCAGGGTCGTCGACTTGCCGCTTCCGGTCGGACCCGTCACGAGCACGAGCCCGCGCGGCTTGTCCGCCATGTCGGTGATCGCCGGTGGCAGGCCGAGCTCCTCGAACGTCGGGATCCGCAGCGGAATCGACCGGAACGCGCCCGCGACGGCCCCGCGCTGCATGTAGACGTTCGCGCGGAATCGCGACAGCCCGCGCACGCCGAACGACAGGTCCAGCTCGCTCTTCTTCTCGAAGACGACCTTCTGCTCCTCGGTCAGGATCGAGTAGCAGAGCTGCTTGGTGTCGACCGGCGTCAGCGGCGGGACCTTCAGGGGCAACAGCGACCCGTCGATCCGGAGCTGCGGCGGCGTCCCCGTCGTGATGTGGAGGTCGCTCGCCCCCTTCTCGATCATCGTCTTGAGCAGCTGGTGCAGGTTGAGCGACACGGGACGGTCAGTCCGCCGCCGTGACGCGCGCGACCTCGTCGGTCGTCGTCATCCCGTCCAGGATCTTCGAGATTCCCGACTGCCGCAGCGTCTTCATCCCGCGCCGGATCGCCCCGACCTTCAGCTCCGCCGTCGACGACCCCTCGAGCACGAGCTGCTTGAGCTCCTCCGTGAAGCGCATCACCTCGTAGAGCGCGATCCGGCCCTTGTAGCCGGTGTTCGAGCAGGTCTTGCACCCGGCGCCCCGGTACAGCTTCGCGGCCTTCGCCTGGTCCTGCGAGAAGCCCATGTCGATCATCGTCTGGATCGGCAGCGAGACCTGTTGCCGGCATTCCAGGCAGATCTTCCGCGCGAGGCGCTGCGCCAGGATCAGGTTCACGCTCGCCGTCACCAGGAACGGCTCGACGCCCATGTTCAGCAGGCGCGACACCGTCGAGGGGGCGTCGTTGGTGTGCAGGGTCGAGAGCACCAGGTGTCCGGTGAGCGCCGCCTTGACCGCGATCTCCGCCGTCTCGAAGTCCCGGATCTCTCCGACCATGATGATGTCCGGGTCCTGCCGCAGGAAGCTTCTCAGCGATGCCGCGAAGTTCAGCCCGATCTCGTCGTGCATCTGCACCTGGTTGATGCCGTGCAGGTTGTACTCGACCGGATCCTCCGCCGTGGAGATGTTGTGCTCGACCTTGTTCATCTCGGACAGCGCCGAATACAGCGTCGTCGTCTTGCCCGACCCCGTCGGCCCGGTCACGAGCACCATCCCGTACGGCTGCGCGATCGCCCACTTGAAGTCGTCGAGCGGCGCATCCTCGAAGCCCAGCTTCGTCATGTCGAGCTGCAGGCTCGACTTGTCGAGGAGGCGCATGACGACCTTCTCGCCGAAGAGCGTGGGCAAGACCGAGACGCGGAAGTCCATCTCGCGTCCCTTGCCGAGCTTGAGCTTGATGCGCCCGTCCTGCGGCAGTCGCCGCTCGGCGATGTCGAGCTGGCTCATGATCTTCAGGCGGCTCGTCATCGCGTTCTTGAGCTTGAGGGGCGGCGCCATCTCCTCGTGCAGCACGCCGTCCACCCGGTAGCGCACCCGTTGCTTCTTCTCGTACGGCTCGATGTGGATGTCGCTCGCGCCCTTCTTGATCGCGTTGACGAGGATCAGGTTCACGAGCCGGACGACCGGCGCGTCCTCGGAGCTCTTCTCGAGCTCGAGGACGTTGATGTCCTCGTCGTCCGCGCCGAACTCGATCTCGCTCTCGTCGAACCCCTCCATCACCTGGTCGTACGAGACCGCGGCGCCGGCGTGGTACTGCTCGATCGCCGCAGCGATCGCCGTCTCCGAGGAGACGACCGGCTCGACGTTGTAGCCCGTGAGGAACTTGATGTCGTCGATCGCGTGCAGGTTCGTCGGGTCCGCCATCGCGACGATGAGCGACGCGCCCGCGCGCGACACCGGGATCACCCCGTGCCGCTCGCACACTTCCTTGGGCACGAGCTTGATCACCTCCGGGTCGATCTCGTACTCGGACAGGTCGATTGCCGGCACCCGGTACTGCTGCGACAGGAAGCTCGTGATCTCCTGGTCGGAGACGTACCCGAGCTTGGCGAGGGCGTACCCGAGGTTCGATCCCGTCTTTTTCTGCTCGTCCTGCGCCTGCTTGAGCTGCGAAAGCGAGATCAGCTTTTCGCGGACGAGGAGCTCTCCGAGGCGGTTCTGCTGGGCCATCCGCACGGGATTGTTGCGGGCTGAGTGAAGTCCAGTCAAGATCAGACGCTCGATGCGCGTTCTCGTGACGGGCGCCGCCGGGTTCATCGGATCGCACGTCTGCGGGCGGCTCCTCGCGCGGGGCGACCACGTGGTGGGCCTGGACCTCTTCGACGACTTCTACGACCCCGCCCGCAAGCGCCGCAGCGTCGCCGCCCTTGCCGCGGACCGCTTCCGGCTCGTCGAAGGTGACATCCGCGACCCGGCGGCGGTCGCCGCGGCCTTCGGCGAGGCCGTGGACGTCGTCGTCCACCTCGCTGCACGCGCCGGCGTCCGTCCGTCCATCGCGAACCCCGCCCTCTACGCCAGCGTGAACGTCGACGGAACGGTTGCGCTCCTCGAGGCCTGCCGCGCGCGCGGCGTCCGGCGCTTCGTCTTCGCGTCTTCCTCGTCGGTCTACGGCGGCAACACGAAGGTCCCCTTCCACGAGGACGATCCCGTCGACCGCCCCGTCTCCCCGTACGCTGCGACCAAGAAGGCCGGGGAGCTCCTCTGCCACACGTACCACCACCTCCATGGCCTGCGGATCTCCTCCCTGCGGTTCTTCACGGTCTACGGCCCGCGCCAGCGGCCCGAGATGGCGATCCACGCGTTCTCGAAGGCGATCCTCGCGGGCCAATCGGTGCAGCTCTTCGGGGCCGATACCTCTCGCGACTACACCTACGTGGACGACGTCGTCGACGGCGTTCTCGCGGCGATGGACCACGACGCGCCGTTTCGCGTCTACAACCTCGGCAACTCGAGCCCGGTCGATCTCGTGGATCTCGTCGGCCGTCTGGAGCGCGTGCTCGGCAAGAAGGCCTACAAGGAGAGCCTGCCCATGCAGCCCGGCGACGTGCAGGCGACCTGCGCGGACGTTTCTCGCGCGAAGGCCGAGCTTGGCTGGGCGCCGAAGATCCCCATGGACGAGGGCCTCGCGCGCTTCGCAGCATGGCTGCGCGCCGGGGAGCCGTGATCTTCGGCAAGCGCTCCCTCGGCAAGCGGGCGAGGGCCGCCGAGGCTGCCGGGGACCTTCGCGAGGCGGCGCTCTTGTGGGCCGAGGCGGGCGATCGCGGCAAGGTCGCGGCCTGCTGGGTCGGTATCGCCGATCGCGCTCTCTCCGACGAGGACCGCGTTTCCGCCCTACGCACTGCGATCGAGCACCTCGACCTGCCGGCCGCCGCCGCCGCCCGGAAGGCCGCCGAGATCAAGCTCGCGTCCATTCTCCTTCGTCGTGCCGAGGTCCACGGCGCCGCCGGCGCGCGCGAGCGCGAGCTGCTCGACGAGGCCGCGCGAACCCTGGAACGCTGCGGCGAGACCCTTTCGGCCGGCAAGGCGTTCGAGATGCTGGGCCGACCGGACGACGCGGCCCGCGCCTACCAGGCCGGCGGACACGTCGAGGCGCTCGAGCGCGTGCTGACGGACGACGCCCTGCAGGCGAGTCAGTCCCGGCGCCTGTCGTCCCGCTACGACGAGTACCGTCTTGGCCTGGCGTCCGGCGCCCGCGACCGTGCGCTCTCGGCCATCCGGGAGTGCGCGACCCTGGGCGACTCCGCGTCGAGCTACGCAGACCTCCTTCGCGACCTCGAGGCGCGCCTCCCGCCGATCGGCCGCGTCGGCTTCGTCATGGATGGCGTCTCACGCGAATTCGTCGGCGGCGGCCGCGTCGTCCTCGGACGCGGAGAGGCCGACGTTCCGCTGCGCAACCTGGACGTCTCGCGGCGTCACGTCGAGATCCGCAAGGAAGGGCAGGGCTGGACGGTCGAGGATCTGCGCTCGCGCAGCAGCACGAAGCTCGGCGGCCTTCCGATCGGCGCTCCGATGCCGCTGCCCGAGAGCGGGCGCATCGGCATCGGGCCCTCGGTCGCGATCGCTTTCGAGGCCGCCCCGGATCGCCTCGACCTCGAGATCGTCGAGGGCCTCGACCGCGGCCGCAAGGTCACTGTCCTCTCGGCGCCGCTTGCGCTGCCGGGCACGGGCCGGTCGCTCGACTTCGTCCTTGGCCGCGCGACGCTCGTCGGCAACTCGCAGGTCCTGCTCAACGGTGCACGGACCGCCGATCCCGTCGTCCTTGTCGCCGGCGACGTCGTGGAGGTCGCCGGCCGCCGGATCGAGGTCGCTCGGTAGATGGGACTGCTGCGCCGCATCTTTGGCCTGAGGACGCGCGAGGAGCGGGCGGCGGTGCCGGTGCCCGAGTCCGCGCCGCCGCCCGTGGACGACGCCGAGTCCGTGCTCGATCGCCTCGCCGCTTCCTCCGCCGAGCTCGATCTGCCCGCCGCCGAGGCCGCGATCGCCTCGCTCGTCTCGTCGGGGCGCGAAGCCCGCGCGCTCGATCTGCTGCGCCGCGTCTCCGCGGCGCACGGCGATCCTCCGGACCTCGCGCACCGCGCGGCGCTGCTGCTGCTCGCGCGCGGAGACGACGCGTCGGCGGCCCCGCTGCTGGAGCGCGCATCCGCCCTGCCTTCGCTCGCGTCCGACGCGCTCTTCCGGCTCGCCGAGGTGCACGAGCGATCGGGTCGGCCCGAGCGGGCGCTCGACTGCTACGAGCGGGTCATCGCGCGGGACCTCGATTTCCCGAACGCCCGCGACCGTGCCGTCCGTCTGGCGAAGTCCGTCCGTCCATCCGCCGCGCCCGTTGCGCCGACCCTCTTCTCGCCGGAGGGGACGCGCATCCAGGGGCGCTTCAAGCTGCTGCGCGAGCTCGGCCGCGGCGGCGCGGGCGCCGTCTACCTCGCCGAGGACTCGCGGCTGGGCAGGACCGTGGCCCTCAAGGTCTATCACCCGGCTCGATCGGGCGAGGTCGATCCCGACCGGCGCCTTCTTCACGAGGGCAAGGTCGCCGCTTCGATCCGCCACCCGGGCATCATCCGCGTCCTGGATGTCCTGCCCGAGCTTCGCGCGCTGGTCCTCGAGCCCCTCGCGGGGAGCCTCAAGGACCGCGTTCGCACGCGGATCCCGACAGACGAGGCGATCGCCCTGGGCCGTGGCGCGCTCGAGGTCCTGGACGTCCTTCACGGCCGCGGCATCGTCCACCGCGACCTCAAGACCTCGAACCTGCTGCTCCGGGCCGACGGCCGCATCGTCCTGTCCGACTTCGGCGTTGCGCGGGTCGGCGACGTCGACGCCGAGCAAGGCATCGTCGGCACCGCCGGCTACATCGCGCCGGAGGTGATCGCCGGCGCCCCCGCGACCCCCGCCGCCGACGTCTTTGCGCTCGGAATCATCTTCTCGGAGATTCTGGTCGAGGTCGTGGGCGACGCGATGGACGACGATCGCCGCCGAGCCCTTGCAGACCTCGCCGCGGCGATGCGCGCCGCGAACCCTGCCGAGCGCCCCGACGCGCTCGGGGGACTCGATCGGCTCGCAGCGCTTGACTCGCCACGGGGTTCGGCCTGACGGTACGAGTCGAAGGAGCGATCGCTGATGAGACTTCTCGTTCCCGGCGTCTCGGCTCTGCTCGCGCTTGCTTGCGCCACGCAGTCCGGCACGGTTCGCGAGAGGGCGATGTACGACCTCGGGTTCCCTGCGGCACAGATCCAGGTGCAGGACGTCGGTGGCGGAGCGCACCGCGCCTGGGGATGCGGGCGAGGCGCACAGTACGTGTGCATCTCGGAGAGCGCCGCCAGCGTCATTTGCACGCTCGAAAGGCTCGTCACACCGCAGCAGCAGGCCGCGCCCGTGCAGCTTGGGCCGCAAACTGGCCTCGCCCCCTCCCTCCGGCTGCAACCCTCCCTGCTCTCCGGGCTTCGAGTGCCAGGGGGCGACCTGCGTGCCGCTGTGTAACCCGCCCTGCATGCAGGGCCAGGTCTGCGCGCAGGACCGCACCTGTCAGCCGAGCGAAGCCATGCCAGGAGCACCGCTTCCCGGCGCGCCGTTGCCGCCGCCGCCGATCTAGGTTGCTCGACGGAGTTCATCCAGCAGCCGCGCGGCGACCTCGGCTCGCGCGACGGGTCTGCCGAGCGCGGCCTGCAGAGATGTCGCGGTTGGCTCGAGTTCCGGCGGCATCGGATGCGCGACGACGTTCACGCCGATGCCCACGACGGCGACGTCCACGAGGCCGTCCTTGCCGGAGGTCGACTCGACGAGGATGCCGGCGACCTTGAGGCCGGAGACGAGCACGTCGTTCGGCCACTTCAGGACGGGGACGAGTCCGCGCTGCACACAGAACGACGCGACGGTGCTCCAGGCCGCCAGGCCGGCGCGAAGCGGGAGGGCGACGGCCTCGGCGGCGGGGATATTCGGGCGCAGAAGGATGGAAAGGTAGACGCCGACGCCCGGAGGTGAGTGCCAGGAGTGGCCGCGGCGGCCCCGGCCGGCGGTCTGCGTGTCCGCCACGACGACGAGGCCCTCGGGGGCGCCCGCGGCGGCGCGGCGACGGACCTCCTCGTTCGTCGAGTCCACCTCTTCGAGCGCGATGAGAGGCGCGTCCCACGGGGAAACGAGGCGCGCGAGGTCCGCGATCACGATCGGAAATCTAGCGCGAGGTCGACCGCCGGGGCCGAGTGCGTCAGGGCGCCGACCGAGACGACGTCGACGCCCGCCGCGGCGAGCACGGGGACGCGATCGATCGTGATACCGCCCGACACTTCGACCAGCGCCTTGCCGGCGATCTTGCGGGCGGCCGCCCGGACGGCGTCGTCGTCCATGTTGTCGAGCAGCACGGCGTCCGCGCCCGCGGCGAGCGCCTCGTCCAGCTCGGCCATCGACGTCACCTCGACCTCGACCTTCAGGCCGTGCGGGGCGCCGGCGCGCGCGCGCCGGACCGCGTCGCCGACCGACCCGACCGCGACGATGTGGTTGTCCTTGATGAGGACGCCTCCGCCGAGGTCGTCGCGGTGGTTCGCGCCGCCGCCGGCGCGGACGGCGGCGCGCTCGAGGCCGCGAAGGCCCGGCGTCGTCTTGCGCGTGTCGGCGATGCGCGTCTTGCTCCCCTGTGGGATCGCGGCGACGAAGCGGGCGGTGAGCGTCGCGACGCCCGAGAGGCGCTGGACGAAGTTGAGCGCCGTTCGCTCGGCCGCGAGGACGGAGCGGCTGGATCCCTCGATCTGTGCCGCGACCTGCCCGGCCACGAGTCGCGTCCCATCGGCGACGAGATCCCGGACGACGACGCCCGGATCGATCCGCTCGAAGACCTTCCGGAAGACCTCGCCGCCCGCGAAGACGCACGCGGTCCGGGCGACGAGGTCGGCGGCAGAACGGCGCCCCTCGGGTACGGTGAGCCTCGTCGTCACGTCGCCCGAGGCCAGGTCCTCGGCGATCGCGCGATCGACGATCTCGGCGAGCAGGGTCGGCGTCACCAGGCGGCGACCTCCCAGTTGCGCCGCCAGGCGGCGACGCGCAGCCGCGGGTCGGGGTTGACGACGCGGGGGTTGCCGACGCGCAGCAGCATCGGAAGGTCGGACGCGCTGTCCGTGAAGAAGAAGCTCTGCGACAGGTCCACGCCGCGCTCGGCCGCCCACTTCTCGGCCCAGTGGACCTTGCCCGGTCCGTAGCAGAGCGGCTCGCGCGGGGCGCCGGTGAAGCGACCTTCCTCCACCTCGAGGTGGGTGCAGATGACGTCGTCGATTCCGAGGTGCTCGGCGAGCGGGCGGGTCGCGTAGGGCGAGGACGCGGAAAGGATGGCCAGCGCGTACCCGTTCTTGCGGAAGGTCTCGACGGCCTCGCGCGCCTTCGGCGAGACGAGCGGCGCGACCATGTCGGCGAACCAGGTCCGGCACAACGCCGCGTGGTCCTCCTCGCTCTGGCCCGCCATCGTCTGCAGCGCCTTGCGGGTGACCTTCTCAGCGTCGATCACGCCGAACTTGTACTGCAGCACCCAGACGCCGACGCGGGCGACGTCGCCCAGGGTTGCCTGCCTGCGGCGCCGCAGGTACTTGATGTAGAGGCTCCCGGTGTTCGCGCGGACGAGCGTGCGATCCATGTCGAAGAACGCGGCGGCCGTCATCCGAGGCCGTACCCTAGCATCAGCGTGTCCGCGGCGACGTTGCACAAGGCGTGGACGAAGACGCACGCGCCGATGCCGCCGCGCAGCTCGCGGATCCAGCCGAAGAGCAGGGCGGGGAAGAAGACCGCCAGGCGGTCGGGCCGCAGGTCGACCAGGAAGTGGCCGAGGCCGAAGAGGACGCTCGTGAGAAGGACGTGCAGGCCGTAGGGGGCGCCGAGCAGGCGGAAGCGCTTCGGGAAGACCTGCCCGAGCCGGGTCTGCAGGTATCCACGGTAGAAGAACTCCTCCGGGAGCGCGACGACGACGAACTGTGCGAGGGCGATCGACACGAACTCGCTCGTCAGGCGGAAGTCGAAGTTCGCGGTTCGCCAGTAGATCCGGAATCCGACGATGAAGGGGGGGACGACAACGGCCATCACGGCCAGGGAGAAGGCGATCTCGCGCAGGAGGTCGCGTCGGCCGCGCCACAATGCACGGGCGAGGTCCTTGGGGAATGCGAAGAGGCCGCCGGTCGCCTCGGCGCCGAGCAGGCCTCCGAGCGCGATGCCGAACCGCTCGAAGTCCTCGCCGCGGCGCTGCAGGATCGTGATCGGGATGAGGAGGAAGGCGAGCCCGACGAGCGCGTGCAGGTTCTCGCCGACGAAGGGGAGGAAGCGGAGCCGGTAGAGAACGACCGTCACGGCCAGCGACCCCGCGAAGGCGAGGAGCGCCTCGCGCAGGGGCCTCGGGTCGGCCGGGGACGGGGGGGAGTCTTTTTCGGTCGTCTCGCTCACTTGACGTGCCGTGGACCGGGAGCTATTCAGCGCCGTCCCGTCCTGCCGCACGGGCAACATAGCAAACCGCGGCGCGTCGGGGCGCGAGGCATTCTTGGCGTCCGATCCGGTCAAGGAAGAGATTCGAAGCCGCGTCGACATCGTCGCCCTGATAGGCGAGGTCGTCCCGCTCAAGCGCTCGGGCGCGAACTACAAGGGCCGCTGCCCCTTCCACGAGGAGAAGACGCCCTCGTTCAACGTGAACGGGCCCAAGCAGATGTTCCACTGCTTCGGGTGTCACGTGGGAGGCGACGTCTTCGGCTTCGTCATGCGCATCGACGGGCTGTCTTTCCCCGAGGCGCTGCGCAAGCTCGCGGAACGGGCGGGCGTGCAGCTTCCCGAACAGACGGAGTCGGTGCGCGCGAGGACCGAGGAGGAGCGGGCGCGCGCGCGCAAGGCGCGGCTCTTCGAGGTGAACGGCATCGCGACGGATTTCTTCCGCAGGATGCTCGAGACGCCGCGCGGCTCGGAGGCGCAGGCGGCGATACAGGGGCGCGGGATCGGCAAGCGCGTCGCGGATGCGTTCCGGCTCGGCTGGGCGCCGGACTCTTGGGACGAGCTGGGCAGCCACCTCGGCGCGCGAGGGGTGTCGCCGCAGGAGGCGGAGGAGCTCGGGCTGGTCGTTCCGCGCAAGGACGGACACGGGCACTACGATCGGTTCAGAAACCGCCTGATGTTCCCGGTGTCGGACGTGTCGGGGAACGTCGTCGCGTTCTCCGGGCGCAAGCTCGACCTCGATCCTGAGAGCCCGAAGTACGTGAACAGCCCCGAGTCAGCCGTGTACCGCAAGGGCAAGACGCTCTACGGCCTCGGGGCCGCGCGGGTCGCGATCCGGCAGAGCGGGCAGGCGGTGATCGTCGAGGGGAACTTCGACCTCCTGCAACTCCACCAGATGAGCTTCGAGAACGTCGTGGCGCCGATGGGGACCGCGCTGACGGCCGAGCACGTGGACGTCCTTCGCCGGTACGCGCGGGAGATCGTGGTCCTCTTCGACGGGGACGCGGCCGGGCGCAAGGCGGCCCGCGCGACCTGGGACCTCGTCGCTCCGGCCGGGCTCGCCGCGCGAATAGTCGTGCTGCCTGCAGACGCCGACCCCGACAGCTTCCTGCGCCAGCGAGGCGCCGAAGCGCTGAAGAACCTGCTCGACGCGGCGCCCGGGATGCTCGAGCACCTCATCGAGCGGGCGGCGGCGGACGCAGGGACGCGCGTCCAGGAGCGGGCCGCGGCGATACGCGAGATGACGGAGGCCGTCGCGAAGGCGAAGGACCCTATCGAGCGCGACCTGTACGGCAAGCTCCTGGGGCGGACTTTCGGGCTGGACGACCGGCAGGTCCGCAGCTTCCTGCGCGACAACCGGGGGCCCGTCCGTGCCGCGCCGCCCGTGGCGACGGCCCTGGATCCGACCGAGGCGGAACTCGTCGGGGCGATCATCGACCTTCCCGATCTGGTGCCTTTGGCGGAAGAAAAGGGGGTCGGCGAGCTGATCGAGGACCCCTCCCTGCGTGCCCTGTACCGGCGGATCGTGGAAGAGGGGGTCGGTCCGGATCTTGCTGTTGCGTCGGAGGAATTGCCGGAAACGACGCGCGCGTGGCTGAGTGGACGTCTCGTGGAAGCGCGCTACGATGCCGACCGTGCGGGCGTCGCCTTCCGTGATACAGTCCGCAAGCTCGAATTCCGGAAGGCGACGCGAAGCAGGCAACTACTCGACGATGCGATCCGGGACGCGGAGAGAACGGGCGATTTCCAGGGAGCTGCCCGCCTTGCTGGGGAGAAGGCACAGCTCTTGCGCAGGTTCAAGGTAAGCGGAGGCTAGGCCGAGCCACATGAGCACGACGAACCAACCGACGCAGGGCGGCACGCCGGCTCCGGCCGCGACCGCCGCGGGCAAGCCGCGCAGCGTGGAGGTCCAGGACCTCGTCGCCCTCGGCAAATCAAAAGGCTTCCTCACCTATGCCGAGGTGAACGACGCCTTGCCGGCGGACATCGTGTCGTCCGACCAGCTGGACGATCTCATGATGCTCCTCGGGGACGAGGACATCGAGGTCGTCGACGGTGCGAGCCAGGTGCGCGTTCCCGCCAAGCGCCTCGAGGAGATCACGGGAGTCAACGAGGAGAAGAAGCGCGAGCAGGAAGAGGAGGACCTCGACGGCGGGTACTTCTCCAAGTCGAACGACCCCGTGCGCATGTACCTGCGCAAGATGGGGTCCGTCTCGCTGCTCACGCGCGAGGGCGAGGTCGAGATCGCCAAGCGCATCGAGGAGGGCGAGTACAAGGTGCTCCAGGTCATCCTGCGCTCGCCGCTCGCGATCCAGGAGATCATCCTGCTCGGCGAGAAGCTCAAGAAGGGCAAGCTCCGCGCGAAGGAGATCGTCAAGGGCTACGACGACGAGGAAAAGGAATACGACGAGGAGGAGGCGGATCGTCAGGTCCTTCGCTGCATCGATCGCGTCCGGCGCCTCGAGCGCGAGATGACGAAGCTGCGCGAGACCTATGCCGGGGCGCGCGGGATGTCGGAGGGGCGGCGGCGCGAGATGCGGGCGCGCATCGACGAGCTCGAGGGCGAGACGCTCAAGGCGCTCGAGGACCTGCAGCTCAACAAGAAGCAGATCGAGAAGGTCGTCCAGAAGCTCAAGGGCGTCATCAAGAAGGTGGAGCGCGCGGAGCTGGACGTCCTCGACGCCGAGAAGCGCGCGGGGATGAGCTACAAGGTCCTTCGCAAGACGCTGCGCGAGGTGCGGTCGTCGCGCAGCAGCGAGCGGCGCATCACCAAGAAGCTGGGGCTGCGGCCGGAGGAGCTGGTCGAGCTGGAGCGGACGATCCGCGCGGCACAGCGCAAGGTCAGCCGCATCGAGGAAGAGGTGGGCCTGCCGCTCGGGGAGGTCCGCGACACGTTCAAGGAGATCAGCGAGGGTGAGCGGGCCGCCGAGCGCGCGAAGGCGGAGCTGGTCGAAGCGAACCTGCGCCTCGTCGTCTCGATCGCGAAGAAGTACACGAACCGCGGCCTGCAGTTCCTCGACCTCATCCAGGAGGGGAACATCGGCCTGATGAAGGCGGTGGACAAGTTCGAGTACCGCCGCGGATACAAGTTCTCGACGTACGCCACGTGGTGGATCCGGCAGGCGATCACGCGCGCGATCGCGGACCAGGCGCGCACGATCCGGATCCCCGTCCACATGATCGAGACGATCAACAAGCTCATCCGGACGAGCCGCTACCTGGTGCAGGAGTACGGGCGCGAGCCGACGCCGGAGGAGATCGCGGAGAAGATGGAGCTGCCGCTCGACAAGGTCCGCAAGGTCCTCAAGATCGCGAAGGAGCCCATCTCCCTCGAGACGCCGATCGGCGAGGAGGAAGACTCGCACCTCGGTGACTTCATCGAGGACAAGAGCGTCGTGTCTCCGGCCGAGGCGGTCATCAACATGAACCTCTCGGAGCAGACGCGGAAGGTCTTGAAGACCCTGACACCGCGCGAGGAGAAGGTGCTGCGCATGCGCTTCGGCATCGGCGAGCGCAGCGACCATACGCTCGAAGAGGTGGGCCAGGACTTCGAGGTGACCCGCGAGCGCATCCGACAGATCGAGGCGAAGGCGCTGCGGAAGCTGAGGCACCCGAGCCGCGCGAAGCAGCTGAAGAGTTTCATCGAGAACTAGGGAGCTCGGCCCTACGGGCCTCGCTGAGGGCCAAGCTCGCTGCGCTCGCTGAGGGCCAAGCTCGCTGGCGCTCGCTGAGGGGCAAGCTCGCTGCGCTCGCTGAGGGGCAAGCTCGCTGCGCTCGCTGAGGGGCAAGCTCGCTGCGCTCGCTGAGGGGCAAGCTCGCTGCGCTCGCTGAGGGGCAAGCTCGCTGCGCTCGCTGAGGGGCAAGCTCGCTGC
>Ga0247727_10003421_pt1 | contig 35108 bp, 35 predicted proteins | sample WisWelCaveWW1625_FD_202498 | JGI IMG/M metagenome (GOLD analysis project Ga0247727, IMG submission 202498) | Biofilm microbial communities from Wishing Well Cave, Virginia, United States - WW16-25 | ecosystem: Environmental > Aquatic > Deep subsurface > Groundwater > Cave microbial mat | place...
GGTGGTGGGTGTTGATCACCAGTCGCACCGGCCGGTCGGTGACGCGCCGGACCTCCTCGCGGAACGCCCGCGTCATCGACGGCGCGAAGAGCGCGTCGATGACCGCGCAGCCGTCGGGCCCGACGATCAGCCCGGCGTTGGCGACGCAGAGCCCGCCGCCCTTCTGCACGTAGGCGAAGACGCCGTCGGCGAGTTCGATGAGGCCGGTGGGCCAGGTGTGGATCATTCGATCTGCGGGGAGCGCGGCTCGTTGTCACTCTGAGCGTCAGCGAAGAGTCTCGTTGCTCGCTGCAGCGGCGTCGGGAAGGACGAACCGGCGATCTTGCATCGAGAGGCGAGATGCTTCGCTGCGCTCAGCATGACAGAGCGGCTCTTCGGCTCGAATCGCTCATTACGGCGTCACCCCCAGCCCGTCCAGGAACTCGCGCACGGCGGCGTTGACGACCTCGGGGCGCTCCAGTGCCGCCGGGTGGCCGGCGCCTTCGACGACCAGCTTGCGCCCGTTCGGCAGCTTCGACTCGAAGTAGCCGGCGCTGGCCAGGTAGCCCTTGTCGTTCTCGCCCACGATGACCAGCGTCGGTACGTCGATCGCCGTCGCGTCGACGAAGCGCGGGTGGGCCATGACGCCGCGTTCGACGCCGGCGACGCCGCGCACGAAGTGCTGCGCCACCGTGCCGAGCGCCGGCGCGCCCACGCGCAGCTCCTTCGCGTCGACGCGCGCGCCGCGGTCGAAGCGCTCCTCCTGCCACGCGGCGAGCTTGGCCAGCCGGTCGGTCCAGGCCTGGCTGCCGTCGTGGTTGCGATAGCCCGGCCCGGTGCCGTGGAGGATGAGCGCGGCGACCCGCTCCGGGTACGCTTCGTAAAAGCGGAGGGCGGTGTAGCCGCCCAGCGAGTGGCCGCCGTAGACCGCGCGCTCGATGCCCAGGTGGTCGCTGAGGGCGCGCAGGTCTTCGACGACGATGTCCTGCGTGTACGCCTCGAGCTCCTCCGGCGCCTCCGAACGGTAGTGCCCGCGCATGTCCCACGAGACGACCCGATAGCGATCGGCGAGCGCCTCCGCCAGCGGCGACCACAGCTCGGCGCAGTCGCCCAGGCCGTGCGTCATGACGACGGGGAAGCCGGCGCCCTGTTCGTCGTAGTAGATCTCGATGCCGTTGACGCGGACGGTGGGCATGCTGCGTACCTCGACTCCTCGATTGCGCCGCTCCCGGCGACCTGTCGAGTGTACTACGTGGGAGGAGGTGTGAGGAATGGCGTCGATTTGGCGAAGGCAGCGTCGTGGTAGAATAAGCGAAACCGAAACGACTGCCATGAGCGACGAGCCGAGTACCCCGCCCCCGGCCGCGCCCGATGAGCCGGCGCGCCCCGCCGCCGTCATCAGCGCGCAGGGGTCGCTGCGCCTGCTGCTGGTGCTCCTGGCGATCTGGACGCTCTTCTCCGGTCTGGCGCTGACGTTCTTCCAGGAGGCGACGGCCGCCACCATCGGCGGCGGCCTGGAGGGCGGCGAGAGCAGCGCCGCGCAGCGACTCCTCGGCGTCCACCTCCTGGTGCTGGCGCCGCTGTATGGCCTCCTGGCGTGGGAGCCGCGGCGTTACCGGCTGCTGCTCTGGGTGCCCTACGCAGCGCAGGGCGGCGTCGTCGCCGCCGCGGCGTACGACATCATCGCCGGCGACCGCGATTTCCAGGACGGGGCGCTGCCGCTCGTCGTCGCGGCGATCTTCCTCGTGCTGCTCGTTTACGTCTGGACCGCCGGCCGCGTGCCGGAGGCGCTGGAAGAGGAAGCGGGCCCCTCAGACGAATCGCTCCCGCCCGAGCAGGCCTAGCTCACGTTCCGAAGCGTTCCTTCGCCCACGCGCCCGCCGCCTCTGCCGCGCGCTCGAGCAGCTCCGCGGCGCGGGCGAGCGCCTCGTCGGCGCCGGCGAGGTCCGGCGTGAGCGAAAACACCGCGTCGAACGGGCGTGCGGCTTCGTCGCCTTCGACGCTGCCCGCCAGCGCGACGACCGGCTTGCCCGCCTCGCGCGCCAGGCGGGCCACGCCTGCTGTCGTCTTGCCGAAGCCGCTCTGCCGGTCGAGGCGTCCCTCGCCGGTGACGACGAGGTCGCTGCGCTGCAGCCGGGCGGCGAGATCGACTGCTTCCGCCACCACCTCGAAGCCCGCGCGCAGCGTCGCCCCGCAGAAGACGATCAGCCCGTAGGCCAGCCCGCCCGCCGCCCCCGCGCCGGCCGCGTCTGACGCGTCGACGCCGAGGTCGCGGCGCGCGACCGCGGCGTAGTGCGCCAGCGCCGCGTCCAGCTCGCGCGCGGCCTCTGCCGTGGCGCCCTTCTGCGCCCCGTAGACCAGCGACGCGCCCTCGGGCCCGCAGAGCGGGTTCGTCACGTCGGCCAGGACGACGACGTCCGTTTCCCGCAGGCGCGAATCGAGGCCCGAGGCGTCGATGCGGGCGAGGCGGGCGAGCGCGCCGCCGCCGGGCGCCAGGTCGAGGCCACCCGCGTCGAGCAGACGAGCGCCCAGCGCCTGCGCCAGGCCGGCGCCGCCGTCGTTCGTCGCGCTGCCGCCGACGCCCACCAGCAGTCGCCGGTAGCCGGCGTCGAGCGCAGCCTGCACCAGCTCGCCGCTGCCGAAGGTCGTCGCGCGCGCTGGGTCGAGCTCGTCCGGCCGCAGCAGGGCCAGACCGGACGCCGCCGCCATCTCGATGATGGCGGCGGGCGTCGCGCCGCCCTGTGTTCCCGGCGCCCCCCAGCGCGCGCTGATGGGCCGGCCCAGCGGGTCGTGGACGTTGCTCTCGTAGTAGCGACCGCTGGTGGCTTCGACGAGCGCCTCGACCGTGCCCGGGCCGCCGTCGGCCAGCGGAACGAGGTCGAGCTCGACGCCGGGCAGGGCGCGGCGCAGGCCGGGGGCCATCGCCTCGGCGGCCAGGCGAGCGGTGAGGGTGCCCTTGAACTCCTGTGGGGCGACCAGGATGCGCATCGGCGCCATAATAGGCGAGCCTCCGCCCGTCGACAACTGCAAGAGCGGCGAAAAAGTTAGCCCGAGATATTTTGACAAACTTGATATGAGTATTGATATAGTCAATGTTTGAACAGGGATTTATTCGCCCCACCCTGGCGATCTGAGGAGGGAGGGACTAATCGATGAACGAATACAACCCCTTCGACCCGGCGATGCGGGCCGACCCCTACCCCGTATTGCGAGAGTTGCGAAGCCAGGAGCCGGTCCACCCCAGCGGCTTCATCGAGGGTTCGTATCTGCTGACGCGCTACGCGGACGTGCTGAGCGTCTTGCGGAGCCCGCGCGCCTCCGCCGACCGCTCCCAGGCAACCGCCGTCCAGCAGCTCCAGCAGGCGCAGCCCGAAGAGTTGGGCCCGCTTGGGGGAGCCCAGACGATGCTCACCGCCGACCCGCCCGACCACACCCGGCTGCGCACGCTGGTAAGCAAGGCTTTCACCCCCCAGGCGGTCGAGGCGATGCGGCCGCGCATTCAGCGGCTCGTGGACGAACTGCTCGACGCGGTGGCGCAGGCCGGGCGCATGGACATCGTCGCCGACCTGGCGTACCCGCTGCCGGTCATCGTCATCGCGGAGATGCTGGGCGTGGCGCCCGAGGACCGCGAACGCTTCAAGCGCTGGTCGGACGATATCGCCGTCACGCTCGACCCGATCGTGCCGCCGGAGGCGCTGGAGCGGGCGCAGGTAAGCGCCCAGGAGCTGGTCGATTATCTCCGCGAGGTCGTCGGGGAGCACCGCGCGTCGCCGCGCCAGGACCTGATCGGCGCCCTCATCGCCGCCGAGGAGCAAGGCGACCGGCTCACGGAAGACGAGCTGTACGCCACCTGCATGCTCCTCCTGGTGGCCGGCAACGAGACCACCACCAACCTGATCGGCAACGGCATGCTGGCGCTGCTCCGTCACCCCGACCAGCTCGCCAGGCTCCGGGACGACCCGTCGCTAATCGTACCCGCCGTCGAGGAGCTGCTGCGCTTCGACAGCCCCGTGCAGGCAACCGCGCGCGTCGCCCTCGACGAAACGGAGATGGACGGCCAGACCGTCCGGCCCGGCGAGCTGTTCGTCACCCATCTGGCCGCCGCAAACCGCGACCCAGCCCAGTTCCCGGACCCCGATCGACTTGACATCGCCCGGAGCGACAACCGCCACGTCGCCTTCGGCTACGGCGTGCACTTCTGCCTGGGCGCTCCGCTCGCCCGCGTCGAGGGGCAGCTCGCCATCGGCACGCTCGTCCGTCGGTTCGCCGGCCTGCGTTTGCTCACCGAGGAGCCGGAGTGGCGCGAGACCGTGATCCTGCGCGGCCTGAAGGCACTACCGGTCGCATTTGGGGAAGGGGGCGCATCGTGAACCGCATCGTCAGCGCCTGCCCCGTCTGCGGTGACGAGATGCGCGTCGTGCGGCTGCGCTGCTGCCACCTCGGCAGCATGGCGCTGCACGACCTCCAGCGTGCCGCTCGCGCCGGAGTCCCCGGCCACCTCATCGACGTGACGAACGACGAGCGTGGCGAACGCGTCGAGATCTTCTTCGACTGAGCTAGGCGAAGGTGCCGCGGCGCGGCCGCGGCAGGCGGCGCCACAGCGTCTCCGCCTCCTCCGAACGTAACGCCAGCGCCGCCGCCAGGAAGACGGCGCCGCCCAGCAGCGCGCTGCCCGCCACCGCCAGGAACGAGTCGAGCAGGCGCGAGCTGTCGAAGCGTTCGGCCTCGTGCAGGAAGATCAGGTAGAAGCCGACCACCTCGGCCATCAGCAGCGTCGCGACGGCCGTTCGGCCCAGCGAACGGCCTAGTCCGCGCAGGTCCAGGCCCTCCAGCCGCGTTCTCAGCGTCCAGAAGAGCAGCGTCGCGTTCGCGATCGTCGCTACCGACGCGGCCAGCGCCAGGCCGCGCACCTCCATCGGCCCGACGAGCGCCGCGCTCAGCGCGAGGTTCACCACCAGCGCCACGACGGCGAACGCCACCGGTGTGCGTGTGTCGCTCAGGGCGTAGAAGCCGCGGCTGAGAATCTCGATCGCCGCGTGCGCGACGAGGCCGATGGCGTAGAACAGGAGGACGCCCGCCGTCACCTCGGTCGAGGCCGCGGTGAAGTCGCCGCGTTCGAGGATGAGCGCGACCAGCGGCTCGGAGAGAAGCATCAGCGCGACCGCCGAGGGGATCGTCAGGAACAGGATCAGACGCAGGCTCTGCTCCAGGGTGCGCCGCAGCTCGCCGCGATCCTCGACCGCCTGCTCGGCGAGCGTGGGAAAGACCGCCGTCGAGATCGCCATGCCAAACAGCCCCAGCGGCGTCATCATGATCAGCCAGGCGTAGTTCACCGCCGAGATCGCCCCGTCGCTCACCATCGAGGCGAAGAAGGTGGTGATCAGGAAGTTGAACTGGAATGCGGCCAGCCCCAGCACGCGCGGCGCCATTAGCCCGCCCACCTGTCGTACCGCCGCGTCTCGCCACTGGGCGACGGGCCAGTAGCGCATTCCGACCGAGACGAGCGCCGGCACCTGCACGATAAGGTGCAGCCCCGCGCCGATGGCCACCGCCCACGCCAGCGCATTCACGTCGTGGAAGAAGTACGCGCCGATGATGATCGCCAGGTTGTAGAGCATGGGCGCGACCGCGGGCATGAGGAAGTGGTGGCGGGCGTTCAGGATGCCCATGAACATCCCGCTCACGGCGAAGAGGATGGGCGAGAGCATCATCACGCGCGTCAGGTCGACGGCTAGCGCGCGCAACTCGTCCTGGCGGCCCGTGTCCTCGCCCAGGCCGGGCGCCATCACCGGCACCAGCACCGGCGCCAGTAGGAAGCCGAGCACGGCGAAGACGATCGTCGCCAGCAGGACGATGTTCAGCACCGAGCTGGCGAGGCGCCACGCCGCTTCCTCGCTCTCCTTCGCGAAGAGGCGCGCGAACGTCGGGATGAAGGCGCTGCCCAGCGTCGCGCCGGCCAGGAGCTGGAAGATCAGGTCGGGCAGGCGGAAGGCGACCCAGTAGGCGTCCAGCTCCGGGCTGGTGCCGAACGCATCGCTGATGGCGCCGATGCGCAGCAGGCCCAGCAGGCGGCTGCCCAGGAACCCCGCCGCGACGATGGTCGCCGCCGCGGCCAGGCTCGGCCGCTCGAAACGAGGCGCCGTGTCGGCGGCGGGCGGGGTCGGTGGCTGCTCCACGGGACTCAGTATAGGCGGCGGGGGCGCTGGAATCTGGATGCGCATAACCTCAGATAGCGATCGCGAAACTGACATATATCCTCGACGGAAAGCGAACTGGTGTTCTCTTGACTGGAGGTGTATAATAGCGCAAAGAGCAGGCAGGGAAGCCAGGATAGGAGGGCTCGTGAACGGTGGAGAGGTTCACCTTCCGGTAGTGGTCTACCCCGGTGTGTTCCCCAAGGAATACCAAGTCACAATGCACGTTGGCGGGCGAGGGTTCAGTGCGAATGTCTCAGCTCAGTTCGTGAGGCTGAGGCTACACGGAGAGGTTACTGAGGACGGCGTTGAGGGATACCTGACGGTGCAGGTCGTTGGCCGTGTCGATGATGACGTGGTCATAGTCTCGATCCCAGGTGAAATCCTGGGCGCGCCAAGCAGAGTGCGTCTGCCCGAGAAGGAACTCGTCGAAGTCGCATGAGATGATCCTGGCGGGAGACGAAATACGAGAACGGATCGATAACGGCAGCATAACCTTCGATCCTAAGATAGAGCCTGAGCAAATCGGGGCGTCATCGGTCGATCTCCGGCTCGGGCATGTTCTGGTTCACCCTTCAAGGGATGAGAACCGCAATATCGAGTTCTCTGTTTGGGTTGATCCGGCTGGCTGTCGCGTTACATAGGACGAGTTTGCCTCATGGCACGGGTCTGTGCGTTCTGTGGCGGTCGCGGGCTGACGAAGGAGCACGCCTGGCCCAAATGGCTCCTTGAATTGCTTGGCCCGACTCCTAATGTAATTCATGAACTGATCGGCTCCGATAAGACTGTCGTCCGGCTACGCGAAACGTCAGGATTAGAGGTCGTCGTTCGGCGAGTGTGCGGATCGTGCAATATGGGATGGATGGGGAATCTCGAAACCTCAAACCAAGGCGTTCTGACCGAACTCATCCAGGGCCAAGCGACTCGACTGACGCCAACCTCACAAGCTGGACTGACACGCTGGCTTGTCAAAACCGGCATGATGTTAAACCTAAGCCTTCACGAACAACATATCCCGAGCAGCCATTATCACGCGTTCTATGCGACCAAAGACCCGCCAGATCATATGGCGGCTTGGCTGTCCTCTTTTGAACCTTCTGCTCCTGCGCCGATCCTGTCCTACTTGACGCAAGTTGGGCCTCTGTTCGGCGACTTCCGCCGAGCAAGACCAATGCAGCTCGTGCGTATGGAGCAAATCGACTGCTACCTCCAAACAGTCAAGATTGGCCGCCTCGTCGGCCAAATTCTCTGGTCTAATAGCCGAGAATTCGTGGAGTACGCCATCCGTGACCAGGGAAGTGATGGGCATACCAGCCTCTGGCCTGACCCTAACGTAGCTGACTGGCCTGCCACTAAATTCGAAGACTTTGAGAGCTATCGGGCATTCGGCAACCGGCTCTATGGCTGGCGGACAAAGGAATGATGTTCCGACGCCCTCAGCGCGCCCCCAGCAGCCCCTCGATGTCGTGCTTGGCGTCCAGGATGCCCGACCAGAGGTCGCCGAGCTGCGCCAGCCGCGCGGGCGCGGTCAGCAGCGTGAAATCGGTTGGGTAGACGTCCGACAGCTCATCCCAGCGCACCGGCATCGAGACCGCCGCCTCCGGCAACGGCCGCGGCGAGTAGATCGAGGCGAGCGTCTTGCCGCGAGCGTTCTGGTTGTGGTCCAGGAAGACCTTCCCCGCGCGTTTCTCCACCGTCCACTCCATCGTCACCTCGCGCGGGTGCTGCTGGAGCAGGTAGCTGCAGACCGTCTCGCTGGCGGCGCGGGCGGCGCTGTAGTCGAGCTGACGCAAGACCGGCACGTAGATGTGGAGTCCGGTGCGCCCGGTCGTCTTCACGAACGATGAGAGCGACAGCGAATCGAGCACGTCCTTCAGCCAGAGCGCGGCCTCGCACGTCTTCTTGAACGCCTTGCGGTTCAGCTCCGGCTCCGCACCCTTCGTCTCGCGGCCGGAGTAGATGTACGGGTCGAGGTCGAAGACGATGAAGTCGGGGTAGTTGAGCAGCGAGCGCTCGATGTTGCGCTTTGAGCCAGTGAACGTCGCCGCGAGGTGGTGGCCGTCCGGCTCCGGGCCGACGCGAGAGTACCACGGGTGTAGCTCCAGGTCGGCGAGCTGGCCCAGCCAGAGCAGCGTCGCCAGGTTGTTGCAGAGGATGTACTCGCCGTCGCCCTCGTTGTGCGACGAGAACAGCCGCACCGTCTCGACGAACTCCGGAATCGGCGACGCGACGTGCTTCTGGTAGAAGTGCCCGCCGGCGATGCCGTTCGGGTAGCGGGTGAGCGTCAGCGGCCGGTCGCGCAAGTGCGGCAGCAGGTAGGGCGAGACCGTTGTCAGGTAGAGCAGCAAGTCGCGCTTCGTGAGCGCGCGCTGCTTGCCGAGCGCCGGCCAGAGCGGCTTGCTCAGGTTGGTGACCGAGACTTTGCGCCCCTCCACCTGGAGGACGAAGCGTTCGCGTTCGTCCGCAAGCTGGTCGAGCACGGCGCCGACGCCGCTCGCCGCCACCGGCCCGTTCTCCGGCGAGGCGTCCGGCGGCGCCACCGCGTCGACGCGGCGCGCCTCGCGCGGCGGCTTGTCGTCGCGTAGGCGGACGAACACCGGCGCTCGCATCGACCCCTCGCGCGTCCACTGCGCGAATGAGACCTCGGCGACCAACTCCGGCCGCACCCACGCCGTCTTCGTCTTCTGCGGCGGCTCCTCGGCGAAGGGGCATTCGTCAGTCCGCAGCGCCTCGAGGCGCTCGCGCAGCTCGACGAGGGCGCGGTCGGTGAAGCCCGAGCCGACGTGGCCCGCGTAGGTGAGCTTGTCGCCGTCTTCGTAGTAGCCGACGAGGAGCGCGCCGAACGTGTCGCCGCGGCCGCCTTCGCCCGCGCTGAACCCCCCGACGACCAGCTCTTCGCTCAGCGTCGACTTGATCTTCAGCCAGTCGCGGGAGCGGCGGCCCGATTGGTAGCGGCTGTCTCGCTTCTTGGCGACGATGCCTTCGAGGCCGTGCTCGCGCGCCGCCTCGAAGGCGCTGTCGCCGTCGCTCTCGAAGTGTTCGAGCGGGCGGACGCGCCCCGTCGGCAGCAGAGCGCGCGCCAGCAGCGCCCGGCGTTGCTCCAGCGGCGCGGCGCGCAGGTCGTAGCCGTCCAGATAGAGCAGGTCGAACGCGTAGTAGACCACCGGCACCTCGACGTCGGCGCGCTGGATGTCGGCCGGGCGGGTGAGGTTGAGGCGCTGCTGGATGGTTTCAAACGACGGCCGGCCGTCATCGTCGAAGGCGACGATCTCGCCGTCGAAGATGACCTCGTGCGCGGGCTGGGCGGCCAGCTCCTTTGCCAGCGCCGGGTACTGGTCAGTCGCCTCGCGGCCGCTGCGGCCGATGAGCCGTGCGGCCCCGTCCCGGACGCAGGCGAGCGCGCGCACACCGTCCAGCTTCGGCTCGAAGAGCCACGCCGGGTGGGAGAAGGGTTGGCGGCTCAGCGTCGCCATCATCGGTTTGGGAGCGCTCGGCCAGGCAGCCCGCGTGACGCCCGAAGCGTCGGCGGGGCTGAGGATGACCGACGCGGCGGCCCGGTCGGGCAGACGGCCCGCCTTCAGGTCTTCGATCGTCAGGCCGCAGAGCACCGAGCGGTCCTTGTCGGTGATCTCGCGCTCGGTGTCGACTGCGACGTCCTGATGCTTGATCAGCAGCCAGTCGCGTTCGGCGCGCGTGGTCTTCACCAGCGTCCACGAGCCCTTCATCTTGCGGCCACGCATCGTGATCGAGAGCTTGCCGCCGGCGATGCCCTGGCGCATGCGCTCCTCGGCGGCGGCGCGGTCGTGGAAGGAGAGGCCGCCTTCGTCCGGCGAGTACGTGCCGTTGTCCCAGACGATGACCTGGCCCGCGCCATACTGCCCTTTCGGGATGACGCCCTCGAACGAGCCGTAATCCAGCGGGTGGTCTTCCACCATCACGGCCAGTCGCTTCTCCTTCGGATCGAGCGAGGGGCCTTTGGGCACCGACCACGAGACGAGCACGCCGCCAGCCTCCAGCCGGAAGTCGTAGTGCAGGCGACGAGCCGCGTGTTTCTGGATAACGAAGGTGAGCGGGCCTTCGCCGGTGGCCGGGCGCTCAGGTGGAGGCTCCGTAGTGCGCGAGAAGTCGCGCTTGGCGTCGTAACGCTCGAGCGCGGCCGGGTCGCTCGTTCGCCGGTCGCGAGGGGGACGTTGATTGCGTTGCGCAGGCACGGGGACTGCCCCGCGCCGTCAGCTCAGCCGGCCTTGCGCCGGCGCCGGGCTGCGGCGGGCGCCTCTTCGACGGCCTGCTCCTGCTTGCGCTGGCGGGCGGCCGCGACGCTGGTCTTGAGCGCCTCCATCAGGTCGACCACCTTGCCCCTGGCCGGGGCGGGCGCCTCCACCAGCTCCTGGCCCTGGAGCTTCGCCTCGATGATCGACATGAGCGCGCCGCGATATTCGTCCTTGTACTTCTCCGGTTCAAACGGCTCCGCCATCAGGTCGATCAGCGCGAAAGCCATCGAGAGCTCGCGGTCGGAGACCTCCACCTCGGGCGCCTCGACGCCGTGCTGGACGCGCAGCTCGTCCGGGTAGAAGAGCGTCTCCAGCATGAGCGTGCCGTCGTAGGGGCGCAGCGCGCAGAGGCGCTCCTTGTTGCGAATGGCGATCTTGGCGACGGCGGTCAGGCCCTTCTCCTTGAGGGCGCGCATGAGCAGCGCGTACGGCTTGATGCCGGTCTCGTCGGGCTCCAGGTAGTAGCTCTTCTCGTAGAGCACCGGGTCGATCTCCGGCGCCTCGACGAAGGCCGAGAGTTCGATCGTGTGTTTGCTGGGCAGCGGCAGCTTGGCAAGGTCATCATCGTTCAGGACGATGTGCTGCTCCTTGGCGTACTCGTAGCCGCGGACGACTTCGTCATAGGCGATTTCGCGTTCGCAGACGGGGCACCAGCGGAGCTGCTTGAGGCGGCTGCCGCACTCGCTGTGCAGCGTGCGGAAGGAGATGTCCTTATCCTCCGTGGCGGTGTAGAGCTTCACTGGGATGCTCACCATCCCGAAGCTGATCACGCCGTTCCAGATCGAACGCGGCATCGCAGCGCCTCCTCCTGTGCCCGCGCCGCCGATTCTGGCGCGGGCGATTCTCTCGATTTAGACGCGGATCAGAGGTAACACATTATGGCAAACGGCGCAACGGATGATCCATTGCAAGGCGTCACGTATCGCCGCCCTACGCCTCGGCGACGATGCACTCCTCCGGCGGCACGTCCGGCCGGGGCGAGACGAACACGGGGAAGCGAAGCTGGCCGTCGGGCCCCCATTCACTGTAGCGGACGTGGCAGGCCAGCTCTGGCCGGCACCAGTGGATGATCCGGCCCACCTCCGGCGTCTGGGCGAAGGGAGGTCGTTTCGTATGGAGCGGGGTAAGCAGATCGATGAGTTGGCGCGCTTCTCGGTCCGTGCAGCCGACGCTGATCTGCCCGACGAAATCGAGCCGCTCGCCTCGATAGGCCCCTAGCAGCAGCGTGCTGATCGGGTCCTTCCGCCGCCCGCCGCCGAAGCTGTAGCCGCCGATGACGAATTGCCCAGCCAGCGTCGCTCGCACCTCTCGCCAGGCCGGCGAGCGCTCGCCGGGGAGATAGGCGCTGTGCACGTCCTTGGCGATGATGCCTTCGAGGCCGTAGCTTGCTGCCGCTTCGAAAAAGGCCACTCCTTCCTCTCGAACGAAGTCCGCGACCTGGACGAAACGGTTGGGCGTCAGGGTCGTGTGCAGCAGGTTGCGCCGCTCCAGCAGCGGCCGATCGAACAGCCACTGCCCGTCGATCGCGAGCAGGTCGGAGACGAGGTAGATGACGGGCGAGCGGCGCGGCGGCGACACCGGCACGTCCGGCCGCAGTAGGCGCGGCCTGAGCAGCTCAAACGCAGGCAGGCGCTCGGCGCCCCAGGCGATGATCTCGCCGTCGACGACGGCCTCCTCCGCTGCCAGGCACTGCGGCAGGACGTTAAGTTCGCCGTAGAGGGGCGTTAGGTCGCGCAGGTTGCGCCCGTGCAGGCGGACGCGGTCCGCCTGCACGGCGGCGATGGCGCGCACGCCGCCCCACTTCACCTCGAAGATGCAGTCGGGCGAATCGAAGGGCGCGTCGACGACCTCCGGCAGCATCGGCCGCAGCTCGCCGGCGTCGAGGCGCGCCTCACGCGGGTCGATCAGTCGGAGGTGGGACCGGCTGGCCATGGGTTGCTCCCTGCTGAGAGCGTAGCAAGGGCGCCGCTGCGGTCAAGGGCCGCTTGCCCGATCTGCGGCGGCGGCGCACTCCGATTGGGGCCGCCGTAACACCTGACGCCTCTTGCTCGTTTGGAAGATCACCACAACTGAAGAGACCGCTCCGAAAAGGGCAAACCCGGCGATAGCCGGGGGCGCAAAGCCACGGGTCGCCGCTCCAGCGTGAAGGGGACAGCCGGGCTGCCGGACCTTCGGAGCCTTCAGCCCATCGTCCTGGCAGAAGGCGGTGGGCTGTTCGCATTCACAGAGGAGGTTGTCATGGTAATGGGCGCCAACGCATCCGAGACGAGTGAGCCGCGACCCCGGCGCACACGGCGTCACCGTCTGGCGCGCGAAGGCGGCCAGACGTTCGCCGAATATGCCATGATCTTGGCCGTCGTCTCGGTAGCGGTGCTCCTCGTCGCTCTTCTCGCGTTTCGGACACAGATCGCCTCGGCCATCACTAGCGCCTCGTCCTGCCTTCAGGGCAGTTGCCTGACAGATGGGGGGCACTGCACCGACGGCCGGGGCAGGGATGCGGACGAAAGGGGATGTCAGCGGTAGTCGCAAGGGAGGCGAATTCCCCAAGACGCCGCTGGCACGCGGCGAAGGTCTCCTCGCGCTTCATCGCCCCGAAGACCCACGAACCCGATTTAGGGGAACGGTTTGACGCCTCACCCACGCATGTAGCATACTCTGATAGAACAGAGGAGCGAACGGTTCGATGGTAGCCTCAGTTGTCAAGCTCGGCCGCGAAGGGCTAGCCGACCTCATCGACAAGGAAGCCCGCGCTCGACTGAGAATGAGCGGCGCCCGGTTCATGACCATGTGGTCCCAGGGCAAGCTGCGCCAGTCTGCGGCGGCGCACGAGATCGCGATGCTGCTGCGCCGTGACAAACGCCACACGAACGCTCGCAACGGCAAGCGTTGACGTAGCCAGTATAGTCGGGCCCCATGGTCACACCAGTGACGGAAGCCGCTGCCCGAGCTGCTTGTCTTAGTCTGGCAACAGAGGCATTGTTGCTCGTCGCCGCTGACGGCTCTAACGGCGACAGCCTACGGCGCGCTATCCCCTTGCATTCCTCACCGAAGGATGATCGGGTCAAGGGCCTCGGCCCCTTTGAGGCGGCGTCGCGCGAAATTGCCAGGTCTCCTAATGTCCAGGAAATGTACGGCGACCCGGTCCCCTCGGATAAGCTCCTATTGGCATTCGTCTATGGCTTTCTGGCTCGGCATTCGCCATCGGAGTTCGACGCGAACCTCTTCGAGGCAACATGGAACACGTTTTGGGGGGAACTGCAGGAGAGCGCCTGGGCATACTACGGTGTCGGCAATGTTCAGAACTTCGATGGCGATTCAGCCTTGTTCGAGCTGGCAGATGGTGTCTCTATTCGCCATCGTGACTTTGATGAATTGCGGCGCATTCTGAATTGGGGCGACAGCGATCTTGAATTCTTGACCAGCGACTGGATGCGAGGTGGAGCGTCGGGGTATGTGATCCTGGCCAGACAGGATGTGGCAAAGGAACCAGATAATTTGGTGTTGGGTAATGGACCTGAAATCGATCCTCGAATATTACGAACCTTACTGGCGTTGAGACTATTGAAGCCAGGAGCGGTAGGAGTAGGACAGATATTCCATGTTCGGCCGTCGTTTATCTGCCCGCCCGCCGGCATGGCCAGGTCATTGCGGGTTAGCCCAATGTGGAGAACCGGGAGCCGCTACTCCCTTTCGGCTTCGGAGTGCCCCGAGCTAATCAAGCTATACGCTGCCGTCAAGGCCTTCGGCGCCATTTCCGGCGACATCCCCAATGTCAGCTTGGCGCTCCGTCGTTTCTCTACCTCATTTGAAAGGGAGTTTAGCCAGGCTGAAGACGGTATTGTCGATGCTACCATAGCTCTTGAGGCCCTATTGCTGCGCGAAAACGATGAACTGGCTTTTCGATTGGCCTTTCGCGGTTCTTCTATTCTCGCAACCGACGATGACCAGAGGGTCAGCTTGTTTGGCAACATACGAGACTTCTACTCGCTGCGTAGCAAGATTGTCCACGGAACATCCCTAAAGCCTCAAGACAGAGCGTTGATCCAAAACGGCGAGCTTCTTCAAGGTATAGTTCGTCGGTTGCTTCGAGCCTTTATGATATTCGCCGTGGCGCATCCGGAGTTTCGCAAGAGTAGTGGCCAGCATAGCTTCTATGCGGCGCTCGACCGGACGCTCATGCATCCTGCTACCAGGCTAGAGCTTCGGCGCAGCATGGGCCTCGAATCTCTCCCAGCTTGACCGGCCTTTGTTTCCGTAGCTAGAGCCCGCGTCTCTCGCCGTTGAGGTGGCAGCGGTCGTTCACCGAGACCACGAAGGCGCGCTCCGGCGTCAGCTCCAGGACGCTCACTGCCGCCAGGTCGTGGCGGAGGACACGGAAGCGCGCCAGCGGCAGATCGAGTACCTGGCAGAGGATCGAGAGGATGACGAAGTTGTGGGTGACGACGGCGACCGTCTCCTCGGCATGGCGCGCGCGGATCGACTCTAGCGCGGCCCAGACGCGCGCCTGCACCTGACGCAGGCTCTCGCCGCCGGGCATGACGGCGTCGGCGAGCTGGTCGGAGAGCCAGAGGCGCAGGAACTCCGGGTAGCGCTCGCGCACCTCGGCAAACGTCAGGCCGTCCATCTCGCCGATCGCCATTTCGATTAGGTCCGACGCGGTCTGCACCGCGAGCTTTCGGGCGTCGGCCAGCGGCGTTGCCGTCGCCACCGCGCGCCGCAGCGGGCTCGAGTAGACGGCGGCGATCGGTTCGCCGCCGAGGCGTGACGCCACCGCCTGCGCCTGCCGCCGGCCGCGGTCGGTGAGCGGCACGTCGGCCTGGCCCAGGGCGAGCTGCTGGGCGTTGTGGGCGGTCTCGCCGTGACGGAGGAGGAGAAGGCGCATGCTACGCCAGGTAGCGGCCGCGCCGGCGCCAGGCGTCGCGGGCCGGCGACACCTCGGCCAGGATGAGTCGCGTCCGGTGGATGCGCGCGGCCTGAGGTAGGCCCAGCGCCGAGACCACCTGCTCCGGCCGGCCGACGCCCGCGCTATCGCAGCGGAGGCGCATGGCGAGGCGCGCCGCGCCCTCGCAGCCGCGCTCGACCGCGATGTGCTGCGCCAGCGGTCGGATGTCGTAGCGGCGCACCTTCTCGCCGCGCGGCTCCTCCCAGTCGAGGCGCTCGAGCGTGAGGAAGGCGGCGACGGCGGCCGCAGCCTCGGCCTCGCTGACGCCGGCGGGCAGATCGAGCCGGTACTCGGCCCAGCGCACCACGGACGGCAGCGAGGGCAGGCCCAGGCCCACCTCCCACGCGTCGAGCGGCGTGAGGCCCGGCGGCAGGTGCGAACGGAGGCGTTCGGCGGCGCTGCTCGGGGCCGCGACCTCGGCGAGGACGGCGTCGACCAGCTCGCCTTCGCTGGTCGCGACGGCGGACAGGCCGGCGGCGAAGGTCAGGCGCGGCTGCTGGCGCGCGCCCTCCGAGTACGAGAGAACGAGGCCCGCCTCGTCGAACGCGCGCGCCCACACACGGGCGAGGTCGAGGTGGCCGACGCCGGCCGCCTCCGGCTCGCGGGCGAAGCGCAGCCGCAGGCGCTGCGCCTTGGCCGAGGGGCGGCGCGTGGCGGCGACGCCCGCTGCCTCGCTCACGACGCGCTGGCCTCTGGCGGCGACGCGCCGTCGTCCGGCAGCCGTGTGACGACAACACGCTCGATCTTGCGGCCCTTCACCTCGGCCACGGTGACGCGGAAGCCCTCGCCCTGGACCGACTCGCCTTCGTTGGGGATGTGGCCGAGTTCGCTCAGGACGTAGCCGGCGACGGTCTCGTAATCGCCCTCCGGGATCGCGAGCGCCAGCTCCTCGCGCGCTTCGTGGACGCTCATGCCGCCGTCGACGCGCACCGTCTGCTCGTCGATCGTTTGAAACTCACGCTCCGGCCGGCCCAGCTCATCGACGACGCGGCCGACCATCTCCTCCAGGAGCAGCTCCAGCGTCACGATGCCCGCCGTACCGCCGTATTCGTCGACGGCGACGGCGAGCTGCTGGCGGCGCTCCTGCATCTCGACGAACAGTTCGCCGACCAGCTTCGTCTCCGGCACGAAGTAGGCCGGTCGCATGAGGTCGTCGATACGCGTCTCCGGCGTGACCTGCCCCTGGGCAACGGCCCGCAGCACGTCCTTGATGTTGACCACGCCGGCGACGTTGTCCAGCGTGTCGCGGTAGACGGGGAAGCGGGAGTGGGGTGTATCGTTGAACGCGCCGTAGAATTCGGCCAGGGGGGTGCCCGCCTCCAGCCAGACCACCTCCGTGCGCGGCACCATCACCTCGTTGACGCGGCGGTCGTAGAAGCGGAAGACGCGCTCCATCAGCTCCGCCTCCTCCTCGCCCACCGCGCCCTCCTCGGCGCCGATGTCGATCAGCATGCGCAGCTCCGCCTCGGTCACCGTCGGCGTGACCTTCGCGTCCTGGCCGAAGATGAGGCGGCCGAGGAAGTTCGGCGCGGCGGCGAAGACGATGACCACCGGCCGCGCCAGGTTCACCAGCAGCTCGATGGGCCTCGCGACGGCGAGCGCGACCGTGTCCGCCGCGCGAACGGCGAGCACTTTGGGCGTCACCTCCCCGAAGAGGGCGACGCCCGCCGCAACGACGATGGTGGAGAAGATGAGTCCCCAGCCGCCCGCGATATCGACCGCGACGAGGCTGGCCATGCTGGAGGCGAGCACCACGGAAAGGTTCTGGAGGAGCACGATGAACGCGAAGAACCGGTCCTGGCGCGCCCGCAGCCGTTCCAGCGCCTGCGCGTTCCTTCGCCCCTGCTCCGCCAGGTGCTTGACGCGGATGCGGCTCGCGCCGACGATCGCGATCTCGATGCCGTTGACCAGCGCGTAGGCCAGGACGCTCACCACCAGTAGCGTGAGGGCCCATGGCACGCCGGGGCCCGCGCCGCCGTCGCCGGCCTGGGCGAGCAGTGGGGAGCCGAGTAGCGAGTGGATCGAGAGCGTGGCGTTCAACCTTCGGCCCGGCGGCCAGCGACTGCGACCGGCCTCATGCCGAGCTTACGAGCATCATAGGAGCGCGACGGAAGGCTGTCAAAGGGCCCGCCGGCGGGGTATGATGAGACAACCGAAAAGCGACCGGGCGCCGCCCGGATTTGGAGGAGTCTGTCAATAGGCTCCTCCTTTGTTGCGACTAACGATGGAAGACACGGCCGGCGTCCTGTTGGACCTCTTCGTCATCTTCGTCCTGGCGAAGCTGGCGGCGGAGCTGTTTGAACGGCTGCGCCAGCCCGCGGTCGTCGGCGAGCTGCTGGTGGGCGTCGCCATCGGCCCGTACGCGCTGGGCATCGTGGACGTGCCGTTCGCCGGCAGCGGCGACAGCCTCACCTTCGTCTACGACGTGATCGCCGAGCTGGGCCTGGTGATGCTGCTCTTCTCCGTCGGCCTGGGGACGCGCCTGGACGAGCTGCTGGAGGTCGGGCCGCGGGCGCTCGCCGTCGCCGTCCTGGGCGGCGCGCTGAGCTTCGCGCTGGGCGCCGGCCTCATGGCTGCGCTCGGCGACGGCAGCACGGAGTCGCTCTTCGTCGGCGCGGCGCTCCTGGCGACCAGCGTCGGGATCTCGGCGCGCGTCTTCCGCGATCTGGGCGTGCTCGGCTCGCGAGAGGCGCGCATCATCCTGGGCGCCGCCGTGGTGGACGATATCCTGGCGCTCCTGGCGCTCACGGCCGTGGCGCAGACGGGCGAGAGCGGCGGCGTGGACGCGCGGGAGGTGGGGGTGACCGCCGTGCTGGCCGTGGCGTTCGTCGCCTTCGCGACGCTCATCGGCACGCGCGCCGTCCGGCAGTACAGCCTCCACCTGGAGCGCTTGCGCTTCAGCGACGCTCCCCTCGCCTTCGCTCTGGCGTTGATGCTGGGCCTCTCGGCGGCCGCGGCCGAGCTCGGCCTGGCCGGCATCATCGGCGCCTTCCTGGCCGGACTGATGCTGGCGGAATCGCGCGAGCACCTCCAGCTCGAGGAGCGGGTGGCGCCCATCGCCGCCTTCCTGGTGCCGTTCTTCTTCGTCCTGACCGGCGCGAAAGTCGACCTGGGCCTCTTCGCCGAGGGCGAGACGCTGGCGTTGGCCCTGGCGATCACCGGCCTGGCGATCGCCGGCAAGCTGATCGGCTGCGGGGCGGCGGGCCTGGGGCTGGGCGGCCGGCCGATGGCGATCCTGGGCGTTGGCATGATGCCGCGCGGCGAGATCGGCTTCGTCGTCGCGAGTGTCGGGCTGGCGCAGGGGTCGATCGGGGGCGACGTGTTCAGCGCGGTGGTGTTTATGAGCGTCGCCACCACGCTGCTGACGCCGCCGCTGCTGGCCGCGTTGTTCCGCGGGCGGACGCCGGTGGCGACCTGACGGCCGCCGCTACGGGCGGGCGCCCGCCCTAGCGCGGGCGCAGCTCCGCGAGGAGCGCCTCCAGCGCCGGAAGCGAATCGTACGTACCCAAGCCATGCGGGCGGAGCTCCACCACCACACCTTCGAATTCTAGAACGGCGATGCGCGCGTACTCCGAGAGGCGAAGTTCGTATGCCTCACGTTCGCAGGCGTCCCGTTCGCCTGGATCAACACTCGGGGGCTGATAGGGTAGGACGTAGGTGCTGGCCGTGCGATCGCCGACGACCAACTCGCTTCGCTCAACGCAGCTCGCGTCTGAGAGGAAGTGTTTGATGGGTGAGGCATCCCATTCTTCCGGGGTCCAAAGGACGACGTCGAGGGTACCGGCGCTGTCCGGCGTTTCATAGTACATGCGCCGTGCGCCTGCCGAGTCAACAGGGTAGACATTGGCGAGGCCGATCGGCCCTGTCCCGCCGGACGGGTCCTGCTCCTCGCCGAACCAGTAGACCGGCACGTCCTGCGCAATCAGGTCGAGGTGCGGGCTAGGGTCTTCGGCGCCGTAGCCGATCGAGCGCGGGTCAAAGAACGCTTCCGGCAGGCTCTCTGGCGGGACGAACTCGTGCTCGTAGGTGGCGGTGAACGTGATCTCCAGCTCGTCGTTTAGGTAGAGCTCGGCGACGTAGCCCAGGGGCAGCAACTCCTGGCTGTCCACGTACAGGCTCGACCGAGTCAGTGCTGGTATCGGCGTGCCCGCGTCGGTCTCGCCCTCGCCCACCTGCGTGGACACGATGGCGAACGCGTCGTGCCCTTCGTACTGCGTGTCGAATTCCAGTTCGCCCGCTGGGCCGAGCTGGTGAAAGGTCAGGCCGCCGCACTCCAGCAGCCGAGCGATGACGACGCTGTCGCTGCCCGGACAGAACTCCTCCACCTCGGAACGAATCGCCTCGCCGGGACCGTCCGGCAGGTAAGCGTAGCCACCGGCATAAATCGCCATCGTTTCGTCGTCGAGATCGGCGTCCCAGGCTGGGTCCTTGTGGAACTCCTCGCGCAATATTTCGTCGTCGGCGTCTATCCAGAGGTCCTTGGTGTAAAGGCGGTTCGTCACAGCGTCGCTTTTGCCGCGGTTCTCATTCCGGATCGTCGTGTGGAGGACGGAGCCTGGCCGGTCGGCGGCGGCGAGCATCAGCTCGTACGCCTCAGCGACGCTCGCCGGCGCGTCTTGGCCCGGAGCGCTATCGGTCGCCGCGAGCGCCCAGACCAGCACGCCGATGCCAGCCGCTACCGCCAGCGCCAGGCCGCCGGCCAGCGCCCCGGAGAGGACGCTCAGACGCGGTCGCCAGGCGAGCGGCGCGCCGAGTACCGCCCACCAACGGCGCGCCTGGCCGGGCTGCCAGCGCGCGGCGTCGGCGCGGTTATCGAGGCCCAGCTTGCCCAGGATCTCCGAGACGTGGTACTTGACACCGCCGACACTGATGCCCAGTCGCTGGGCGATCTGCTCGTTCGCCAGACCCTCGCGGACGAGATCCAGCACCTCCCACTCGCGGGGGGTGAGGACGTCGGGATGGGGAGGGCGGCCGCGGCGTGTCATCGCCCCTTCAGGATACGGCCTCGCTCGGGGGATTTACACTAGACTTTGTGCGGCACCGGACGGCGGTGCGACCTGAAGGTCGCCGCTACGGGTCGCGCTGCATGACTGCGCGGGCCTGTGCGGCGAACGCCTCGACCTCGGCAAGCGGCAGCGGTTCGTTCGAGTGGAACATGTCGGCTTGGAGGAAGGGTCCCGGACGCTGGTGCTGCTCCTGCATGGAGCCCCACGCCGGCTGCACGACGAAGTGGATGTGGCCGGATACCCACCCCATGAACGACCAGAGGCAGACGAAGATCTGGTCCGTCTCGAGTAGCTCGCGTATGACGGAAGTCACGCGCCGGAGGAGCGGGCCTAGCTCCGCCGCCTCCTCGGCCGTTAGCTCCGAAACGCGCAGGCAGTGTCGGATCGGCTTGACGATGAGCGTACCGACGCCCAGGGGTCCGATGCAGTGCTCGACCACCCAGTGCTCGGTCGCGTGAATGCGGCCGCCGGGCAACTCGCGCTGCCCGCTCATCAATTCGCAGGCGAGTCTTGCACTGTTGCTCCTTTCCCATGGCGTCCTGAGGGTCGCCGCTACTTCCCGTCTCTTGCTTCCCGCCTCTCGCTTCCCGTCTCTCGTTTCCCGCCTCCGGCCTCCCGCCTCTCGCCTCTCGCCTCTCGCCTCTCGCCTCTCGCCTCTCGCCTCTCGCCTCTCGCCTCCACCGTCAAGAACGGTCCGCCACCTCGTCTTTCAGCCGGTCGATGAGCTGGAAGAGCGGCAGCGCCCCCAGGTCGCCGCCGTCGCGCTGGCGCACAGCGACGGCGCCCGCCTCGCGCTCGCGGTCGCCGACAACCAGCATGTAGGGCACCTTCTGGAGCTGAGCGTCGCGGATCTTCGCCTGCATGCGCTCGCCCCGGTCGTCCAGGTCGACACGCAGGCCTTCGGCGCGCAGGTCGTCGACGACCTGCTGCGCGTACTCGATATGGCGGTCGGCGATCGGGATGACGGTCGCCTGCACCGGCGCGAGCCAGAGCGGGAAGGCGCCGCCGTAGTGCTCGATGAGTACGCCGACGAAGCGCTCCATCGAGCCGAGGAGGGCGCGGTGCACCATGTAGGGCCGGTGCTCCTTGCCGTCCTCCCCGACGTAGGCGACGTCGAAGCGCTGCGGCAGGTTGAAGTCGAACTGCACCGTCGTACACTGCCACTCGCGGCCGAGGACGTCGAGCAGCTTGACGTCGATCTTCGGGCCGTAGAAGACGGCGCCGCCTTCGTCGATGTCGTACGGCAGGTTGTGCTCCTCCACGGCCTGGCGCAGCACCTCCTGCGCCATGTCCCAGTCTTCGCGGGAGCCGGCGTACTTGTCAGGCGCCGTCGCCAGGTAGACGTGGTAATCCTGGAAGCCCATCGCGCCGAAGAAGAAGACCATGAAGTCCAGGACTCGGCTGATCTCCTCCTGCACCTGGTCGGGGCGGCAGAAGATGTGGGCGTCGTCCTGGGTGAAGCCGCGCACGCGCAACAGGCCGTGCAGGACGCCGGAGCGCTCGTACCGGTAGACCGTGCCCAGCTCGGCCATGCGGATCGGCAGGTCTCGGTAGGAGCGCGTCATGCTCTTGTACATCTGGATGTGGAACGGGCAGTTCATCGGCTTGACGTAGTACTCCTGGCCGTCCACGTCCATGGGTGAGTACATGTTCTCCTTGTAGAAGTCCAGATGGCCGCTGGTGCTCCAGAGCGTGCTCTTGCCGATGTGCGGCGAATAGACCACGTCGTACCCGGCTCGGTAGTGCTCCGCGCGCCAGAAGTCCTCGATGACGGTCCGCAGGCGGCCGCCCTTCGGGTGCCAGTAGACGAGGCCGGGGCCGAACTCCTCGTGGAAGGAGAAGAGATCGAGCTCGCGGCCCAGGCGGCGGTGGTCGCGGCGACTCGCTTCCTCCAGCCGCTCCAGGTGCGCCTCCAGCTCCTCCGCCGTCTCGAAGAGGGCGCCGTAGATGCGCTGGAGCATCGGCCGGTGCTCGTCGCCGCGCCAGTAGGCGCCGGCGATGCTGGTCAGCTTGAACGCGCCGACCTGGCCCGTCCGCTCCACGTGCGGCCCTTCGCAGAGGTCGGTGAACTCGCCGTGCTGGTAGAGGCTCACGCGATCGACTTCGATGCCGTCGATCAGCTCCAGTTTGTACGGCTGCTCCGCGAAGAGGCGGCGCGCCTCGTCCTTCCCGGCCTCGCTGTGGACGAACGGGTGGTCGGCGGCGATGGTCCGGCGCATGCGCTCGTCGATGACGCCGAGGTCCTCGGGCGTGAGCGGGCGGGGCAGGTCGAAGTCGTAGTAGAACCCGTGCTCGATGGGCGGGCCAATGGCGAAGCCGGCGCCCGGGAACAGCTCGAGCACGGCCTCCGCCATGATGTGGGCGGCGGAGTGCCGCATGCGGTGCAGGCGATCTTCTTTAGACAGATCACGTAGCTCGACCATGCCACGAACCCCCCTTTCGCCGGAGCTCGGCGGTACCGCGCAGGAGAATCTGCATCTCGATGCCCCAGCCGGCGAGTGAAATCGTGAGGATGGGGAGCAGAAACGCGAGGACCCACCAGAAGTGCTCGCCCGCGTTGATGAAGATCAGCACGTGGAGGCCGATGAAGAGCGCTGCCGACGACAGATGCACGAAAACGACATCCCAAGCGAGGATCTGAGTAACGGTACGCAATGTCTGTCTCCTTTCACACGCAAAAGAAACAGCCTCCCACCCTGAGGGACGGGAGGCCCGTGGTTCCACCCTCGTTCGGCGCGCCCCTGTCAGGCTGAAGCCCGACCATCAGGGACACGCCCTCGATCCGGCCGCTAACGGGGCCTCCGGGGCCGCCTACCGCTCTCGCCATAAGGGGTTCGGGGCCCAGCTCGCGGGTGGTGTTCGCGGCGGTCGGGTCGGGGCGCTCCCAGCCTCAGGCGCCCCTCTCTGACGAGCCCTCGGTCGCCGCTACTCTTCCCGGTCCTCGCTGTTTCCGCTCTCGGCGAGGCGAAACCGCCTCGCGTCGCTCAGTGTAGCAGACGCATCGGCGGCGGCGCGAGGCTCGTGTACTCGTCCAGATACATGGGTGACACCACCAAGTTAGAATGTGCCGCTATGCGCGTGTTCAGCGGAACGGTTCGCGGGGCGCTTCGCCTGGTCCGCCCTGGCGGAGAACTGAGCGGGGAGGCCAGGCGTCGGCTGAAATGGATGGATTACTACGAGAGCCACGGGAGGAACGCCGCGCTGACGTGTCGGTATTTCGGGATCAGCCGACAGACCTTCTATCGCTGGCGCTGCCATCAAGCGGCTGGCGAGCCTGGAGGATCGCTCCCGCCGCCCCCGCCGCTTACGCCAGCCCACCTGGCCGGCCGAGCTGGCCCAGGCCGGTCCCTAGGAAGTGTCACCCATGTACTGGACGAGTACAAGCTCTTGACAAAAACTCCATCCGAGGTGTATCCAACGGCAACCTCGTGGGCATTCGCCATAGGAACGGTAATTCGAGTTGGTACGCCCATCTTACGGCGGGCAGCGCGCCGTTTTTCTCCGAGCTTCTTCAGGGGGACTTGTCCGGGTATTCGGACAACACGGGGGCGTCGGACGGGTGCCACCTCCACTTTCAGGTTCACAACAATCACAATACCCCCTTCGGCGGGGCTACAATACGATCGAAATCTGCATGTCAGGCGGCTGTCCCGGCGCGGGGTTCAACCTATGCACCTGACCGTTGAGCGCAATACCGCCCATCCCTCGAACAACACGGGGCCAGACTTCGGGCGGCCGGGGGCGCCTGCCCATCTCGACCCTGGCTCTGACGCGCAGCCGCTCAGCGGGCCGCTCCACGCTCTCGCCCGCGGTATCTTCGCCTTCGGAGGGGAGCCTGGCTCGACGTTCGCTGAGGCAGACCAGAATAATACCATCGTCCGGGTGTACGACGGCCCAAACCTCCTCTGCACGCTGTCAGGCTTCGTGAACCACTCGCCGCCGTAGCCGCCCATTTCGGGCAGGTCGAGACAAACCCGAGCTACAACGACCGCTACGACGTCAATTCGATAGCGCGATCGGCGCCCAGGATATCGCGCTCGTTATCGCTCAGTTCGGTCTCATGTGCAACTAGCCTTCACATCGCCCTCAGCAGCCGCACACGCTCCTCGATGGGCGGGTGGGTGGTGAAGAGGTTGTTGAGGAAGCTTCGGTGCTCGCGCAGGGGGTTGTTGATGTAGAGGTGCGCCGTCGCCTTGTTCGCCACCTCGAGTGCGTCAGGGTCGGCGGCGATCTTCTCCAGCGCGCGGGCCAGCCCTTCTGGGTGGCGCGTCAGCAGCGCGCCCGAGGCGTCGGCCAGGTACTCGCGCTGGCGTGAGACGGCGAAGCGGATCGCCTGCGCTGCCAGCGGCGTCAAAATCGCCGCAACGAGCGCCAGCGCGTAGACCAGCGCGAAGCCGCCACCGCCGCTCTTGCCTCGATTGCTCGACCGGCGGCCCGAGCCCATCACCGTCAGCCGTAGCAGCAGGTCGGCCATGAGCGCCGCGATGCCGGCGAGCACGACGACGATCGTCATGATCTTGATGTCCTCGTTGCCGATGTGCGACAGCTCATGGGCGATGACGCCCTCTAGCTCCAGCGGCTCCAGCTTCTGGAGCAGGCCGCGCGTCACGGCGACCGCGGCGTGCTGCGGGTCGCGGCCGGTGGCGAAGGCGTTCGGCGAGCCGTCCTCGATGATGTAGACGCGCGGCATCGGCAGGCCGGCGCCGATGCACAGGTTCTCGACCGTCCGGCAGAGCTGCGGCTCCTGCTCCTTCGTCACCTCGCGCGCGCCCGAGATCGCCAGCGCGACGCTCGCCGCGCTGTAGTAGCTGACCACGGCGAAGACGAGGAACGGCGCGATCAGCAGCGGCGCGTACGGGTAGGGCAACCCCATCACCAGTCCGATCGCGATCGAGAGCCCGGCGAGCAGCGCGACGAAGACGACCAGCAACAGCAGCGTGTTCCGCCGGTTCCGGTCGATGCGGTCGTAGATGAGGACGGGCTGCTGCTCCACCACGGGGGGCGCCGGAGCGTTAGGCTACGCCGGTGGTGGCGAGGGCGGCGGGGGTGTCGACGGCGAGGAGGGCGGCGCGGGCGCTGACGACGGCGGTGGGGACGAGAAACTCACCGGCACTTCCTCGCGCGCGCCCTCCTCCGCTTCGAAGAACTCGAAGGCGTGGAAGTTGAACATGTGCGCGACGAAGAAGTTCGGGAAGACCTGGATGCGCGTGTTGAAGTCCATGACGTTGCGGTTGTAGAACTGCCGGGCGAAGGCGATCTTTTCCTCGATGTCAGAGAGCTCCTGCTGGAGCGCCATGAAGTTTTCGTTGGCGCGGAGCTGCGGATAGTTCTCCGACACGGCGAAGAGCGTGCGCAGCGCGCCGGTGAGGACGTTGTCGGCCTGAGCGGCCTGGCCGGCGCTGCCGGCCTGCTCCAGCTGGGCGCGGGCGCGCGTGACGTTCTCCAGGACGTCCTTCTCGTGCGCGGCGTAGCCCTTCACCGTCTCGACCAAATTGGGCACCAGGCTGGCGCGTCGCTTGAGCTGCACGTCGATGCCGGACCAGGCCTCGTTGGTGCGGACGCGGGAGCGGATCAGGCCGTTGTAGATGCCCAGGAACGCGAGCCCGAAGACCAGCACGACCCCCAGCAGCACCGCGAGGACAACCAGAACGACAAGCATAATCCGCTTACTCCCCTTCGTTTCAGTCCGAGCCATTGTACCACAGCGCACAAAGCTCAGTTGACAGTGTCCGAACAGCGCGGTTTACTGCTCTTGTCGCCTGTGCATTCCGTCACGAAGGCCGAGCGGCCTTCGCCCATGAGGTGCCCCGTCATGGTCGCCGTCCAGTACAACCCCTTCGTCCCCGAAGTCCACGCCAACCCCTACCCGGTCTTCCGTCAACTCCGCGAGGAGGACCCCGTCCACTGGAGCGAGCTGATGGACGCCTGGGTGCTCACCCGCTACGCCGACGTCGTGGCCGTGCTCAAGCACCCGCGCTTCTCCGCCGACCGCCGCCGCGCGCGCAATCGCTTCGCCCAGCAGGCGGCGATGACGTTAGAGGAGCAGGGGCCGCTCGCTCGCGCGGCGACGATGCTCACCGCCGACCCGCCGGAGCACACCCGCCTGCGCGGCCTGGTGAGCAAGGCCTTCACCATCCGCGCCGTCGAAGCGATGCGGCCGCGCATCCAGCGCATCACTGACGAGCTGCTGGACGCCGCGCAGGAGAAGGGCGAGCTGGACGTGATCTGGGACCTCGGCTACCCGCTGCCGGTGATCGTCATCGCCGAGATGCTGGGCGTGCCGTCGGAACGCCGGGACGACTTCAAGCGCTGGTCGGACGACATCGTCGCGACGCTGGGTGGGCCGTTCGTCGCGCCGGAGGTGCTGGAGCGCGGCCAGCAGAGCGCCCACGAGATGGCGGAGTACTTCCGCGGCGTCATCGACGAGCGCCGGCGCGCGCCCAAGGACGACCTGCTCAGCGGGCTCATCGCCGCCGAAGAACGCGGCGAGGCGCTGAGCGAAGACGAGATGATTGCCACCTGCATGCTGCTGCTGGCCGCCGGCAACGAGACGACGACGAACCTCATCGCCAACGGCACGCTGGCGCTGCTGCGAAACCCCGAACAGCTCGATCGGCTGCGCAACGACCCCTCGCTCGTCGAGTCCGCGGTCGAGGAGTTCCTGCGCTACGACGGGCCGGTGCAGGGCACCGCGCGGGTCGCCCTGGAGGACGTGGAGATCGGCGGCAAGCAGGTGGAGGAGGGGCAGCTCGTCTTCACCCTTCTCGCCGCGGCGAACCACGACCCGACGGTGTTTGCGGCCCCGGACGAGCTGGACGTCGCTCGCCGGGACAACCGCCACGTCGCCTTCGGATTCGGCATCCACTTCTGCCTGGGCGCGCCGCTCGCCCGCCTCGAGGGCCAGATCGCCTTCGAGACGATACTGCGGCGGCTGCTCAACCTCCGTCTCGCCACGGACGAGGTCGAGTGGGGCGGGACATTCATCCTGCGCGGCCTGAAGAAGCTGCCGGTCACGTTCGGGGCGTAGATCGCTCGGAAGATTGGGGGACTCGTGAAGTTGGGAACAAGCTTGACAAAAAAAGGGCGGGGGCTAGAATAAGATCGATGGAGGTGGCAGGTCATGAAACGCCGCACCATGCTTTTCCTCGTGCTCGTATCGATGGGGTTTGTCGGCGGTGGGCTCGGACTGCTCGCATTGAGCGAAGGGTCGGCCGAAGCTCCGCCACCTAGAGAGGAGCGCCCATTTAGGGACATCATCTACGAGACCATGGAGGGCGGTGGGATGCAGCGCTGCTTTGCCGACGCTCACGTCCACCTTGTGGACGGTGTAATCTCGGAAGTTGTAAAGGTAGCGCCGGACAAAACAAATGATGTGCGCGTCGGCCTTCGTCCGGAGGGCGTGCCTGGTGGCTTCGCCGTTGGCCGGACGGAATTTGCCGTTCCAGTTTATATCGATAACACTGGGCGACTCGTTGGCGGTTCCAGCGAATGCGTGCAGCTCGAAGATCAGGCGGCGCCCTGATGCACACCAGGGCCTTGCTTGTTGCAACGGTTCTGGGCTTGGCCGGGGCCATGCTAGGGGGGGAAGCGCATGCCACCAACGCTTGGCCGGACAGCGACGGCATAGACCCGTACTTTGGTTACTTCTACACCTGGTTTGATCTCTACCCGGCGGATAACGGCCACGTTAGCTGGAAGGCTTATGTGAACGGAGGAGGGGCTGTTCCTACGAGAGACGCATTGATCCTCCTGGACGCGATCGACAATAAATGGGAGCCTCTCTTCGATTATGCGCTTGTTGCAGGGGGATACCGTCAGTTTGACTTCCAAGGTGTGGCTCATAATCAGTTTGCAGAGGCGAGCTATATGAGGGGCACTCAGGCGGAGGTCGACTACGTGTGTCAAGTGGCAAATGCGATTGCCTGCTTTGCCCCTGCCGTTATTATATCCCATTCCATTCCAGGCCCGGATCGATACGTTGTGGTTACCGCCGTTCTCGCTTACGGCCCTCAGGTCTGGAACCAGCCAAACAATCAGTACTTCACGCATGCGGTGGCTCATGAATGGGGCCACGGATTTGGCCTGGGACACCACTCAGGCTGCACTTCTGTCATGGGACCCTTCACGTGCACTAATATCCCGACACCTGGCGATGTCGTAACCGCGTTGGGCACCGTGTACGGCTACTGAGTCACAGGTCGCTCCCAACCTTCGGGGTCAACAGCACGACTGGATCACTACCCTCGGGCAGCAGTCTCCCGGTTATTTCGACTCGCACCAGCACCCGCGTCTGTGGCACCCTGCTAGTCGTGACCCGTAAGCGCGACCGCTCCCGACAGGTCTTCGACGCCGCGCGCCGGCTGATGCCCGGCGGCGTGAACAGCCCCGTGCGCGCCTTCCAGGCCGTCGGCGGCGATCCGGTGGTCATGGCCTACGGCCGCGGCCCCCGCATCTTCGACGTCGACGGCAACGAGTACATCGACTACGTCCTCTCCTGGGGGCCGCTCATCCTCGGCCACGCCCACCCCTCCGTCGTCGAGGTCGAGCAGCGGGCGGCGGAGCGCGGCACCAGCTTCGGCGCGCCGACCGAGCTCGAGGTCGAGCTGGCGCGCCTCGTCGTCGACGCCGTGCCGTCGATCGAGCTGGTGCGCTTCGTCAACTCCGGCACGGAGGCGACGATGTCGGCGCTGCGGCTGGCGCGCGCCTTCACCGGCCGCGACCGCATCGTCAAGTTCGAGGGCGGCTACCACGGCCACGCCGATGGCCTGCTGGCGCGGGCAGGCTCCGGCGTCGCCACGCTCAGCCTGCCGGACAGCCCCGGCGTGCCGAAGGCGTTCGCGGAGCTGACGCTCGTCGCGCCCTACAACGACTTGACCGCGGTCCGGCAACTCTTCGAGCGCTATCCGGACGATATCGCCTGCGTCATCGTCGAGCCGGTGGCGGCGAACATGGGCGTCGTGCTCCCGGCCGAGGGCTTCCTCGCCGGCCTGCGCGAACTGACGCGCGAGTTCGGCGCGCTCCTGGTCTTCGACGAGGTGGTGACGGGCTTTCGCCTGGGCCTGGGCGGCGCGCAGGCGCTCTACGGCGTCACGCCTGACCTGACCTGCCTGGGCAAGGTGATCGGCGGGGGGCTGCCGGTGGGCGCCTACGGCGGCCGGCGCGAGATCATGGAGCTCGTCGCGCCGCTGGGCGCCGTCTACCAGGCCGGAACGCTCTCCGGCAACCCGATGGCGATGGCCGCCGGCATCATCACGCTCCGCGTCCTCAGCAGCGAAGGGCCCTTCCGCGCGCTCGACGAGCTCGCCGGGCGGCTGACGGACGGCCTGCTGGCCCTGGCCCGCCAGGCCGAGGTCGCGGTGCAGCTCAACCGCGCCGGGTCGATGTTTACGCTCTTCTTCAGCGAGACGCCAGTCATCGACTACGCCTCCGCGAAGCAGGCGGACGTCGAGCGGTACGCGCGCTTCTTCGCGGCGATGCTCGACCGCGGCGTCTACCTACCGCCGTCGCAGTTCGAGGCGTGCTTCCTCTCGCTCGCGCACATGGAGCGCGAGGTGGAGGAGACGCTGGCGGCGGCGGAGCAGGCGTTCGCCGCGCTCACGTAGCTACGACGGAACATCGGGACAACGGAACCTGGTTCGTTGCTCCGCTGTTCGGTGGTTCCGTTGTTGCGACGTTCAGCGCCTAGCAGGGTGCCAAAAAAGGGGGAGCGCAGAGGGGCGCAGCCCTTCTGCAGGGGGTCTGGGGGTGTCCCCCAGATTCAACAAACTTCTCGGGGCGGGGGGGGGGGGAAGAAGGACGTTTCGTTTTTGGCAGCCTGCTACGCGTCGACCAGCTCGGCGTGGAGCACCGTCACCGCCTGTCCGGCGATGAGGACGCGCTCGCCGCGCGGGCGCACGCGCAAGACGCCGCCGCGAGCCGAGGCCTGGTAGCCCACCAGCTCGTCCTTGCCCAGGCGCTCCTGCCAGTAAGGGCCCAGCAGGCACTGGGCGGAGCCGGTCACCGGGTCTTCGTCGACCCCTGCGGCGGGCGCGAAGAAGCGGCAGACGTAGTCGAACGCCGGCGCGTCGCTGCGGGCAGTGACAAGCGCACCGCGCGCCTCGATCGCTCGCAGTACGACGAAATCCGGCTGCAAGCCCAACACCTCGGCCTCCGAGGCGACCTCGATCATGTAATCCCAGCGGTTCTTGCCAACGAAGACCGGCGTCGCGCCCAGCGCCTCGATGAGCGCCGCCGGTGACTCGCACGGCTCGGCGCGCTCCGCCGGGAAGTCCAGCTCGATCCAGCCGCCGTCAAGCTGGCCGGCGGTAAGCAGGCCGCTCCGCGTGTGGAAGCGCGCCTGCTCGCCCGGCGACACATGGCCCTCTTGCCAGAGGACGTGGGCGCTGGCGAGCGTGGCGTGGCCGCAGAGATCGACCTCGACCGCGGGCGTGAACCAGCGCAGGTCGAACGAGCCGTCGTCGCGGCGGAGCAGGAACGCCGTCTCCGAGAGGTTCATCTCACGCGCAACGTCCCGCATCCAGCGCTCGTCGCGCGCCTGGGGCAGGACGCAGACCGCCGCCGGGTTGCCGGCGAACGGCCGGTCCGCGAACGCGTCGACCTGGAAGATGCGCAGGGCCATGGGCGCAGCCTATCGGCCTGGCCCGACGCCCGGCAAGGTGGTCGGCTCGCGGGCTACGTGCTCGCTACTACCGCTTCTCGCCGTGCGACTGGCGGCGTCTCGGCGACGATGAGGTCGGCCACCTCCATCGCCGCGGCGAGACAGACCTCCGTCAGGTTGTAGGGTAGGTCACGTCCGTCGCCGGCGAAGTAGACGTTCGGGACAGCGGACGAGCGCGCGGGCAGACGGGCGCTGCCCTGTTGCTCCGGCGTCTGGCGGATCGTCGTCACCTGGGCGCGCGGCAGGCGCCGTTCGACGACCGCCGCCTCGCGCCAGCCGGGGAAGAAGCGGTCGAGGCCGTCCTCCAGCTTCCGTTCGCGGCCGGCGCGCAGGCGCTCGTCGTCCGCCTCCTCCGGCGAAAGGTAGGCCATCGCGTGGAGGAGCTGGCCGCCGGGTGGCGCCAGGTCGGGCGTCACCTCCGAGTGCAGGCTGAAGTAGAGGTCGCGGTCGATGTCGTTGATGAACGTTAGGTCGGTCCGCAGCCGGTGCGAGAAGCCGAGGTCGATGCAGAGCGCCCGGGCGTCGCTGCTGCCCCGCCAGCGCTCGAGTTCGTAGCGCAGCGCCGAGCCGTCCTCGGCCAGGTCGGGCGTTTGCTGCGGCGGCGTCGTGACGACGAAGGCGCCGGCCTCGTATCGCGCTCCGTTGGCGAGCGCGGCGACGGCGCGCCCGCCCTGGACGACGAGGCGTTCGACGGCGGCGCCGGTGACGATCTCGCCGCTGCGCTCGCGAATCGTCGCCGCGAACGCGTCGTACATCGTGGACCAGCCGCCGCTCATGTAGCCGACGTAGTCGCGCGCGAACAGCGTGCGCTTGAGGTGGCGCACAAAGAAGCGCGCGCTCAGCCCGGCCGACGGCCGCGTGTAGGTGTTCACGCCCGCCAGCCCCAGCACGAAGCGCCGGACGAGCGGGTCGCCGACGCGCTCCTCCAACCATTTGCCCAGCGTCGCCTCGCCCAACTTCTCCGGGTCCATCAGTCGGAGGCGCCCCAGAAACGACAGCAGCGTCAGCTTGCTGCCGGCCGGCAGGAGCGACGAGCCGAGCAGGTGGTGGGGCATCGTGCCCAGGCGGCCCCAGCGGCCATCGAGCGCAAAGTACGCCAGCCGCGGGTTCGGGTAGGGCGCCGGGATGAGCGGCCGGCCGAGGCGCTTCAGCACCTGCGCCAGCGTGCCGCTGTGGACGCGGTACATCGCGTGCGCGCCGTAGTTGAGCACGAAGCCCTGGTCGACGTAGGTGTACGCCCGGCCGCCGAGCTGGTTGCCCTTCTCCAGCACGACGACTCGCTCGCCCGCGTTCGCGAGGAGCGCCCCCGTCGCCAGCCCGCCAACGCCCCCGCCGATGATCGCGGCGTCGTATCTCGCTTCCATCGCTAGCCTCCTTTCAGGGTGAGGCGCTGCGCCTCCTCGGCGATCACCCGCCCCAGCTCTGCCTCGTCTGTGTCCGCGCTCATGAGGGCGGCCAAGAAGCGCTCGGCAGAGCGTTCCGCCGAGTCCGCCGGCACGTCAACCGGCCCCTTCGCCTGGATGAAGCGCACCGTCCGCCGCAGCGCGCGAAAGGCATCCGCGCACGGTTCGCAGGCGCCCAGGTGCTTGCGCAACTGCTCCGAGGCGTCCTCGTTTAGCTCGCCGTCCAACTCATCGGAGAGTAGGCTGCGGACGTGGCGGCAGATCATCGCTGCTGCTTCCTCCTTCGCTCGCGCTGGCCGATGCCGGCGACGATGCAGGCGTTGCATTCGTTCTTCGAATCGACGAGCGCGCAGCGGCGTTCGAAGGTCTCGGTCATCTTCGTCCGGGCGCGGTGCAACTCAGTCTTCACGGAGGCGATCGACGCGTTCATCGCCTTGGACGCCTCCTCCCGACTGAAGCCGAGCTGGTCGCAGAGCACCAGGGCGGCGCGCTGCTTCACGGGTAGCGTCATTGCCAGGCAGTTGACGCAGGTGGCGGCGACCTCCTTCGCCTCGACGACGAACTCGGGCGAGAGGTAGAGGCGCTGCTCGATCTGCGGCGCCAGCTCCGGGTTCTCCTGGAACCACTCCCAGCGCCGCTCCTGTCGCCACGGCTTGCGCGAGCGCTGGTGGTCGAGGCTGACGTTGGTGGCGATGCGGTGCAGCCACGTCGACAGCGAGGAACGCATCTCGAACTTCCCCATGGCGAGGAAGGCCTTGAGGAAGGTGTCCTGCACCAGGTCCTCGGCGTCCTCGCGCGATCCGGTCATCTTGAAGCAGAGGCGCCGGAGCGATTCGCGGTGCTCTTCGACCAGCTCGCCGAAGGCGTCCCGGTCGCCTGCCTTCGCCCGTTCGAGGAGCGCGAGAGCATCGGCCACGTCTTCCTCCCTTCCACCCCATTAGACGGAGGCGTGGCGAAAAAGGTTACAACCGTATGGTACACGGGAGGAGGGGTCAGGAGTGATGCAACGGGCAGCGCGGCAGGGCGTTATACGGGTTGACGGCACCAGCAGCCCAGGGCCTGCGTGCCGGTCCCGCCGTGATCACCCCGCCATGCGCATGCCCCGCCTAGGAGAGCGACGCCGACGATGGAGATTACCACCGGTGAGGTCCTGTATCTCTGTCTGGTGGTGGCGGTAGGCTGGTGGGCGTTCAGCGTCCTGAAAGACTACTTTCACTAGGCTAGGGCGTCACCCCGGCCTGGATCAGCAGCTCCGCCGCACGCTGGCCCGCCGACGCGTCTTCGAACGCCTCGCTGATGATGCGCGACGTCTCGTCCGGACGCAGCTGGATCAGCGCGGCCCGGCATGACGCGCACGAGACCGCCGCGTCGCCCAACGAGGCGGTGACGATGCGGTCGGTGCCGATCCGCTTCAGGAAGACGAAGAGCCCCGCCGTCTGACGCCTCCCCAGGTCCGTCTCCACCGAATCGCGGTACGCCTTCCAGACACCCCAGAGCTTCGTCACGCTCGACGGTGACGACAGCCGGTCGACCAGCGCCTCCGCCACCTGCTGCTGGCGGCGGATGCGGTCGTAGTCGCTCGACCCTTCGCGGATGCGGCCGTAGGCGACGGCCTGGTAGCCGTCCAGGTGCTGTTCGCCCTGCAGGAAGGACTGCGGCACGACGTTGATGTCGTCGTCCGAGTAATCGTCCTGGCCGAACGCCTCCTTCACCACCACCGTCGCGCCGCCCGCCGCGTCGATGATGCTCGCCGCGCCGCGCTGGTCGAAGATGACGCGGTAGTCGACGTGGATTCCCAGGTTGCGCTCGATCGTCTCGGCCAGCGCGGCAGGCGCGCGCGCCGGGTCGTCGCGCGACCAGGCGTAGACGTAGGCGGTGTTCACGCGGTCCCGCGTCGTCCCGCCGCTGAGCGACGGCACGACCATCATCGTGTCGCGCGGGATGCTGAGGATCGCCGCCCGGTTGCGCGACGGGTCGACGCGCACCAGCAGGATCGAGTCGGTGCGGGAGGGACCGCTTTCCTGCGACGGGCGGACGTCGAGCCCGACGACCAGCACCGTGAAAGGCCGGTCCGGCAGGGCGAAGAGGCGCGCCGGACCGACGCCCGGGATGGGCACCGTGAGCGACCGCCCGGCCACCGATGCCGGCTGCACGAGCGTGACGGCGGCGAGCAGCAGGTAGACGAACAGCGCGATGAGCGCCGCCAGCCACCAGCGCCGCGAGCGGCGGCGGGGCGCCGCTTGCTCCCACGGCGCCGGCCAGCGAGACGAGCTGGCGTCCGGGGGCGGCGGCGGCGGGAAGTCTCCGGCGGGCGGGGGCAGCTGCGCCATACTACTACGAGGGTAGGAGGCGAGCGGGGGGTGGGGCAAGCGGGAGCCTCCGGCAACTCCTGAGCGGTATACTGCTATCCGGAGGGGTGGCCGAGTGGTTGAAGGCAGCGGTCTTGAAAACCGTCGCCCTCGCAAGGGGGCCGTGGGTTCGAATCCCACCACCTCCCTGCTGCTTGCGAAGGAGACGTGACCGAGTGGCCGAAGGTGCTCGCTTGCTAAGCGAGTGTGGGCGAAAGTCCACCGCGGGTTCAAATCCCGCCGTCTCCGCCATCCCCACAAGTACCCGCGTCCTTAGCTCAATTGGATAGAGCATCTGACTACGGATC
>Ga0247727_10003422_pt1 | contig 35104 bp, 41 predicted proteins | sample WisWelCaveWW1625_FD_202498 | JGI IMG/M metagenome (GOLD analysis project Ga0247727, IMG submission 202498) | Biofilm microbial communities from Wishing Well Cave, Virginia, United States - WW16-25 | ecosystem: Environmental > Aquatic > Deep subsurface > Groundwater > Cave microbial mat | place...
AGTGAGACTGCTGGGATACAGGGATACATTTTGCATCCCGATCTTGAAACAGATTTGGAGACAGTCCGGAAGTAAAATCGTACCAACCACTTACGAAAGATTTAGACTTTTGAAACACGCTCTTAGGTTGCACAGAGGCGTTGCGGGTTGTCTCACCGGGACTCAGTTCGCCAGCGATGGGCCGCCTCAGACAGCCGAACTCAAACTCAATCGTCGCTGGTGTGGAGAAACCATGGCAAATGGAAGCATCGGCAAAGCGGAAGTCAGTCGTCTGCTGTGGGCGGGGTATGGGCGGGTGTTTTACATGCTGTGGTGGTCGAGATGGATCATCGTGGCGCTGATCGTCGCGCTCATCACGATCATGATCATCAGGCATTAGCCGGCAGGAATGTGCATGGGCGAACGCGTCATCGAAATCACCACGGAAGTGTTCCACCTGCTGCAAAGGCGGGCACCGGCATACGTCTCTTGGTCGGCCGAAAAGCCAGGCCCGATCCAGCGGATCGTCGTGGACGATGAGGTTTATCGGGAATTCATCGACCGGGCCATCGCGAAACACAAGACGCTCGATCAGGTGGTCCGTGATGCCTGTGCGATGAACTGACGACGGCTACTCCCGCGCGATCAATATCCCAGCTTGAGTGTGAAGCGCAGGATGTTGTGGCAGGGGACGGTATCGATGGTGGTCTTGCTTTGCCAGCCCTGACAGGTCATTTGGGCCGTCACCGTGGTCTGATGTTTCGCCACGGCCTGGGCGAGTGGCTCGGTGAGATCAAAATCGCCCCGGATACAACCGTTATTCGGGCAGTCAATGCGGAACACCGACTTGGCGCGGTCGAGGTTGGGAACGTACTTGATCTGGCTGTTCCTGGTCACGCCTTCGGCATCGTAGTAACCGAGGTCCACGGTCAGCGACTTCAACTGAGGGAATTTATCCGCGAGGCAGGGCGCATTGTTCACCCGCTGGCTTTCCTGCTCGCGGTATTCGAATCGGGGGCCTTCTCGTAGTCGATACATGATGACAATTCTTTCTGAAGGCGGAGTGCTGAAGGCAGCCTACCACGACCGGGGGTTGTTGTCTGTGAGAATCGCGGGAAAGATAATTCCGAATTCGTTAGGTGTTATTCCGAATCGGGTTTATGCTGCAGGCGGTTTTAGCGGACTGCTCAACGGAGATCATCAATGGCTATTATTCGTCTTCGATCCATCCATGAAGCGGTGGGGAAAGGCATGCTCATCGAGTTGGCCAACGATTACCGGACATCCCGGACCGTGCGCGCCTGGTTGCCGGGGCAAACCGCCGGCGCGATTGCCATTTCGTCAGCAGCCTTCAGTCAGCACGTTCAACAAGGCTCGACGAGCGAGACCCAGTCGCGGATGGAGGCGCTCTGCGTGTCGTTGAGCAAGGTTCTTGGAATCGGGGGAAAGCCTTCGAAGCCCGGTCTGGAGTTCCGACTTCCGGGCGCCGGTGCCCGACCGGCGGACCGGCCCCTGAAGCTGGAATGGTACGCCCCCAGCAACTACTGGGTGATCATGCTATCGGACGAACAACTCCAATCAGTCGCGGCCCCCGCCTGACTTTTTCCGCCACAGCATCAGCAACTCCTTGCCCTTCCGGTTCGGGAAGGAGCGCGGGACTCGCTCCCTGACCAACTCGAACCGGGGACTGAACCGCTCGATCAATTCTTTTCGGGTCGTCCCGAAGGGTGGCCCGGACTTCGGCTGGATGTGGTAGAACACGCCGAGGAACAACCCGCGCGGTTTCAACGCCGACGTCATTGCCCGCACGTAATCATCTCGCCGGTCAGGGTCAATGGCGCAAAAGCAGGTGTGCTCGAACACCCAATCGAATTTCCCCCACAGCCGACGGGGCAGGCGCAAGCAGTCGCCCAGAACGTACCGGACCGCGACGCGGTCCTGGCGCGCCAGCTTGCGGGCTTCGGCCACACCGCTGGGAGCCAGGTCCATCCCCACCACGTCGAATCCATGTCGGGCCAGTTCCCGGCAATCGTGACCGCGACCGCAACCGGGCACGAGTACCTTGCCGGGCTTGTATTTCTCCTGCGCGAGGAAATCCGCCAGCCCGGGCGATGGCGCGCCGTGATCCCAGAAGTCTTCCTTCTTCCGGTAGCATCCCTCCCAGAACTCCGGCGTGAGCGCGTGCTCTTTGCGACCGATGTGGGGATATTTCACAAGACGATGATTTGATAGCCTTGATCAACCCATTTGGCAATGCTCGGATGCCCCTGAAACTCGGCGAACAGCGGCAGCTTGCGTTCCTGGAGTTGGTCTTTGACCTGAAACGCCCCGGCGCAGAAGTCGCAGATGATCTCCGTGATGCCCAGCTTGTGCAGTTGCTGGTACATCGGAGTCAGTTTGTTCGTAGAATCCGGCTTGGTCCATTCCTCGGCCCACTCCGTGCCCGCACCGTCAAACACCAGCACTACGTCATGACCGTGCTCTTTAAGCTCCTGCGTGTACAACAGTGCGTGCACGGCGCGCGCCATGCCTTCGTGGGTTTCTTTGCTCGCTTGCAGGATGACCAAGTACTTGCCGCGCGGGGCGGCTTGGCCGGTTGTGTCCCACGCGCTCCACAACCCGGCAATGGCGACCAGCACAATCGTTATCCACACGATTCGCTTCATGATTCCTCCTATGTTCGGGGGGAATAAACTCGTTTTGGCCGGCGTTTTCAATCATGTAAGCTGGAGTTGGAATGGCGTGGCCAAGACCAAGCAAGAGACGCACGTACACGGCACTGGTCGAAACGCATCTCGATGCGCTGCATCGCACCGCGGCTCGGCTGACACGCAACGCGCAGGAAGCGGAGGATGTGGTCCAAGAAACTTTCCTGCGCGCGTGGCGGTCGCTGGATCAGTTGCGCGAGCCGGCCGGCGCGCGGGCATGGTTGTTCTGCCTATTGCGCAGCGCGTACATCGACAACGTCCGCAAAACGGCCCGACGGCCGCAATTGGTGTCGCTGAAGGAGGAGGAGATCGCCGCCGAACCGGCCACGTCGCTCGAACTGCGCGATTACACCGAGCGACGCGAGTTGGAGGAGCATTTCGACCAGGAAGTGTTGCGCGCGATGGACGAGCTTCCCGAAGAAGAACGTTTGGCTTTGCTGTTTCAGGTGTTTGGCGGGTTGAGCTACCAGGAAATCAGCGAAGCGATGGAATGTCCGCTGGGAACAGTCATGTCACGACTGCATCGGGCGAAAACGGCGTTGCGGCGTCGGCTGGCCGATTATGCACGCCAACGCGGGATCACGCCGCGGGCGGCCGAACAGGACCAAGGCTATGCTGAAGCTTAGCTGTGAACACGTGCAGCGTCTGCTGGAGTCGTTCGAGGACAATCAACTCGACGGCGTGACCAGTCTGGCAGTGCAACTGCACTTGGACGAATGCGCACGCTGCCGGCAGCGGCTAGCATGGAACGAGGAACTGATGGCGGCGTTGCATCGACTGGCCGACCAGACGCCCGTGCCTCAAGCATCGTTGCGTCGGCAGGTTCTGGATGTCGCCCGCGTCGCGCAGCGGCGGCCGGTTTTTCTTCGTTTGCCCCTGACGCGCGCGGCGGCCATCGCCTTGCTCGTGGTCGGGGTGGGGACGTACTGGTTCCTCCACGCCCGCGGCGCTGCTTCCGTGGCGGCGTTTGTGGAGAACCATCGTCGCTCGCTGGCGAAGCCGCGCCCCGTCGAACTCGAAACGAACGACCCCCAGCAAGCCGAGGCGTGGTTGCGAGACCGATTGGCGTTCCCGGTGAAGCTGCCGCCGAACGTGCCCGCCACCTACCGGTTGCGTGGCGCGCGGCTGTGCGAGGTCGGCGGAGAGCGAGTTGGCTTCCTGTTATACGAGCGCGACGGCCGGAAATTTTCCTGTTTCATCCGACCCTCGACTGCCAAGCGGCTGCGCGGCATGGAAATGATTCTCCAACGGGAAGAGCATCTCGTCTTGGGCTGTTGCGGCGGCCATCAGATTGCCGTTTGGGAGAGCGGCGGTCTTTCGTACGTACTGGTTTCCGACGCGCCCGCCGACACGGTGTTGGCATTTGCGCGGGAGGCGATGGCGGCGCTGTGAGAACGATCCATGTCAGTTTGGCGATTCTGGCCGGTCTGCTGGTTTGGGCTGGTGTCACGGCGTTGCACTCGGCGTTGACGGCGCGGGGACGGTTTTATCGGCAACTCGACAACGCGCTGTGGGACTGCCGGCAGCAAAGCGGCGAGAGGGCGGCTCTCGATCCTGCCGATCGGCGGCGTCTCGTCGAGCAATTGCGCTCGCCCAACGAGTACGAACGGTGGCAGGCGGCGGCGAAGCTGGCCAGTTGGGGCGAGACCAGCGCCGTCCCGAAACTCGTGGCGGCGATGCTCGATGACGACGGCACGCGACGGACGTGCGTGATCGCGCAGTCGCTCGGCGCGCTCGGCAGCCGCGCGGCCGTGCCGGCATTGCTCGGTGCGTTGAATCATCCGGCCAACCTTGATTTGCGAGTTTGCGCGACGCACGCGTTGGCCGACATCGGCGATGAACGGGCCGTGCCGGTGCTGGCGCAGCGGGCGGGCGACCGGTCAGTGACGCGAGATGACTACGTGTCGGCGATCATCGCGTTGGGTGATCTGGGGTCGGCGGAAGGATTACCGGTGTTGCGCGAAATTGCGGCGCATGATTCCGATCCACAACTGCGTTCATTGGCGGCAAAGGCCGCGGGACGCGTCGGGATGTTGACGGCAGCCGATCCGGCCGCGGCGTTGCTCGCAAAATTGAACGCGGAAGATGATTGGAATGCGCACGGCTGGATTTTGGGACAGTTGGCGCTTCGCTGGGATGCGCGCGTGGCCGAAGCGTTGAACGATTATCTGGGGCGAGATGGACAGCCGCCCGATTGTGTCGTGCAAGCAGCGGCGTTGTTATTGCATCACGGAGCGCTGACGGCCGACACCTCGCGCGCGTTGCAGACGGCGGGACGACCCAAACGCTGGCTGGCCGAATACGCGCAGGCGCGCGTGCCATCGGGCCGGTTGGGTGTCGAAGCGGCGACGGTTGCCGCGGCGGGGGAGTTCAAGCACACCAATCGTCTGATCAACGAGAAGAGTCCGTACCTGTTGCAGCATGCGCACAATCCGGTGGATTGGTTTCCGTGGGGCGAGGCGGCGTTTGCGAAGGCGCGCCAGGAGAACAAGCCGATCTTTTTGTCGGTGGGCTACTCGACGTGTCATTGGTGTCACGTGATGGAGCGGGAATCGTTCGAGACCGAGGAGATTGCGAAGATTCTCAACGAGCATTTCGTGTCCATCAAGGTGGACCGGGAAGAACGGCCCGACGTGGACCGCGTGTACATGACCTACGTGCAGGCGACCACGGGCGGCGGCGGTTGGCCGATGAGCGTATGGTTGACGCCCAACTTGAAACCGTTCGTCGGCGGGACGTATTACCCACCCGAAGACCGGTGGGGCCGACCGGGATTCAAATCGATCCTGCTGCGCATTGCCGACGCGTGGAAGAATGACCGCGAGAAAATCGTCGCCTCGGCCGACAACGTGACCCGGCAGCTTCAGCAGTTCACCGCCGTGCGCGCCGATGCGAGCGCCGCGTTGGAGAAATCGCTGCTGGATCGCGGCTATGAGCAGATCAAAGGCAGCTACGAGTCGCGTTATGGCGGGTTTGGCGGCGCGCCGAAATTTCCGCGGCCGGTCACGTTGAATTTCATGCTCCGCTATCACGCCCGGAGTGGCGCGACGGACGCGTTGGACATGACGCTGTTCACGCTGCGGAAAATGGCCGACGGCGGGATGCACGATCACATCGGCGGCGGGTTTCACCGCTACTCGGTGGACAACGAATGGCACGTGCCGCACTTCGAGAAGATGCTCTACGACCAGGCGCAGTTGGTCGGTTCGTATCTGGAGGCGTATCAGATCACGCACGAGAAGTTTTACGCCGACGTGGCGCGTGACGTCCTCGACTACGTCCTGCGCGACATGACCGGCAAGGACGGCCAGTTCTATTCCGCCGAGGATGCCGATAGCGAGGGGGTCGAAGGCAAATTCTACGTGTGGGAGCAATCGGAGATCGTGGACGCGCTTGGAGGGCCGAGCTCCCGCGAGGCCGCAGAGATTTTCAATTACTACTACGGCGTTGAGAAGAACGGGAACGCGCCGAGCGACCCGCACGACGAGTTCCGCAACAAAAATATTCTGATCGTGCGACACACCATCGAGGACACCGCGAAACAGTTTGGCAAATCGCCCGACGAAATTCGCGACCTGCTCGCCAACGCGCGCGGGAAGCTGTGGGAAATCCGCGCCCAGCGTCCGCGTCCGCACCTCGACGACAAAACCATCACGGCGTGGAACGGGCTCATGATTTCCGCGTTTGCGCGCGCGTATCAGGCGCTCGCTGAGCCCCGTTACCTGGAAACCGCGACGAAGGCGACGGCCTTCATCGAGTCGAGACTCTCCGACGAAAAGACCGGCAAGCTGCTGCGACGTTACCGGCAGGGGGAAACGGCCATTGACGGCTTTGTGGATGACTACGCGTTTCTGATCCAAGGTTTAATCGATCTCTACGAAGCATCGTTCGACGTGAGATGGCTGACGTGGGCCATCGAATTGCAGAAGCAGCAGAACGCACTGTTCTGGGACAAGGATGGCGGGGGCTATTTCAGCACGACCGGCGCGGACGCGAGCGTGATTTTGCGGATGAAAGACGACTACGACGGCGCGGAGCCGTCGCCCAACTCGGTCGCCGCGCTGAACCTGTTGCGGCTCTCGCAGATGACCGACAACCGGGAATTCCGCGAGATGGCGGAGCGGACGTTGCAGGTGTTCGGTTCGCGGTTGCAACTCCGACAGCGAATGTCGGGGATGCCGCAGATGCTAGTCGCGTTCGATTTCCATCTCGACAAGCCGAAGCAAATCATCATTGCCGGCAGGCCCGAGGCAGCGGATACTCGCGCGATGTTGCGGGAGGTACACGCGCGATTCATTCCGAACAAGATTTTGCTGTTGGCGGACGGCGGCGCTGGCCAGAAAACGCTGGCAGGCTACATCGAGTTCATCAAGGGCGTGCAGATGATCGACGGCAAAGCCACCGCGTTCGTCTGCGAGAACTATGTCTGTAAACTGCCGACCACGGACCCGACCACGATGATCGGTCTGTTGGTCGGCAACAAACCAACCGGAGGAAGATGAGATGAAAGAGCGAGTGATGGTGGCCGTGTTGACGTTGGGATTGGCGGGCGCGGTGAGTTGGGCAGGGGAGCATCCTGCCGAACATCCGACCGGCGCGGCGAAATCGACCGTGACGCTGGAGGACGTGGCGCAACACATCGAGTCGTACGTGAAACAGGAATCGAAAGACGGCTCGTTCAAGGTGCAGGACAAGCAAGCCGGCAAGGAGTTGTCGCTGACGCTGGACAAGGTGCATCGGGAGCGGTTGTCGCAGGTTGGCCCGGACATGTTTTTCGTGTGCGCGGATTTCAAGAGCGCCGACGGAAAAGTATACGACCTCGATTTCTTCGTGCAGGGCACGAGCAAGGACAACTTGAAGGTGCTGGCCGAGAAGACTTCGGTCCACAAAGAGGATGGCAAGGAGCGTTACACGTGGATGCTCAACAAGGAGGCCGGCAACTGGGAGCAGAAACCCGTCGGGACGAAGGCTGAGGAGCATCCGGCCAAAGAGCATCCATGAGGGTGGTCGCCACCCTGTTTTTGATTCTCGCAGGACTGGTCGCTGCGGAGTCGGCACAAGAGCAAATTGTCCGCTCGGTCGAATTGGAGTATCGGTTCGTCGTGCGCAGGCTGCCGGCCGGCGCGCGGCAGGTGGTGGCCTACGTGCCGGTACCGCCTTCCAATCTCTGGCAGGATCTGGCCGGTTATCGGGTCGAGGCCGGTTATCCGTTTGAGGAATTGGTCGAACCGCAGTACGGCAACCGCTGCCTGCGGTTCGACCTGTCGGGCGCCACCGGCGACGTCGCGGTTGCCGTGATGTACCGCGTGAAACGGCGCGCGGACGGACCAGCGCCGCCCACGGAGCGGCCGACGCAGTTTCTCGCGCCGGATCGACTTGTGCCCGTGGATGGCAAGATCGCCGAGGAGGCGCAGCGCGTCGCCGGCGAAATCACGGATCCTCTGCGGCGCGCGCGGCGGTTGTTTGATCACGTGGTGGCGACCGTGCGGTACGACAAGAGCGGGCAGGGATGGGGCCGGGGCGACGCCGTTTACGCGTGCGATGTGCGCAGCGGCAACTGCACCGACTTTCATTCGTTGTTCATTGGCGAAGCGCGGGCGCTGGGGATACCGGCACGGTTCATCATGGGCGTGCCGCTGCCGGAAGGAAAAACCCATGGCGCGATTCCCGGCTACCATTGCTGGGCGGAGTTCTTCGTGGATGGCGTCGGCTGGATTCCCGTGGACGCCTCCGAGGCCAGCAAGTTTCCCGAAAGGAAGGACGCGTTCTTCGGTGGGCTGGATGCCAATCGGATTCAGTTCAGCGTCGGGCGCGACATTACGTTGCCGGACTCGCAGAGCGGGCCGGTCAATTATTTGATCTATCCGCACGTCGAAGTGGACGGGACGGTTCACGGTCACGTGGAAACGCAGTTTTCGTTCACCGAGTTGCCGGCCGAGGGTATTCTCGCCACGCTGCAGGCGGTTCGCGCGCCGGCGGTAGTCGCGTGGTTGGTGCTGCTGCTGGCGTGGGAATCGGCGGCGCCGTTTTTCGATTATTTCCGGCGGTGGACGACCGTGCGGGCGGTGCACGCGGCGCGGAATCTGGCGGTCGGGTTCATCAACAACCTGGTCGCCAGCTTCGGTTTTGTGGCGTTGTGGACGTTGGCCGCGCAGTGGTCGGAAGCACGCGAATTTGGTCTGCTGCACCGGTTGGGTTTGCCGCCGTGGGGACACGCGCTGGGCGCGGTGCTGATTCTCGATGCGTGGACGTATGGGTGGCATTGGCTGAACCATCGGGTGCCGTTTCTGTGGCGATTCCACCGGGTGCATCATTCGGATCCGAACATGGACGTGACGACCGCCAGCCGGTTTCACGTGGGCGAGATCACGTTTTCGTCGGTGCTGCGGCTGCCGATCATCGCGCTGGTCGGTGTCCAGCTTGGGGAACTGGTGGTGTACGAAACGGCGATGTTCGCGGTGGTGCAATTTCATCACGCCAATGTCGGTTTGCCGGAACGGCTGGATCGCGTGTTGCGGCTGTTGATCGTGACGCCGGCGATGCACAAGGTGCATCACTCGCGATTCCAGCCGGAAACGGACTCGAATTTCACCGCGTTCCTGTCGGTGTGGGATCGGTTGTTTGGGACATTCCGCCTGAACCCACGGCCCGAGTCGATTCAACCGGGCTTGGCGGAGTTTGATGATGCGCGCGACCAACAGATCGCAGGGCTGGTGCTGGGGCCGTTCCGCGCGAGCCGGCGCGTGGTGCGCAGTCAGCTTGACGGCGCGGTATGAACTTGGTTGGATGCGCCTGTCGTGGGGCAACGGAAGCTTTTGAAACCGGAGGCTTGTTTACCAATGAGTGCTGAGACTGCCGTCAAACAACGCTACGCCAAAGCCGCCACCGCCGTCGAAACCGCGCTGTGTTGTCCGGTCAATTACGACAAGCGGTATCTCGAAGTCATCCCGCAAGAGGTCATCGAAAAGGATTACGGGTGCGGCGATCCCTCACAGTACCTGCGCGCGGGTGAGACGGTGCTCGATCTCGGCTCGGGCACGGGGAAAATCTGCTTCATCGCCGCGCAAATTGTCGGCGCAACCGGCAAAGTCATCGGCGTGGACATGACCGACGAGATGCTTGCGGTCGCCCGCCGCAACGCGCCTATCGTCGCCGCGCGACTGGGTTATGCGAACGTCGAGTTCCGCAAAGGACTTATCCAGGACCTCGCGCTCGACCTCGACCGGCTGAGTGGGTGGTTGCAGGACAACCCGGTCACCGACGCCGACGACTTCCTCAATCTCAAATCGATAATCGACAATCTAAAATCCGAGTGCCCGCTGATCGCCAGCGACTCCATCGACGTGGTGGTTTCCAACTGCGTGCTCAACCTCGTCGAGCCGGCCGCGAAACGGCAGCTCTTCGCGGAGATCCATCGCGTGCTCAAGAAGGGCGGTCGCGCGGTGATCTCGGACATCGTCAGCGACGAGGATATGCCGGCGGAGTTGCAGAACGATCCCGAGCTGTGGAGCGGCTGCATCAGCGGGGCGCTGCGGGAGGATTTGTTCCTGAAGGCGTTCGAGGACGCCGGCTTCTACGGCATCACGCTGCTCAAGCGCGACGAACAGCCTTGGCGCACGGTGCAGGGCTTGGAGTTTCGCTCGGTCACCGTTCAGGCTTTCAAAGGCAAACAAGGCCCGTGCTTCGAGCGCAACCAAGCGGTGATCTACCGAGGCCCGTTTCGCGAAGTGCTCGACGACGACGGTCACCGGCTGCGGCGCGGCGAGCGCGCGGCGGTGTGCGACAAGACCTTCAACCTCTACCGAAAACCGCCATACGCCGAGCATTTTGAATTCGTTGAGCCGCTCACCCCCGTGCCACTGGAGGAGGCGAAGCCGTTTGACTGCGCCCGAACCGCGCCGCGTCAGCCGCGGGAGACCAAGGGGCAGGGGTACGATGTGACCACGACCGGCAAGAGTGAGTGTTGTGACGGGGGAACTTGTTGCTGACATGTCGCGCTTCGACCAAACACTCGGCGCTCCCCTTCGGCGCGGCAAGGTCGAGATCCTCCAGATCAACGTCGGCAAACTCTGCAATCAGACCTGTGTCCACTGCCACGTCAACGCCGGTCCCGGCCGCAAAGAAATCATGACGCGGGAGACGATTGACCGCATCGTGGACTGGCTGGCGGCGACCGACATCCCCAAAGTGGACATCACCGGCGGCGCGCCGGAGATCATCCCGGATTTCCGGCACCTGGTGGGCCGCGTGACCGAATTGGGACGCCACATCATGGATCGCTGCAACTTGACGATCTTCTTCGAGCCGGGTCATGAATATTTGCCGGAGTTTCTGGCCGAGCGCGAGATCGAGGTCATCGCGTCGCTGCCGTGTTATTCGGCGAAGAACGTGGACGCACAGCGTGGCAACGGTGTGTTCGAGAAGAGCATCCGGGCGCTCCAGCGGCTCAACGAACTCGGCTACGGCACCCTGCCGAAACTCCCTCTGCATTTGGTGTACAACCCCGTCGGCGCCTTCCTGCCGGGACCCCAGGCGGAGTTGGAGGCCGACTATCACCAGGCGTTGCGCGAACATTTCGGGATCGTGTTCAACCGACTATGGACCATCACCAACATGCCCATCTCGCGGTTCGCCGCGTGGCTGCATCGCGAGGGGAAATATAGCGAGTACATGCAGTTGCTCATCGACAACTTCAATCCCGCGTCCATCGCCGGCCTGATGTGTCGCACCACCTTGAGCATCGGCTGGCGGGGCGAGCTGTACGACTGCGACTTCAATCAGATGCTCGACTTGCAGTGGCAGAATGGGAAACCGCTGTTTCTGTGGGACATCGACCCCGCCGGGCTGGAGAACCGCCCGATTATCACGGGCGACCATTGTTTCGGCTGCACCGCAGGCGCCGGCAGCAGTTGCGGCGGAGCGTTGGTGCAGTGAACCTGGCCATCATCATTCCCGCTCTCAACGAAGAGGGCTCAATTGCCGGCACGCTCGCCCGCCTGCCGGCAGGACTGGCGCAGCAGATCATCGTCGTCGATAACGGCAGCACGGATCGCACGGCGATGGTGGCCCGCGCGGCGGGTGTGGAAGTCGTCCACGAACCACGGCGCGGCTATGGCCAGGCGTGTTTGACGGGCCTCGCGCATCTGCGGAGGGACATCGACGCGGTGGCGATCCTCGACGCCGACGGCAGTGATGATTCGTCGCGGTTACCGGAGTTTGTGCAACTGATCGAGTCGCGCGCGGCAGACTTCGTCGTGAGCGCGCGCACGCTTGGCGACGCGCGGCGGCATCTTTCCCCCCAACAGCGCTTCGGCAATTGGCTGGCGTGTTGGTTGATGCGGCTGGCGGTCGGCCACCGCTACCGGGATTGCGGACCGATGCGGGTGCTGCGCCGTGACGCGCTGGACCGGTTGCAGATGCGCGATACGACGTGGGGCTGGAACGTCGAGATGCAGATGAAAGCTGCGCGCGCCGGCTTGAAGATTCGGGAGGTGCCGGTCACGTACGGCGCACGCGCGGCCGGCCAATCGAAGATCTCCGGGAGCGTGATTGGCACGGTCCGGGCAGGGGTGAAGATCGTGGTGACGATTGGGAGTCTGGCTTGGCAAATCTATGTAGGCCGACTCTGTGGGTCGGCGCTGCCGGACGCCGCCCCGAGCCGGTCGGGGCGGCCGACAACTTCGTGACGACCGACCTGCTCATCATCATGGCGAAGTATCCGACGCCGGGGAAGGTGAAGACCCGGTTGGCGACGGTGATCGGGAAGCGGGCGGCGGCAGCGGTGTATCGGCAACTGATCGAGCATCACCGACGGGAGTTTGACGGAGCCGCGTTCGATGTGGAGTGGCGTTACACCCCGGCGCGCACGCCATTTCGGAAAATGGTAGGACAGGCATCTTGCCTGTCCACCGGGAGGCAGCGGCACAGGCAAGATGCCTGTCCTACTTTGCGGCCTCAACCACCCGGCCCGCTCGGCGCGCGGATGCGCCGCAGCTTCGCGGAGGCGTTTGCGCGCTGCTACGGGCGCGTGGTCATGATCGGGTCGGACTGTCCGACGATGAATCAGCGCACGGTCCGGCGCGCCTTTCGGCTACTGCGGAAATTCCCGGCCGTGTTTCAGCCCACCGAGGACGGCGGCTACGCGCTCGTGGGGTTGACCGGTATGCTCGACATCTTTACCGGCATCTCTTGGAGCACCTCGCGGGTGATGACGCAAACGCGACGGCGGTTGCAATCGCACGGGGTTTCGTTTAGAGAGTTGCCGGTCACGTTCGATGTCGATACGGCTGCCGATTTGAAACGGCTGAGGAAAGGATTTTCATGAGAGTTCACGCGTTGCTGCTCGGGCTGGTGGGATTGACGCCGCTGGCGCGAGCCGAACTGGCGCTGCCGGCCGGCGCGGTCGTGGAGTTGCGGTTGACCGGCCGCGAGCAGGTTGGTCCGGCTTATGAGAAATCGGCGCTGGGCCAGATTCTCAACGACCCGAAGATGCAGGTGTTTCTCGAACGACCGAAGGAATGGGCGGTCGATAAGCTCCAGAATCGAACCACGGGGGCAGACCTTGACGGAGCCGTCAAACTCCTCCGCCAATTGCTCGCGCGGCCGGGCGCGATCGGTGTCTATCCGGGCGACAAACCCGGCTTTGTCTGGGTGGCCACTCTCGGCAACGAGGCGGAGGAAACCAGGAAATTGGTGGCCGCCCTGCCCAAGGAGCGAGCGCATTCGCACATCGTGGGGGACACGGTCGTGCTGGCGAGTTCGCAACCGCTCGTCGAGAGCGCGGTCGCGGCCCTGAAGAATCCACCTGCGGCGGTGAATCTACCGGCGTTGGCGGGCGGGACGGGAGCCGGCTGGTTGCGGGCGGACGTGCCGGCCCTGCGCAAGCTGGTGCGCGATCAGTTTGATCGCGCCGATGCGGCCGGTCGGTTCGATGCGGCGATGACGGCATTAGGGGTGGACGGCGTGCGCACGGTCGAGATGACGATGAGTTTCGATGGGCCAGCAGTGCGGATGGTCAACCGGCTCGTCACGGCGGATGAGCCAACCGGACTGATCAGGGCACTGACGTCGCTGCCGCCGGTGGACGAGAACGCGCTGAAATTGTTGCCGCGCGACACTGCCAAGGGATCGGTGGCGCGCGTGAATCTGCCGGCGCTGTGGGATGCGGTGGTCGCGGTGATCAAGAGCACGGGCGAGACCGAGTGGCAGAGGTTTGAGGCGAAACGCGCGGCCTACGAAAAGAAACTGCAATTCAAATTCCGCGATGATTTGATCGCGTCCGTCGGCGACACGGTGGCGTACTACTCGAAGAGCTCACCCAGTCCGTTGATGCCGGGGGAGACGGCGATGGTGGTGACGTTGAAGGACGCCGAGAAGTTCAGCGGCTACCTGGAGCGCTTGGCCGGGTACGCCAACGAACGGCTGGCCGCGCGTCCGGGACAGATGCGGCTCAGCATCCAGACCTCGGATGTCGAGGGCCGCAAGGTGTACTCACTCGGTGGGTTTCCGATGTTCATGCCGGCGTGGACGGTGAAGAACGGGCGGCTGGTCGTGGCCATGAGCCCGGTGGCGTTAAACTCCGCCATCGAGCAGTTCGAGAATGCGAAGTCGTCGATCCTCGATAACCCGGATTTTCTGAAATCGCGGCAGACGTTGCCGGCCAAGGCCGTCGCGGTGTCGTACGAAGACACCAAACAGGCAGTGATGGGATTGTACGGCATGCTCTCCCTGGTTGGCCCGATGTTGGCCGCCCAGGCTGGCGCGGAACTGCCGGTGGACATGAATCTCCTGCCGCCGTTGGCGGGCATCCAGGAGAAATTGTTCGGCACCGTGACCGTGATGACGACCGACGCCCAGGGGATCACCGTCAACAACTACGGCCCGTTCGGCACGAACATCGGCGTGGGCGCCGGCGGCGGTGCGATGATGATGGGGATGGCGTTGCCGGCGCTGACTCACATGCGCGGACAAGCCGGGCAAGGGGACGGTGGTTGTGCCAAACGTCTCGAACAGATCGGCCTGGGCTGTCACATGTACGCTGACGATCACGGTGGCAAGTTTCCCGATCGGCTGGAGACGTTGAAAGGTGAATACCTGAGCGGCCAGGATGCATTGCGTTGTCCATCGGCGCGGGGCGGCGCGGACAGCGTTTCCTACGGCTACCTTCAGGGACTCAGCGCGCGGGACAGCGGGAAAATTCTCGCGTACGACGCCGAGGGCAATCATCCGGGCGGCCGGCACGTCCTCCACGGTGACGGCCGCGTGCAGTGGATGCCGGAACAGCAGTTCCAGGAAGCCATCCGCAAGCAGACCAAGGCGGCGGAGAAGGGGAGCCTTTAGGCTGGTTTTCTTCGGCTGGTGAAGGGCTCGGCGGGAGCCTCGCCCTCCACTCGGATGATTTTGTTCCGGCTTGTCTGTCCGGCAATGATGTCCACCTGCCGGCGTTTCACGCCGAGCCAGTCGGCGAAGGTTTCGATGACGGCGTCATTGGCCCGGCCGTCTTCGGGCGGGGCGGTGACGTACACCTTCAAGTTGCCGGCCGCGTCGCGCACGACAGTGTTGCGCCTTGCCCGCGGGGTGACGCGGACCGAATAGGTGGTCGGTTGCACGTGGGCATCATAGACCCGCAATCCGATTTCTGGAAGGAATTGCATTCGGGTCGGGTCGGGGGCATGTTGCGGGCGTGAAAGCGCAGATTCAACTGCTGGCCGTTGCGTCGGTACTGGCACTGGCAACAGGGCCGGCCCGCGGGGGCGGGATTGTCATCAACTCGCCGAACAAGGCATTGCACTCACCCGCCAGCGTCACGCACGACCTCGCGTGTGTGACCTTGAAATCGCGGACGGTCAAGCCGCCGTGCACGTCGCCGGTATTCGGCGTGCCGGTCCATCCGTATTGCTACCCCGGCCCGTTGTACACGGGCGTGTACCGGCCGTTCGCATATGTTGTGGATGACGTTGAGCCGCGCCGGCCCGTCAACACGCAGGAGTGGGATTTCTACCAGAGCGGACGCGACTGGGGGCAGGATCTTCGGCGCGCGGTGACGACGTGGGAGACATTCGTGTACCACGTCAAATCGTACATCGCCAAGGCGGCGCCGGCGTTGCGGGCGGAGTTCCGCCGTGGATTCATCGAGAGCTACGGGCTCAACGCCGAGGCCGCCTTCGACAAGGCGATGCAGACGGCGGTCGCGGCGGCACAGCCCATTCCCAGCAGCGGTCCGAAAGTGATCGTGGTCGCGCCAAAAACGTCTCCGGCCAGCGATTAGCCTGCCGTCCCATGCAGACCGTTTTCCTCGTTGGCCCAACCGCTGTGGGCAAGAGCGCTGTCGCGCTCGAACTGGCGCGGCGACTGAACGCGGAGATCGTGTCGGCCGACTCGATGCAGGTGTACCGGGGGATGGACATTGGAACGGCGAAAGCGACCCGCGAGGAACAAAAACTCGTCCGGCACCATCTGCTTGACATCTGCGAAGTCAACGAGACGTTCGACGCGAAGCGGTTTGTGGATTTGGCGACGAACGCCATCACCGCAATCCACCAGCGCGGGAAGCCGGCGTTGGTCGTCGGTGGCACGGGGTTGTACATCCGGGCGTTGCGGCGCGGGTTGTTTGCCGGACCCGGGCGCGACGAGAAGTTGCGGGCGAAACTGGAGATGATGCCGACGGAGACGCTTGGCGCAGAACTGGAGCGGGTTGACCCACTGACGGCTTCGAAGATCGACCGGAAGAATCGGCGGCGATTGGTGCGGGCGTTGGAGGTGTTTGTTGCGACCGGCAGACCGCTTGCCGAGATGCAGAAAGAATGGGTTCGGGGTTCAGAGTTCAGAGTTCAGAGTTCACAGATTGGGTTCTGCTTGAATCGAGAGCGTGAGGATTTGCGCGCCCGGATTGATCGGCGGATTGATGAGCAGATCGCGGCGGGATGGGTGGAGGAGGTGCGGAGGCTCGTGGCGGCAATTCCGTGTTTGGATGTGACAATTGTCACATCCAAACACGGAATTCTGCAGGCGGCGGGGTATCGGGAACTGGCGGCCCACCTGCGGGGGGAGATGACGTTGCCGGAGGCGGTGGCGTTGATCAAGACTCGCACCCGGCAGTTGGCCAAACGACAATTGACTTGGTTTCGCCGTGAACCTGATTTAATCTGGGTCGCGATGGGACAGGCTGAGACAGCGGCGGTGGTGGCGGACCGCATTCAGGGCATGTTGGAAGGGGGGCACGAGCAACCCGCTTGAGGATGTACGACACGCAGGCGGCGCTGCGCGAGCGCGCCCTGCTGGTGGGATTGGAGCGACCCGGCCACGACCGGTGGGCCGTGCAGGATTCGCTCCTCGAACTGCGCGAATTGGCCGAGACGGCCGGCGTGGAGGTGGCCGATACCCTCAGCCAGAAACGCGACGCCCCCTCCGCCCCGTTTTTCATCGGACGCGGCAAAGCCGAGGAACTGGTCGCCCGCTCCAAGGAAACGGACAGCAACACCGTCATCTTCGACGACGATCTCTCGCCCGCCCAAGCCCGCAATCTCGCGGAAATGCTCGGCGAGAAGGTGAAAATCCTCGACCGCACGGAGTTGATCCTCGACATCTTCGCGCAACGGGCACGGACCCGTGAAGGCAAAATCCAGGTCGAACTGGCGCAGCTTCAGTATATGCTGCCGCGGCTGACCGGCTTGTGGATGCACTTGTCCCGGCAACGAGGCGGCGTGGGGACGCGCGGCCCCGGCGAACAACAGCTCGAAGTGGATCGGCGTCGGGTTCAGGAAAAGATCACGCGACTGCGTCATCAGCTCGATGAGGTGGAGAAGAACCGGCGCATCGAGCGCAGTGGCCGGCAACGGTTGCACTGGCCGCTGGTGTCGATCATCGGCTACACCAACTCCGGCAAGAGCACGTTGATGAACGCGTTGACGGATGCCAACGTGCTGGCCGAAGACAAATTGTTTGCGACCCTCGACCCGACGACGCGCAAGGTGCGGTTGCCGAACAACCAAAACATTTTGCTGTCCGACACGGTCGGTTTCCTGCGCAAGCTGCCGCACCATCTGGTTGAATCATTCAAGGCCACGCTGGAGGAAGTCGTCGAAGCCGATTTGTTGTTGCACGTCGTGGACGTGAGTCATCCGCAAGCGCGCGAGCAGATCAAAGCGGTCGAGGTCGTGTTGCAGGAGATCCACGCGTGGGGCAAACCGACCGTCGTGGCGCTCAACAAGATTGACCGACTTAACGGCGACCTGACCTCGGTCGATCATCTCACCCGGGAGTTTGATCACGCGGTGTCGATTTCGGCCAGGCGCGGTGACAACCTCGACCAGTTGCTGGACGAAATCGGCAACCGTTTGGCCGACTGGCGGGTGAACGTGACGTTGGCGATTCCCCACGACCGCGCCAAGGCGATTGCCCTGGTGTACAAGAGCGGGCATGTGACCGAGCGGTCGATGGCGGACGGTTGTGTCGTGCTGAAAGCCCAGATTCCGCGGATCATGGCCGGGGAGTTGAAACCGTATGTTGTGGAGGAGGAGAAAGAGAATGGTTGATGGGCGATGGTTAATGGCGGGGTTGATGGTCGCGCGTCTCGTCGCCGCTGAAGAAGTTCCCGCCCCGGCGCGCGAGTGGGAGTATATCGTCATCCATCACAGCGCCACCGAATCGGGATCGGCGGCGTTGTTCCACGTCCACCACCAGGCGCGCGGGATGGTCAATGGACTCGCTTATCACTTCGTCATCGACAATGGCACGGCTGGCACGCGCGATGGGTTCATCGAAACCGGTGAACGCTGGGTGAAACAACTCCACGGCGGCCATTGCCGGCAACAGGAGATCAATGAACGCGGCATCGGCGTCTGTCTCGTCGGCGATTTCACGCGCCGGCAACCAACCCCGAAACAAATGGATTCGCTGATCCTGCTCGTGCGCGGGTTGCAGGAGCAATTTCAGGTTGCCCATGGGAACATCGTCGGCCACGGCCAGGTGCTCGGCGAGTTCAGTGAATGTCCGGGACAATCTTTTCCCTGGGAGGAGTTGCGGAAACGGTTGCAGGAGCCCGCGCCGTGACGACCTATCTGATCAGGGAAATGCCCACCGCCGATCGTCCGCGCGAACGATTGCAGCAGCACGGGGCCGGTGCGTTGCGCGATGCCGAATTGATTGCCATCCTGTTGCGCACCGGCGTCAAAGGAAAGTCCGCCGTCCAACTGGCGGAGGAGTTGTTGCGGAAGCATTCGCTGGAGGAATTCATCAGCGTCCCCATTGAGGCGTTGGCGAAAACGCCCGGCATCGGTCACGCCAAGGCGGTGCAGTTGAAAGCGGCCTTCGAGTTGGCCAAACGACTCAGCCGGCCCCGGGAACGGACGATCGTCAATGACCCGGCCGCCGCGGCCGGCATCGTGCGCGAGGAAATGCAGCACCTCGACCGGGAGGAATTCCGCGTCCTGTTGCTCAATACCAAGAACGCGCTCATCCGGGTGGCCGATGTCTCGCGCGGTTCGCTCAACGCCAGCATCGTCGAGCCGCGCGAGGTGTTCAAGGACGCGATCGCCGCCTCCGCGGCCGGCATGGTGCTGGTGCACAATCATCCCAGTGGCGACCCGACGCCAAGCGCGGAAGATATCGCCATCACCAAACGCCTTGTCAAAGCCGGCGAGCTGCTGAACATCAACGTGCTCGATCACATCATTCTCGGCCAACGCACCAACCTGCGCCCGCAGGATTACGCGAGTTTGAAGGAATTAGGGCTGATGTGATGGACGCGTTCATGCAGGCCGCAATCGACGAGGCCCGGCAGGGGTTGCGCGAGGGCGGCATCCCGATTGGCTCGGTGTTGGTGAAGGACGGGCAGATCGTCGGGCGCGGGCACAACAAACGGGTGCAAGATGGCGACCCGGTGACGCACGCGGAGATTGATTGTCTGCGCAATGCCGGTCGGGTGGGCAGCTACAAGGGGGCGGTGTTGTATTCGACGTTGATGCCGTGTTACCTGTGCGCGGGGGCGGTGGTGCAGTTTGGGATCAAGCAGGTCATCGCCGGCGAGTCGCAAACCTTCCCGGGCGCGCGGGCGCTCATGGAGTCGCACGGCGTGGAGGTGGTCGATCTGAATTTGCCGGAGTGCATCGCGATGATGCGGGAGTTTATCGCCAGGAATCCGAAACTGTGGTTCGAGGACATCGGGGTACTCTGAGGACGGTGTGGCTGGTTTTGTTGGCGGGAGTGGTCGCGGCCCAGGAGCCGCGGCTCATTCCACACCGGGCGTCGCCGCCAGACGCGCAGACCAACATCATTGAACGAATCGTGGCCCCCACGGCGACCTGGTGTGTGGAACAGGAACCCGCCCGTGCATTGGTCGTGGGTCATCCGCCCGGTACGGGTCGTCCCTGACGATTTTTCCGGTGGATGACGCGGGCCGGGTGAATACCGCTGCGCCGCCCGTGACGGTCTTGCTCCCGCTGCCGGCGTCGCTCGCGGCGTACTCCAACGTGGCAGTGGCCGCGGTGGCGCATCCGACGCTGCCGTTGCTCTACGTTTTCCAGGACATTACCGGCGCGAATCTGCCACCATTGGAGAATCCGGCGGTCAACCCGGTGTTCAACGATCTCGATCGCTTGCTTGTTTACCAGGTCGTAACCGGCGCCGTGCAACTGGTTACGGCGGTGCGGGGCGACTGGTTTCGATACGGACTGGAAGCCCCGGCGTATCCGGTCACGATGGCCATCGATCCAAACACGCACCGGCTATATCTGCCCGGTCTGCGGGAGCCGACAAAACCGGACCCGGCGGGCCGGGCCATTGGCTACCTTGATCTGGACGCGGCCGGGTTGCCGGTGGTCAGAGACGGCAAGGTTGCGCCGGCCGGCCTGTTGGAGGTGGGGCAGGGCGCGCCCATTCAGGGGCACGGGTGGGTGATGTTGTCCACGAACCGGGTGGCCTGTGGCGCGCATGGGTCGATCATCTTCTGGGACCAGAGCGACCGGGTTGGCCGCTGCCAATTTTTCGCGCCGTTGCCGTATCATCCGGAAGTGATTGCCGCCCATCCGAACGGGCAGAAGCTCTACGCCATCTATATCCAGCAACAAATCTCGGCGACCGAGCTTGCGGCCGGCCGGCCGACTCTGCAACCACGCTACCTGAACGTCGGGGGAGTCTCGGTGCCCGTGGTGATGGCGAGCCGGCAGCGGATTGCCGTGGGGCAAGCGGGTCATGTGGCGCTGCTGCACCTGGATGTCGAGGGACAGATGACCGGGGAATACAATCTGATTGAGGTGACCGGTTTTGCCGGCACAGCCTTGTGCTATTCGCCTCGATTCGACCGGTTGTATGTGGTGGTGAAGGAGCAGCCGTGAGAAGCGCGCTCATCGGTCTGCTGATGTTCGCCGCCGTTGATGTCGGGGCGCGGACAATCGTCCTGAACCAGAACGACACCACGATGTTTGCGTCCATCAGCCGGGCGTACCCGCGGGCAAGTTGGGCGGGACAAGATTACGGATTCGGCTTTGGATTGGGGAGTTTACTGGTCAGTCCCGACGCGGCGGTGCTCCTGCAATTTCCGATGCAGCGCATTCCCAAGGGCCAGCGCATTGTGCGGGCGGAATTGATCGTGGCGGTCCATATTTCGCCCGCGCCCGGCACGGGATTGTACGTCTGGCGATTGCTGGAAGCCTGGGGACCGGGCGTCTCCCACGAATACCGTCAAGTGCGTCCCGAACGACTGCGCTGGGCGATGCCCGGCGCGCGCGGGCCGGGCGTCGACCGGTCCCTCACCCCAACGGCGGTGATGAAATTCGGGATTGTTCCGCGCGAGGCGCGGTTGGATGTCACCGCCGATCTTCAGCTCTGGAACAGTGGCGTCGCGCCCAATCGTGGGTGGATGATTTGCACCGAGGACGAGAACGTGGTGTTCCCGATCCTGCCACCGCTCGTGGGGTATCCGTGGACACTGGAGATCACCTACGAACCGGAATGAACGACGCAATACTCAGTGTGCGTACCGCAGGCGTCCTCGCCTGCGAGTTCGCCGGGCGTCCCGCCCAGCGATGCTTCGAGCGGCGAGACGCCGCCTGAACTCGCAGCCGGGACGGCCGCGCTACGAGAGGCAAAATGATGGCCGTCCCATTTGACACCACTGCCGGTCGGCGCTAATACTCGTGTTCCATGGCGGACGGGAAACGTGATCGCGAGATGCTGGATTTCACCACACAGGATCCGTGGCGGATTTTTCGGATCATGGCGGAGTTTGTCGATAGCTTCGAGGAAATGAGCGAGGTCGGCCCGGCGATCAGCGTGTTCGGCAGCGCGCGGCTGCGATCCGGCAATCCGTGGTACAAGAAAGCGCGCGCGGTGGGCCGGCGGCTCGCCAAGGCGGGGTATGCGGTCATTACCGGCGGCGGGCCGGGCCTGATGGAAGCCGCCAACCGCGGCGCGCGCGAGGCCGGCGGGGTGTCAGTCGGCCTCAACATCGAACTGCCCCACGAACAGAAGGTCAATCCCTACGTCACACAACCGCTGAATTTCCATTACTTTTTCATTCGCAAGGTCTGTTTCGTAAAGTACGGGTCCGGGTTCGTCTTGCTGCCGGGCGGGTTCGGGACGCTCGACGAATTTTTCGAGTCGATCACGTTGATCCAAACCCGGCGCATTACGCAGTTCCCGGTGGTGCTGATGGGCCGCCGGCATTGGCGCGGGCTGGTCGATTGGATGCGCGACCGGTTGCGCCGGCCCAAATTGATCGCGCCCGGCGACCTCGATTTGTTCTGCGTGACGGACGACCCGCGCGAGGCGGTCGATTTCATTGTGAAAGCCAGCCGGGGGAGGAAACGTCGCGATGTATAAACTGACCCGGTTGCCGTCGGGATTACGCGTCGCCACCTGCGAGATGCCGACAATGGAAAGCGTGTCGGTCGGGTTGTGGATCGGCGTCGGCAGCCGGTACGAGCCGAAGCGGGTCGGCGGCATCACCCATTTCATCGAGCACCTGCTGTTCAAGGGCACGCGCGCGCGCACCGCCAAACAGATCAGCCAGGAGATCGAGGGCATCGGCGGCTACCTGAACGCGTTCACGGGGGAGGAAACGACCTGTTACTACGCCAAGGCCAGTCATCGCCACCTCGGCATCCTCCTCGACGTGCTGGCCGACATGTATCTGCGGGCGCGGCTCGCGCCGGTGGACATCGACAAGGAACGCGCGGTCATCAAGGAAGAGTTGTTGATGTACCGCGACCAGCCGCAACAGTACGTCCACGAACTGTTGACGGAAACCATGTGGCCCGGCCAGCCGCTCGGTCGTGCCGTGGCCGGCAGCCCGGTATCGCTGGACGCGATCAACCGCCGCGCCGTCATCGGCTACAAAGACCGGCATTACACTGCCGGCAACTCGATCCTCGCCATCGCCGGCCACTGCCGGCACGATGACATCCTCGCCCGTGCGCGGCATTTCTTCCCCTTGCCGCCCGCCAACGGCGTCCCGCGGTTCATGCGGGCGCGGGATCGGCAACGCCAGCCGCAATTGCACTACCTCCACAAGGAAGTGGAACAGACCCATCTGGCCATCGGCATCCGCGCTTACTCACGTCACGACTCGCGTCGGTTCTCGCAAAAACTCCTGAGCGTGATTCTCGGCGAGAACATGAGTTCCCGGTTGTTCCAGGTGATCCGCGAACGGCACGGCCTGGCCTACGCCATTCAGACCGCGACCAGTTATTTCGCCGATACCGGCGCACTCTACGTGTCGGCCGGACTCGACACTCGACGACTTGACAAAGCCGTGACGCTGGTGCTGCGCGAATTGCGCAAACTCGCCGCTCACCCGCCCGGCCCGGCCGAATTGAAGCGCGCCAAAGACTATTCCATCGGCCAGATGCGGCTCGGTCTGGAGAGCACCACCAACCAGATGATGTGGATGGGCGACCATCTGCTGGCCTACGGCCGCATCGAACACCCCGACGACATCGAACGCCGCGTCCAGGCGGTCACGGCGGACGACGTGCAGCGCGTGGCCGCCGACTTGTTCCACGACCGCCGCCTCAACGTCGCCGTGATCACCCCGAGCAAGAATGAAGCGGGGTTTCGCCGGCGGCTGGAGTTCTGATCGTTCTCGTCCTCGTCGTCGTACTCGTTCGTCGGAGGGAAGGGAAAATCTTATGCAGACTGAGTTTGATCATGAGAAGCTGGATGTTTACCAAGTCACGCTTCAGTTTATCGCGTGGGTCACGCCCCTGCTTGAGGAGGTCAGACAGCTACCGGTGAGCACCGCTGAGGTGGGGATCATCTGGATCGGGCCGGCCTGTCGATTTTGCTCAATATTGCCGAGGGGAATGGGAAACGCCAGCGTCAGGTGCGCGCCAAATTTTTCGACGACGCACGCGGTTCGGCGACGGAATGTGCGGCGTGCTTGGACGCGCCCGTCGCAAAACGCGCCTGTTCCAGTCAGCGCGTCGCCGACGGCAAGGCCATGCTGGCGCGGATTGTGTCAATGCTGACCAAACTCGTGCAGATGTACACCTCTGAAGCGACGCTGCGAGAGGAACCAGGAAACTACCAGGCGACGAACGAGTACGAGCACGAGGACGACGAGGACGATCAGAGAAGAAGCTGAACCAATGCCCACACCACCGCCGGCAAGGGCCACACCCACGGAGCAGGGAAGCGGCGCAATTCATCGAGCGTCTTGGTGATCGCGTACAAATGCCGCAGCCGCTCGGGGCGGTCGTGGTAGTAGGTCACGAAGTCGTACAGCCAGATTCCCAGCAAGGCCCAGGAGAGGCGCGGCGCGTTCAGGCAAAAGACCACCAGACACAGAATCGCCTGGACTGCGAATGACCACTGACGTTTGGCCGGCAACTCCCGCAATGCCAATTGGCGCTCCGGCGCGGCCATTTTGAAACGAAGCTCGAAGACTTTCACCGCCAGCGCGAGCGGGAGGGCGGCCACGGCGAGTAGCAGCACGCTCAACCATTCCCGCCATCCATGGATGCCGACCAGTTTCCATTGGACGATGTTCGCCACCACGATCATCACGAACGCGAGATTCATCAGCCAGCGGCGGGCGCGGTCGTGCGCCGCCTCGGTCGGATCGTGCATGCGCGTGGCGCCGCGCATGCCGCCGGGCGCGGCATCGGCGGGGCGCGGATCGGGGTTCATGCTTGGATTCAACCATAAGCGCCTATATTGTCGAGCATGTGGCTTCGCATTCTGTGTGGCTCGACCCGGCGCAACCGGAGGGTTGGGGCGGGCGCAGCCTGGTCGCCGCTGACCCGTATCTGATTCTCCGCGCCAAAGGGCGGCAGATTGAATTTGTCACCGCCGAGCGCTGCCGGCAGGCTGAGGGCAATCCGTTGGACGCGCTGGCCGAGGAGTTGGCGCGCGCCAACGGTCGCCGCGGCGCAGCCATCGGCTATTTCGGCTACGATCTGAAGAACCATCTCGAACGGCTGCCGGCCAAGGCGCTGGACGACCTCGGACTGCCGGACCTGTGGTTTGGGTTTTATGACAAAGTAGGACAGGCATCTTGCCTGTCCATTTCGGATCCAGAGGGGACAGGCAGGATGCCTGTCCTACTTTCCAACTTCACCCGCGCGGCGTATTGCCGGGCGGTGCAGCGCGCCAAGGAGTACATCGCCGCCGGCGACATCTATCAGGTGAATCTCTCGCAGCGGTTTCAGTGCGACGTGGATGTGCCGGCGGAGGAGCTTTATCTCGCGCTGCGCGCCGCCAACCCGGCCCCCTACTGCGCCTACCTCGATATCGGCGACGCCCAGATTCTCTCGTCATCGCCGGAATGTTTTCTCGATCTCCGCGACCGGGAGGTGGTCACGCGGCCGATCAAGGGCACGCGACCGCGGAGTGCCGACCCGGACGAGTTGTGGCGGTCGGAGAAAGACAACGCGGAGTTGCTGATGATCACCGACCTCGAACGCAACGATCTCGGCCGGGTGTGCGAGTTCGGCAGCGTCCACGTGCGCGAACTGAAACGTATCGAAAGTTACGCGACCGTCCATCATCTCGTCTCCACGGTGGCAGGCCGGCTGCGGCCGGACGTGAGCCACGTCGATTGCGTGCGTGCGTGTTTCCCCGGCGGCTCGATCACCGGGGCGCCGAAAATCCGGGCGATGGAGATCATCGACGAACTCGAACCGCACGCGCGCGGGGTCTATACGGGGGCGATCGGTTACTTCGGCTTCAATGGTGTGACGCAGTTCAACATCGCGATTCGCACGGCGGTGTACCAGAGCGGAAGATTGACTTTTCACGCCGGCGGCGGCATCGTGGCCGACAGCGAGCCGGACGCGGAGTACGAGGAGACGTTGGCCAAAGCCCAGGGAATCATTCATGCCCTCGACCAACTACGTGTACGTCAACGGCCAGTTCGTGCCTGAACCGGAGGCCACGGTGTCGGTGTTCGACCGGGGTTTTCTGTACGGTGACGGCGCGTTCGAAACGCTGCGGGTGTACGGCGGCCGGATCTTCCGCCTCGACCAACATCTCCACCGGCTCATCGAAGGATTGCGCCTGCTGCGCATCACCGCGCCGCTCGGCACGGAGGCGCTGGCCGACATCCTCCGGCAACTCGTTCACCGCAACGAAGTCACCGACGGTGTGGCGCGGATTTACATCACCCGCGGGGTGGGGGAGATCGGGCTGACGACCAAATCCGTCCGCGAAACGACGATCGTCGCTTCCGCCCAAGCGCGTAGCTTCGCCGACAGTCCGCCGCCGTGGCGCGTGATCTACGCGGTCGTCATGCTCGTGCCAAACGCGCCGCTGTCCTCCGTCAAGTCCGCCAACCGGCTGCCCTACATCCTCGGCAAAATCGAGGCCGAGAAAGCCAGCGTGGACGACGCGATTCTGCTCACGCACATGCATCACGTCGTCGAGTTCACCGCCGCCAACCTGTTCTTCGTGAAGGACGGGGCGCTGTTCACCCCGTCGCTCGACCAGGGCGCTCTGCCCGGCATCACGCGCGCCGACGTGTTGGAGTTGGCCAAACACCTGTCGCTCCCCGCGCACGAAAATGCCTTCGGCCCCGACGAGCTGGAGAAAGCCGACGAGATTTTCGCCACCAACAGCCTCATCGAGATCGTCCCCATCGGCGAAGTAAACGGCAAACCCGTCCCACAAGGCAACACCGTCCCCAAACTGCGAGACGCCTACCGGCAGTTGGTGCACGGCGAAATCCGAAAGTAGCATGGCGTCGAGGCGAGCCACCATTGTGCTGACAATGGTTTGTGCGGGCATCGTGGCCGCACAATTCATCCCCGTTCGCTGGTCGTTGTCGGACCTCCGGGAAACGCGCAAGGACGTACTGGTGTCGTATGGCCAACCGCGATCGGTTGTCACAACGCATACGGCTCACGACTTGAAGGCGCTGACTACCACTCCACGAGGCCGATACGTTTCGTGGTCGGCGGTGGCGGTGGACATTGGAGCAGCAGCCGCACTCTTGGCCTGCCTCTGGTTTGCGTTCTGCCGCACAGGAGTCCGGCTCCGTTGGCGGCTCACTGTGGGAACCGTCGCGCTGTTGGTGTTTGGGTGGAGTTTGCTGGTCTCTCCGATGACCACCTTGCGCAGGGTGATGGAAATCCGCACAACCGAATTCCTGGCCAATGCGATCACGCAGTTAACGCAGTTGACCTCGAACCCGTCATGGATCGAGCACGAGGCCGCGACACTCCGCGAACGCGGTCTCAAAGAGCCAAGCGACAATAGTGGCGTCGGTCAACGCCTGATCCTCATGAAGAACGGGGAATGGATCGCGTATTTCCAGGAATGCACCAAGGCCGATCCAACGGTGGCGGATGTGTTCATCGGGTGCGGGTCGGACGGGAAGTGGTATTACACGGAATGCCACTTCTGCATCAACATGCTCGTGGCCTATGAGTACGCGCCATATGCGGACTTGAAGGCGTTTGTTGATTTCCAGCAGTTCAGTTTTACGCAGTTCGACAGACCGCCGGGAGCTGAACGTTTATACCAAGGTGGTTGGTTCGTTTACCGGAAACAGACATCAGCCGGCGGGCGGCGAGTTGGCAAACCGGTGACGGATTGACTCATCAACGATGGACTTCCCGGCGATGGCCGACAGCGTAGATGTTGACCTGCCGGGTCGAGTCGCTGATCTCGTAAAGAATTCGGTAGTCACCGACCCGGAGTCGCCATTCGGTACGACTGCCCGCCAACTTCTTGCAGCCGGAGGGGCGCGGTTGGTCCGCCAAACGATCGATGGCTTCGACGACGCGGGGCAGAATCGGCGGGCGGAGCTTGGCAATTTCCCGGCGGGCGCGGTTTTCGATGTTGATCGCGTAGCTCAAAGCCTGCCGGTATGCTTCAACTCAGCTTTGAGCTGTTCCCACGGAGTAAACTGCGAGGATTTCTTGCGTCGCTTGATCTCAAGTCGGTCTTCGAGATCTTCCAGGTAGCTGAGAAGACCGAGGTACTCGCGCCGGCTGAGGATCACCTGAGTCGCGCGTCCAGCCTTGTCCGTCACATACTTTTCGTTGAGCTTCACCATCGGGCAAGGGTAACAGAAGGGGGCGCTAAGTTCAATACGCCCGGGCCATGACGACGCGCTGCCGGCTTGGCTGGTCGGTCAGGATACAGTTGCCCTCGCCGCGTGCTTCGGCGGGGATTTGGTCGGGGAAGGGGATGCAGCGGACGGTGGTCTCGAAACGCTTGGCCATTTCATCTTCCTGATCGTGTGTGCCGGCCCAGTGGACCCAGGCGAAACCGGCATCGGGTTGCTTGAAGTACTGCTCGAATTCGTCGAGCGAGTTGATCACCCGCGTGTGTGACGCGCGAAATTGCCGGGCGCGTTCTAGAAGTTCACGGTGCATCGTGTCGAGCAGCGGTTTGATGCCGGCAATCGCTTCCGCTCGCGGGAGGAATTGCTTGCGGGCCTTTCGGTCGCCCTCGACCAGCGAGAAACGCCGCACAATACACAGACTGGCTTTCTCCAAATCTTTCGGGCCAATCTCGATTCGGACGGGAACGCCTTTGGCTTCCCATTCGTAGTACTTCGCACCCGGCATGATGCCTTCCCGGTCGTCGAGTTTGACGGTGAGACCCTGCGCTTTGAGTTCGGCGGCGACCTTGACGGCTTCTTCCATGACACAGGATTTCTCGTCGTCGGTCTTGAAGATGGGGACGATGACGACGTGGATGGGTGCGAGCTTCGGCGGCAGGACGAGACCATTGTCGTCGCTGTGGGTCATGATGAGCGCGCCGACCAGCCGGGTGGAGACGCCCCAACTGGTCGCGTACACGTGCTCGCGTTGGCCGTCCCTGTTGAGGAAGGTGACGTCGCTGCTCTTGGCGAAATTCTGACCGAGGTAATGACTTGTGCCCATCTGGAGGGCCTTGCCGTCCTGCATCATGCCTTCGATGCAGAGTGTTTCGAGCGCGCCGGCAAAGCGTTCGCCCGGCGTCTTTTTGCCTTTGATGACCGGCACGGCCATGACGTTCTCGGTAAAATCGGCATAGACGTCGAGCATCCGGTAGGTTTCTTCGAGAGCTTCCTTCTCGGTGGCGTGGGCCGTGTGGCCTTCCTGCCAGAGAAATTCGGTGGTGCGCAGGAATAGCCGGGTCCGCATTTCCCAGCGGACGACGTTGGCCCATTGGTTGACGAGCAGCGGCAGATCCCGGTAGCTCTGAATCCAGTTTTTGTACTGCGCCCAGATGATCGTCTCGCTGGTGGGGCGGACGATGAGCGGTTCTTCGAGTTTGGATTCGGGATCGACGACGACCTCGCCGTTGATGGACTTGAGCCGGTGATGGGTGACGACGGCGCATTCTTTGGCGAACCCGGACGCGTGTTGTTCTTCGCGCGTCAGGAAGGAGAGGGGAATGAAGAGCGGGAAGTAGGCGTTGACGTGGCCGGTGGCTTTGAAGCGATCGTCGAGTTCGCGCTGCATCTTTTCCCAGATGGTGTAGCCGTGGGGTTTGATGACCATGCAGCCGCGCACGGCCGAGTGCTCCGCCAAATCGCCGCGCTTGATGACGTCCAAGTACCACTGAGCGTAGTCCTGGGCGCGGGGTGTGACGCTGGTGGTGTCGGCCGGTTTGGCTTTGGATGGCTGGCTCATGCGCGTCTTGTGTAGCGCAGAGTCCGCCGCGGTTCAAGACTCGCGACAGTACTGAATGCTGGTAACCACGTTGCAAAACACTTGCAAAACATTTGCGCTTGCAATCTGCCGCCGGGTTCGTTTTAAGTTCCGGTCTGTGAGGTTAGACTTCTCGCCGCTTGGCCGCTTGGCCGCTTGGCCGCTTGGCCGCTTGGCCGCTTGGCCGCTTGGCCGCTTGGCCGCTTGGCCGCTTGGCCGCTTGGCCGCTTGGCCGCTTGGCCGCTTGGCCGCTTGGCCGCTTGGCCGCTTGGCCGAATTATGGTCGCGTTCCCATAGAACGCGCCGTTCGCGCTTTTCAAGCCGATACTCCAGCACCCCGGCTGAATCCTCTCCCGCGCGCCGCGGTCGCATCCTGATGAGGACGCCCCGGCAATCCAGCTTGATGGTCTGTGCACTGGCGGCGGTGCTGCTGGCTGTTGGCAGTGTCGTCGCGGCCAGCAAGACAGCCTGGCAGGTCGCCGATGAGTTGGTAGTGCGTGGGCAGTATCAGGACGCGTACGATCTCTACGCCAAGCTGGAGCGGGAATACATCCAGTACCCTCGCGAACGACAGTGGGCGCTCTATCAACAAGGCATCTGCAAGCTCAAAGATCGGCAGGCGACGGAAGCGTTTCTCATCTGGCAACGGTTGCGGACGTTCTATCCGCAGAGCCCGCTCGTGGTGAAGACCCTGCTCTTGGAGGCCGACAGCCCGGAAGCCGCTGCGCGACGCGATCGTTTATACGACGAGGTTCTGGCCAAGTACCCCACGTCAGCCGAGTCGGCGACAGTCATGTTGACGCGGGCGCAAGCCGCTTACGAGCAGAAGGACTACAAGACCGCGGTGACGTGGTGGAAAGGTTTTGTCGGGCGATTTCCCGAGCGCGCGGAAATCGCTGAGGTGAAGAAGAAGTTGGAAGTGGCAGAGTTGGCGGCGACGGGTAACCGGGTAGCGATGGCGCAACTAGAAGGCGCGGAACTGCTGCGGCGAGCCGATGGTTTGTTTGATCGGGCGGAGTTCAAGGAGGCCGGACGGCTGTACAGCGCAGCGTTGCAGAAGCCGGGCGCGGATGTTGCCCATGTGGCAAGCCGGCTGGCGCGGTGTCAGTTGGCGTTGGGCGAGGAGAAGGAAGCGTTCAACCTCCTCCAACAGACGGCGCAGAGGCTACCAGCAGACGCGCCACGGCTGCTGAGTGAGCTGGTGGTGCACTCTGCCGGCAGTCGCAACATGGACGAGTTGCGCATGCAGGTGACCGAGTGGTTGGTGAGTCACTATCCCCGCACGTTCGAGGCACAGCAGGCGTTGTTCGTGGCGGGGGCGGTGGCGCAGGGTCGGCATCATCGGGCGGAAGCTGAGACGCACTGGAAGCGGTTGTTGGACAAGTACCCGAAGACGGAGTTCCGTCAGGCCGTGGAAGAGGAATTCAAGCTAGCCAAGCGCGAGGAGGAAAAGAAGGCGAAACCGCCCACGCGCGAGGAATGGGAGGCCCAGCGGCTAACGCAGCGCCAGCAGTGCGAGCGCGAAGCACAGAAGCTGGAGTCGGTATGGCGAAACGCGCAGGCGACACCCGGACAGCGCGCGCGAAACGGTTATGAGTTGGCTGGGCGCTACACGGCGTTGGGCAAATATGCCTACGCGCTGGCGATCTACCATTGGATTTGGGAGCAGGTGCCGGACAGTCCCTGGGCCGATGAGGCAGCGTTTGCCGCGGCGCAGACATGGCTGAAGATGGACGAACCGGAGAAGGCGGAAGGGCAACTCTTGTTTGTCCTCAGCCGGTTTCCACAATCCGATCTGTGCCCGTTGACGCTTTGCTGTTTGGGGAACCGCCAAGTCATGTACAAGGCCGATCTCAAGGCGGCGTGGCTCTACTATCAGCAATTGCTGACGAAGTACCCACAACACCCGCTCGCGGAGCACGTGAGAACGTATTGGGCCACACTCAAGAAACTGCCGCCGGGCGAACTGCGCAAGCAAGTCGCTGACTATTTGCAGAAACGCAGGAGACAACATCGCACATGAACAGGAAGATGAGAATCGGGTTCTGGATTCTGGTCGTCGGGCTGTTGAGCGTTCGGGCGACCGAGGCGACGGGCCCCATCAGCGTGACCATTCCCGGCGGGAGCGGCTACTTCACCAGCAACATCACGTTCAACGTCGGCTACCTGGGGGCGCTCGTGACGCTGAACGTGCAACCGTCACCTTGTTATCACTTCACGGCGCAACCGAGCGTCGCCACCAACGGCGTGATCGAGGTGAGCGAGAATTACAGTGAGTGCGGGGCCAGTTATGGGGGCTCCGGCTGGTGGGCGGCAAGCAAGCCTCGGTGACCGTCAGTGGCAGCATCGCCCCCGGCGGCTGCGGCTGCACTGGCGGAGGCGGCACGCCGCCGCCGCCCGACAGCTTCTCCATCAGCGTGCTGGATCGTTTGGCCTGGATCAAGTTTACCCAGCCAACGAACGGGACGAACCTGACCACCTGCGCCGGCAGCACGAATGACGTAGCCGTGCAGGTTACGCTGGGCGATGCCGCCACGCCGTCGTCGGGGACGGTGACATTCAGTTCAGCCTTGGGGACGTTTAATCCCTCCGGTGCGATTACGTTGGTGAGCGGCGCAGCTTCGGCTCAGTTCATTGCCTCGACAAACGCCGGCAGCGGCACGATCACGGCCACAGCCAATAACCTGCCGGATGGCATCGGCGGCACGATTTCCGGCGTCGCTACGAGCATCGTCGCGAACGCTTTGTTTTTCGAGCTTGAGTTTCACAATTCCAAAATGACATCAGGAAGAGTCGTTGATCCCCTTCTTCCTCAGCTTAATCGGCGGATTGGTGTTGTGACAGGTGATAGTATTACATTCAGAGCAAAAACAACTCCCAATGTGCCGGTGCCGGCAACCGAATACGATTGGCTTTACTCGACGGGGTCGACGTATGACCAAACCAGCATCACTCTTACCTTCAACCTCAATGGATATGAGCATTTTGTGTGGCTCTACTGCCTTAACTGTGTACAGAGGAGAACCAAGGTTCAGGAAATGGAAGTGCCGACTCCCAACGAAATAACATGGGCTATCTTCCATCCTTTGTCCGCGATCACGGCTAACGAATTGGCGACTGAGGCGTTGGCATGGGCACAAACTAATGAGACCTCGCTAGGCGGAGGTCTTCACAACGGGAAAGCCGATGCTGCACGACATGCGTATTGGAACGGCTTGATGGTGGTTGAGATGGATGTCAACACTGCGCGGGGAGCCGCAACGGCACACGAACGGACAAATTATGAAGACGGTGGGGCCCACAATGAAATTGTGATGGATCTTCTGAACAATGAGGGAGGACGGAATCTCTCTGGAATAACCACAGACAGAGCCACGATAGACTCGGCTGTGAGAAACGCCTTGAATGCAGGCTCATTGACCATATTGGATGATCTGGGAAACGCCAACGAGGTTGGATTGCTGATTCCTTCAAATTGACAGTTATGAAACAACTCCTGAAGTTCTTTATCTGCATCACGCTGTGGGTCTCAAGTAGTTTGGGCTCCGGTCAAACAAACGTTGTAACCCTGCCTTCAGGGCTTGGTGACATACAACTCGGCATAGGGTTGGGTGATTTTTTTCGTGAGAAGAAGGAAGCTAAGAGATTTGATCTCTCTGGAAAACGAGCCGACGTCAGTTCGACAGCGGCGGAGCAATTGCTTTATGAAAAACTTTCTACTGATCCCTTCTTCGGCCATGCGTTCTACCATTTTCATGCATCGCGATTACAGACAATCGTCCTTGTAGGCGAGGTTAAACGCAACGAATGGGCGGTACGTCAAAATGAGTTTCTGGCAAGATGCATCGGCTGGTGGGGGTCACCATCCGAGTTGCTGGTAGTCGAACTGGATGAAGGAAAGGGAACATCATTCTCACCGGCATTGGTTTGGCGGACCAATGACAGATTGATTGCTGCCGCATTCACCGGAGAGCTAGCGGAAGGTCGCGCAAAGGGAACCCTGCACTTGAAGCTGCATGCGAATCCAAAGGCAGACATGTCCTTGCTATTTCAGATTCCTGGAATTGGTGAGCGAAAAAGAGAGGAACTGTTGAAACCATTGCGTATCCAATTAGAACATCTCACGGCCGGAAATAAATGATCGAGATATTGCAAAAAATTGCGGTTTTGGCACCAGTGTTGATTCTTGTTGAAGGCTGTAACTACCTGAAACCGCCAAGTATTGTCGTGCGGAACGAATCGGCACTTGTGGTCAGTAATATCGTGTTTTCAGGAAGTGGTTTTAGCCATCAAGTAGCGGTATTGCGTCCCGGTCAGTCAAAGAGATTCAGCGTTCATCCGGAAGGAGAGGCTGGTGTCACCATAAGCTTTGACTCCGCTCACGGAAGCACCAAGACAAACAATGTTGGTTACATCGAGGCTCATGGTGGCTATCGTGTCGAAGTTATTATCGCCTCTAATCTCACCGTGATCTCCCAAACGCACAGGTCGCGTTAGGCGCTTGGAGATCCAAACTGACGAACAAGTTGGTAAATTTTCGCAACGAGAAGTTCTCACGGCCCGTCCCGTGCGCCTCACGCTAAGTTTCTCGCTTTCCTCACGGCCCACTCTACGGTCAACAACGCCGGAAAATATCAGATGAAGCAAATCCTGTCTTTTTTTGATCGCCTTGGGGTGGTTGTCAGGGGCGGCGTGAACTTGTAGCTGTTTGGCCGGTTTGAAGATGCGGGGCCAGCCAGGGCGCTCGCTGGCGGTCTGCTTCGTGGTTCGGCGCACTGCCGGCCGCTGGCTTTTCAGGTTTCGGGATGCTGGTCTTTCATCCGGTAACTCTTGCCGGTGATGGGTGACGACGGCGCATTCTTTGGCGAACCCGGACGCGTGTTGTTCTTCGCGCGTCAGGAAGGAGAGGGGAATGAAGAGCGGAAAGTAGGCGTTGACGTGGCCGGTGGCTTTGAAGCGGTCGTCGAGTTCACGCTGCATTTTCTCCCAGATGGCGTAGCCGTGGGGTTTGATGACCATGCAGCCGCGTACGGCGGAGTTTTCCGCCAGATCGCCGCGCTTGATCACATCCAGGTACCACTGCGGATAGTCTTGGGCGCGCGGGGTGACGCTGGCGGTGTCTTTGGTCGGCTGGCTCATGGGCGCGTCTTGTGTAGCGCACCTCGGAGGAGAATTCTAGCGGAAAGGTGGGAGGCAACTGAGTTGTTCTGAGGGGTGGGTTCATGCGGGTTGTTCACTGGGTTGGTGCCCGGTCCGGGCTTGGTCCACACGCGCGGCCAGCCACGAACCGTGCCGCCGTAACGCCGCCAGGTAGCGCGCTTCGTCGTAGGGCTGGCG
>Ga0247727_10003423_pt1 | contig 35093 bp, 36 predicted proteins | sample WisWelCaveWW1625_FD_202498 | JGI IMG/M metagenome (GOLD analysis project Ga0247727, IMG submission 202498) | Biofilm microbial communities from Wishing Well Cave, Virginia, United States - WW16-25 | ecosystem: Environmental > Aquatic > Deep subsurface > Groundwater > Cave microbial mat | place...
TGTCCTCGATCGTCGGCTTCGAGCGCTTCCGCGCGAGCCAGTTCGGCATCCGCCATTACTGCACCATCGGGCTGAATTCCAAGGAAGCCAACAACCCGGAGCTGGCCGAGGGCGTGATGGAGCTGATTCCGCGCTTCGCGCTGAAGGAGGGCGTGGTGGCGATCGGCGAGATCGGCTACGACGAGCAGTCGGCGCTCGAGGACAAGTACTTCCGCCTGCAGCTCGAGCTCGCGAAGAAGCTCGGCCTGCCGGTGATGATCCACACCCCGCACCGCGACAAGAAACGCGGCACCTCGCGCTCGATGGACGTGTGCGACGAGCACGGGCTCGATCCGGCCAAGGTGGTGGTCGACCACAACAACGAGGAAACGGTGCGCGAGACGCTCGAGCGCGGCTATTGGGCGGCGTTCTCCATCTATCCCAGCACCAAGATGGGCAACGCGCGCATGGTGGAAATCCTGCGGCAGTACGGAGCGAAACAGGTCATCGTCGACTCCGCCTGCGATTGGGGAATCTCGGAGCCCCTGGGCGTCGCCAAGACCGCGAAGCTTGCACTGCAGCAAGGAATCGCCGACGAGCAGGTCCGCCTCGCGTGCTACCAGAATGCGCTGGAGGCGTACGGGCAGAGCGGGCAGATGAAGGAAGAAGACTGGCTCAACCCCGTGGCCATCGACCAGCGCGCTGTCTTTGAAGGCAATTCCATCCTGCGCGGCGGTCGGGAGCCGCGCGTGGAGGAACGCAAGAGCCGGCGCACGATGGACGATCTGATAATCGAATAGCGCCCCGGCCGCGTTGCGCAGTGCAGCAATTGGACTTCGCCTAGGCCGGGTTCTGCGAAACAGAGTCGTGGGCCGATTCCCAATTGTAGGAATTTGTCAGGCGGCTACGTATACTGAGTCTTCCTGCAGATCGGGGAAATCCAAATTTTGGGAGGCAGAAAATGAAACAGGTGAAAGTCGGAGGGGCGCTCGCCGTTGCGGTGCTGCTCGCTGTGGCGGGCGGGGCGGCGGTTGCGCAGACGAAGATCAAGCTCGAGCCGCTCGTCACGGCCATCAATACGCCGCTGGCGATGGTGCAGCCGGCGGGCGACGCCCGCATGTTCATCGTCGAGCAGAACGGCCGCATCAAGATTCTCGAAGGCGGCAAGCTGCGCGCGACGCCGTTCCTCGACATCCGCAGCAAGATTCCCAAACTGCACCATGATTTCGACGAGCGCGGCCTGCTCGGCCTCGCGTTTCATCCGAAATTCAAGGACAACGGCAAGTTCTACGTCGCCTACAGCGCGCACCTGGATTACGGCGCGGATCTCGGGCAGATGCTGTGGTACTCGCACAGCAACGTGGTCGAGGAATACACGCTGTTGAAGGGCGATGCGAACACGGCGGATCCGACCTCGGCGCGGCGCATCATGACCACGGCCTGGCCGCAGTTCAACCACAACGGCCACTGGATCGGGTTCGGCAAGGACGGCAAGCTGTACGTGGCGATGGGCGACGGCGGCTACGCCAACGACTGGGGCATCGGCCATAACCCGGCCATCGGCAACGGCCAGGATATGAACGTCGTTCTCGGCAAGATGCTGCGCATCGACGTGGATGCGCGCACCGGCGCCAAGGCCTACGGCATCCCGTCGGACAATCCCTTCGTCGGCAAGAAGGACATCCAGCCCGAGATCTGGGCCAGCGGCCTGCGCAACCCGTGGCGCTGCTCGTTCGATACCGGCAGCGGAGCGCTGTTCTGCGGCGACGTGCAGCAAAACAGCTACGAAGCGATCAAGATCGTCGGCAAGGGCCAGAACATGGGCTGGCGGCGAGTGGAAGGCATCATGCGCTGCTTCGACTACCTCAAGCCCGACGATCATCCGGCCAACTGCGACAAGGCCGGCATCACGCCCGCGATCATCGAGTACAACAACTGCACGGCCAAGCCCCAGGGCTGCAAGGGGATCTCGGTGACGGGCGGCTACGTGTACCAGGGCAAGGTCGCCGCCTGGAAGGGCAAGTACATCTTCGGCGACTGGAGCAAGTCCTTCGGCGAGATGGACGGCCAGATCTTCTTCGGCACCAAGGGCGCAGGCGACAAGTGGACGATGGACACCGCCGAAGTGGTCGGCATGGCGGGCAAGAAGCCCTACATCCTGGCCTTTGCGCAGGACAACAACGGCGAGGTCTACGCGCTGACCTCGATCACCACCGGCCCGAACGGGTCGCTGGACACGATCTACAAGATCGTACCGGCGCAGTAACCCTCTGGCCGTGCGGGAAAACGCCGCCGTCGCGCAGTCGCGGCGGCGGCTGTCGCGAGCGACGGGCACGCTGATCAGCGTGCTCGTTGTGTTTTCGGCCGTCGCCGGCGAGGATCAGACCAGGACCGTGAAGGAAAAGGTCCCGTCATTCAGCAAGGCCTATCTGTCCGGCAAGGCCAACATCGAGGCCGGCAGGATCGTCTGGGAGAACCAGTGCCGGCATTGCCATGGCGCCGCCGCCTACCCGGGCAAGGCGCCCAAGTTGAATCCCGGCCAGATGGCGCCGGACTTCATCTATGAGCGCGTCACCTTCGGCTTCGGCAAGATGCCGGGCTGGAAGGACGTGTTCTCCGTCGAGCAGCGAAAAGGTGTCGTCGCCTACATCAAGAGCGGCGATTTCTCGCCGTAGCGGAGGCTCAGGCTGCGGGCTTGCGCACCAGGGCGGTGGCCAGGACGACGCACAGGACGCCGAGCCCGATCATCACACCCATGCCTTCGCGCGCCGTTTGCTCCACCCACCACACGTCCTTGCGCCAGAACTCGGGCATGGTGGGCCAGTAGTAGACCGTGGTGGCGGCGCCGACGACCAGAGTAGCCCACAGCAGGCGTTCTCCCGCCGGCGAGCGCACCTGCGGCAGGCGAAACGCGGCGGCGAACGCCCAGGCGGCCGGAATCAGGTAGATGATGATCCACAGCAACGCGTCCGGGTCGTTGTACTGCACCGCCGCGAACCCGACCATGACCAGGGCGAGAACGATGTTTACGTAGCGCATACACCCAATTCTAAGGCAGGATTCTGAACATGGCAGCCGATACCCAGTCGACGCAAGCGCGAACCGCCACGCATTGGCAGCGGTTCGCCGTTGCGTACGAGTTCCCCGTCATTTTCACCGACGGGGTGTTCGATCCGGAGAATCCGGCGCTGCGCGACGTGCTGTGCCGGCTCGAACCCGCCAAGCGCCACCGCGTCGTGGTGTTCGTCGACGATGGCCTGAGCGCGGGACGCGCGCCGCTCGCCGATGCGATCGTGCAGTACGCGCAGCGGCACAGCGACGTGATCGAGTTGGCCTGCGCCCCGGTCGCGGTGCCCGGCGGCGAGAAGGTCAAGTCCGACCTGCATTTCGTCGAAAGCGCGCAGCAGACGCTGTTCGACCTGCACATCGACCGCCATTCCTTCGTCATCGCCGTCGGCGGCGGCGCGGTGCTCGACGCCATCGGCCTGGTGGCCTCGACCACGCATCGCGGCGTGCGCCACATCCGCATTCCCACCACCGTGCTGGCGCAGAATGATTCCGGCGTGGGCGTGAAGAACGGGGTCAACCTGCAGGGGGTGAAGAACTTCGTCGGCACCTTCGCGCCGCCGTTCGCGGTGCTGAACGACATGCAATTCATCGTCGCGCTGCCAGAGCGCGACAAGATCGCGGGCATGGCGGAAGCGGTGAAGGTCGCGCTCATTCGCGATGCCGGGTTTTTCGGCTGGATCGAACGCCACATGGATGCCCTCGCGACGTTCGAGCGCTCGGCCATGGCCACCATGATCCGCCGCTGCGCCGAGCTGCACATGCGCCAGATCAGCCAGGGCGGCGACCCATTCGAATCGGGCAGCGCGCGCCCGCTCGACTACGGCCACTGGTCCGCGCACAAGCTGGAAAGCCTCACCCGCCACCATGTGCGCCACGGCGAAGCGGTGGCGATCGGCATGGCGCTCGATGCGCGCTATTCGGTGCTTTCGGGCCTGCTGGCGCAGGGCGAGGAGGAGCGTATCTGCGCCCTGCTCGAGTATCTCGGCTTCGATCTGTGGCATCCGGCGCTCGCCAAGGCGGGCGCCGACGGCGCGTGGGCCATCCTGGAAGGCCTGCGCGAATTCCAGGAGCACCTGGGCGGCGAGTTGAGCGTGACGCTGCTCGCGGGCATCGGCGCAGGTGTCGAGGTGCACGAGATCGACCGCGAGCGCATGCGCCAGGCGATGCACTGGCTGAAGGACCGCGCGAGCGCCTGATGCAGCTCGGCCGGGAGCTGGGCCATCTCACGTACTGCACCAACATCCACGCGGGTGAGCCGCTGGAGGAGGTGATGGCGAGCCTCGCGCGCCATCTGCCGGACATCAAGGCGCGCGTAGCGCCCGAGCGGCCCCTGGGCGTGGGCCTGCGGCTGGGCCACTCGGCCGCGAGCAGCCTGAGCGCGCCGGGCGCGATGGCGGAGCTCAAGCGCTTCCTCGCCGCGGGCGGCTATTACGTGTTCACCATCAACGGCTTCCCCTACGGCGCGTTCCACGGCCGCGCGGTGAAGGAGGACGCCTACAAGCCCGACTGGAGCGACCCGCTCCGGCTGGCCTATACGGACAGCCTCGCCGACATCCTGAGCGAGCTGCTGCCGGCGGGACAGGAAGGCAGCGTGAGCACCGTGCCTTGCACCTTCAAGCCCTGGGCCGAGGGGCGGCTGGAGGCGATCACCGACCACCTGATTCGCCACGTGGCTCACCTCGCCAGCATCGCCGGCAGGACCGGCCAGACGATCGCCCTGGCGCTGGAGCCCGAGCCGTACTGCTACCTCGAGACCATCGAGGAGACTGTCGCGTTCTTCAAGGACCGCTTGTTCGACCGCAAGGGCGTCGCCCGGCTGGCGGCCTTGACTGGTCTCTCAGCCGCCGATGCGGAAGCCGCCATGCGCAGGCATGTCGGCGTGTGCTACGACGTCTGCCACGCCGCCGTGGAGTTCGAGGACCCGCGGGAGAGCATCGAGCGGCTGCGCGCCAACGGCATCCTGATCGCCAAGCTGCAACTCAGCTCCGCGCTGAAGGTGGCGGTGTTCGACGGGGAAAGCGCGCGGCATCTCGCCGCTTTCGCCGAACCCGTGTATCTGCACCAGGTGGTGCAGAAATCCAGCGGCTCGCTGCGCCGCTTCGTGGACCTGCCGCAGGCGCTCGCCGCCTCCGGCGGCGCGGCGGGCGCGGAGTGGCGCGTGCACTTCCACGTGCCGGTGTTTCTCGAGCAGATGATGCACTTCGGCACCACCCAGTCCTTCCTCGCGGCCATCCTGGCGCAGCATCGCGCCGAACCAATCAGCCGGCACCTCGAGGTCGAGACCTATACCTGGGACGTGCTGCCGCCGTCCTACCGCAGCGCGGACCTGAGCTCGGCGATCGCCCGTGAGTTGAACTGGGTAAAAGCGCGGCTGCTGCGGTGAAGCTGCGCACGGCGCTCAGGCTCGGGCGCGTCTCCAACCTGCCGACGGTGTGGACCAACACGCTGGCCGGCGCGGTCCTCGCCGGCGCGGGCGGGTTCGGGCCGCAGTTCGCGCTCATGCTGCTCGCGTTCTCGCTGTTCTACACCGGCGGCATGTTCCTGAACGATGCGTTCGACGCGCCGTTCGACGCCGTGGAACGGCCCGAGCGGCCGATTCCTTCCGGCGAGGTGAGCGGCCGCGAGGTGTTCGGCTACGGCACCGGCCTGATAGGGGCCGGCGTTGCCCTGCTTGCGTGGATCGGCGTTGCGCCGGCGCTCGCCGGCCTGGCGCTCGCCGCCGCCATCACCTTCTACGACTGGAACCACAAGAAGAACCTGTTCAGCCCGGTGGTGATGGGACTGTGCCGCGTGCTGGTCTATGTGGGCGCAGGGCTGTGCACCACGCTCGCGCTGCCCTCCGCGCTGTGGATCGGAGCCGGATTGATGCTGTGCTACCTGATCGGGCTGACCTACGTCGCCAAGCAGGAGAACCTGGGCAAGGTGGAGAACCTCTGGCCGCTCGTCTTCCTCGCGGCACCGGTCGCCTATGGCGCCTGGCTCGCCGCGGCGCAGGCCACGACAGGCCTTTTCTGGCTGCTGTTCAGCGGCTGGATGCTGGTGGCGCTCTGGTTTTTGCGCCGGCGCGGCAAAGGCGACATTCCGCGCGCCGTGGTCAGCCTGATCGCGGGCATTTCGCTGCTCGATGCCATGCTGATCGCGGGAACCGGGTCGGTGGCGCTCGCCGTCCTTGCCCTGGCCGGCTTCGGCGTCACGCTGTTCTTCCAGCGCTACATCTCGGGAACCTGAATTACTGGAAGCGGTACAGGTAGCTCGCGCGCAGCAGCATGCCGCTGTATTTGGATCCCTGGTAAGGACCCTCTTCAGCCGTCGAGTTGTACAGTGAAGCTGAAAAATCCAGGGCATGGGTGTTCGCTAGCGGAAAGTTGAAGCCCAACTCGTACAAGAGCGTTGTAGCGTCCACGCGATATGAATTAACCACGGCTCCGAATCCCTTGCCGAGCGCCGGGTCTGTAGCCCAAGCGCCGGAGATCCCGCCCACGGTCACCGAGTTGAAGACCTGATCGCCATCGATATGCGTAATGCGCGCGTAGGCGGTGTTCTTCGTGCCGATGCGGTAATCGAGGGTCACCCACAGGCGCGAATAGCTGAGATCATAGATTTCCACCTCGCCAGGGCGTGCCGGGTCTCCCCCATTGCGCTTATCCAGGCTGAAGCCGGCGCCCAGGCGCACGCGGTCGGTGACGTGGCTCCCGGTGCTCGCCTCGAAAGTCAGGATGGTGCCGTCGCGCAGCTTGCTGTCCGCGTGCCGCAGCCATACGAGGTTGCCGGCGAGCTCGAAGAACGGCGAGTTGAAGTCGGTTCCCGGCTGGATGCGCCAGGCGGCACGCCCGGTGAGCGCGAGGTTGCTAAGGTCGTCGAACTTAGTGAAATTGCTGTATCGGGCAGCGGCGCGAAACACTGCGCCGCTGCGTGCCCCGAGCAGCATGCTGCGCGTGGCCGAGCCCTCCAGCGACAGGATGTTGTCGGCTTTGCGGTCGGCGTCGTACAGGCCGCGGCTCGCGTTGTCGTCGTAGACGTAATCCGCGTCCAGGCCGTAGCGCGTGGAGTCGGCGAGCGCGGGCTGGGCAGCCAGCAGGAGGGCTGCGGCAATGGCGGTCGTGCGCTTCATGCGTCTTCCCCCGGAGTGGGCTTGCGCGTGATAATACGTCGCCGATCCGTTGAGCGAAAGGGATGCGTCCATGTCCAAGCGGTCCAATGATGCAGAAGACCCCCGGCGCGCATTCCTGCTGCAGGCGCTGGCCGCCGGTTTGCTCGGCGCGGGCGGCATCTCCAGCGCCGCGGCGCAGTTCTTCGGACGCCGGCCGCGCAAGCTGCCGGCGGGCCAATCGGTGTATGAGGCGAGCGGCGCCGTCAACGTCAACGGCCAGGCCGCCACGGCCGCCACGCGCATCGCCGCGGGCGATCGCATCGAGACCGGCTCGGGCGCGCAGGTCATCTTCGTGGTCGGGGCGGACGCGTTCATCCTGCGCGAGAACAGTCGCGTGGAGCTCGGCGGATCCAACGTGCTGGTGAGCGCGGCGCGTCTCGCCACCGGCGCGCTGCTCTCGGTGTTTGGCAAGGGGACGCCGAAGCGCGTGGTCACGCCGACCTCCACCATCGGCATCCGCGGCACGGGCCTGTACGTGGAGGCACGGCCGGACCTGAGCTACGTCTGCAATTGCTACGGCGAGGTCCAGATTGCCGCGGCCGACGACCCCGCGGTGACCGAGCGCATCGTCTCGAAGCACCACGACGCGCCGCGCTACGTGCTGAAAGCCGGCGCCGCCCGTCGCATCCAGCCCGCGCCGTTCATCAATCACACCGACCTCGAGTTGACGCTGATCGAGGCGCTGGTCGGGCGCACTCCGCCGTTCTCGCTGTTCGACGAAGGTTACGGCGGCGCGCGGCGCTACTGAGCGGTGCTTGCCAGCCGCCCGCGGTTTGTCCATATTACCGCTCGCGCGGCGCTCCGCGTCGCGAAGCCTGGAGGAGGGAAGATGATTACCAAGAGAAAACTGACGCTGGCACTGGCCGCGACGTGCTTCGCTGCGGCGAGCGCGAGCGCCCAGACCGTCAAGATCGGCGTGGTGCTGCCGTATTCCGGGGTCGGCGCCGAGTTCGCGCAGCAGATCGACCGGGGCATGCAGACGTTCATGAAGCTCAATCCGAACGCCTTTGGAACCTACAAGATCGAGATCGTGAAGCGCGATTCGAAAAATCCGAGCGGCGCGGAGGCCAAAACCGCGGTGCAGGAGCTGATCGTGCAGGAGAAGGTTGACATCCTCACCGGGTTCATCTACTCGCCCGACGCGATCGCATCGGCCCCGCTCGCCACCGAGGCGAAAAAGCCGATGGTGATCATGAACGCGGGCACCGCCTGGATCACGAATCTCTCGCCGATGATCTCGCGCGTCTCGTTCTCGATGTGGCACTCCGGGTTCGCGATGGGCGAAGCGGCGGCGAAGAACCTCAAGGCGAAGACCGCGGTGGTGGGCTACACCGACTACCCGCCGGGCAAGGACAGCCTCGACGCCTTCAAGCGCGGCTTTGAGTCGGCCGGCGGCAAGACAATCGACGAGATCCCCTTGGGCGGCCCGGGCCAGGTGCCCGACTTCACGCCGTTCTTCCAGCGCGCCAAGGACAGGAAGCCCGACGTGTTCTACGTCTTCGTGCCCTCGGGCGACCACGCGGTCGCGGTGATGAAGACCTACAACGCGCTCGGCATGCGCCAGGCGGGGATCAAGCTGGTCGGACCGGGCGACCTGACGCCGGACCACAAGCTGCAGGCCATGGGCGACGACGCGGTCGGCCTGATCACCATCCACCACTACAACGCCGACCTCGGCAATCCGCAGAACAAACGCTTCGTGGAGAGCTGGAAGAAGGACTTCGGCGCGGCCTCGACGCCGGATTTCATGGGCGTGCAGGGCTACGACGGCATGGCGGCGATCGCCCACGTTGTCACCACGCTGAAGGGCAAAATTGACCCCGATGCCGCGATCAATGCGCTCAGGGGCTGGAAGTACGACAGCCCGCGCGGGCCGATCTCCATCGATCCGAGGACCCGCGACATCGTGATGAACGAGTACCTGAGTGAGCTGGTCAAGAGCGGCGGCCGGCTGGTGCAGAAGAACCTCGGCACCATCAACGCCGTGAAGGACATGTGCAAGGAACTGCAGGAAGGGCGTTGCAAGTAGCGCGCGTTCCGCGCCTGGCGCTTCCGACGAACGCTCCGCCGCCCGCGGCATCCTGACGGGCGGCGGTTTTTTTCATGGATCCGGTCAGCATCCTGCTTGGCGGTTTCGCCTCCGGCATGGTGCTGTTCATCGTTTCCGTCGGCCTGTCGGTCACCATGGGACTGATGGGTTTCGTCAATCTCGCGCACGGCGGCTTCGCCATGCTGGGCGGCTATGTCATCGTGCTGGCGATGAAACACTGGGGTTTGCCGTTCCTGCCGGCGCTCGCGCTCGCCTTCTTCGCCGTGGCGGCGTTCTCGGTGCTGCTCGAGCGGCTGCTGTACGCCAGGCTCTACAGGGCAGGCGAACTCGACCAGGTGCTGTTCACGATCGGCCTGGTGTTCGTGATGACCGCGACAGTGACGCTGGGCGTCGGCCCGGAGACCCAGGTGGTGCAGCTGCCCGACTGGCTGCGCGGCCAGACCGACCTCGGCTTCATCAAGTACCGTACTTACAGCTTGGCGCTGATCGCCGCGGGCACCGCGTTGGTGATCGCGCTCTGGCTCGGTTTCGAGCGCACGCGCTTCGGCGCGCGCATCCGCGCCGCGGTGGACAACCGGCGCATGGCCCAGTCCCTCGGCGTGGACGTCGGCCGCCTGTTCGCCGTGACCTTCGCCATCGGCAGCGGCCTCGCGGCCGTGGGCGGTGGCATGGGCGCCGAGATTCTCGGCCTCGATCCGAATTACCCGCTGCGCTACCTGGTGTACTTCCTGATCGTGGTTTCGGTGGGCGGCCTGGGACGGGTGACGGGCGTATTTTATGCGGCGCTGCTCATCGGGGTGCTCGACTTCGTGTTCAAAATCTACTTTCCCAAGGGCGGCACCATCTTCATCTATGCCCTCACCCTGATCCTGCTGCTGTGGCGCCCGCAAGGATTGTTCGGCAAGCGCGGAATATGACGGCTGCAACGCAACTCGCGCAACGTCACTTTTTCCGCTGGTGGGAGTTGCTCCCCTGGGCCGCCGGCATCGCGGTGTTTTTCGCTTTTCCCACCTACCTCTCCTTCGGCACCCAGGTGCTGATCACGATCCTGTTCGCGCTGTCGCTGGACCTGGTGCTCGGCTATGCCGGCATCGTCACGCTGGGGCATGCGGCGTTCTTCGGCGTCGGCGCCTATACGGTCGGGATGATGGCGATGCATTGGGGTTGGAACGAGCCGCTGTCGGGCCTCGTCGCCGCGGCGCTGGTGGCCGGCGCGATCGGGCTGGCAAGCGGCTGGGTGCTGCTGCGCACCCATGGCCTTACGCTGCTCATGCTGACCTTGTGCACCATGACGCTGCTGGAGCAGGCAGCGAACATGGGCGCGGCCTGGACCGGCGGCTTCGACGGCATGCCGGGACTGTCGTTCAGCAAGATCCTCGGCCTGTTCGGTTTTGACGCGCTGTATTTCCGCTCCCAGTACCTGTACGTGCTGGTGGTGCTGTTCTTGTGTTTCGCGATCGTGCGCATGCTGGTCTATTCGTCCTTCGGCCAGAGCCTGACCGGGATCCGCGAGAATCTTTTGCGCATGCATGCCGTCGGCGCTCCGGTGCGAGCGCGACAGGTGCTCGTCTACACGATCTCGGCTGCGCTCGCCGGCGTGGCCGGGGCGCTGTTCACCCAGGCGAACGGCTACGTCAACCTCGCAGTGCTTGGCCTTGAGCGCGCCGCGGGCGTGTTGATCGTGCTCATCCTGGGCGGCTACGGGCGGCTGTACGGCGCCTTCGTCGGCGCGATTCTCTACATGGTGCTCGAGCACACGCTGTCGAAGGCCTATCCGACCGCCTGGCAGCTCGGCCTCGGCCTGACGCTGATGGCGGTGGCGCTCTACGCGCGCAACGGCATGCTGGGGCTCGGCGAGGCCCTGCGGCGACGCTGGAGCGCGAAGTGAGCGCCGTGCTGCTCGAGACGCAGGGACTGAGCAAAAGCTTCGGCGCCCTCGAGGTTGCCCGCAGCATCGATTTCCGGCTGGAAGCCGGCGCGCGCCACGCGCTCATCGGCCCGAACGGCGCCGGCAAGACCACGTTCATCAACCTGCTGACCGGGCTGCTCGTGCCCTCGCGCGGCAGCGTGGTGCTCGAGGGCGAAGACGTGACCGCGCTGGCGCAGGCCAAGCGCGTCAAGCGAGGCATCGCGCGCACCTTCCAGATCAACCAGTTGTTCCGCGGTCTCTCGGTGCTGGAGAACGTGTGCATCGCAGTCGCCGAGCGGCTCGGCGTAGGCGGCACCATGCTGCGCCCCGCGGGCAGGCGCGCCGACGTTATCGAAGAAGCGTCGCGCCTGATCGAAATGCTGAAGCTGGGCGCGGACGCCGGACGCCGCATCGTGGAGCTGCCCTACGGGCGGCAGCGCCTGGTGGAAATCGCGATCGCGCTCGGCCTGCATCCCCGCGTGCTGCTGCTCGACGAACCCGCCGCTGGCATCCCGAGCGCGGAAAGCCACATCCTGCTCGATGCGATTGCCACATTGCCCAAGGACATTGCCGTGCTCATCATCGAGCACGACATGGACCTGGTGTTCCGTTTCGCCGAGCGCATCACGGTGCTGGTGAGCGGGGCGATTTTCGCGCAGGGGTCGCCGGCGGAGATCGCCGCCAACGCCGAGGTGCGCGCGGTGTATCTTGGAACCGCGCTCGATGGCTGAGGCAATCAAGTTGCGAGGCGTTACCGCGGGCTACGGCGAGACGCATGTGCTGGAGGGCATCGACCTCGCGCTAGCCAAGGGCGAGAGCCTGTCAATCATCGGCCGCAACGGCGTGGGCAAGTCCACGCTGCTCGAAACCGTGATAGGGCACACCGCGCTGCATGCGGGAATCATCGAGCTTGCCGGGGTGCGCATCGAGGCGGTGCCGCCGCACCGGCGCGCGCTGGCGGGCCTTGGCTACGTGCCGCAGGAGCGCGAGATCTTCCCTTCGCTCTCGGTGCGCGAGAACCTGGAGCTCGGCGCACGCCCGGGGCATTGGACCGAGGCTCGCGTGTTCGAGCTGTTTCCCAACCTCGCGGACCGGCTCGGCCACGGCGGCAGCCAGCTCTCCGGCGGCGAGCAGCAGATGCTGGCCATCGCGCGCGCGCTGCTCACCAATCCTTCGGTGCTGCTGATGGACGAGCCCACCGAGGGCCTCGCGCCGGTGATCGTGCAGGCACTGGTGCAGGTGCTCATCAAGCTGCGCAGCGAAGGCGATCTTTCCATCGTTCTGGTGGAGCAGAACAGCCGGGTGGCACTGGAGTTCTCCGCGCGCACCGTGGTGATGGATCGCGGCCGCATCGTGTTCGACGGCGCATCAGAGCGCCTGCGCAAGGACCCGGAGTACCTCGCCAGCCTGGTGGCAGCGCAGTAGCCGCGCCGCGCTAAGGCCCGCGCGCGATCGCCAGGGTGCAATCCTGCGCCCCCAGCTGGCCCTTTCCTTGGTAGCGCTGGCCCTCGAACCTGCCGTCGAACGTGGCCTTGTAGGGCTGCCCGGACTTCTGTCGCCGGTTGGCGCTGCCGGCGATTCCGTCGCCCGCGAGCAGCAGCCTGCCGCTGGCCTCGGGGCTGCCGGACAACCGGAAGGACTCCGGCGCTCCGGCCTGGCCGCGCTGCAATGTGAAGCTGCCGTCGGTGACCGAAACCGGGATGGTGACGTTGAATCCCGGCCGCTGCGCGAACTGGCGGCAGGACATGGCCGCCTGCCAGAGGCCCTGGTAGCCCGGCGGGGGAGCGGCTGCAGATACCGCTTCCGCGGCGCGAGGGGCCCTCGGGGCTGCCGCGGGAGGAGGAGCGGCAAGCCTCGCTTCGACTGGCGCCTGCGAGGCCGGGGCCGCCGCGGGCTTGGCGGGGCGCTCCGCGCTGCGCCTCGCCGCTTCCTCTGCCGCGGCCTTGCGCCTCGCCGCTTCGGCGTCGGCACGCGCGCGCTCCGCGTCCTGGCGGGCTCGGCCCTCGGCCGCGCGCAGTTCGTCCAGGGAGCGTTTCGCCACCGCCGCCGCTTCGGCCTCGTCCGCCACCCGCTTTTTCGCTTCCTCCGACTCGACGCGCAGGCGGGCGATTTCGGCTTGCGCTTTCGCCTGCTCCGCCGACCTGAGTGCAGGCTGCAGCAACAGGAACCAGGCGAGGGAAGCGGCAACGAGGATGAAGATCAGCATGCCCGCAATCCACAAGCCGGACCCGCGGCGCGGCGCGTGTTGGGCCGTTGCCGTGCCGCCGCGCTCGATGCGGTACGCGCGGATCGGCCGATCGATGTTCTTCAGCGACTGATTGCCCAGGTCGACGAAGCCCAGGTTCAGCTTGCCGGCGATCTGGTCATACACGCTGGAGGCGATGTAGATGTTGCCGGGCTCGGCGATGCCCTCCAGCCGCGCCGCCACGTTGACCCCGTCGCCCAGCAGGTCGTCGCCCTTCACCATCACGTCGCCCAGGTTCACGCCGATGCGGAAACGCATGCGCCGTTCCTCGGCCAGGCTCTCGTTGCGGGTCTCCAGCGCATCCTGGATCTCCACCGCGCAGCGCACCGCCTGGACGGGGCTGGCGAACTCGGCGAGCACGCTGTCGCCGGCGGTATTGATGATGCGGCCTTCGTGGAACTCGATGATGCCGTCGATCACCGCGCGGTGCGCCGAGAGGATCTTGACCGTGTCTTCCTCGTCGGCCGCCATCATGCGGCTGTAGCCGAACGCGTCCGCGGCGAGGATCGCGACCAGCTTGCGTTTGACGGGAGTGGGGCTCATGCGAGGACCCAAAATCTAGCCCCTGCCGCGTCCCAGCGCAATCGGTTCTAGAATTGCCGGCATGGCGCTCGCCGCATTCAATTTTGCAGGCTGGATCGACGCTCACGCGCAACTGCTCAAGCCGCCGGTCGGCAACCAGCAGGTATTCAAGGAGGCCGGCGACCTAGTGGTGATGGTGGTCGGTGGCCCGAACGCGCGCACCGACTACCACGACGACCCCTACGAGGAGTTCTTCTACCAGTTGCGCGGCAACATGGTGCTGAAAGTCGTCGAGGACGGCAAACCGCGCGACATCCCGATCCGCGAGGGCGAGATCCTGCTCGTTCCCGCGCACCTGCGCCACTCGCCGCAGCGCCCGGAGCCGGGCTCGGTGGGGCTGGTGGTGGAGAAGGTGCGGCCGAAGGACGTGGACGACGCCTTCGAGTGGTATTGCCCCAGGTGCTGGACGCGCGTGCACCGCGTCGAAGTGAACGTGCAGGACATCGTCAAGGACCTGCCGCCCTTGTTCGAGGCCTTCTACGAGAGTTCCCGCGGCTGCCCCGGATGCGGCCACATCCATCCGGGAAAGGCGGCGGCATGAACGCGATCGACATGCATTCGCATTTTTTCCCGCGCGAGTGGGAAGACCTGGCCAAGCGCTTCGGCGGCGAATGGCCGTGGATGAAGCACCTCGGCGAGGGCAAGGCGTTGGTGATGATGGGGGGGAAGGAATTCCGCCCCGTCACCTCCGCCTGCTGGGACGCCGCCAAGCGCCTGGAGGAAATGGACCGCGACGGCGTGGACCTGCAGGTGATGTGTTCGACGCCGGTGCTGTTCGCCTACGCGCGGCCCGCGGCGCAGGCGCAGTACTGCGCGCAGCTTTTCAACGACGCAGGTCTCGAGCTCGCCACGCACGGCAAGGGGCGCCTCAAGACGCTGTGCCAGGTGCCGCTGCAGGACACTGACGCTGCGTGCAAGGAGCTGTCGCGCGCCATGAAGTCCGGGCACCTCGGCGTGCAGATCGGCAACCACGTCGGCGAGCGCGACCTCGACGACGAGGGCATCCTCGCCTTCCTGCAGCATTGCGCCGCCGAATGCGCGGCGGTTCTGGTGCATCCCTGGGACATGATGGGCGGGGCGCGCACCGCGCGCTGGATGATGGGCTGGACGGTGTCCATGCCCGCCGAGACGCAGCTCTCGATCGTCTCGCTGATCCTCGGCGGCGGCTTCGACCGGCTGCCGAAGGACCTGAGGATCTGCTTCGCGCACGGCGGCGGCAGCTTCGCCTTCCTGCTCGGCCGGCTGGAGAACGCCTGGCGCAACCGCGACCTCGCGCGCGGCAAGTCCAGACTGCCCCCGAGCGCCTACACGGAGCGCTTCTACGTGGACAGCGCCGTGTTCGATGCGCGCGCGCTGCGCCTGCTGATCGAAGTGATGGGGGAGGAGCGCGTGATGCTCGGCTCGGATTACCCGTTTCCCCTGGGAGAGTTGCGCGTGGGCAAGCTGATCCGCGACATGCAAGGCATGGGCGCGGACGCGCGCCGCAAGCTGCTGGTGGAGAATGCGCGGCGTTTTCTCGGCCTTGGGCATGAGCCGTGAAGGTCGCGATCCTTGACGACTATTTCGATACCGTGCGCACGCTGCCTTGCTTCGGCAAGCTCGCGGGCCACGAGGTGACGGTGTGGAACGACCACCTGCAGGACACGGCGGCGCTCGCCGCGCGCCTGCGGGACACCGAGGCGCTGGTGCTGATCCGCGAGCGCACGCAGATCCGCGCGCCGCTCCTCGAGCGGCTGCCGAAGCTGCGCCTCATCAGCCAGAGGAGCGTGTACCCGCACATCGACATCGATGCCTGTACACGCCTCGGCGTCCTGCTGTGCTCGAGCCAGCATCCCGGCACGCCTTCCTACGCCGCTGCCGAGCTGACCTGGGGGTTGATCCTCGCCGCCGAGCGCGCGATCCCGCAGCAGATGGCGTCGCTGAAGGCGGGCCGCTGGCAGACCGGCGTCGGCAACAGCCTGCGCGGAAGAACGCTCGGCGTCTACGGCTACGGCCGGATCGGCAGCGCCGTCGCGGGCTACGGCAAGGCGTTCGGCATGCAGGTGCTGGTGTGGGCGCGCGAGGCCACGCTGGCGCAGGCGCGCGCCGACGGGTACGCCGTTGCGGCAAGCAAGGAAGCGTTCTTCGAGACCTGCGAAGTGGTCACGCTGCATATGCGCCTGCTCGATGCCACGCGCGGCATCGTCACCGCTGCCGACCTTGCGCGCATGAAGCGCGATTCGCTCATCGTCAACACCAGCCGCGCGGGGCTGATCGCGCCGGGGGCGCTGGCGGCGGCGCTCAAGGCCGGGCGGCCGGGACGCGCCGCGGTCGACGTCTTCGAGGTGGAGCCGCTCAAGGATCCGAAGGACCCGCTTCTGGCGATGGATAACGTCGTCGCCACTCCGCACATCGGCTACGTCACGCGCGAGGAGTACGAGCTGCAGTTCACCGACATCTTCGACCAGATCGTGGCTTACGCCGCCGGCAATCCGATCAACGTCGTCAATCCCGGCGCGCTCGCGACCGGTCAGAAGCGATAGAGCCGCGCCGAGAGCGTCAGCGAGCAGACCTTCGTACTCGCTTGGCGCGCCCACTACCAGGAGCGAGTACCCGGGCTTGATGCCGAGCTTCGATGCGAGAGGTGTTCCAGAGTACCCGGGCATCCGTGGCAGGTTGCTCAAGATCGGCGTGCTCGCGTGCGAGCGCCCGGCGCTTGGGCTCGCCGGCCAGGAGAGCGAGTGGCCACGCGAGGCAGTGCGAGCGTCAGCTCGCTATCCCGGCGTACCTCGCTGCGCAGCCACGCGACGAACGCCTGGACGGCATCGCTTCCGGCAACCTCGCGCCTTAGGACGATGTAGAAGGTGCTCAGGTTCACTGCCATGTCGAGGCCGAAAGGAGCGCACAGGACCCCATCGCAGAGGTAGCGCGTAAGGTGCGGCCGTGCGCCCATTGCGACGCCGCTGCCTCCGATTACCGCCGGGATCAGTTGGTCGTAATGCGAAAAAAATCGCAGCGTGCTCGCCGGCTCGATTGCGGGGATCTTCATCGCGTCGAACCAGACGTCCCATTCCGACCACGGCAGCCCATCGCGGGTGGTCTCGTAATCCAGTCGCACGTGGTGCGCGAGATCGGCGGGATTCCGCAGTGGGTGCGCTCCATCCCGCGCGAGCGCCGGTGAACAGACCGGGAAGATGTCACAGTCGAGCAGCCGCTCGCCGTTTGGCGTGTCGGCCCCCCGAGGCACAGCCCGGATCGCGATGTCCATGTGCTCGCGCTCGAGATCGGGTTTGTCGTTGCTCGCGACGATGCGCACATCAATCCCGGGATGGAGGTGGTAGAACCGGGGCAGCCTCGGGACGAGCCAGAGCGACGCGAGCGCCGTGGTGGTCGTGACTGCGAGGGCCTCTCCAGACTCGGCAACCTGGTCTACAGCCGCGTCGAGCAACGCGAGCGCCTGATCTGTCGCGCGGTATAGCTCTTCGCCGGCGCGGGTAAGTTGCAGCGCGCGGTGGACGCGGCGGAATAGCGGCTTGCCGATCTGCACTTCCAGCGTCTTGATCTCGCGACTGATCGCGGATTGGGTGACAAACAGCTCTTGCGCCGCGCGCGTGAAGCTCAAGTGGCGCGCGGCAACCCGGAACCCCCGGAGCAGGTCGAGCGACAAGGGATGCCGGCGCTTATCCATTACCTGATCTCATGGCAGCAGTGAGAAAGGGTCGTTTGAGAGATGCGTCCTGCCGGCGAACAATCGGCACCGGTATTAGAGCAGATTCCCTGCTCTCGCCGGGAGATTCTAGGAGGCTGACATGAACGCGCACCCTGTTGTTGCACGTTGTCGCTGGATCCTTGCTGCAGGAGGTCTCGCCCTCACTCTTCCGCTTTCTGCGCTCGGCCTGGATGCCGTGCCGCCGGAAGCCTTGCACGTGAAAGTCTTTCCCGACCGTTACGTCGCCGCCGGGAAGCCGTTCTCCGACCTCGCGGCGCTGGAAGCGTGGGCGAAGCCGATCCTTATCCGCACGCTGTGGCTCGACAGCTGCGGCAATGGGTCCACAAAGCAGCTCCTGGCCGCGGTCGAACGATTCCACGCCGTGTATGCGGAGGGGGTCCAGATTCGCACGTTTGCCACGGGTGCTCCTGCATGCCTCGGGGCGGTTGAGCGGGCGGGCTGGGCCCGAGACGCCGTGAGCCGGGCGCCGACCGCCGCGGCGTACTTCGCGACCGATCAGTACGGCCGCAGCACAATCCCTTGACAGCGTGGATTCCCTCGCGGCATCGCTACGACGCTCATTCTTAACAATAGCGGCTCACGATGCGACATAAGCACCATTGTGCCCCATCACACCGGGGCCGGGCAGCCAGAGAATTGGCAAATCGCGCGGCGCCGTGCGGCCAGGGGTGGATAGACTTTCCTGTCCGTTAGAGGCGCGCCGAGAGGGTCAGCGCGCCACCACCTGTTCCTTCTCTTCCTGCTGCAGCGCGAAGATCGACGTGTAGCCCTTCGACCAGTCCGGCGGAATCAGGCACGGCCGCGGATCGTGGTGCGCGTACAGCGCACGCCTGCCGCGCAGCACGAACTGGTCGTGCTTGGGCTTGATCGGGTTCACGGTATAGGGGAAGGCATCCGCCGAGGTCATCGTATTCAGCAGCAAAGGCCGGCCGAGATCCGAATCGTTCCTAGCCGAGTAGTGCAGCGTTCGGCAGTTGTGCAGGGTCAGCGAACCCGCCGGGCCGGGGAGGAATGCGGCCTTGGACAGATCGAGCTTCGCGCAATCGGCGTCCGACAGGCATCCGGTCCAGTTGCCCTTCGCGTCGTACTGCGAAAGCATCGGGTCGATCATGTGGCTGCGGGGCATGACCGCGAGCGGCCCCTGCTCCATGGCGCAGTCGTACAGGTAGGTACCCACCGTGAGCGGCGAATAATTGGTGTGCGGCCAGAAGCTGATGTCGTAGTGCCACTTCACCTCCTCGCCGCCGTGCGCCCATTTGAAGTTGAGCTTGGAGTGGTGGAACTTCACGTCGGGCCCGACGAGATCCGCCACGATGTCCGGCATCGGAGAATTCACGCAGTAGTCCCAGAAAACCGCGTGCTGCTCGACCGGATTGGACACGCGGCGCAGCCGCGGCGCTTCGGGCCGATGGCCGGGCTCGAGGTCGAATACCGGATCTGATTGCGTCACTGTCCGGCTGCGCTTGACCAGTTCCTCGGTCGCGGCCCGCAACCTGGAGATCCACTCTTCGCCGATGGCCCGCTCCAGGCAAAGATAGCCCTCGTTGAAGTAGAACTCCCTCTGCGCCTGGGTCAGCACTTTCGGCGGGATCTGGAGAATCTGTTCCGGCGTCATGGCAGGGCTCCTTCGCGACTATTCCGCATCATGAACTCAATCTGGCTGGAGACGAAGTTCGCGTCGCCGACGCCGACCAGCCAGGCGAGCGGTACGCCTTCGCCCAGCAGGCGGCGCTGGAAGCGCTCGAGCAGATCGGCCCGCTCGCGCACCGTGGCCGGCGCCACGCGCTCCTCGAGCGCGAACGCGGCCAACGCTCCGGCGGCCTCGCCGACATTCCACTCGACCGGGTGCAGGCGATAGCAGCCGTTGGTGATGTGCGTGGTGCCGAGGCACTTGCCGCCGGCGATCAGGTTGGTGACTCGTACCGGCAGCAATGCCCCTAGAGGAATCTGGAACGGCTTGGTGCGGCAACTGGCGCCGACATCGTCCGGGCCTGAGCGGTGGATGTCGATCGGATACCAGCCGACGCCGACGGAATCGGCGAAGTGCGCAGCGCGAGTCCCTGTCTGGTCGTTCGCCGAAACCTCCTGCTCGACAATCGTTTTCCTTGCCTGGATGCGCCGCGACTCGCGGATGTAAGGATGCTTGGACAGGCCGTCCGCCGTGCCCATCACGTCGGGCCGCAGGCGGATCTCCGGCGCCCCGAGCCTCGCGCCCGTGGCCGGCGCATCGGTCTGCAGCCAATGCAGGAAGCCCAGGCTCACGCGCTTGGCGTCCTGCAACGCCCGCGCGGCCTCGTTCGGCGGGCAATCGAGAATGCTCCTGTCGCGGTAGTCGTTGCCCGGCCAGTTGAACAGGGTGAGGTCATGGTTGACGGTGCCGGCAAACGATGCCTGGTCGAGCAGCCGCCGGTAGGTCCACAGCCCGCCCTTGGTCCCCGGCATCGTGTCGTACATCCGGTACTCGAGCCAACCGCTCGTCGCGCCATAGATCTCGCCGCCATGGACTTCGATGCGCAAGCTGTAGGGCTGCGCCGATCGGTAGTGCTCATACTTCTCCGGACGCGGAATGACATGGCTTTCGCCGTCGCCGCGGCGCTCGCAGGCGAATGTGTAGGTGAAGCTCTGCACGCAATGCGGCTTCGCCCCCACAGGCTGCGCCTGCTTTTCGCCAGTCTGTGCGACGCTCTCCGCGCCGACAACATGCTCCGCCCCGCAAAGCGGGAGCAGATCGCCCAGTTCGGTAGCATCGATGACGAGGTCCGGGCGGAAACGGACCATGCGCCCGTCCTCGAGCCCCATGGCGACCACGGCCGTGATGCGATCGCCCTCGGTCGCCGCGGCGACGGCTTTCATCCGGCGGTGAATTGCAAGTCGGCCAGCCTCGACATGAGGCTGCAGCATCCGTTCGATCACGCCGAGGGCCGCGCGCGGCTCGAATGCCAGCCGCGTCACCCAGCAGCCGCCGGGATTGAAATCGGGTCGGCGCCCAGCTTCGCCGGCGCGGCTGCGGTAGTGATCGCGCAGCATCGCGCGGAGCCAGTAGTAACTCGCGGTGCCGCCGAATGCCTCGATATGTTCGTGTTCGTCGAGCGCCACCCAGTCGGCGCACTTGGCGATATTGATCTCGATGTGCCAGCCGAGAGGCGCGACTCGGCGCGCGATGTCTTCCAGCATCGCGGTGGTGGCGCCGTTGGGGAATTGGTCCATCAGGCGCGCGGCGCGAAAGCCGCCGGCGTCGAGCTTTCTCAGTTCATTTTCCGGGATCTCGGGATGGATGGCGGCCACGCCAGCAAACCGACCGCGGTGTTCCTCGAGGAAGTCGAGGGTGATCGAATTGTCGAAGCCGTAGGGCGACCCGTGCACTTGCACGCCGCGCTCGACGCCGAGCGAAGCGTGCAACCCGAGCCATGCCTCGCGCGAGCAAAGCGGCGGCGAGTAGCTGCGTCCGCCGGCGAGCGGGTAGCGCTTGAAGCGGTCGAAAATGTGGGCGTGGCAATCCACCGCGCCGCGCGGCAGCGGCCGCTTCGGCGCGCGCAGCCGGGCATCGGGCGGCAATACGTCGGCTGCCATCACTCGATAACGATGTTGCCCTCGCGCGCCACGCGCTTCCATTTCTCGAAGTCGGCGCGCACGTAAGCCGCGAATTCGGCCTGGCCCATGTCCATGATCTCGACGCCCATGCCGCGGTAGCGCTCGCGCACGCCTTCGTTGGACATCGCCTTCCTGAGTGCGGAACTCAATTTCTGGACTACTGCAGGAGAAACACCCGCAGGGGCGAAGATGCCGGTGAAGGTCGCGGCCTCGTAGCCCTTCACGCCCGATTCGTCGAGGGTCGGCACGTTGGGCAGGAGCGGCGAGCGCTTGGGGGACGAAATGGCGAGCGGCTTGATGCGCCCTTCACGGATGTGGCCGATCGACGCCGCGAGCTGGTCCATCATGGCTTCGACCTGGCTGCCGAGCAGATCCGTGATCGCCGGGCCGCTGCCCTTGTAGGGTACATGCAGGAGTTTCAGGTTCGCCATGCGCATCAGCAACTCCAGGGCGAGATGGTTGGACGAGCCGCTGCCCGCGGAGGCGACGCTGACGCCGCCGGGTCTGGATTTGGCCAGTGCGACAAATTCCTGGAAGGTCGACACCGGCGTCTTCGGCGCGGCGGTGAGGACGATCGGCACCGACTGGATCGGGCCGATGGCGACAAGTTCTTTCAGCGGGTCGTAGGTCAGGTTCTTGAACACCGCCGGTCCGGAGGTGACGGTGCCGCTTGAACCGAGAAGCAGGGTGTAGCCGTCCGCGGGCGACTTCACCACCGCGGCGGTGCCGATGGTGCCGCCGGCGCCGGCGCGGTTCTCGATGATCAGCTGTTGCCCCAGCGCCTCAGACAAGGCCGGCGAGAGCGTGCGCGCGGTGATGTCCACGTTGCCGCTCGGCGGCCAGGGCACGACGATGCGCACCGGGCGATTGGGGAATTCCTGGGCGAATGCGCTGGCGGCGATGCAAAGGCCGGCCAGGGCGATGACGATCCTGGTTTTCATGCTTTCCTCCTGACTGCGTTGAATCGCGGATACACGCGGCTCACGTTGCCGCTGAAGATTTTCTCGCGGTCGGCGGCACTGAGCCAGCCGATGGCGTCGATGTAGCGCCTCGTATCGTCGTAGTAGTGCCCCGTCTCGGGATCGATGCCGCGCACCGCGCCTACGATCTCGGAAGCGAACAGGATGTTGTCCGCCGGGATCACCTTGAGCAGCAGCTCGATCCCCGGCAGGTGGTAGACGCAGGTGTCGAAGAAGACGTTCCCCAGCAACAGTGCCTTCAGCGGCGGCTTGCCCATGTCCTGCGCCAGGCCGCGGTAGCGTCCCCAGTGGTAGGGCACCGCGCCGCCGCCGTGCGGGATGATGAATTTCAGCGTGGGGAAATCCTTGAACAGTTCCGAGGTGAGGAACTGCATGAAGGCGGTGGTGTCGCCGTTGATGTAGTGCGCGCCCGTGGCGTGGAAGTTGGGGTTGCACGAGCCGCTGACGTGCACCATCGCGGGCACCTCGAGCTCGACCATCTTCTCGTACAGCGGGTACCACCAGCGGTCGGTGAGCGGCGGGTCGCTCCAGTGCCCGCCCGAAGGGTCGGGGTTGAGGTTGCAGCCGATGAAGCCGAGCTGCTCGACGCAGCGCTCGAGCTCGGCAATGCAGTTCTTCGGCGCCACGCCGGGAGACTGCGGCAGCTGGCAGACGCCGGCAAAGTTCTGCGGGTAGAGCGTGCAAACGCGGTGGATGAGGTCGTTGCAGTGTTCGGCCCAGTGCCGGCTGGTGGTCTCGTTGCCGAGGTGGTGCCCCATGCCCACCGCGCGCGGCGAGAAGATCGTCAGGTCGGTGCCGCGCTCGCGCTGGATGCGCAGCTGCGCCTGCTCCAAGCTCTCGCGGATCTCGTCTTCCGAGATGGCGATGGCCTTCTTCTGCGGATGGCCCGGGTCGGCGAGCTGCTGCTGGCGGTATTGCTCCAGCGCCCCGGGGGCGGTGGTGTAGTGGCCATGGCAGTCGATGATCATGCGAACAGTTCGTCCACTGTGTAGCGCCGCGGGATCAGCCGCTGGCGATAGACATAGTCGATCGCGACCTCGAGATTGCGCCGGTTCGCCTCGATGCCGCAGGGGTTCATCTCCGGGTTGCCCACCGCTTCGATGCTCCTGGCGAGCAGGCGCGAGACTTCCTCCGCGGCGTCCCGCGGCACGGAATCCTTCACCACCACCATGTGGTTGATCTGGATCGCGCCGGTGCGCCGCTGCCAGGAGCGCGCCGCGGCCTCGGCATCGGGGATCAGCGGCCGCAGGCGCGCATCCGAGGGCTTGCCGTCGCCGACCACCGCGGCGTCGATCTCGCCGGCGAGCAGCATGCCGACGATGTCCTTGCCCGCCGGCGCGCGCATGACGTTCGGCGGGTCGCGGAATTCGGCCACGTGCGCGTCCTCGAAGGTGACCCAGGTGACGCGATCGGGATCCACACCGTGGTCTTGCGCCAGGATGCCGCGGATCCACATGCCGGTGGTGACGGAGTAGGAGCGCACGCCCACGCGCCGGCCCAGGAGGTCGAGCGGCGCGAGCGGGCCGCGCTCGGCGTTGTGCACGAGGAACGAATGCTGCAGCCGGCCCACCACCACCGCGGGCAGGAGCCGCAGCGGCTTGCCTGCAGCCTTGGCCATGAGGAAGGTGGTGATCGCCAGTTCGGCGACATCGAATTCGAGATCGCGCACCACGCGCTTGAAGCCGGCACTGGGCGGCCGCACGTCGGCGAAGTCCAGGCGCACGCGGTCCGACCGGACCTCGCCCCGCTTCAGCGCCGCGGTGCCCGGGTAGTCCCCGAGGAGCGCCTTCACCGGCCCATGGCCTCGCGGATGGCGCGCACGAGCTCGGCGCGGTCCTCCGTCGTCTTGCCCTTGAGGCGCTCTTTCACGCCAAGGTCGGCGATCCACTGCTGGCGCACAGCACTCGCCGCCGCCATGATCGGCTCGAGGCCGATGCCCTCGAGCGTCGCGGCGACTTCGCGCATCTCCGCGGCGCGGCGCTTGCCGTGGCTTACCACGCGCTCGATCATGTAGCCGGCGAGCTTCTCCCAATCGATGCCGGGAAAGGTCTCCTGCAGCGACGCGAGCACGCGCGCTTCCACCCCGTACTCGCTCGAGGCGGTCATGGACTCCACGAGGATCGCCTCCAGCCCCTTCACCACGATCGAGCGGAACATCTTGATTGCCGAGGCCTGGCCGACCTCGGGCGAGACGAACTCCATCTTCATGCCGAGCGCGCGCGCACGCGGCACGAGTGCCGCGGCGCCCGGGCCGCCGATCAAACAGGGAACCTTGTGCAGGTAGGGTGCCGCCGGCGCCATCACCGCAACGTCCACATAGGCCACGCCCGTGGGCGCTACGAGTGCCGCGGTCTCGATCTTGCGCTGCGGCGACACCGAATTCATGTCGAGGAACAGCTGGCCCTTGTTCAGGCCCGGTAGGCAGGACCTCGCCGCCTGCAGGCTCGAGGATGCGGTCACGGTGAGGAACACGAGGTCCGCCTCGCGCACCGCGTCGACGTGGTCGCGCGCGAGGCCAACGCCGAGCCCGCGCGCCGCCGCCTCGAGCGTCGCGTCCGCCGGCTGGCCGAACAGGATGTCGTAGGCGCGGATCGCCGGCTTGCCCTCGCCCAGCAGTCCGCGGCTGATGGTCTGCCCGGCTTCGCCAAAGCCGATGAAGGCGATCCTCTCGCTCATTTCGAATGCAGCGTGGTGTCCTGCCCGGGCGGCGGATTGGCGATCGCGGCTTCGAGCGAGGCCTCCTCGCGCCACTCCTGCGGCGGCCGCACGCGGTGGTCGCTGCCGACCTGGTCGAGGCCCCAGAAGATCTCGAGGAAATGGTTGTCCGGGTCGCGGAACTCCACCGCCATCTGGCAGCCGGCGCGGCGCCGGCCCTCGTAGTCGATCTTCACGTCGTGCTTGCGCAGGTGCTCGCGCGCGCGCAGTACCTCCTCGAGCGTCGCCACCTCGAAGGCGAGATGGTGCAGCTCGCGCGCCGACGCGTCTTCGTTCGCCCCGCCCACCAGCGCGAGGCAATGGTGGTCGGTGTTGCAGCGCAGGAACACCATGCCGCCCTTCATCATGCTGTCCGGGTACACATCCGACACTCGAAAGCCGAGCACGCCGGTGTAGAAGGCTACCGAGCGCTGCAGGTCCTTCACCTTGAGCACCACGTGACCCAGTTTCGCGATGCCGAACGGCAGGCCCGCGGGCGGCGCCATTCGCCGCAGCGCTTCTGCAGCCGGGCTTTTCAGTCCTTCAAGGTCGACAACGCCGCGCGGCATGAACTTGCCCTCCCGAAATCGCGGCAGTTTGGCACAATCCAGGACGTTGGCAGCGGAAAACCTAAGGGGAGAATGACATATGGCACGAAGAGCTTTCTACAGTTTTCACTACAAGCCAGACAACTGGCTGGCGTCCCAGGTTCGGAACATGGGCGTGATCGAAGGGAATCGGCCGTGCTCTGATAACGACTGGGAGACCATCACGAAGGGCGGCGACGAAAAGATAAAAAAGTGGATTGCTGAGCAATTGGACGGAAAATCCTGCGTGGTCGTTCTCATCGGCGCGAACACAGCGGGGCGCAAATGGATCAACTACGAGATAGTGAAGAGCTGGGACGACAGCAAGGGCGTCGTGGGCGTCTACGTGCACAACCTTCAGGACAGCGACAAGAAACAGGCGTCAAAGGGGGCGAATCCCTTCGCGAGCATCGGCTACGGCAATACTGGGAAGATGCTCTCCTCGGTCGTTAAGGCGTACGATTCACCGTACTCTAGCAGTAAGGACGTCTACGACCATATCAGCAAGAACCTCGATACCTGGGTCGACGAAGCCGTCACTATTCGCAACAACGCGTAGCCAAAGCCATGCTCGAAGTACGCTCCTACGGCGAGGAATCGCCGGCTGTTCAGGCTCACCTGAGCATCGCACAGTCGGTCATCCAGCGGATGGCGTCGAACAGCGCCTCTTGCAAGGCGTGGTGTATCACGCTCGTGTCGGCCATCCTCGTGATAGTGGCAGACAAAGGCAAGCCAGAATTTTCGCTGATCGCAGTGGTCCCCACGCTCTTGTTCCTCGTACTGGACGCGCACTACCTCGCTCTTGAGCGGTGCTTTCGGCAGTCGTACAACAATTTCATTGAGAAGCTGCATGCTGGGCGAGTCGTCGCAGCTGACCTCTACGCTGTTACGCCCACAGGGTCAGTTGGGCTGATGTTTTTCAAGTCGCTCGGGTCTTTCTCGATTTGGCCCTTCTACGCAACCCTCGGCGTGATGATCTGGGTAGCCAGGCGGATCGTGATCCCATGAGCGACGGGAGACTTTCATGCTCGCTGCCCAACAGCCGGTTGCAGCCAACGGTCCGCAAGCGGCCCGCCACCCAACCGGAGCGTTGGGCGGCAATGATTGTTGCGTTGCTTTGCCGGTGCTGCGAAACGATTGGCAGTAGGATATTCTTTGACCATGCTAATTGAAGAAAAGCGACGCGCCGAACGCAACCGAACGCTCTCACTTACCGATAAGGAACGGGGGCGTCTTGCGGACACGCTCATCAAAGCGTTCCCATCCTCCAGACTTTCTGAGCCGATTGTCGGGACAATCCATGGTGACTACCGGCAGTGGGCTGGTGTACTTCCGTTGGCTCACGTGGATCTTCTCTTTCTCGATCCCCCTTACAACCTCAATAAATCGTTCAACGGAAGGCAATTTGCCAAACGGAGTACACACGAATACACCGAATGGCTCGACGACATTCTTCGCAACCTGAAGCCATTGCTCAAGCAAACAGCGACCGTTTACATATGTGGCGACTGGTTAACCTCGCATTCCATTTTTGAGGCCGCATCGAACCATCTCGTTATTCGTAACCGCATTACCTGGGAGCGCGAAAAGGGGCGCGGAGCCCAGACGAACTATAAGAACGCTAGTGAGGACGTATGGTTTTGCACGGTTGGGGAGACGTATACCTTCAACCTAGACGCGGTGAAATTGCGACGTCGTGTCATTGCGCCCTACACGGACTCCAATGGAAATCCTAAGGACTGGCAGCGCTCAGAAGCCGGCAACTACAGAGACACCCACCCCTCGAATCTTTGGACGGACATAACAATCCCTTTCTGGTCGATGCCCGAAAACACGGATCATCCCACCCAGAAGAGCGAAAAGTTTCAAGCGAAGCTTTTGCTTGCTAGCACGCACCCCGGCGATTTCGTGCTCGATCCGTTTCTCGGTAGCGGAACAACATCCGTGGTCGCCAAGAAACTGGAGCGGCGATACCTTGGAATAGAGCGCGACTTGGAGTACTGCTATCTGGCGGCGCGCAGACTGGAGCTTGCGAATACGAATAGGGAAATTCAAGGCTTTGCCGATGGCGTGTTCTGGGAAAGAAATTCGCTATCAGTTCAGAGAAAAGCGATGACTCAGAGCCGCAATGGCGACATCTTCTCGAATAAATAGTCCTCGAAACCCGATAGCTGCACTAGTTGCTTTTCTCGAGGCCTATTCACGCAATCATCCCGGATGCGCTAAAGCTGATCTCACCCGGGCTACAGCAGAAGAATTCGATCTAAGGAAGGAGCGCTCGGTCCACGCGCGCCCAGAATTTGCTATTCGCTTTTCTACGGCGAGTGGCACCTCGTTCTCAAACGTCGTTCTTTCTCTTTCGGCGCTTCAAAAGTACGACCACACGCCATTTGTCGTCTGTATCGTAAGACCTAGTGGCATTCAATTGCTGCTGGCGAATACAACCTTCCTGAGAAAAATCAGCCACAGCTCTCACCAGCTTACGATTGACAATGTTCGAGGCAGCTTCCTAGGCCATGACATCTTGCGCACTTACTCTGAGTTGGCGAACGAACCGACCCATTTCGACGCTTTATTCGCTATGCATGCGCAGAAGTCTTGGGACGAGAATTTGGAGCGGCTCGTAGCTGAAACGAATGCCATCGCTGCAACCGGAACCCGATTTGCTCCATCGCAGACGCAATCTCGAAATATTTGCGCGGCGCCGTTGCTTGCCCGAGCCTTAAGCACGAACCCCGAATATGCTCAGTTGTACTTGGAGTTGACCAGAATCGTCGAGGATAGTCGCATTGCGATTTTGGACGCATTGACCTGCCCAGGTTCTTAGGACCAATCGTAACTTGAGAGAATGGCTCCCGCTCACCGGCGAGGAGCCCATGAAGAAGAGTCGTTTTACCGAAGAGCAGATGGTCGCGATCCTGCGGGAGGCCGACAAGGCGCCCGTTCCCGAGGTCGCCAAGAAGCACAAAGTCAGCGCCCAGGCGATCTACACCTGGAGGCGCCGTTTCGGCGAATTGCAGCCCGCCGATGTCAAACGCTTGCGTCAACTCGAAGCCGAGAACGCGAAGCTGAAGAAGCTCGTCGCTGAGCGCGATCTCGAGATCGACGTGATGAAAGAGATCAGCCGCCGAAAGTGGTGAGCTCGCAAGCACGCCGCGAGCAGGTTGCGCTCGCCTGCGAGCGCGGCCTGTCGAAGCGGCGTGCTTGCGAGCTGATCGAAATTGCCCGTTCGGGCCTGGGTTACGAGTCGGTCCGCGCCGAACGCGAGCGCCCGGCACTGGAAGCCATGAAGCGCCTGGCGGCGCAGTATCCGCGTTACGGTTACAGGAGGATTCGCGTGTTTCTGAGAAGAGAAGGTCATGGCATGAGCCGGCACCGGGCGCACCGCCTGTGGTGCCTGGAAGGGCTGCAATTGCCTCGTAGACGCCCCCGCCGGCGGGTTGCCGCCTCACGGCCGCGGCCTCTGCCCGCGTTCGGCCCGAATCATGTCTGGGCCTACGACTTCGTGTTCGATGCGAGCGCGAGCGGCCAGCAGATCAAATGCCTGACGGTGATCGACGAGTTCACCCGTGAATGCCTGGCGATCGACGTGGCGGGCTCGATCCGCTCGATGCGCGTGATCGAAGTCCTCAAGCGGCTGATCTCGCTGCACGGTGCGCCCCGATTCCTGCGCTCGGACAACGGCCCCGAGTTCGTCAGTCACGCGATCCTCGAATGGCTCGGCAATGAAAAGATCGAGACCGCGCTGATCGATCCGGGTAAACCGTGGCAGAACGGGGATGCTGAGAGCTTCAACGGCAAGTTCCGTGACGAGTGCCTCTCGCTCGAATGGTTCAGAAGCCGCGACGAAGCACGCGTCGTCATCGAAACCTGGCGCCGTCACTACAACCATGTCCGTCCGCATCAAAGTCTCAAGGACCTTACACCGATCGAGTTCAAGACGCGTTACGATTCCACCAACCCGGGGGCCATCCTCAAGTAGCAACTGGTCCAAAGATCCCTGGGCAGGTCAGCATCTCGAATAGATAACGTAAATCTTCGGGGCAACGCCATCGAACAGATCGTCACTCAAGGAGGCAACTTTCACAGCGTGGAGGACGCGAGCCGGACGCTTTGTGTAGGCACGGAGGTTAAGATCGACATAAAGAGCAAGATCCTTACTCTCGCTTCAAGCCCTAAGGGGTACAACATTGACAAGACACTAAAGGCTCTATCTGATGGCAACACCGTTGTTTCCTTCTTTTTTATTGGCGTGAATCCGGACGCTGAGGCGATCAAGACATGTCTTGTCTCGATATTCGACCGAACCATACTAAATGCAACTCGTGTGCAGTTTCACTGGGCAGGTCGCAATTCGCGCGGCGTGACACAGCTTGCTGGTGATTTACAGTCACTTTTCCAACCGAACTTCGTCGAGCTCATAGACGCACCCCGATCGCAAGCGTTCCTACGGAAGCTAATCGACCTTGAACCGCGTTCTGCGGGCGCACGAGGTGATGGAAGTTGATGTCCACCGCCCAACCCCCCGTTGTAGCGGACACGCTGCGAGCGGCGCGCCGCTAAACGGATCGATGAACGTCTCCGAAGTGATGGTGCGTTACCTGAAGGCGGCCGGCATCGGCCACGTCTTCGGCTATCCGGGCGACCCGAACATCGAGTTCATGGAAGCGGCGCGCCGCGCGGGCATGCAGTTCGTTCTCGGCCGCCGCGAAGGCACCGCGGGGCTGATGGCGCAGGCCTACGGCTTCCTCACCGGGCGGCCCGGCGTGTGCATGTCCACGCTTGGACCGGGCTCGTCGAACCTGGTGAACGCGGTGGCCAATGCGTATCTTGACCGCGTGCCGATGATCGCGCTCTCCGGGCAGATCGAGCGCAGGCGCGAGCAGACCTTCACCCACCAGGTGCTCGATCACAACCGCCTTTTTTCGCCCGTGAGCAAATGGACGACGCATGTGGCGCCGGACACGGTGGGCGGCGTCATGCGCAGGGCGCTGCGCACCGCGGTGGCCGAGCGCCCGGGCCCGGTGCACATCACGACGCATGCCGACGTGGTCGGCGCCGAGGCGAAAGACGATGCGGTACTGCTGCCGCCGCTCAAGGCGATGGCGTTCGGCGCGGATGCCGGGGTCGCCCAGCGCGTGCGCAGCGCGAAAAAGCCCGTGATCCTCGCCGGCATCGCCGCGCAGCGCGCGGGGGCGCATGCCGCGCTCGCGCGGCTCGCCGAGGTCGCCGGCATCCCGGTCGTGGTGGCGCCGATGGCGAAGGGCGTGCTGGCCGAAGACCACCCGTACTACGCCGGCACGCTCGACATGGCGTGCAACGCCTTGATGTGGGATTTCCTCAAGGGTTGCGACCTGCTGCTCGCGGCGGGTTTCGACGCGGTGGAGCTGATCAAGCCCTGGACGCTCTCGGTACCTACCGTGCACATCGACGCGGTGCCGAACACCGACCAGGTCTACAGCGCCGACACGGAGCTGGTCGGCGACGTCGCCGCGATCCTCGCCGGCATTGCGGCGGCCTGGAAAGGCGAGCCCAGGTGGAAGCCGGCGGTGGTCAAGCGCCACCGCGAGCGGCTTCGCGCCGCGTACTACGCGGGCCGGGTCAAGGGCAAGCTCAATCCGACCGACGTGATCGACGCGGTGCGCGAGGCGCTGCCGCGCCAGGCGATCGCCACCAGCGACGTGGGCTCGCACAAGCTTCTGGTCGGTCAGGGCTGGAGCGCGTACGAGCCGCGCTCCGTTCTGATGAGCAACGGCCTTTCCTCCATGGGCTATTCGCTGCCGGCGGCAATCGTCGCGCAGCTGCTCAACCCCGGCCGGCCCGTGGTGTGCTTCGTGGGCGACGGCGGCCTGGCGATGGTGCAGGGCGAACTGCGCCTCGCTGCCAGCCTCGGTCTGGCTCTGCTGGTGATCGTGTTCTGCGACGGGAGCCTCAACCGCATCGAGATCAAGCAGGCGAACCGCAAGTACCCGAGCTGGGGTACGCTGCTCGAGCCCACCGACATCGAGCGCCTGGCGCAGTCGATGGGCTGCGAGGGCGCGATGGCAGGGAGCGCGGCGGCGCTGCAGCGGCTGCTGGCGGGCAAGCGGCCCAAGGACCGGCCGCTCGTCGTAGGCGCGCAGATCGATCCGGCGCAGTACACAAAGCAGTTCTGAAGAGGAGGCGTGCGTATGACCCGATTCGTTGTGGCAGTGCTGGGTGGCCTGCTTTGCTTCGCCGCGCAGGCGCAGACCTGGCCGGCCAAGCCGATCCGCCTCGTCGTCCCGTTCGCCCCCGGCGGCACCAGCTCGATCGTGGCGCGCGCCGTAGGCGCCGAAATGGAAAAGGGGCTGGGCCAGCCGATCATCATCGACAACAAGCCGGGGGGCGGCGGCAACGTCGCCATGCAGGAGGTGGCGAACGCGGAACCCGACGGTCACACGCTGATCATTGGCCACCTGGGCACGCTCGCCGTGAACCCGTTCATGTTCGAGAAGCTGCCCTTCGATACCAACCGCGATTTCGCCGCGGTGTCGCTGCTCGCCAAGGTACCGAACATCTTCGTGGTGCACGCCGACGTGGCGGCCAGGGACCTGCGCGAGTTCGTGGCGCTGGTGAAGCAGCAGCCCGGCAAACTCTTCTACGGCTCGGCGGGCAACGGCAGCGCCGGGCACCTGGCGATCGAGTACCTGAAGCTGGTGGCGGGCATCGACCTCGTGCACGTGCCGTACAAGGGCACCGGCCCCAACCTGATCGACCTGCTCGCCGGGCGCACGCAGGCGACTTCGGCGGGCACGCCGCCGCTCATGCCACACGTCAAGGCGGGCAAGCTGCGCGTGATTGCCGTGGGTTCGCCGCAGCGCCTCTCCGTCCTGCCTGAGGTGGGGACGGTCGCGGAGCAGGGCTACCCGGGCTTCGAGACCACGCAGTGGTACGGGCTGAACGCACCCGGCAAGACGCCCGCCGCGATCATCAAGCGCCTGGCCGGCGAGGCCGCGAAGGCTGCCCGGCACCCCTCGGTCGCCGAGCGTTTCGCAGTGGACGACGCCGAAGGCATCGGCTCCACGCCGCAGCAATACGCCGCGTTCATCGCCGAGGAACAGGCACGCTGGGGCGAAGTGGTACGCAAGGCCGGCATCAAGGCGAACTGATGGACCTGGGCCTTGCCGGCAAGACCGCGTTGGTCACCGGGGCTTCCGCAGGAATCGGCCGCGGCATCGCGCTCGCGCTGGCCGCAGAAGGCGTGCGCCTTGCGGTCACCGCGCGCAGGCGCGAGCGGCTGGAGTCCCTCGAGCAGGAGGCTGGCGCAAAGCTGGTGATCATCGAGTGCGACTTCATGCGGGAGGATGCGCCGCAGCGCATCGCCGAGGCCGCGCTGCAGGGGCTGGGCGCGGTGGAGATCCTGGTGAACAACGCAGGCGGCTCGCGCGCTTTCAAGCTGGACGCGAGCGAGACCCAATGGGAAGAAGCGCTCACCCTCAATTTCACGCGCCAGCGCCAACTGGCGCACGCGCTGCTCGAGCAGATGATGGCGCGCAAGTGGGGACGCATCGTCAACATCACCGGTAAGAGCGAGCCCGAAGGCATCAACGGCGCGTTCGCCGCCAAGGCGGCGATGCACGCCTGGGCGAAGGGGTTGTCGCGCGAGGTCGGCAAGCACGGCATCACCGTGAACTCGATCCCGCCCGGGCGCATCATGAGCGAGCAGATCGAGCGCAACTACTCGCCCGAGCACCGCAAGTGGCAGTCGGAGCACGAGATCCCGGTGGGCGAGTACGGCCAGCCCGCCGACATCGCCAACCTGGTGTGTTTTCTCGCCTCGCCGCGCGCGCGCTACATCACCGGGGCGGTGATTCCGGTGGACGGCGGCTTGCGCCGGTACCAGTTCTAGCGATGGCGCACGTCGTCGAGCGTTTCGCCTCCTGGGCGCAACAGTTCCGCGCGCAACCGCTCACGCCGGAGGTTCTGCACCACGCCAAGCGTGCGCTGATCGACCTGCACGCGGCGATGATCTCGGGCGCCGTCGCCGCTCCCGCGACACTGCTGGAGAAGGCGCTTGCCGACGAACTCGACCGGGGCGAAGCGCGCCTCGCGCTCGGGCGCAAGGCCACCTTGCGCGCCGCGGCGCTGATCAACGGCGCGGCGGCGCACACCACCGAAGTCGACGACATCTACCGAGACGGCATGTACCACCCCGGCGCACCGACGATCCCGGCGGCGCTCGCGCTCGCGCAGGCGCGCGGCGCTTCCGGCGGGCAGTTTCTGCGCGCAGTGGTGGTGGGCTATGAGATCTCCACGCGCATCGGCGCGGCGATGGGCCGCGCGCATTACAAGCACTGGCACAGCACTGGCACCATCGGTTGTTTCGGTGCCTGCGCCGCGGCGGCGGAGCTGCTCGGCCTGGATGCCGCGCGCTTCGCGCACGCGCTCGCCACGGTCACCACCTTTTCCGCCGGCCTGCAGCAGTCGTTCCGCATGGATTCGATGTCCAAGCCGCTGCACGCCGGCCGCGCCGCGGAAGCCGGGTTGACCGCGGCGCTCGCCGCGCGCGAAGGCGTCACCGGCTCGCTCAACGTGGTCGAGGGGGAGGCAGGCTACGGCAAGGCGATGAGCGACGGACCCGACTGGGAAAAGGCGCTCGCCACCCTGGGGCGCGACTTCCACATCACGCGCATGACCTTCAAGAACCATACCTGCTGCGGCCATACTTTCGCCGCCATCGACGGCGCGCTGGCGCTGCAGGCAAGGATGGGCATGGCCGCCAACGACATCCAGCGCGTCACCGTCGGCACGTACCAGGCGGCGCTCGATGTCGCCGGCTACGACGAGCCGCGCACCGCGGCCGAAGGGCGCTTCTCGCTCAAGTACGTGGTGGCGACCGCGCTCACGCACGGCAGCGTGCGCTTCGCGGCTTTCGAGCCGGAGCGCCTCGGCAATCCCGCGACACGCGATCTGATGCGCCGCGTGGACGTCGCAGTGGACCCGCAGCTCGATGCCGCATTCCCCGCGCAGCGCGCGGCGCGCGTCGCAATCGAAGCGCGCGACGGCCGGCGCGAGGAGTTCCTGCAGCCGACGCGCATCGGCGACCCCGATGCCCCGTTGTCGGATGCCCAGCTCGACGCAAAGTACTTCGAGCTGGCCGGGCCGGTGCTCGGCCCGGCAAAGGCGAAGGAGCTGCTCGGACGCCTGTGGCGCCTGGAAGCACTCGAGTCGCTGGGCGAGTGAGCATGCCGTTTCTCTCGGCCCGCGTCGCGCGCGCGCGCATCTCGGCATCGGCCGCCGCGGCGCAGCGCACGCGCGAGCTGCGCGCAGCGGGCGTGGACATCATCGGCCTGGCGCAGGGCGAGCCGGACTTCAACACGCCCGATCACGTGATCGAGGCGGCGCACCGCGCCATGCGCGCCGGGCAGACGCACTACACGCCGGTGGATGGCACGCCGGAGTTGAAGGCCGCGATCGTGGAGAAATTCCGCCGCGAGAACGGCCTGCGCTGCAAAGCGGAGAACATTTCCGCCGGCGCCGGCGGCAAGCAGGTGCTGTACAACGCGCTGATGGCGACGCTCGACCCC
>Ga0247727_10003424_pt1 | contig 35089 bp, 31 predicted proteins | sample WisWelCaveWW1625_FD_202498 | JGI IMG/M metagenome (GOLD analysis project Ga0247727, IMG submission 202498) | Biofilm microbial communities from Wishing Well Cave, Virginia, United States - WW16-25 | ecosystem: Environmental > Aquatic > Deep subsurface > Groundwater > Cave microbial mat | place...
TCATCATCGGCGATAACGATCCGCAATGGTATTGGTCGTCGCTCGCGGTGCAATGCGCCGGCGGCATCGCGGTCGGCTCGTTCATTGACAGCACGCCGACCGAAGTGCAATACCTCGCGGCGCATTGTGACGCGCTCTTCGCGATTGCCAAAGACCAAGAGCAAGTGGATAAATTTCTAGAAATTCGCGGCCAACTGCCACTCGTCCAGAAAGTGATTTATTGGGATGACAATGGCATGTGGGGCTATGCCGACCGCGGCGCGTGGCTCGCGCGTTTCGCCGACGTGCAAAAACTGGGACGCGAATTGGACGCGCAAAAACCCGGCTTATTCGATGAATTGATCGCGCAGGGCAATACCGACGATGTCGCGATTATGTGCTACACTTCCGGCACGACCGGCAATCCCAAAGGCGCGATGGTGATGCATCGCAACCTGATTCACAGCTATCTCGCGTATGACGATATCGAGCCGCGCCTTTTGAACGATGAGCATCTTTCGCTGACGCCGATGGCGTGGATTACCGAAAACGGTTTTGGGCTGACGCCGCATTGCATCATCGGCAACCCGGTTGATTTTCCGGAAGAGGTCGAGACCGCGCTGGAAAATTTGCGCGAGATCGCGCCGCAACAAGTGATTTTCGCGTCGCGCTTTTGGGAAAACGTCGTCTCGCAAGTGCAAGCGCGCATCATGGACACCGGCGCGCTCAAACGCTTTGTCTATCATCTCGCGCTCCCGGTCGGTTACGCGTGGGCAGACCTCACGACGATTTCGACCGGCGCGTCCAAGCCGCTCTGGAAAAAAATTCTGCTCGCGCCGCTCTACGCGCTCGCGAATCTTTTTGTTTTTTATCCGCTGCGCGATAAAATCGGACTCTCGCGCGTGCGCGCGGCAATCACGGTCGGCTCGGTACTTTCGCCGGATGTCATCCGTTTCTTTCACGCCATCGGCGTGAACCTCAAGCAGGTCTACGGCTCGACCGAAATGATCTACGCGACCGTGCATCGCAACAATGCGATTCGCTTTGAATCGGTCGGTCAGCCGGTGCCGACCGTAGACGTGCGCATCGGCGCGAACAATGAGATTCAAGTGAAAAGCCCAAGCATCTTCAAGGGCTATTACAAAAATCCGGAAGCGACGGCGAAAGCGTTGAGCGACGGGTGGTATTCTTCCGGCGACGCGGGCTATCTCGACACCGACGGGCATTTGGTTTATCTCGACCGCGTCGTGGATTTGTTGGATCTGAAAACCGGCGAAAAATATTCGCCGCAGTTTATCGAAGGGCGCTTGAAATTCAGCCCGTACATCAAAGACGCGATGGCGCTCGGCGGGAATGAACGGGAGTTTGTCGCCGCGATCATCACGATAGATTTTGACAACGTTGGACGCTGGGCGGAGCAAAAGCGTATCGGCTATACGACCTTTAGCGATCTCTCGCAAAAGCCGGAAGTGTACGCGCTGGTCCGAAAAGATATTGAGCAGTTGAATCGCGCTCTGCCGGCGGCGGCGCGCGTCCAACGCTATTTGTTATTGCACAAAGAGTTTGACCCGGACGAAGCGGAAATGACGCGCACGCGCAAATTGCGCCGCGCGTTCATCGAAAACAAATACGCCGATCTGATGCGCGCAATTTATAGCGGGCAAGATCAATTCACGACCGAAGCCGCTGTGAAATTCCGCGACGGGCGCACGGCGTCGGTGAATACGACCATTCAAATACGCACGCTGTTTTAATCTCTGACCTTGTCATTGCGAGGAGCGCAGTTTGCGACGAAGCAATCTAAGCCACACCTTGGGGCAGCGATTTTCCTGTTGGAATTTGGGGATTGCTTCGCAAAACCTGCTCGCAATGACGTAGGCGAGTTAGGAGCAACTACGAATGACCGTGCTCGTGCAACTCATTTTGTCCGGCTTGATGGTCGGGAGCATTTACAGTCTCGTCGCGCTCGGCTTTGTCCTGATCTATAAATCGTCCGGCATCATCAATGTCGCGCAAGGACAAATGCTGATGATCGGCGCGTACGTCATGTGGACGTTCCTCGTTTGGTTGAAACTTCCTTTTCTGCTTGCCGTACTGCTCACGATCCTGATCGCGATTTTGCTTGGCTTGCTCGTCGAGCGATTGTTGTTGCGTCCGCTGATCGGACAACCGGTGCTCGCGGTCGTGATGATGACGATCGCGCTCGCGGCGTTCTTGGACGGCGTGACGACGATGCTCTGGGGCGCGACCGGCCGCGATTTGCCGAGCTTCCTCCCCGAACGCGCGATTGAGATCGGTGAGATCAAAATTCCGCCGCAACATCTTTTCTCCTTCATTCTCGCCGTCGTTTTGCTCAGCGGCTTTTCAATTTTTTTCCAGAAAACAAAACTCGGCTTGGCGATGCGCGCGGCGGCGGAAGATTCGCAAACCGCGCAGAGTTTGGGCGTCAGCGTTCAGCGCGTGTTCGCGGCGGCGTGGGTCGTCGCCGCTATCGTCTCGTTCATCGGCGGGATTTTGCTGGGCAACATCGGCGGCATCAATCTCTTGCTCTCTTCGATTGGCTTCAAGGTTCTGCCGGTTGTTTTGCTCGGCGGCTTGGATTCCATCGCTGGCGCCATCATCGCGGGTCCGATCATCGGCATTTTGGAAAATCTCGCGTCGTTCTATCTCGATCCGATTTTCGGCGGCGGTGTCAAAGAAGTCGCGCCGTTTGTGATTTTGGTGATCGTGCTTTTGTTCAAACCGTACGGATTGTTTGGATTGAAAAGAATCGAGCGCGTCTGACGCGAGCAGAGGTGCAGAGGAGTGAGGGGGCATGGGTGACCGCGAAGCGTCTCCCCTGCTCCCTTGCTCCCTAGCGCATATGGAAAGCCATAGGAGCGATCAAGGATGCTACCCGCCGGAACTTTTAACACCACTTACGCCAAAGATATGGCGATCATTCGCACGCCCTTGCAATGGGCATTGTTTGGCGCGTTCATCGTTTTATTATTTGGCGTTTTCCCCTTTGCCGCGAGCAATAGCACGCTTTCGCTCGCGAACAACATCGCGATTATTTTGATCGCGGTGCTCGGCTTGCAAATTCTGACCGGCTTGTGCGGGCAAATTTCGCTCGGGCAAGCCGCGTTTATGGGCGTCGGCGCGTACGTTCACGGCGTGCTCGTCACGACGTATCAAATGCATTTTATTCCGGCAATGCTCATCGCCGCGACGACGACCGCGCTCGTGGGCTTGATTTTCGGCACGTCGTCTCTGCGCGTCAAGGGTTTTTACCTTGCGATGGCGACGCTCGCCGCGCAGAATATTATCACGTGGACGATCATCCACTCCCCGCGCGCGATCACCGGCGGACCCGACGGCTTGCACATCCCCAGCGCGACGCTGGGACCCTGGACGTTTGACGACCGGCACGAGGTTGAATTCTTTTATTTGGCGTTCGGCATCGCCGCGCTGATGACTTTTTTCGCGAAAAATATCGCGCGCACGCGCGCCGGGCGCGCGTTCATCGCGATCCGCGACAACGATCTCGCCGCCGAAGCGATGGGCATCAATATCTTTCGCTACAAATTGCTCGCCTTTGCGATCTCGTCGTTCTACGCGGGCATCGCCGGCGCGCTCTTTGCGCATCACATCAACGTCATCAGCCCCGATCATTTCAATCTCGTCGAATCCATCTGGCAAGTCGGGATGCTGATCGTCGGCGGCTTGGGCAGTATTCTCGGCGCGATTCTCGGCACGATCGTGTTGCTCGTCTTGCGCGATTTTTTCCTGCCGGTGCTCGCGCCGATTCTCGCGAAAATTTTTCCCCTTCTCGCGTTGGAATTATTCACCAGCCTCGCGCTGATGGTCTTTGGCGTCGTGCTGATGATCTTCCTTATCCTCGAACCGCGCGGCTTGGCGCATCGCTGGGAAATTTTCAAGGCGTCGTATCGCCTGCATCCGTTCTCGCACTGAGAAGACAGACAGCAGACAACAGAGATCAGAAACGTTTTCTGCCTGTGATCTGTTGTCTGTAATCTGTAATCTCTTCAAGGGAGGTGATGTGCACGCATTGGCAAATCGTAAATCCGCAACCCGCAGTCCGAAATCGAAACTGGAGGAGAAACGATGAAACATTTCAAGATTTTTCTGATCGCCGTGATCGCGCTGATCGTGATCGCGGCGTGCGCTCCCGCACCCGCGGCGCCGCAAATCGTGAAAGAAACGGTCGTCGTGCGTGAAACCGCCAGACCCGCGGCGGTAGTTCCGGCGGCGACACCCGGCGGCCGCTCAGTGAACATCGCGGCCCAATTTGATCTGACGTTCCTGTACGCGCCGGTCGTGCGCAACGCGTTCCGCGCCGTGAACGACTATGTCGCCGAAGTGAACTCAAAAGGCGGCATTGACGGCGTGCGCGTGAACTTGCTGTGGGCGGATCACGCCCTCAACATTGCGCGCGCGCAAGCGGTGTACAAACGCTTTGTGGATGAGAAACCCAAGCCGCTCTGCTTGCAGACCGCGTGGTCATCCGAAAACGAAGTGCTGAAAGATTCGTTCGCGAAAGATCAAATCCCCGTGCTCGGCTCCGGCTTGAGCCCCAAATCCGTCGTGCCGCCCGGCTGGATTTTTTTGATCTTGCCGGACTATGCAAGCCAGTTCGGGTTCTTCCTCGACTATGTGAACACGAATTGGAAAGACACGACGCGCCGCCCCGTCATATCGTTCATCACGTGGAACACCGCGTACGGCATCGGCATGCTGACGGATGAATCGAAAGCGTACGCCAAGAAACTCAACATCGAACTCAAAGAGCCGACGTTCATCTCGCTGATTCCGCCGCCCACCGACACCAGCCCGCAACTGCAAACCGTCGCGGCGCAAAAACCGGATTACGTCTGGACGAACACGCTGCCGGAACAATTCACGCAGGTGCTCAAAGATCACAAACGCCTCGGATTGAATTTGCAATTCGCCGGCGTGACGTGGATGTCGCTCGATGAAATCTGGGGCAACGCGGGTGAATTGGCGGATGGGTTCATCGTGGTGCGCACGTTCGCGACCGGCGATGAAACCGATTTGCCGGGCGTGAAAGCGATCCAAGCCGCGCAAATAAAATATCACGGCGCGTACGATCGCAACTCCTTCACGACCTACGCGCTGGGCTGGCTCGGCACGCAAATGTGCGTGGATGCCATCGCGAGCGCGATCAAAAAGGTTGGTCTTGAAAAGGTGACCGGCGATATCGTGTACAACGAACTCGTCACCCTCAAGGAATACAGCACCGGCGGCGTTACGCGCAACATCTCGTTCAGCGCGAACGAACGCCGCGGCACGCTCGAGGCGCGCATCGTCAAAGGCGTGTGGGACAAGACCAAGACTCCCGCCATCGGCACGTGGCAAGTCTTGACCCCGTGGGGCAAGGTGCCGGATATGTTGCCGAAGTAAATGATTTTGTAGGGGCGAGTTTCAAACTCGCCCCTACTGGAATTATCTATGTTAAAAGTCAATAATATCGAAGTCATCTATAACGAAGTGATCCTCGCGCTCAAAGGCGTGTCGCTCCAAGTGGAGGATGGGCAAATCGTCGCGCTGTTGGGATCGAACGGCGCGGGCAAATCCACGACACTCAAAGCGATTTCCGGTTTATTGCGCACGGAATTGGGAGCGGTGACCGGCGGCAGTATCGAATTGAACGGTGCGCGCATCGAACATCGCGATCCGGTTAGCATCGTGCGGATGGGCACAGTGCAAGTGATGGAGGGGCGCCGCGTGCTGGAGCATCTCACCGTCGAAGAAAACTTGATGGTGGGCGCACAGCAAGCGAACGGCTCGCTCGCCGCGGATCTCGACAAGGTGCTCACCTATTTTCCGCGCCTGCGTCAGCTGTACAAACGCGAGAGCGGCTACCTCTCCGGCGGCGAACAGCAAATGCTCGTCATCGGGCGCGGGCTAATGGCGCATCCCAAACTGATGTTGCTCGACGAGCCGTCGCTCGGCTTGTCGCCTTTGCTCGTCGCGGAAATTTTTCAAATTATCGCGCGCATCAATCGCGAAGAAAAAATGGCGATCCTGCTCGTCGAACAAAACGCGACGCTCGCGCTTGGCATCGCGCATTTTGGCTATGTGATGGAGAACGGGCGCGTTGTCCTCGACGGCGCGGCGGACAAGTTGCGCGAGAATGAGGACATCAAAGAATTTTATCTCGGCTTGACGCAAGTCGGCGCGCGCAAAAGTTATCGCGCGATCAAACATTACAAAAGACGAAAACGCTGGCTCGGTTAGAACGGCAAGGGAGCAGAGGAGCAAGGGTGCCGGGGAGAACGATCTCCTCTGTCCCACTGCGCCCCTGCTCCCCCGCTATTTCACAGAACGCTTTCAGCGAGGAGAAATTTGCCTAACGCCCACATCATCGGCTGGGGAAAATATCTGCCGGAAAAAATCGTCACGAACGAAGACCTCGCGCGCAGTGAAGCCGGCATCGACGCGGAATGGGTAAGCACGCGCACCGGCATCGAGACGCGGCATCGCGTCGATCCGAAGCAAGCGTCGTCCGATATGGGCATCCGCGCCGCGCGCGAAGCGCTCCGCGTCGCGGATCTGCCGGCAAGCCGGCTGGATCTGATCATCTGCGCGACGAATTCGCCGGATCATCTTTTTCCGGCGACGGCGTGCCTCATTCAAAACGGCATCGGCGCGCACAACGCCGGCGCGTTCGATCTCGCGTCCGGCTGTTCGGGCTTTATGTACGCACTGGCGACTGCCGTGCAATTTATTCGCGCCGGCGCGTATCGCAATCTGCTTGTCATTGGCGTCGAAACGACTTCCCGCTTGCTTGATTGGCGCGATAAAAACATCTGCGCATTTTTTGGCGACGGCGCCGGCGCGGTCGTCGTCAGCGCGAGCGATCAGCCCGGCGGCTTGCTATCGTTTGCGTTACGCGCGGACGGCTCGGGCGGCGACTCTTTGATTATGCCCGCGGGCGGCAGTCGCATGCCGCTGACCCAAAAAGTTTTGGACGACGGCTTGCAGTTTGGGCGAATGGACGGGCGCGCGGTTTTTCGCTACGGCGTGCGCGAATCGGTGCGGAACGCGCGAACCGTTTTGCGCGCCGCGAAATTGACGCTGGACGATATTGATCTGTATATTCCGCATCAAACAAATATGACGCTCATCAATCAGGTGCTGGAAAAATTGCGCCTGCCGCTCGAAAAAACCGCGCTCACCGTTTCGCGCTATGCCAATATTTCTTCCGCCGCGATTCCGGTCACGCTGTGTGAGGCGCTGGAAGCCGGGCGCGTGAAACCGGGCGCGCGGATTTTATTGACCGCGTACGGCGCGGGGCTTGCCTCCGCCGGGATGGTGTGGCAATGGTCCAAGACATTGCCGCAAAAGCGCATGCCCTTCTGGCGGCGTTTTCTGCACGCGCTCTGGGACGCGGTTGCCGCATTTCGCGCGCGGCTGTTTCGTTTGGAACATCAAGTGGATCAATGGATCCCGACGGAAGAGGATAAAGAATGACGTTCGGGCGAGCCGTGGGCTCGCCCGTTTTGTTTGCTCAAGCCGCGCGCGTGCCATTGTTTTTTTTCGGCAGAAAGGTTATAAATAGACCCGTGAGCGAATCTCTGCGCATCTCCGGCAAAACGCTCGGCGAATTGGCAATGCCCGATTTTTGCGCGCGCGCGTTCTGGGTCGGCTTGCGGCTCGAGCGTCTGCCGTTCCAAATTTTTCCCGGCATTTTCAGTTCGATTGACGCGTACACGAAAAAAATGACGCGGCTCTATCACGCGCGGCATCAAACGCTTTTTGCTTGGCTGACTGCCGCCGGTTTGGACGGCGCGCCGATTGCCGTGCCGCATCACACGAAATTTCGCGTGAGTGATCTTGAAAATAATATTCTCCTCACTGGCGCGCCGGATGAAATGCTCCGCTTGCGCGACGGCGCGTACGCGATCCTCGATTACAAAACCGCGCGCTTTACCAACACGCAAGATCATCTGCTTTCGCTCTATCAAATCCAACTCAACGCGTACGCCTACATCGCGGAACACGCCGGCTTTAGCCCGGTCCGTCGCCTCGCCTTGATTTACTTTGAGCCGCGCACGGACATCGCCGACAGCGATCTGGATGCGCTGATTCAACCGGATGGCTTTGCTCTGCGGTTCGGCGGCAATCTCAAAGAAATCGAATTGAATCTCAATTTGATTCCGCCGCTGATGGCGCGCGCGCGGCAGATTTATGATCTGCCCGCGCCGCCGCCGAGCGATGGCTGCAAAAATTGCGCGGCGTTTGAAGCGATCATCGAGTTGCTGAAATAAAATCGGCTCTAGGGAGATTCGATGCCTATCCTCAAAAACTATGACTATTTTTTCGGCGCGCATTGCGAAACCGCGAGCGTTCGCCACCTGCTCGCGTCGCTCGGCGTGAAATCGCCGCACGACCACAAACCGTTTAGCGAAGCGATGCTTTTTGGGATCGGCGGCGGCATCAGCGTTTTGCATTTCGTTTTTGAATACAAAGGGTTTCCGCCGCATTTTTATCTCGGCACGCGGCTCGCGTCGCCGACCGACGACCTATTGAAAAATATTTTTGCGCGGCTCGGCTTGACGATGAAAAATCAGCAAGCCGCGAACCCCAAGCAAGCCGCCGCGCAACTCGTCGCCGCGCTCGAACGCGGCCAGCCCGCGATGGTGTGGGCGGACACGGCGTCGCTCAAATATAACGCGCTCGAACGCAATCCGTTCGGCGGCGTCGCGCTGCCGGTCGTCGTGTTCGGTTATGACGAAAAAGCGAACGCGGTGCATATCGCCGATCGCGCGCGCGTGCCGCTGAAATGCACGCTCAAAGAATTTGCCGATGCGCGCGCACGCGCGAAAAACCGGCTCCTCACGCTCGCCGCGCCAAAAAAATTGCCGAACCTCAATGCCGCGATCCTCGCCGGCATTCGCGACAGCGCGGCGGTGATGTTGCGCGGACCGAAACGCGGACCCAAACCGAATTTTGGACTGGCGGCGCTCGCGAAATGGGCAGATTTGCTGACGAATCCCAAAGACAAAAAGGGCTGGGCAAATGTTTTCGCGCGCGCGGATTATTTCTACGCCGCCCTGCAAACAACCTACGCGTACATCGAAACTACCGGCGCGGGTGGCGCCGCGCGCGGACTGTACGCGGATTTTCTCGACGAGGCGAGCGACGCGTTGAACAAACCGAAACTCAAAGTCGCCGCGGCGCTCTATCGCAACAGCGCGAAACAATGGCGCGCGCTCGCGCACGCCGCGCTGCCAAAATCCGTCGCGCAGTTCCGCGAGACGCGCGAATTGCTCGAGCGCAAGCACGATCTCTTTTTGCGGAGAGGCAATGCCGCGCTCGGCGAAATGCAAAAGATTAGCGCGCGGATGGACGCGTTGCGCGCGGAAATAAAAAAAGAACCGCCGCTGAGCGACACCCAGCTGACCGATTTGCGCGAGAACCTGCGCGAGCATATCTTGCGCGTGCACGCGGCGGAAAGCGACGCGGTGCGCGCGTTGAATGCAGTGATCAAGTGAACCCGCTTCACAATGACTCTGCATTGCCTTCACAATGGATTCACAATCCGGCGCCATAATCCCGTTCAGAAGATTATCTTAAAGGAGGATAATGATGAACGGGCACTGGTTCGTTCGGCTGGTGTTAGTCGTTTTGCTTGTCGCCGTGATGGGGGGTTTCGCGGCATACGCGTACAATGTCGGCATCGCGCAAGGCATCGCGCAGAGCGGAACGTCAATCGCGCCGGCAGTCGGAGTTGCGCCATTTCCGTACTACAGTCCAGCGTTTTTCTTTCACCCCTTTGGGTTTTTGGGCTGTCTCTTCCCGCTGTTCTTTGTCTTGCTGTTTTTTGGATTGGTGCGCGGGATTTTTGGGGGCGGTCGCCGGGGCTGGATGCATCATCGCGGTGAAATGGGCGAGAAAGGCGCGCCGCCAATGTTTGAGGAATGGCATCGCAAGATGCACGAACGCCAAGCGCAAACGGGGAGCAAAGAGGCTTAGCGGTAGCGAATGGTTTTGGTTGAATCGCTGGACTGCCTGAGGTTACATCACTCGTTGAAAAAAAAAGAGCGCGCAAGGAAGCGCGCTCGACTCCAATAAGGAAGGACGCGTGCAAATGAAAGCAATCGTGTATCCCAAATACGGAACGCCGGATGTGCTTGAAATCAGAGAAGTAGAAAAACCGACGCCGAATGACAATCAAGTCCTGGTGCGGGTTCATGCCGTATCCCTCAATCCTGCCGAAGCGCATATGATGACCGGAAAACTCATGGCGCGCTTGATGGGAGGAAATGGGCTATTCAAGCCAAAACAGACGATGGTCGGAGCGGACATCGCGGGGCGAGTAGAAGCAGTTGGTAGCAACGTAACGCAGTTCAAGCCGGGTGACGCGGTATTCGGGCGCAAAGCTCCGAGCGGATTTGCCGAGTATGCCTGCGCGAGCGAAAATGCCTTGGCTTTGAAACCCGCCAATATAACATTCGAGCAGGCGGCGGCGGTACCGGTTGCCGCGCTCACCGCTTTGCAGAGTCTGCGCGATGCCGGACAAATTCAAGCGGGGCAAAATGTTTTGATTACTGGAGCGTCGGGGGGCGTGGGCACGTTTGCAGTGCAGATTGCCAAATCGTTCGGCGCTCGCGTGACCGGCGTGTGCAGGACGCAGAATCTGGAACTGGTTCGCGCGCTGGGCGCTGATCGGGTTATTGATTACACGCGCGAAGATATCACTCGAAACGGACAGCGTTATGATCTGATTATTGATAACGTAGGGAATCATTCGATTTCAGATTATGCGCGCGCGCTCAATCCCAAGGGAATATGTGTTATCATCGGATATACTTCTATGGTTCTTGTGCTCCAGCATCTCGCTCTGGGACGATTGATTTCAAAAATCGGGAGCAAGAAGATGGGTATGATGCTGGCGCGTATAACTCGAAAAGACCTCGATGTACTGAAAGAGCTGATGGAAGCCGGCACAATGGTGCCGGTCATTGGCAGAGGTTATACGCTCGGTGAGGTTTCTGAAGCGTACCGGCATCTTCAAACCAGACACACTCAAGGAAAAATAGTCGTAACTCTGGAACACAATAGCAAAACCTGATAACAACGGCGATGAAAAAAATTCTCGTTGTGGATGACGAACTGAAAATTATCCAGATCGCCCGCGATTATTTGCGTAACGCGGGCTTTGCCGTTCTGTCCGCCGGCGATGGCAAGTCCGCGCTCGCACATTTTCGCGCGGAAAAACCGGATTTGATCATTCTCGATTTGGGTCTGCCGGCGCTGGATGGCTTGGATGTGACGCGTGCAGTGCGCAAGGAATCGAACGTGCCGATTATTATGCTGACCGCGCGCGGCGAAGAGAGCGATAAACTGATCGGACTTGAACTCGGCGCGGACGATTACCTCACCAAACCGTTCAGCCCCAAAGAATTGGTCGCGCGCGTGCGCGTCGTGTTGCGCCGCCTGGAAAACGCGCGCGCCGGCGCGGCGATGGTGCGCGTTGCCGATGTCGCGCTCGATGTGCCCCAAATGCGCGTCACCGTCGGCAAACGCGATGTGGAATTGACCGCGACCGAATTCCAACTCCTCGCGACGTTGGCGCGCGCGCCGGGCAGAATCTTTACGCGCGCGCAACTGCTCGATGCCGCGCGCGGCGTCGCGTTTGAATCGTACGAGCGCGCCATTGACGCGCACATCAAGAATATTCGCCGCAAGATCGAAGCGAACCCGCGCGCGCCGCGGTATGTGCTCTCTGTCTATGGCGTTGGCTATAAATTTGCGAGTCCCTAAAATGCAACGGCATTTTTTCCGGCATCACCCGCCGGGGTACCCGGCGAATGAACCCTTTCCCCCCCGCGACCCGCACGCGTCGCGCGCGATGCGTCACCGCTTTTTCGCGCGCCTCTTTGCGCTCTTTGTGTTCTTTTTTGTTTTTGCGTGCGGCGGTCTTGCCGCGTTCATCTGGCTGATCGCGAATCTGATCAGCGCGCCCAATAGTCCGGACTCGGCTTTTCTTTTTCGGATGCTCGCGTTTATTTTTTTGTTTGGCGGATTGATTCTGGTCGGGCGAGGTTTGAGTCGGGTCGCGTTGCCGATCGGCGATCTCGTCCAAGCCGCCGGGCGCGTGGCCGAGGGCGATTATGACGTGCAAATCGCGGAACGCGGTCCGCGCGAAGTGCGCGCGCTCGCGCACGCGTTCAATTCGATGGCGGCGCGCTTGCAAGCCACCGATGAACAACGCCGCAATTTGCTCGCGGATATCACGCACGAATTACGCACGCCCCTCACCATCATTCAAGGCAATCTCGAAGGACTGCTCGACGGAATGTATCCGCGCGATGACGCGCATCTCGCGCCGATTCTGGACGAGACGCGCGTGCTGGCGCGCGTGATTGACGATTTACGAATGCTCGCGCTCGCGGAGAGCGGCGCGTTGCAATTGCAAAAAGAACCCACCGATCTGGCGATGCTCATCACCGAAACCGCGGCGTCGTTTCAACCGCAAGCCGATGCCGCCGGCATCGCGCTGAACGTCGAAATCGCGCGCGCGGCACCGCCGCTCGATCTCGATCCGGCGCGGCTGCGTCAAGTGTTGGAAAATATTATTGCGAACGCACTGCATTTTACGCCGCGCGGCGGCACGATCGCGCTAAAATGTTTTTCCGAACACGACCGCGTGCTGATTGAAACGCGCGATAGCGGCGCGGGGATTGCGCCCGAAGATTTGCCGCATATCTTTGAGCGTTTCTACAAAGCGCGCGATTCGCGCGGCACCGGCTTGGGCTTGGCAATCGCCAAGAGTTTGGTGACCGCGCACGGCGGCGAAATTTCGGCGCAGAGCGAGGTCGGTATCGGCACGACGATTCAAATTGCTTTGCCGCGCGTAGTTGCCTCTTGAGCAAAATCGGATATAGTACGCCAATGAATCAAAAATCTTTTCAGGACCATTATCCTGAAAATACCGCGCATTGCTACGGCTGTGGGCGCATGAACGAGCATGGTTTGCAAATCAAAAGTTATTGGGACGGCGCCGAATCGGTTTGCGAATTTCTGCCGCGCGCTTTTCACACCGCGATCCCGGGGTATGTGTACGGCGGGCTGATCGCGTCGCTGCTGGATTGCCATGCGACCGGCACGGCGGCGGCGGCAATGTACCGCGCGGAAAATCGCGCGATGGATTCCGCGCCGGCATTTCGTTTTGTTACCGCGTCGTTGCGCGTGGATTTTATGAAACCGACGCCCATCGGGGTGTTGCTCAACGTGCGCGCACGCGTGAAAGAAATCAAAGGACGTAAAGTAATCGTCGAGTGTACGCTCGCGGCAAATGATCAAATCTGCGCGCGCGGCGAGATCGTCGCGGTGCAGATGCCGGAGAATCTGGCAAACTCTAAACTCTAAACTCTAAATTCTAAATTCTAAATTCTAAATTCTAAATTCTAAATTCGTCATTTGAGGTGACCATGCTTCGATTCCCCGTCTTGATTTTATTTGCAACGTTCATCATCGCTTGCGCGCCCGCGCCGACGGCAACGCCGAACGCGCCCATCGCGAATCCGCCCGCCGCGATTGCCACCGCCGCGCCAACGTTCGCGCCGACCGTGCGTCCGACCGGCAAAACGGATCCGATTCCACAACCGACCGCGCCGCCGACGTTCGTGTGGATGACGGAAGGCGTCCGCTTAAAGCCGGCGGATTTCGGCGTCAAAGCCGGCGAGCCGCTCGCGGATGTTTCGGTCGCGCAATTGCCAGACGGATCGGTGCGGCTGTATGCGTTCGCGCAAAATAAAGGGATCGTCAGCGCGATCTCGCGCGACGGATTGCAATTTACGCCGGAAGCCGGCACGCGTTTGCCGGATGGGTACGGAATGCCGCGCATCCTCGCGATGGAAAAGGGCTGGCGCTTGTTTGTGATTTCGCAGGGCGGCATCGCGAGCGCGACGAGCAGTGACGGTTTGAATTTTACGCTGGAGCCGGGCTTGCGGGTGCGCGGCAGTGATCACGCGCAAAAAGATTTGTCGGGACCGAGCCTCGTTGCCGCGCCGAACGGCGGTTATCGCGCGTATTATAGCGATCTGCCGAAACCCGGCGCGGGACCCGGCGCGCACACGATCTTTAGCGCGACCACAACCGATTTGCTCAACTGGACGCCCGACGCGAATTTCCGGTTCGGCGCGAAGGACGCGAACGATCGCAATAATTCTGCCGAGCATCCGTTCGTTTTGCGCGCGAAAGATGGAACGTATTGGATGTTCTTTCATCGGCTCGCAGAAATTTGGACGGCGCGTTCGAAAGATGGAATCGTGTGGACGGACGCGGCGTCCGCCGGTTTGCGCGGGAACGATCCGGATGTCATCGCGCTCGCGGACGGGACGTGGCGGATGTACTATGGCGATTTTGATCCGCAGACCGGCGGATTTGTTTTGAGCGCAAAGCAAGCGGCGGTCGCGTGGAATGTATCGGTGAAATCCGCGCCGGGCGGACCGCAGGGATTTGGTTTCGCGGTCTCGGTCACCGGCGCGACCGATAAAACAATTAATTTGCGCGTCATGCAAAGCGGCAAGCCGCTCGCCGGCTTTTCGTTTGCGCCGTCTTCCGGCAAGCCGCCCTTTGATGTTTCATTCACGATTCCCGGCAACGCGTTCGGTCCCGCGCCGGTCGTTCTCGAAGCGGATGATGGCACGCTCACGCGCACATTTACGCTGACGCCGCCGCCGCCGCAGTGATGCGGAAATTCGTAATTCGTAATTCGTAATTGGTAATTCGTGATGCGTGAGGCGTCAGTCGAACGTCGAATGTCCAACTTCCAATCTCCAATCTCCAATTACCACTTATCAATTACCATTTACCAAAGGAGTAGACTATGCCCACCAAAAAACTTTCGCTCGACGCGCAACTCGCGCGGCACGTCCAGCACGCGTACGCGCACGCGCCCGGCATCAAGAAAATTTTCGACGCCGCCGGCGTCAAGCCCGCGCAAATCAAACGCGTCGCGGATTTGGAACGCGTGCCGGTCACGAGCAAAGACCAGCTCGCGGAACTGCAAAAACAAAATCCGCCTTTCGGCGGATTCCTCGCGGTGGACGCGCAGAAACTCAAACATATTTTTCTTTCACCGGGTCCGCTGTACGAACCGCACGGCGCGGAGAAAGCATTGGCGACGGTCTTTACGAATGTTTTCCGCGTCGCCGGATTCAAACGCGGCGATGTCGTTCTCAACACGCTCTCGTATCATCTCGTTCCCGCCGGCTTGTTGCTCGATCACGCGTTGCAAAGCGTTGGCGCGACGGTCGTGCCGAGCGGCGTCGGCAACACGGAATTGCAAGTCAAGCTCATGCTCGATCTGCGCGTGAACGGTTATGCCGGCACGCCGAGTTTCCTGATGACGCTCATCAAAAAAGCCGAAGAGATGGGGCTCGATTTCAAAAAAAATTTTACGCTTTCGCATACGCTCTTTAGCGCGGAGCCATATTTTCCATCTCTGCGCGCGCAATTAGAAGGCGCGTACGGATTGAAAACGATGAATGTGTACGCGACGGCGGAACTCGGCGCGCTCGCGTACGACACGCCGGATAAATCGGCATTGCAACTCGTGGACGGCGCGGTGATCGAACTTGTGGATCGCGATACCGGCAAACGCGTCGGCGCGCGCGCGCCGGGCGAAGTTGTTGTAACGACGTTCAACGAAACGTATCCGCTCATCCGGCTCGGCACCGGCGATATGGCAGTGTACACGGACGATTCACTGAAAAACATTTTGCTTGTCGGCCGCGCCGGCGAAGCGGTGAAGGTGCGCGGGATGTTCGTGCATCCGAATCAATTGAAACTCGCGGCATCTAAGTTTCCGGCGATTGCGCGCGTGCAAGGCGTCGTTACGCGCCCGGATAAATTGCGCGATGATTTCGCGCTCAAGGTGGAACTCGCGGATGAGTCCGCGCCAGCGGATCGCGAAAAATTACGCGCCGAGTACAGCGCGGCGGTGCAGGGCGTGTGCCGCGTGAGCGTGGATCGCGTCGAGTTTATTGCGAAAGGGAGTTTGCCGGAGAACGCGCGCGGGATGGTGGATGAGCGGAAATGGGAGTGAGCGCGGGGCAGGAGAGCAAGGGTGCGAGGGAGCAGGAGAGCGCGGGGGAAATTCAGCGATGATCAAAAGTCATGAAGAATTGGACGTTTACAAAATGTCCTTTGAATCTGCGATGCACATCTTTGAGCTTTCAAAGGCGTTCCCGCGCGAAGAAATATATTCGCTGACGGATCAAATACGCAGATCATCGCGTTCAGTTTGCTCGAATATTGCAGAAGCTTGGCGCAAACGACGTTACGCGGCGGCTTTCGTCAGCAAGTTGAGCGATGCCGAATCTGAAGCAGCCGAAACGCAAACTTGGATTCGCTTCGCGGTTGAATGCGGCTATCTCACCAAAGAGATGGGAGAGAAACTGAATCAACACTATGATCATGTGATCGGAAAGATTGTGAATATGATTCGCAATCCGGATCCATGGATTGTAAAATCAAATTGATGTCGGCGCATCTCCCCTGCTCCCTTGCTCCCGCGCTCCCTATCTCCCCTGCTCGAGATACTTGCGCGCCGCTTCCGCGAGCAATGCCGCGCCGGTCGGCAAAACGTTTTCGTCAATGTCAAAGACCGCGTTGTGATGCGGACGATGCACGCCGTCTTTTTTCGCGCCGAGATAAAAGAACGCGCCCGGTTTCGCGAGCGTCATATAACTGAAATCTTCCGCGCCCATTTCGATCTCTGCATCCTTGACCAAATTCGCGCCGATCAAATCGCTTGCCATTTCCTTGACGAAATCTGCCATGCGCGCATCATTCACCGTCGGCGGATAGCCGTGCTGAATTTCTAATTTGTAATCGCCGCCGAACGCGCGCGTGAGCGCGAACGCTTTTTCCAAATCTTGATGCAGTTGCGCGCGCACGTCTTTTTCAAAACTGCGAATCGTGCCGCTCATGCGCACGGAATCCGGAATGACGTTCGTCGCGGTGCCGGCGTGAATCGTCGTCACGGAAATCAAACCGAGTTTCGCCGGATGTTTGAGCCGCGAAATCGTGCCGTGAATCGCGTTGACGACTTGCGCGGCAAGCCAAATCGGATCGAGCGCTTCGTGCGGATACGCGCCGTGCCCGCCGCGTCCGATGACATCGCCTTCGAATGAATCCACCGCCGCCATAAACGCGCCGGCGCGCGTATGCACCTCGCCGCTCGGCAACGTGCTGATAACGTGCAAGCCGACAATCGCGTCCACATCATTCAGCACGCCTTCTTCGACCATTCTGCGCCCGCCGCTTTTTAATTCCGCGTCCCAATTTTCTTCCGCCGGCTGAAATAATAATTTCACCGACCCTTTCAAATTTCCTTTTTTGAATTCCTCGCTCAGAATCATCGCCGCGCCGAGCAAGCACGTCGTATGCGCGTCGTGCCCGCACGCGTGCATCACGCCGGCATTTTGCGATTTGTACGGCACGTCGTTCGCTTCGAGAATCGGCAGCGCGTCCATATCCGCGCGCAAGGCAAAGCGCGGCGTCCCTTCGCCGATGATGGCGACGATGCCGGTTTTCGCGACGCCGGTCGAATATTCGATTTGCAATTCGTCGAGCGTTTGCGCGACGCGTTGCGCGGTGCGGACTTCTTGAAACGCCAGCTCGGGATGCGCGTGCAGATCGCGGCGAATCGCGATTAATTTTTCTTTCAGTTGTTGCGCGTGGTCGAGGTAGGACATATGGAGTTCTCCTTCGAAGGATCATTCAAACAAATGCTCGACTTCGATGCCATCGTCGAGTTCTTCCCAGTATACCGCAAAGCCGTGCGGCTCAATGGACCAATGCGCGCGTTGAGCCGGCGTTGCGCCAGCGAGCCAAGCAAATCGCGACAAGGGTGCGCCGATTTCACGTCCATCTTCGAGTACGATATACAACATCGTATCAGTCAATCGTACATTTCTAGCGATACGCAGTATTTTTTCTTCAGTGATTTTTCCCAAAGTACTCATACCACGCCTCCAGCAACCGTTCACGATTTTCTTTTGTGGTCCGGATCACTCGATTTAATTCACTAGAATTATAGCCGTGATTGTATTCTACTTCAAACGTGGCGAGCCAAATCTTGGCGACATTTTCTGCGCGAATGACGTGCACATGCGGCGGTTCGTTCTTGTCGGTGGAATAGAACCTGAACTTGTACCCATCAATCATTATTGTTGGCATTATTCTCAACTATCCGTGAAAGGGTAATCTCATTTGTCTTGTTCAAATCATTCACTTTACTTTATCCCCAAGCATCGCGTTGATCCATTCGCTATGCTCTTCGTAATGCCCGTACGTATTCCCGCCGATCCAACGCAGAACCGGCGTGGCATCATCATCACGCGGTTCGTCAGGTTGATAGTGCGAGTACGGCTTGAGCAAATCCGCGTCGGTCAGCGCGTTGATCGCGTTCAACAAATCTTGATGTGTGTGAGCGAAATAATCTTTCGCCTCGCGCAAAGATTTGTCTTTGTGCAATTTGTAGATCATAGCATTTGGCGCATCGAAATCTTTTGCCGCGCGCGCGGCTTCCTCCACGCCCGCGCCCATTGCGCGATAGCGCGGCTGTTGGCGCAACAACGCGGCTGTGCCTTGCTCCCACGCCGCGATATGCGTGAGATGATCTTGAATGCGCCAGCCGTCTTTACCGGGCGTGGTGAGTTGCGCGTCACTCAATTTTTCGATTAACGCTTCAAACTCCGCGCGCCCCTGCGCGATGTTTTCCAAAATTTCCGCTTGCGTTTGCGTCAACGAATGTTTGTCTGCCATTTTTCTCCTCACGGTTGCCGGTAATACAAAACCACCGCGCCAAAACTGACCGGATAATTATTGCGCCACGTGCCGTGCCCAAAAGATAATTGCAACCCATTTTGAAAACGAAACGCGGACAAGTCGTTGAAGAAACGATAGATCGTTGCGTAGCCGTCTTCGGTATTTTTGAAACGCAAAATGCCGCCAAACAGACGATTGCCGCCGCCGCTTGGCGTCGTGTAACCGAGATTAAAATAAAATCCGCCGCCCGCCCAATCTTCATGCCCGGAATAAAGCCGCGCATTGCCCGCGCCGTCCGCGATTCGCAAATTCGCTTCGAGATAACCCATTGGCCACGCGTGCGTCGCCGGGTCTTTGGTGTTGGCGCCGGGCAAATTGCGTGTGACGACGCGCACAAAATCTTGGTCTTTGGTCGCGAGAATAATGCCGACGAGCTTGCCGTCGCCTTGTACGTTCACGCGAAAATCCGGCGTCATTGCCGGCAATTTTTCATGGGCGCGATATTGCGCGCGCAGTTGTGTGTTGAATAGTTCGCCGTCAGCCGCGAATCCGATCGTCAACGGAATCGCCGCGCGATTCGACGTAGAAATTTCAAGCGTCATTCCATTTTGATACGGCATTGGCAAATTGCTGTAAAACAAATACGCGTCGCCCGTTTCGATAATTCCGAGCGGCGACGAGCGATGCGGCACGATTTGATCGGGGTCGCCAAAGAACGCGCTTAGCGGCAGATCAATACCGGCTTCGCCGCCTTCGTACTTGACGCGCAGCCACAAATTGCGCGCGTCGGAATTCTTGGGCACGCGCAACTGCATCGCGTGCACCGTGCCCGCGCCGCCTAAACGAATTTCTGCCGGCGCGTTTGCCGCGACGCGAAAATCGTACGTGCGATTCGGCAACGCGTCGAAATATTTTTCCGGTTGCAGGACATTCGGCGCGAGCCGCGCGAGATCGGCAAGCGGCAAATCGTTGGCGACGTACGCTTGCACGCGCGTATTTGCCGGCAAGGAAACGCCGGTCGCCATAAACCATTTCGGCTTTACCCCGCCGTAGACGAAAACCTTGATCCGTTTGGCGTACGGAATCGGAATGATGTTGCCGGTCGCGCCGAAATCGCGATAACGCCACACGAAAATTTTCGCGAGGTCGGGCGGCAGATTTTGCGCCTTGCCGGAAAACCAGTCTTTGATCGCGCCGTCGAAAATAATTTGCTCGTCCACCTCGATCCGCAAATTGCCCAACTTGCCGAGATTGCCCCACTCGACATCTTCTTCAATGCCCTTCGTGCCGAGAATTTGCAGATGCTGAAGAATATCGCCGCGAAAAATAATTGTGTCGTGCGTAAACCAGAGCCAATCCATCACGCCGGGTCCTGCGCGATCCACCAGCACATACGCGGCAATGCTTTTGCCATCGCGCGTCTGAATTTTTTCTTGCTGATACAAATGCCACGCGCCGGCGTCATCCTGCCATTGATGATTCGTCGTCTCCCATTGTTCCTCTTCGCCCCAAAAATCCCAAAACGTCGTGCCGCCGAATTGATCGCGCAGTTGCGCGATGTTCGTGGACGCGTTGATCCACGGCTTGGCGTCAAAGAGAATCGGATACGTGCGAAGCGTGAGATAATCGCGGAGAAAATCGAACGCGGAATAAACCGGAATTTTCGGCGCGGCTTGTTTCGTCGGATCGCTTTCCGGATTGCCGGCGTCCGCGCGCGGCGTCGGCGCAGATTCAACGACCACGCGCGTTGGCTCGACAATTTCATTTTGCGCCGGCTTTTCACCGGCGCAACCCGGCAGAAAAAATAACGCGATCAATGCCACGCGCGCGACATTCTGTTTCATGAATTAATCTGTAATCTGTTTTCTGTTATCTGTTTACTGCCTCTACCGCGCGCTTGCACACCTCTTCATCTTCCTCGCCCGTGCCGCCGCTCGCGCCGATCGCGCCGACGATCGCGCCGTCCATTTTGATCGGCACCGCGCCGGTTTGCGGCGTATATTTGCCGTGCGTCATCGCGCTGATCGCGGTCGCAAAGTTCGGCAGATTTTTCGCGCGCTCGCGCAATTCCGCGCTCGGCACGCCGAACGCCGCCGCGCTGAATGCTTTGCCGAGCGCGATCTCCGGCGTGAGAAAGCGCGCGCCGTCCATGCGATGCAACGCGACGAGATGCCCGCTCGCGTCCACGATCGCGAACGTCATCGGCTTGCCGAGCTCCGCCGCGAATTTTTGCGCGTGCGCGAGCACTTGCATGCAGAAATCGAGAGTGAGGTTGTTGGGCATTGTCAATACTCCCTTTCAATCTTTTTGGTTTGTGCACAATTTGCCGGCGCTATCAGTCTACGTCTTTGGATACTCATATTCTTTTGATTCGAATCGCGTTACGTTGCGGAGCAACCCCAATTCTTCCTGAAGGCTTCGGGCTTCTGCTTGCTGTTCTTGAGTCCAAGTTCTGGCATCAAGATAAATCGCGTCTTCAGATCCGCTGTCCCCTCTTCCTGATTCAGTTGCGATACCGACGATATCCAAAGATTCGGGAAACTTCGACTTTACCACCATACAACACCATATCAATAGATTGCGGCGGACTTCGCGGTACTCTTCAAAAGGTACAGTTGGCAAATGAGGAAGTAAAAGAAGAACAAAATAAGGATCTCCAGGTTTCGAAGGAAAGATAAGTCTAGTTGCTTTATGGGTTTTCGGAGTCTTCTCAATTAGTTCTATCAAAGATCTTGCCAACATTCGCCTCCGAGTACGCGGTTCACGTGCGAGAAAGCGAATTAGCTTTTCTTGATTTCGAATACTGGGCGGATCAGCAAAGTGGGATGTTCCAGATAAGATGTGCTTGTTAAAAACCTCAATGAGGTTGTCCCAAGCATAACTGATTTGATTTGCCTGCAATTGTGATTTGCGTTCTGGGCTGTTCAAGAAATGCTCCCAGTGCCCTTCCGTGATGGCAACTCCTGTGAGCCCAGGTTGAAAAATAAAGTCATGCTCACCTTCATTATCAATCTCGCTAAGATAGAGGGCCAGAAGTTCTTCTTCCCCGGCCGCATGAACGGCGAAGTTCTCATTGCAAATAAGTATCTCCTTTCGAGTCAAATAGTGGACAAAGTCAGTAATAGTGTCCAACGTACGTAAAACAATATCTAGAGACGTATCATCAAGAACATGCACAAAGCCCTTCGCAGGGTCAATTTGTCCAACGCTAAATGGCATCATGAATTCATCATCAATGTGAACATCGAGTTTCTTACCTGTTAGAGTAGAATCAATCATTAAGCTACCACTTCCCCCGAACCTTTCCTTACATACCCTAGAAACATCGTGCGCCACAACGATTCTATGAAAAGTTGCGGTTGTCGTGCTAGGAAAATCAATTGGAAATAGTTTTGTACATGCTCGGTCTAAGAAGAGCCGATTGGGATATTTCTTAATCCATCTTTCAGCACCCCAAACCTGTTCAGCCGATTTAAGGACTGCGCGACGGAACCATCTACTCCAATCGAGTTCAAGATTTCCTGTATTAGGAAAGGCACAATCCTTGTCAGAAAAGATAATGATGTGATTCTCAAATACAACTAATAGATCGCATACTTCCTTGCCTTCTCCAATAGCGTTGATGCCTTGGTCGCGAAAAATCCCGGCATAACTCCAGAGTGAAAGAAATGTCCGGTCGCAAAGTTTCTTCAAATACCTTTCAGTTGGAGTAACACCTTCAGAACTACTTGCGCTTTGAGTAACGTCCCTATTTTGATCGTCAACCATAAATCATCCATTCTAATTTGATAGTGCTATCTGCCTTCAGCTCCCTCATTTCCTTTCCGCGTAATAATACACCGTCGCCCCGTACTTTACCGGAAAATTATTTCCCCACGTCCCGTGCCCGAAAAACATTTGCAATCCATTTTGGAATCGAAACGCGGACGCATCGTTGAAATAGCGGAACACCGTCGCGTAGCCGTCCTTGCCGTCTTTGTAACGCAGGATGCCACCGAACGGACGGTTCGATCCGCCGGGCGGAGACGTATAGCCGCGATTAAAATAAAATCCGCCGTCTGCCCAATCCTCGTGCCCACCGTACATGCGCGCGTTGCCCGCGCCATCGCGTAAACTCAAATTGCCTTCGAGATAACCCATCGTCCACGCGCGCCGTACCGGGTCTTCTTCATTCGCCCTCACAAAAATTTTCGGAATCTTATCATACTCTTGCTCATCCGTCACGAGCACCAAGCCGACCAATTTGCCATCGCCCGGCAATTCCACGCGGTAATCCGGTCCGTACACCTCCAGCTTTTCTTTTGCGCGATACAACACGCGCAGTTGCGCGTTCGCCGTTTCGCGCGATGCCGCGACGCGCGCGGCAATCCCGACCGGCTTTTCATTCGCCGCGATTTCAAGCGTGATTCCGTTTTGGAACGGCATCGGATAATTGGAATAAAAAATGTACTCGTCTTGCGTCTCGACGACGCCGAGCGGCGCGGAGCGATGGAGCGAGAGCGCGTCGTGCTCGCTAAAAAACGCGACGAACGGCAAATCCATCCCGATGTCCGCGCCGTACGAAATTTTCAGCCGCAGTTGCCGCGCGTCGAACTTTTTCGCGATCCGAAACGCGAGCGCGTCAATCGTCCCCGCGCCGCTTGCGCGTATCACTGCCGGCACGCCCGGCTCCGCGCGCAAAGCGTACGCGCGCGCATGGTCGAGCGATGCGTTGTACGTTTCCGGTTGCAGAACATTGCGCGCGAGCCGCGTCATCTCGGCAATCGGCAAATCGTTCTTGCCGGCAAACGATTGTACGCGCGTCGTTGCCGGCAAACGAATACCGGTCGCCATAAACCATTTCGGTTTGTATACGCCGCTGTGCAGGAGCACGCGCAAACGCCGTTGATACAAAACCGGAACGAGTGAGCCGTTCGAGCCGAATTGTTTGTGCCGCCACGTCAGCGCGTTCATTAACTCTGGCGTCAAGCCCAATGCTTTGCCGGAAAACCAATCCTTGATCGGCGCATCAAACACAACCCGATCATCCACCTCGATCCGGAAATTTCCCAACTTGCTCAGTTCGCCCCACTCGATCAATTCATCTTGCTCTTGCGCGTGTTTCACTTGCGCCGAAATTTGCGGCATCCAGATCGCGTTTTGCGTGAACCAAATCTTGTCCATCACGCCCGGTCCCGCGCGGTCGAGCAAGACGTATGCGTTCGCCGTCTGTCCATCCGCGCGCGCGATGCGATCGGTCGTGTACGGATTCCACACGCCGTCGTCGCGCTGCCACATAAAAAACGGCGAGTCCCAATTCTCGAACTCGCTCCAAAAATCCCAGTACGTCACGCCGCCGCGCGCTTCTTGCAACTGCGCGACGTTCACCGAACTATTGTCCCACGCTTTGCCTTCCAGAATGCGCGGATAGGTGCGATTGGAAAAATAATCACGCAGGAAATCGAACGCGGTGAGCGTTGCATTCTGTTCGCGCGGCTGAGGCAATGCCGCCGGCAGTTCGAGCGTCACCTCGCGCGCGCCGATAATTTCCGCGCGCGGCGTTTCGTGCATTGGTGTGGCAATGCTCCCCTCTCCATGTAGGAGAGGGGCAGGGGGTGAGGTCGGCGCGGCGATGAACGTATTGGGTTCGACGCGCGCCTCTTTGTTTTCAAGCGGAGCGCACGCGATAAAAACAACGAGCGCGCCAGCGATTGCCAGCGCGTCGCGAATTCCTTGTCTCATCTTTCGCGCGACCCGTCGCGCGTTCACGCGTCTCTCCAAGACTTTACCTCAACATTCTGACTAGCGATTACTGATTACTGATTACTGATTACTGTTTACTGTAATCGTAAAATCCCTTGCCACTTTTGCGCCCGTTATAGCCGGCGGCGACCATTCGGCGCAAGAGCGCCGGCGCAGCAAAGCGCGCGTCTTTTATTTCTTTAAAAACCTCGTCCGCGATAAACAGTGTCGTGTCGAGTCCGACAAAATCCAACAGCGTCAACGGTCCCATTGGATGATTCAAGCCGAGCCGAATGCCAGTGTCAATATCTTCTTTCGTCGCGAAATTATTTTCGACCATCCGCACCGCGTCGAGCAAGTACGGAATGAGCAGTGCGTTGACGATAAAACCGGGTGCGTCTTTGGAGACAATGATTGTTTTGCCTAGCCCTTCGCCGAACGCGCGCATCGTTTGCAATGTTTCTTCGCTCGTCAGAAATGTCCGCACGATTTCGAGAAGCGGCAGAACCGGCACGGGATTGAAAAAATGCGTGCCGATCACCTTGTCCGGTTTGCGCGTCATCCCCGCCATGTCCGTCACCGCGAGCGAGGAAGTATTCGATGCGAGAATCACAGCGGGGCGCGTCACCGCATCCAGCTCTTTGAAAATTTGTTTTTTCAATTCCAAATTTTCAATCGCGGCTTCGATCACGAGATCGCACGCGGCAAAGTCGCTCAACGCCGTCGTGCCGCGGATGCGCGCCCACGCGGCATCGCGCTCTGCCGCGCTCAATTTTTTGCGATCCACCGCGCGCGCCAGCGAACCTTGCACGCGTTCCAACCCTTTCTGCAAAAAATCGTCATTCACTTCGCGCACGATGACGTTATATCCATGCCGCGCGCACACTTCGGCGATGCCGCTGCCCATCAGCCCACAGCCGACGACACCGATTGTCTTGATGTTCATGGAAACGTGAACTCCTCGGTTGGATTTGAAATCATTGCATCGCCGGGGAGCAGGGGTGCACGGGAGCGGAGGAGACGCTTCGCGGTCACCCCTGCCCCCTGCACCACCGCACCCCTGCATTACTAAACGGTAAATGATTCGCCCGGTTTCAACACGACCACTTTCATCTTTGGCACGGCGCGACGCGCGCGCGCCGCAAACGCGCCGGCGTCCTGCTGGATCAGATCGAACGTGTTGTAATGCATCGGAATCAAAGTTTTCGGGCGCAGGAGTTTCGCCGCGCGCACGGCGTCGTCGGGACCCATTGTAAAATTATCGCCGATGGGAATGAGCGCGACGTCCAGTTTTTCGTCGCCGATCAATTTCATATCGTAGAACAAGCCGGTGTCGGCGGCATCGTAAATTTTCGTTTTGCCAATCGTCAACAAAAATCCGCACGGATTGCCGCCGTATGATCCATCCGGCAACGCGGAGCCGTGATGCGCGATCGTCAGTTTCACGCGTCCAAAAGAAAAATCATGCCCGCCGCCGATATGGAGCGGATGCGCTTTGCAATCTTGCTTTCCGCAGTACGACGCGATTTCAAAATTGCTGATGACGGTCGCGCCGGTGCGCTTGGCAATTGCAATCGTGTCGCCGAGATGATCGCCGTGTCCGTGCGAGACGAAAATGAAATCGGCTTTCACCGCGTCCGCTTTGACCGGCGCGGCGGGATTGCCAGAGAGGAACGGGTCAAGGAGGAGCGTGCCGTTCGGAGTTTCGATGCTCCAGCACGCGTGACCGAACCACGTCAATTTGACAGCCATGATCGTCCTCCGGTGAAATTGGGGTGCGCGACGAGCGACGAGAAAAATTTTCGCATTCGCGTCATCGTCGCCTGCTTGCCGATTATAGCACAGGAAAAGCGCGCGGCTCAAACGGATTTTTTCTACGCGCTAGTACTGCGCAAGAGAAAAGTTTGCACAGAAAGCAAAGATTTTTTGGGACGCGGAAAGAACGGATCGAAACAATCTCTGATCTGATTTTTCCGCGCGTCTCCGAGCCCTAATTTGGTTTCGACTTGTCCGCGTTAGGTTACTCTGAGTATGCGTGCAGGTATTGCGCCCAGCGCGCCGCGTGCTATAATCCCGCTCAATGATCGCCGCTTTCTTTGACGTGGACGGCACGCTTTATACAAAAACGATGTGGCGCGGGCTGATGCAGTACGCGCTGCAAAACGGGCGCGCCAACGCCGCGCGTATTTATTTCGCGACGCTCCTCCCGCTCTATTACGCGCGCAAACTCAATCTCATCGGCGAAGAGGCGTTCCGCAAGCCATGGATGGCGCGGCTCGGCTGGCTCTTGAAAGGGTACACGCGCGCGCAGGGCGACGCGGCGTTTCGCTGGATCGTTGAGCAATACATCCAGCCGCATCCGCGCGCGGACGTGATCGAACGCTTGCGCGCCCATCAAGCGCAACAGCACGCGATCATTCTCGTTTCCGGGATGCTCGCGCCGACTTTGCAAATGCTCGGCGACGCGCTCGGCGCGACCGGCATCGTCGGCACGCAAATCGAAATGCGCGACGGCATTTTCACCGGCAACACGGTTCCGCCGATCGTGAATGGCGCGGACAAAGCGCGGCTGACGGAAAAATTTCTGCGCGCGCGCGGAATGGAAATTGATTTCGCGGACAGTTATTCGTACGGCGATTCGATTGCCGATCTTTCGATGCTCGCGCTCGTCGGGCATCCGGTCGCCGTGTACCCGGACGCGCCGCTCGAAAAATTGGCGCGGGCAAAGGGCTGGGAAATTATCGGAGATGGCGCGGGCGTGAACGAACGCTAGGGAATATTGACCGCGGAGACACAGAGGGCTGAGTTTTTTCTCTGCGTCTCCCCTGAAGGGGACTTTTAGTCTGCGCCCTCTGCGGTTGACTTGGAGAGCATGGAAGGCACTATCATCAGTTTACAAATCTGCACCGCGCATCGCGCGCCGATGCAGTTTAAAACGCAAGCGCGCGCGCTGGCAAATCGCGGGCTGGAAGGCGACCGGCACGCGCGCAAGGACGGCTCGCGCCAAGTGTTGTTGATGGACGAAGAAACGCTGAACAAATTTCAGTTGAAACCGGGCATCGTCAAAGAAAACATCACGACGCGTGGGATCGCGATTCAAACGCTGGCGAAAGGCGCGCGCCTGAAAATCGGTGACGCGGTTTTTGAAATCACCAAACTCTGTACGCCGTGCGAGCGGATGGAAGAAATTCGCAACGGCTTGCGCGCCGAGATCGAAGGACAACGCGGCATTCTCGCCAAAGTGATCGAGGGCGGCACACTGCGCGTGGGCGATGCGATTGAGGTGATGTAGCGCGCCACGCGGTTGGAAATAAAATGCGACGCACCTAGACCCTTCGCTTCTCAGGGCAGGGGTGCGTCGCATTTTATTTATCCCTTTAGCCATTCGTGCAATTTATTCATCCGCCTCTCGCGCCGCGCGTTGCATCGTTTGCAATCGAAGCAATGATTGCTCCGCGCGAACCTGCCACACGCGGACGAACGGCTCCATCGTCGGATCGTCGCGCGACTCGCGCGCGTACTCTTCGATCCACGCATTCACTTCTGCCGCTAACGCGCCCAAAAGCGCGTCCACGCGTTCGTGTTCGCCCGCCGCGCGAAATAAACTGACGAGCATCAACGCGCGATCACCAAAACTCACAGGCAAATTCACCGTACGCGCCATCCGAAACAAATCCTCTTTGCTCAAGAACATCCCGGCGCGCGCCGGCGTCACGAATTCCGCAACGACCGCGTGCAAATCCACTTCTGCAAAAACAATCTCAGTTGAATATAGACCGGCAACCGGCGGCTTGCACCCTGCCGTTTGTTCCGAGAGCCAATCTCTCGTCGCGCGCGCCGCGGCGCGATAAATTTCTTCGCTCGCGTTCCGCTCCACTGCGCGCAGAAAAATCGGCGACCACGCGAGAATTTCCTCGCCGATGAATTTCTGCGCGGCATCCGCGTGGCCGCGTTCGAATAATTCCGCGGCGAAGAGCAATTCCGCGCCAAAATGATCCGGCGCGCCGACCGGCACATCGCGCGGCAGTTCAAAGCCGGCGCGGTCGTACGCCGCTTGCACGCGTGCGGTGGTTTCGGTATTCAGCGCGCCGTCGGCGTCCAGATATACCGACGCGTACGGAAAAACGACGAGCGAAAAAAGCCGCGTGAACTCGACGCGTAAATTTTGAGCCGTCGCTGGCAACGCGGACGCAAAACGCGCGTCGCCGCGCATTGGCGCAAGTGACGCGTCGTCGGCTTCGAGCAAAAATAATCGCGCCCAGAATCGCGCGGCATCGGCACTTGCGTTCATGCTTTTCCCAATCGCAAGATGGTATTCACGCGCGGCGCGTCAATTATTCGCGTTACGATTTTGATCACTCGATTTTGTACGCGCTGGCATCCGGTTTCACCGCGCGCGGCATCCACAACGGACGTCGTAAATTGTCGGGACCGGGCGCGGGGCGCGTCAGCGCGAGCCATTCTTTGTACACTTGATGCGATTTATTTGTGTCTACAAAAATATTGCCGTACTGATCGCCGGCGCGCGCTTTTTCGACGCGGACTTTTTGATGCCAGCAATGCATTCCCGAAATCGGATCGGGATGCACCGGCATCGTCAAATTTTGATGCACGCCAACTTCGCTCCACCAAATCCGCTGGGTGTCCGGGTCGCTGGAGGAATACGGACGCACGCCGTCGAGTTGTTGCATCGTCCATTCGTTTTTATCGCGATTCAAATTTACGCGCGCGGACAACCAACCCGAACCCACGTCCACGGTCAAACGCCAGCGTCCCATATGATGCGAACACGCGACGACGCCCGGGCGAATGCCTTCCGTCACCCACACTTTATCTACGAAATGTCCGATCTCGGTCGAGACGCGCACAAGGTCGCCGGTTTGCAAACCGAGTTTGCGCGCGTCGTCGGTATGCAGCCACAGCGGATTCTTGTGCGAAATTTCAACGAGCCATTTCGAATTTGCCGAGCGCGTGTGAATCATCGTCGGCAAGCGGAACGTCGAAAGCAAAACGAATTCACTTTGCGCGCGATCAACTTTGGAGCGATGCACATGGCTCTGAATGTAGCCGGGCAACGCATGCTCGCCCCATTTCCAATCGCGCAGCGTGCTGGAAAAAAATTCCAATTTGCGCGACGGCGTTGGAAAGCCAGCGAATTTTTTCCCGTCAATCTCCACGCCGATTGCCGCGCCGGCTTTTTTCACCACGCGCGTCTGCGCGTCCACTTCCGCGCCGTCGAGTTGCGCGGGCGCGAGTTCGGTTTCGTGTGGGCGATAGACCGCGTCCTTCACCGTAAACGCGCCGTACTTGCGCATATACTCGAGCGGCTTCAAGCCCTCTTTGCGCGCGGCTTCCGGCAATCCCGGCACGCTGTTTTCAAAAATCCACTGATAGTATTCGCCGATCTTCATTTTTTCGCCGGGACGGTACGGCGATTCAAAATATTTGCGAATGCCGAGCGCGCCGTCGGGATCAATTCGCCACGACAACTCGATCCAAAACTCGTCCTCTTCCCACACTTGACCGGGATTCGCTTCGTACGTGAAATTGATTGGCTTGCCTAATTTTTCCAGCGCGACGCGGCGCACCGGCTGGCGAAACGCGATCCATTGCGCGGCGTGCGTTTCGTAACTCATCAAATCGTGCCGCTCGGGTCCGTGCCCCATCGGCAAAACGTAATCGGCGAACCACGCGGTCTCGCTCCACGTCGGTGTGAGCGCGGCGTGCAGTCCCACCAAATTTTCATCCGATAAAACTTCCATCCACGTCGCGCCGTCCGGATTTGTCCAGACCGGATTGTAGACGCGCGTAAAGTACGTGTCGAGTTTGCCGCGCCCTTCTTTCAAAAAATGCGGCAAGAGAAAACTCATTTCGAAATACGCGAGCGGATATTCTTTCGGCATCAGCAGTTCGTTCCAAACTTTTTGCGGCGGTGGTTTGTGCGGCGGCGTCGCGACAAATTTGTTGAAACCGTTCGGCGTTGTGCCGCCCGGCGTCGCGACCGCGCCGACGAGCACGGTCAAAAATTGTAAACAGCGCGCGACTTGCCACCCGCCGAGATTGCCGGTCGCCGCGCTGCGCCATACATGCGACGAGAATGCTGACCCCGCGCTCCCAATCTCGCGCGCAATTTCCATGATCGTTTGCGCGGGAATGCCCGATTCTTTTTCCGCGAATTCCGGCGTGAAGGAAGAATAAATTTCTTTTAGCCGTTCAATAAACTCGTCAAAGTTGGGTGATTGGGAAATTGGGTGATTTGGATTTTGGGAGTTGGGTTTTGGGATTTCCGCAAGGAACTCTTCCCAGTTCGTCCAGCGGCGCATAAACTCGCGGTCGTACAATTTTTCTTGCAAAATCACGCGCGCCATCGCGAGCAACACGGCGGCTTCCGACCCGGGCCATGAGGGCATCCAATAATCCGCCATCGAAGCCGTATTCGAAAGCCGCGTGTCCATCACCGCAAGTTTCGCGCCGCGCATTTTCGCTTCGATGATGCGCTGCGCGTGCGGATTGAAATAATGTCCGGTTTCGAGATGCGAGGAGATGAGCAAAACAAAGCGCGCGTTGGCGTAATCGGGCGACGGGCGGTCAAAGCCGTGCCAGAGCGAATAGCCGAGTCGCGCAGCGGAAGAGCAAACGTTGGTGTGCGAATTGTGCCCGTCAATGCCCCACGCTTGCAGAACGCGATCAATGTACCCATCGTGTCCCGGGCGACCGACGTGATACATGATTTCATTTTTGCGCCCTTCGAGCAACGCGGTGCGAATTCTGCCGGCAATATCATCAAGCACCTGATCCCACGTGACGCGCATCCATTTGCCTTCGCCGCGTTTGCCGGCGCGTTTGAGCGGATAGAGAATGCGTTCGGGATCGGTGATTTGATTGTACGTCGCCGGACCTTTCGCGCAGTTGCGTCCGCGCGAGCCGGGATGCGCGGGATTGCCTTCGAGTTTGCGAATTTGCAAAGTCTCTTTATCAATGTACGCGAGCAATCCGCAGCCGGCTTCGCAATTAAAACAAACGGTCGGGACGAGCGAATAATGTTTTTCGACGCGCCGCGGCCAGTCTTTCGACTCGTATTCCATCCAGTCGTCCCATTGTTCGACCGGCGGATACGCGCGCAATTCTTCTTTGGGCGAAATAAAATCCAATGCGACTCGCGCCATAATCAACTCCTTGAACATCCAGCGCCAATTCTTATTTTTGTTCCTTCAACTGTTCGGCACCAACTGTCCTGCCTGCACCCACGCGTGCTCCACCATAATCAAACCTGCGAGCGCGAATAATCCGCCCGCCGCGCCAACGAGCGCAACACCGGTCGCGATGGCAAACGCCGCGAGCGCGAGCGCTGCAATGAGCGATGCTGTCCCGCTCCAAAATAATTTCCCATATTTTCCGTGCGTCATCGCGTAATGTCCCGCGCGTTGATTCTCCGTCGTCGGGCGAATTGCAAAATCACCGAGGAGTTGCGTCGCGAGCAAGGCACAGAGTCCAGAGGCAAGCACGATCGTCAGCGTTGCCACCGGCGCGGCGAGCGCGAACGGCGCGGCGGCAACGAGCAAAATTGCCGCGCCGGCGATGAGCGCGTGCAAAAATAAATTCAGCGGCAAGAGCGGCGACTGCCACAAATCGCGCCCTTCGGCTTGCGAAAAAAGAAACGCGGAATAAATCGCGGTGAAAATCGCGAGCACGGCTGTTGGAATATTCAGCCACGCTTGCACCGCGCGCAAAATATCCAGCGGCACCGCGATAATGCCGCGCGCGAACGGCTCTTGCGCGACGGCGGCAAGAAACCAAATGCCGGCGAGCGCGCTAAACGCCATCAAGATAAACGCGCCGATGGCGAGCCACGACCGTTTCTGCGGACGAAAAACAATTTTCAAAAAGCGGAGCGGCTGTTTCAAATCCCAAATCAGAAAAAAAGTAGTGATGGCGGTGAAGACGAGCGCAAGAAAAGACGCGAGCGACGCGAAACTGCTCGAGAGATTCGCGCCGAATGCCATCAAGAGCGCAGGGATAAAGAACGCGCCCGCGCCAATAGATTTGGTCCAGAGGTACGTCGAAACTTTCCAGCCCCAGGGAATTTCGTGCGGCACATCGTACACGGTTTGAATCATTCCGCCAGCGAACGCGCCGCCGCTCTTGATGGTGCCATCGAGCGGCGCATACGCGCTCGCGCCGACATCCGACCACATATATGAATTGCCTCGCGACGCGGCAAGCGGATCGAGCGCGGACGATTCGCCGTCAATGTAAAATAATTTCGGGCGCGTGCCTTGCTCGGGTTTGCGGACGGAAGTTTGTTCGCGCGCCAAGAGTCGCGAGATTTCCGTATTGGGGTCGTCCATATCGCCGACGATAATCGCGCGCTCGGGACAAACGATGACGCACGCCGGTTCGAGTCCGCGATCAATGCGATGCGCGCAGAAATGGCATTTCGCAGCGGTGTGCGATTCGGGGTCAATGTAGATCGCGTCGTACGGGCACGCTTGCAAACACGCTTTGCACGCGATACATTGCGCGCCGTCAAATTCGACGATGCCGTCCGCGCGTTGATACATCGCGGCGGTCGGACAGATGCGGACGCAGGGGGGATTTTCGCATTGATTGCAACGCGTCACTTGAAAATGCCGGCGCGTGTTCGGAAATCTACCCTTCTCGACGTACTTGACCCACGTGCGAAAAACGCCGAGCGGCACTTGATTTTCTTCTTTGCACGCGACACTGCACGCGTGACAGCCGATACATTTACGATTGTCAATAATTTTGGCGTACTTCATTCTGTCTCCGCCATAATGATTTGCACGCGATTCTGCGCGTGCGGCGGCACGTCGCGCAACTCGACGACGAGACCGGCTTTTTTCGCGTCGCGAATCAATTCGCGCAAAATCAGCGCGCCGGTCACGTCAATGCGCCCCAAGCCGCCCAAATGCAATACCAATCGCCGCGCGTCGCTTTGCCCGAGCCGCGCGAGAAAAAATTCTTCCAGCCGCGCGGCGGTGGCGAACCACAGCACGCCGTACGGTTTGAAATGAAGCTCGTCGCCCTCGGTCCAAATCTGCACGTCCAAGCGCAGTTCGCGCCACAGGTGAATGCCAATCGAAATCAAAATGCTGATGAGCGCGGCTTGCTCGATGCGCGGCGATAGCGCGAGCGTCAGCGCGAACGCGGCGCCCGCGGTCAAGAATTGCAATTTTGCGAGCCGCCAGAATTCGAGGAACGGTCGCCAGCGAATCAAGCTCGCGACCGCGCCGATGACAATCGCGCCGAGCACCGCTTTGGGCAGAGATTCCAGCACGAACGCGAACGGAAGAAACGCGAGCGCCGCGACGCCGGCGACGAGTCCGCTCCAACGCGTTCGCGCGCCCGCCATTCGATTGAGCGCACTGCGCGAGAACGAGCCGTCAACCGGAAATCCGCCTGCGATTGCCGACCCGATATTCGCGACGCCCTGACTGATAAATTCACGATTGGGATTCCACATTTTACGGTCGAGCGCGGCGTACGTGCGCGCAATGGACGACGACTCCACAAAGCCGATAATCGCAATCATCAGTCCGGGAATGAAAAGCGCGGGCAGAGAAGCCCAGGGCAAATTCAGCGATAGCGTCGGAACCTCCAGTGGAATCGCGCCGATGACCGGCGCATCATACCCCAGCACGCGTACATACGCGATTCCCGCGACGGTCGCGAGCAGTACGCCCGGAATAAGTGGATTGATTTTGCGCGAACCAAAAACGAGCGCGAGCGTGATCGCGGAGAGAAGTAGAGACGCGGCGCGCCAATGTTCGGGATGCGTCAGCACCCACAGCGCGGCGGGAAGCACGTCAGCCGTTGGCGGTTTGACGCCCAGCACGGAAGGCAATTGCGACGCCATAATCAGCACTGCCGCGCCGGAGGTAAATCCAATTACCACCGGTTGCGAAACGAGATATGCCAAACCGCCCGCGCGCAACATTCCCACCGCGACGCGAATCGCGCCAACGATCAGCGCGAGCAGAATTCCGAGCAAAACATATTCCGCGCTCGCGGGCAAAGCGATAGAGGTGAGCGCGCCGGCGGTGAGCAAGGCGGTCAGCGCCGTCGGTCCCGTTGCCAGATAAGGGGACGACGCGAAGAACGCGGCGAAGATGGGCGGAATCGCGGCGGCGTACAGCCCACGATACGCCGGCATCCCGGCGAGTTCCGCGTACGCGAGCGATTGCGGAATCAACACGAGGGCAACGCTGACGCCGGCAATTACATCTGCCGCCGCGGGCGATTGTATCTTTATGATTTCTGCTCCGAGGTCGCCAATTTATCTTTTACCTTACACCGCGCCGATTGGCGCGTCCACACACCGCAAACAATTGATTTTCAATTCTATTATTTTTTTCTGTTGATAGCCCACAAACGCCGCGCGCGCGTCCAGCGAATACGCGGCTACCAATTTTTTGGTAAAAGCGCCTCAAGATGCAAAACACCCAAGCCGCATTATAACCGAATAGATTACTTTGCCAAGCAAAGGATCGCCTCCTAATTTTCAATCACTTGCGCGGATTATTTTTTGGCAAGGGCAATGCATAAATTGTCTGTA
>Ga0247727_10003425_pt1 | contig 35084 bp, 15 predicted proteins | sample WisWelCaveWW1625_FD_202498 | JGI IMG/M metagenome (GOLD analysis project Ga0247727, IMG submission 202498) | Biofilm microbial communities from Wishing Well Cave, Virginia, United States - WW16-25 | ecosystem: Environmental > Aquatic > Deep subsurface > Groundwater > Cave microbial mat | place...
TATTCGATGGTCACTCCAAATCTGCCCTGGGCCACCTGCTTAATGCGGCTGCGGCGCCAATCTCCGTTAGGATCCTTAACGAACCTCTGTGGATCTTCCCCGCCTTCTCCGGTATTGGAAAATCCCCCAATCCGATTCATCGCGATGGCTAACGTCTCATGGGCCTCCTTCGAAATAGAGCCGTAACTCATGGCTCCGGTCGCAAACCTCTTGACAATCTGTGAAGCGGGCTCCACTTCTTCAATCGGAACAGGATTCCCTTTTTTAAATTTCAACAGCCCGCGGATATTGGCCAAATTCGTCTGCTGATCATTAACCAATTTCGCGTATTGTTTATACGTCGCGTAACTGTCGCTTCTTACGGCATGCTGGAGAAGGGCGATCGTCTTTGGGTTGAGCTGGTGATGCTCTCCATCGCGCCGCCACGCGTAAAAGCCTCCCTGATCGAGCATATGGTCATAGACATTCTCTTGGGAATACGCGGTCTTATGGCGACAAATCATCTCCTGCGCGACATCTTTAATGCCAATCCCTCCGATTCTTGAGGGGGTCGCTGAAAAATATTTATCAACCAGTTCGCCGCCTAACCCCACCGCTTCAAAAATCTGCGCCCCACAATATGAATGGATGGTGGAAATCCCCATCTTCGAAATGATTTTAAACAACCCTTTTCTGGTCGATTTTAAAAAATTCTTTTGGGCGTCGTAAAATTTGATGTCCCCGAAGGCTCCTTTCTTTACCTCGCTCTCGATCGTTTCAAAAGCTAAATAAGGATTAACCGCGTTGGCCCCATAACCAATCAACACCGCGAAATGGTGCATCTCTCTGGCTTCACCCGTTTCCAAAACAATACTCACTTTTGTTCTTGCTCCGGAACGCACCAAATGATGATGAAGCCCGGAACAAGCCAACAATGTCGGCATAGGGATATTTCTTTTACTCACGCCTCTATCAGAAAGAACGATAATAGAAATTTCTTTACTAATGGCCTCATCCACTTGGGCAAACAATTTTTCTAAAGCTTTCTCCAGCCCCTCCTGCCCCTCTTCCACCTCAAAAACCATATCAAATCTTTTTGCTTTTAAACTGCCCTTGTTGACATGGACGATTTTCTCCAACTCCTCATTTGTAATAACCGGCCTGGGTATTCTCAAACGGTGGCAATGCTGCGGCGTTTCTTCCAGAAGGTTTCCTTCGGGGCCAAGGAGAATATTTTCCGCCATAATGACTTCTTCCCGAATCGCGTCAATCGGAGGATTTGTAACCTGGGCAAAAAGCTGTTTAAAATAATCATAGAGGAGTCGCGGCTTATAAGACAAGACAGCCAAAGGAGTGTCATCTCCCATAGAACCGGTGGCCTCAGTCCCTTCCGTTGCCATTGGATTCAATATCAACTTAATATCTTCAAGGGTAACGCCAAACGCCCGCTGACGTTCCAGTAAACTTTTTTCATCCAAACCATTTACATCCCTCGGAGGAGGAAGGTCTTTAATATCAACCATATTATCTTTAATCCATTGAGCGTATGGCTTGCGGCGAATATATTCATTCTTTAATTCATTATCATCAATAATCCGGCCGGCTATGGTATCAACCAGGAAGATTTTCCCCGGCTGAAGACGCCATTTGGATTTGATACGCTCGGGTTCTATCGGTAAGACGCCTGTCTCTGAAGCCATCAAAACATAATCATCCTTGGTGATCAGATAACGTGAAGGCCTTAAGCCGTTACGGTCCAATACCGCTCCAATACAATCGCCATCCGTAAAAGTAATTGAGGCTGGGCCATCCCATGGTTCCATAAGGCAGGAATGATATTCATAAAAAGCCTTCTTCTCTTCAGACATGCTTTCATCCCCTTCCCAGGCTTCGGGGATCATCATCATAATCGCGTGAGGCAACGTCCTGCCAGCCAATACCAACAGCTCAAAAACATTATCGAATGTCGCCGAATCGCTTCCATGAGGAACAACGATGGGAAGAACTTTTCCGATATCATCGCCAAACGCGTCGGTAATAAACTGCATCTCGCGGGTATGCATCCAATTAATGTTGCCCCTCAAAGTATTAATTTCCCCATTGTGCGCCAGCATACGATAAGGATGCGCCAAGGCCCATGTAGGAAAAGTATTGGTGCTGTATCGCGAGTGGACCATCGCGATAGCGGAGGTCATGTCCGGATCCGCCAAATCTTTAAAAAACCGATCCACTTGTTCAGCCATCAACTGGCCTTTATAAACCATCGTTTTGCTGGATAAACTGCAAAAATAATAATAATTCTTTTGTCCCAATACTGACTCCTGAACCTTGTTATAGAGTCTTTTACGGATAACATAAAGCTTGCGGTCAAACGCCTCTTTAGGCGTATCGTGTCCTCTGGCAATAAAAACTTGCTTGAAATCCGGTTCAACCGAAACGGCAACCCTGCCGATTTGAGCGCTATCATGCGGAACCACGCGCCATCCCAAAAGTTTCTGCCCCTCTTCATGGATAATATGCTCAAACCATTCTTCAATAATATTACGATCTCCAAGATTAGGAGGTAAAAAGACAATGCCCGCCCCATAATCGCCTAATGGCGGCAATTCGATGTTAAGTTTACGGCATTCTTTGCGTAGAAATTGATCAGGCATCTGGATGAGGATTCCCGCTCCGTCTCCTGTTTGAGGATCGCATCCGCAGGCCCCTCTGTGGGTAAGATTTTCCAAGATAGTTATTCCATTACGGACAACTTCATGAGACTTTTTTCCTTTTAAATGAGCAATAAAACCAACTCCACAACTATCATGCTCAAAACTTGGATCATATAATCCCTGCTTTTTGGGTAAAAATAATCCGCTCATTCTTTTTAGTCTCTAACCTTGGCTATTAATCCTTTTAAACTCTTTAATCTAATCGTTGAAAAAATTTTTCATGACGCTTAACAAACCGCGCAGCCTATAAACTACCTGCTCCATTTTACATATTTTTGTTAATATTGCAACTCAAAAAATAAGAGATAAATAGAGTTATTCCCTCTTCATATCAAAAATAAAACCATATGAAATCATTCAAGTTAATTAAAATTCTTTGTATTTATTTGTTATAGGCAAACGCCAGTCTTTGCCAAAAGCGCGGGGGGTTATTTTGATTCCAGGGGGGGCTTGTCTGCGTTTATATTCATTGCGGTCAATCAAGGTAATTACTTTTTTAACCAAATCAATGTCTTTCTTTCCAGCCATCTTGGCTAAAGAACAGTGTTCTTCAACATATTCCTTTAACATCTCATCCAAATCCTCATAAGGGGGTAAGGAATCCTGGTCTTTCTGATTTTCGCGCAGCTCAGCCGTAGGGGGGCGTTGAATAATACTTTCCGGGATAACTTCTTTGTCTCTTTTATTAATAAGTCTACTTAAAGCATAAACAATTGTTTTAGGAACATCCTTAATTACAGCAAATCCCCCTGACATATCCCCATATAATGTGCAATAACCTGCGGCCACTTCACTTTTATTACCTGTGGTCAACACCAACCACCCGAACTTATTTGATAAAGCCATTAGAAAATTCCCCCGGATCCTGGCCTGGATGTTTTCTTCGGTAATATCTGGTGTCAATCCGCAGAAATGTTCCGCTAAAGTATCCAAATAAGCTTTAAAAACACCCTCAATCGGCATTTCCATAAATCGGATCCCTAAATTATCAGCCAATTTTCTAGCATCAGTTCTTGTGCCTTCAGATGTATACCGCGATGGCATGGTGACCCCGATAACATTCTCCTTGCCTAAAGCATCAACCGCCACCACCGCAACCAGTGATGAATCGATCCCCCCGCTTAAGCCAATGAGGACTTTCTGAAACCCATTCTTTTTGGCATAATCTCTGGTTCCCAATACTAACGCTTTATAAATCCTTTCTAAAACACCTGATGGTTTTGATATCTGTTTTATACCCAAACGCAATCCTGAAGAAAGGCAGTATAAAATTGGCCCGCGCTGGCTGCTGGCCTTTTTTGTACCCAAATTCAGGTCAGCCACAATCAGATCCTCTTCAAACTCTCGGGCACAAGCGATAACCTTGCCTTTTGGGTCAATCACCAAGCTGCCCCCATCAAAGACAAGCTCATCCTGACCGCCGACAAGATTTGCATAACAAATATAGGCTTTCGTTTCTTTGGCTATGCCTTTTAACAGCCGTTGTCTCTTCCTTAATTTACCCATATCATAGGGAGAACTCGATATATTAATCAAAAGCTTTGCGCCGGCCTTAGCCTGTTTCTGACAAACCCCTTCCCAAATATCTTCGCAAATGCTTACCGCGGCTGGATAGCCACCCATATTACTCCTGGCATTGGATCTTCCTGGCTTAAAATACCTCTTTTCATCAAATACACCATAATTAGGAAGCTCTTGTTTGTGATAAATCGTCTTGAGTTTGCCGTCTATCATCACAGCCGCCGCATTATATAGATGACCCTCCTTATCTTGATCAACAAAACCAACAACAGCGGTGAGCCCCCTTGTTTCTTTTAGCAAGGATTTCAAAGCTTTAACATTGTCTTTAACAAAATAATCTTTGAGAAGCAAATCCTCCGGAGGATAACCGCAAACCGCCAGTTCGGGAAAAACAACAATATCAACCTCATATTCCCTGGCTTTGGCAATATATTGGATGATCTTTTCTTTGTTACCAGCCAGATCACCGACCGTTGGATTGATTTGAGCTAAAGCGACGCGTAACATAAAGACAGTGAATTTGTGTTAAATAAAATTTACTACTGAAAAAAGGCAGTATAAAATCGGGCCAGATGCTATATTTTAGTATATATTTATATTAATAGAATTATTTTAAAAGGATTATACTTTTTTATGAATATCTATCAAATTAAAAAACTCAAAAACCCAACAAGAAATCTTCTTTTATGTTTTCTGTCCATTGTCATTATTTTATATCCTATAAATAGTTATACCCAATCATTGATTTTGCCTTCTCCCGGGCAACTTATTAACCAACCCACTCCATCCCAACCTGTCATAATGAAAGGCATCAAAATTTCCCCTGAGGAACCTTTACAGCTCGATTTTATTATTGAAACGGAAGATGTCGGTCTTAACGAATCCGATCTTAATACTGAGTCCAAAAAATTAATAAAATACTTCCTGGCCGCGTTGACTATCCCTGAAGATGAGATGTGGGTCAATCTGTCCCCATACGAACAGGACCGGATTATCCCTGAAACCTTCGGTCAAACGTTAATGGGGCGGGAACTTTTAGCCGAGGATTATATCCTCAAACAGTTAACCGCCTCTTTGATGTATCCACAGAAAGAGACAGGTCAATCTTTCTGGAAAAAAATTTATGATAAAACCAAAAATCTATACGGGACAACCGATATTCCGATTAACACATTTAATAAGGTCTGGATCTTGCCGGACACGGCCGAAGTCTATGCCAACGCTGACACAGCGTTTATTGGGGAAAGCCATTTAAAGGTAATGCTTGAGTCCGATTATTTAGCCATAAGAAAAAACATCGGCAAAGACATATCAGGCGTGAACGAATCTCGTAAGGAAAAAAGCAAAACAATTAACGACTTTTCCGCGGATATTGTACGGGAAGTCATCTTGCCTGAAATCGAAAAAGAAGTCAACCAGGGCGCGCATTTCAAAAAATTACGTCAAATTTATCACGCGATGATCCTGGCGACATGGTACAAACGCAATTTAAAGGAAAGCTTTCTGGGGAAAATGTATGTCGATCGGGAAAAGATCGAAGGCATCAACCATCAGGATAAAGACGCCACTTTAAAGATCTACCACCAATATATGGAAGCTTTCAAAAAAGGCGCTTTTGATTTTATCAAAGAAGAATACGATCCATCGACACAAACGCTGATTGACAGAAAATATTTTTCGGGAGGCATACCGCTAAGCTTTCGTTTCCGGTCAGATTCGTTTGCGGTGCGGCCATTGGCCGAATTAAACTCTCTGCCGTTAGCCGGATCTTCCAGAAAAAATTTTTATGTCTCTTACGGGTTAAACCCAAAAATACACAGCGGTTCTTACGATGCTGCCATGGCAGCTAACCAAAAAGACCTCATTCTCAACAGAATTTTTATATACGAATTGTCTGAATCAATAGACCGAGTTCACCGATACACCACGGATAGTCCTTCAAGACAAAAGAAAATGCTTGGGCTGATTAAGAATATGGGTGGACTTCCTACATTGGATGCGTTTTTGGATAAGCTGCGAACATATGCTGCTCAACTGGAAAACTTAACCTATTCTGAGGCCTACAACAGATTAAATGATGAAGGCCAACCTGATTATCCCTTCCAAGAATTAGCGGTTTTCTTGAGATTTGCGTATGATGTAATGTACGATGTGAACGGTGCGCCCACCGAAGGTGGTACTTACCACCTGCCCATAGAAGAGTCGATCAAAATTATAGAAGAGTATCATCGCCCTGAACAAAATGATGCCTGGAAGGATTATTTGACCAGCAAACATGAGCCCTATAAATTAAGCCCTAAATATGCTTTTGAGATGATCAAAAAAATTCCTAAAGAGGACCTCCTTAATGAGGAAACCATGAAAGACATTTTATCCCTCCTCCAAGACGTCTTGATCAAGGGGCATGAAATGGACGGGACGCCCCTTTTCCCACGTTACGTCGCGGCGGGATTACTCGCCTTTCTTGATTTGATGCAAGCCATTATTCAAGGAACCGACGTCTCCCAAAAAAGCCTGGACTTTCCCGCCAGCTATCAGATGGATTTTGACGTCCTAACAAATGTCTTAGCCATCGACGCGTTTGCGGGCCACGGTGTAGGAATAGGGTTTATAGACGCCGAAGGATACCTCCTTCAAACGTCCAACCGAAAAGCTGTCTCCCCGATATTCACTCTTACGCAAAAACCAGATGGTCTGGTTGTTGTTGGAAATCTGGATCTGAAATCCGAAGCTGTCTTAGATGTAGTCTCTGGTATCATCCGGCTTCCAAAAACAAACAATGTCTACATGCAGCATTTTAAAAGCGTGGATGAGCTGATTAACAGACGTGAATGGAAAGATTACCTTCAGCCGGGAAGAATCTTTATAGAAGGTTTCCAGCCTAAATTCATATTTGAACTAATCAAAGTCATCCCCGCTGAAGAATTACGCAAGCCAGAGGTAATAAAACTGGTCCTTTCAAAGATTAATGAAGCATTAACCGGCGGCCCGCAGCACACCAACCGGATTCCTTTTATCAATTACACCAGCAGACAGATCCAGGATTATATTGACCTTATGCGCCAGATCATGCTGGGCAAGGACGTATCGACTCTGGTTTTTGATGAGGAAGAGTCCTGGGAGGACTATACGACCGGCGGCTATAAGAAATCTGGCGTTATAACTCAAGTCACTCTCATTTCATTTGAAGGAGGAAAGAATCCCAAGATTCTCTATCCCCAAATCGGCCCAAGGGAGGAATACGATGGTGCGCGCATCGTCAACGGCGGTTTGATGCATTATCGTCAGGTCGTTGATGTTGTTTTAAAAACCAACTTGAGCGATATGGTTGAAGATATCCTTAAGGTCATCACGGCAGCGCCAAGAGAAAAAGATTTTGCCATGCTAACGGTGGATCGGGAGGCTTTGACCCAAAGAAAAATCTTTCCAGCAATGAAGACTTCCATTGAGCGAGCTTTAAAATCACGCCCCAAGAATAAATTATTAGCCTCTGTATTTCCAATGGATCTATTAACCTCTGAATCTGAAATAAACTTCATTGGCCGCCTTTCTCAAGAAAAAGATTTTCAAGAATCCACCTCCAACCGTGAAAATATTTTGGAAACCCTCACATTGGTTCTCTTGGCCAAAGGGGATTTAAACGGTGTATACCGCCTTTGGGACGACTATCAACGAAAATACCCTTTGGATATAACCGATCTTAAAAACGGATTCGCGCTCTCGGCTCTAACATTCTATTTCCTGGAACGCTTCAGCTATGAAGATGACTCTGAGGCCAGCAACCGCTTTGTGGAAAACGCTATCCGCGAGTTATCAACGGATGGAAAAAGAATACCCGGACAAAATTTTCTTAGGCTGCTGCGTCTATTTGTATCCCTAAACGCACAGCCGCTAACTTCAGAAAGACTTAAAAATTATATTCAAAATAATTTAAAAAGATTTAAACTCAAGGAAGATATGACCCTTTTACAGAGGTTGGACGAAACCGAGACCATTATCCCTGCCGTTTGGGAATTGCTCAAACGCCGGGGGCAAGTCATGAAATTCATCCCTTATGCTTTACTGGAGGAATCTCTGGCTGTCCGCAGAATTGACAAAGGACTATTCTTCCGAAAGTCCCATCTTCCAGAACCTAACCCAGAAATTCCAAAGCAATACAATCATCCTGATGAAAACAGTCCCATAAGGGAGGCATTTGTCGTTCACATCGGCAAAGCCCTTAAGGCCAATATGTCGGAGACGGTGATAACGCCCGATACGACTTATTCAGCCATCCCTCTTGATTATGACCCTCGTTTGGCTCCTCAACCAACGGCCCAACAGGCTGAAGCGGCTCAACTTGTCCTCAACGGCTTCGTCAGCAAATGGGACGACGACCTGAAACTCATGATTCAACGTTCCCCCATTGGGTCAACATTTGTCAGCTTTGATCATGATTTCGCGTTACATGAGTATTTTGATGAACCGAATAAATTCCTCGAAGCTTTTAAAAGTCATTTGTCCCGCCATCAATTTGAATCTTACTGGCAAGCTTATTCAAAGGATGATTTTGATTTACCGACCATTGAAGCCACGATCAAACTGGTCCAGGAGATAAATTGGGATAAGGAAGCCGAACAATTTCTCTCAAACCTTCCTGAAGACTTTGACCGTCAAAAGACCGCGGATGAAATAACAAAATATACCCTGCACCTTAAACAGACACAAAAAATAATCACCGAAATCACTCAAACCATGTTTAAATATCTGACCGGAGAATCATTTTCTTTTGATAAAGCTCAACTCCTATCAAAAACAACAAACATAACGGAAGCTCCTGGCGGGATCGATCTAAACCCTAACGCCCTTAAAATCGAACAAAAAGGCCAAATTCAGCCATTTGCCAAACCTGAAGGATTCGAGAACTTGGATCCAGCCATGCTGATCGGGATTAATTCGGAGATTCTTAGCATTACGCCAATCCCCAACCTTCCCATGATCCTTGGTTTAACCAATTTTTCTGCCGAGGGAAAAAATGAATTGTTAGGTTATATCCCCAAAGGCAAAAGATTTGCGAAATCACAATAATATAATCCAGACGTTAAACCTGAAAAATTTCAGACACATGCTTTCATAAGACCTTCTTTTAAACTCATTCTTGGCTTCCAACCCAAAGCCTTCAACCGGGCGCTGTCCAGCAATTTTCTTGGGACGCCGTTGGGCTTGGTTTCATCAAAAAGAATTTTCCCCTTAAAACCGCAAACCCCAGCCACCGTTTGGGCCAGCTCTTTAATTGAAACTTCTTGCCCGGATCCGGCGTTAATGATCCCTTCATCATCATATTGTTCCATTAAAAAAAAGCAGGCCCCGATAAAATCATCTATATAAAGAAATTCCCGTTTTGGGGCGCCAGTTCCCCAAACCATGACTTCTGATTTATGATTGACGACCGCTTCTTTGAATTTTCCAATCAACGCCCCCATCACATGACCCGTTTGTTCATTCATATCGCACCCGGGACCATAAAGCGCCGCGGGAACCACCACAATCGTATTTAACCCGTACTGCCGTCTGTACGCCTGACATAATTTAATGCCGGCAATCTTGGCGACAGCATAAGGCTCACTGGATTCTTCTAGTCTTCCTGTCAGCAGATATTCCTCTTTGATCGGCTGAACGCATTCTTTAGGATATACGCATGCCGGCGCGTAAAAAAGAAGTTTCTTGACTCCGAATTTCCAAGAAGCATAAAGAATATTATCTTGACTCGATAAATTATGATAAATGAAATCAGCCGGCCGTTGCTGGTTGATACCTATGCCGCCTGATTGAGTTGGAAATAAAAAAACGTATTCTGGCCGATATGTCTGAAAAAAATCAAAAACAGTCGCCTGGATGGTTGGGTCCATCCCCATTCTGGAACTTGAAAAAACATTTAGATAACCTGAGTCCGTAAAATATTTCCAAAGGGATCCCTCAACGAAATCATCATGGCCGACTATAAAAATTTTTGATCCTTTATCCATGCCCGTTACCTTTGACCAACTTTCTGGCCGCTAAAACAATGTTCCGCGCGGCAGGATAAAAAGAAGAATACTGATCTAATAATTTTTCCGTGGGGATCTCTAACGGCGGCATAATGTCATTAAGATGGATTTTTTGAAAACCATGCCAGGGTCTCTCGTAATCCTTGTTCTAGCTTGACCTTAGGCTTCCATTTCAGATATTTTTTGGCCAGCGATATGTCCGGCTGACGAACCTTGGGGTCATCCACGGGAAGAGGCTTATAAACAATCTTGCTTTTGGTTCCCGTCAATTTAAGAACCATCTTCGCAAATTCTATAATGGTGAATTCATCGGGATTGCCTATATTAACCGGAGTGGGAATATCGGAATAAAGCAGCCGGATGATGCCTTCGATCAAATCGGTGTAATAGCAAAACGATCTTGTTTGTGTCCCTTTTCCAAATACGGTCAAATCCTTGTTATTTAAAGCCTGATAAATAAAGTTCGGGACAACCCTCCCATCCAAAATACGCATGCGGGGACCGTACGTGTTAAAAATCCGGACAATCCTTGTTTCAACATTATGATATCGATAGTAGGCCATCGTGATGGCCTCGGCGAAACGTTTAGCCTCATCATAAACCCCCCGGGGACCGATAGGGTTGACGTGTCCCCAATAAGATTCCTTTTGCGGATGGATCTGGGGATCCCCATAAACCTCTGAAGTCGAGGCCAGTAAAAGCCGGGCCTTCTTTAATTTCGCCAAACCAAGCGCGTGATACGTTCCAATGGCCCCCACCTTTAATGTTGGGATAGGATAATTAAGATAATCCACGGGGCTCGCTGGCGAAGCAAAATGGAGGATATAGTTAACCGGTCCCTGGATTTTTATTTCTTTGGAAATATCGTGACGGACAAACCGAAACTCTTTTCTCTTTTGAAGATGTTCGATGTTTTTCAGATTCCCTGTAATAAGATTGTCAACGCATATCACTTTCAGACCCGCTTCTATAAAGCGGTCACAAAGGTGGCTCCCCAAAAAACCAGCCCCCCCTGTCACAACAGCAACCTTTTTACGTTCAGCCATCATTCCCCTATACTTTTTCTACTCAAAATTAAAACCTAATCACCTTTTTGTTCCGCGCGTTTCCATAAACATTCTTTATATCGTAAATCAACTGGGCATGTTTTAACACAAGTTTATAATCCACATTTGTGTGATCCGTCGCGATCACAACACAATCATAACTCGAAACTGTCTTTGGATTAAGATTGATTGATACAAGATCGATATCCTCAATATTAAGATAAGGGATAATCGGGTCATAATATTCAACTTGGGATTGCTTCTGCTGGAGCAGAAAAATAAATTTTAATGCCGGCGATTTGCGCAGATCACGCACATCCTTCTTGTAAGTCGCTCCCATCACCAGGATCTTGGCACCTTTTAATTTCTTCTTTCTCTTTTTCAAAATCTCCTCAAGGCATTCCACCGCGTACCGAGGCATGTCTGAATTGATATCCGCGGACAATTTAATGAACTTGGCGCTAAAGCCGTGGTGCTTGGCTTTCCAGTAAAGATAAAGCGGGTCATCTGGGATGCAGTGACCGCCGACACCCAGCCCCGGATAAAATGGCATGTACCCAAACGGTTTCGTTTTTGCGGCCTCGATGACTTCCCAGACATCAATGCCCATTTTATGACTCATCACAGCCACTTCATTGATCCATCCGATATTAATAATCCGGAAAGTATTCTCCAGCAGTTTGGTCATTTCAGCGGCCTTGGCGGAAGAAACCAGATAAACATTTTTAATGATCTTTTCATAAAGCGATTTTGTGAGCTCACCGCTTTTAGCTGTCACCCCTCCCACCACCTTTGGAATGCTGGTCACATCATATTTCTTATTGCCCGGGTCTATTCTTTCCGGAGAAAACGACAGATAAAAATCCTTCCCTACTTTCTTGCCTCCATGTTCTAGAATAGGCTTAATTAGTTCCTCGGTCGTTCCGGGATAAGTCGTGCTCTCCAAAACAATCAAAACATCTCTTTTCATATATTTCTGAATCGTTTTGACCGCGTTAAAGATATAAGAAATATCCGGCGTGTATTTGCGCTTAAGCGGGGTGGGAACACAAATAATGATCGCGTCAACCGTTTTCAAAATCTCAAATTCTGTCCCGGCTGAAAGCCGGCCGCTGTTGACAACGGCGGCCAAGTCACGGCCCGGCACATCCAAAATATAACTTTCCTTCGCGTTGACTTTCGTGACACGGTCATTATCTGTATCTAATCCATGGACTCTGAACCCGGCTTTAGCGAAATTCACCGCCAAAGGAAGACCCACATAACCTAAACCTATAACGGCGACTTCAGCCTTTTTGGATACAATCTTTTGTTTTAAAGCGCTTGCCATTGATTCTCCTCAAAATTTTATGCTTTGACTGTCCGCCCTCTTCCAATCCCATGATACTCAAATCCCAGTTTTTCAAGATCCTGATCATTGTAAAAATTTCTGCCATCAAAGATAACCAGCTGACGCATGGTCTTTTTAATCTTTCCAAAATCCAAATCCTTAAACTCATTCCATTCTGTCAAAATAAGAAGACAATCGCAGTCCTTCGCCAAACTATATGGATCCTTACAATATGTTATGCCCTTCAATACTTTTTTTGAATTATCCATGGCCTTGGGATCATACGCTTTGATTTTCGCTCCTTCATTCCGAAGGGCCTCAATGATTTCAACTGAAGGAGCGTTACGCATATCATCCGTGTCAGCTTTAAAAGCCAACCCCAGGACCCCTATCACTTTGTCCTTAACAATCCATAATTTATCCTCAATCAGGCGCAGAAAATGGTTCTTTTGCTCTTCGTTAACCCGTCGCACTTCTTTTAATAACCGAAAATCATAACCGCTCTTCTCACTCAAACGGACAAACGCGTCCACATCTTTTGGAAAACAACTCCCTCCATACCCGATGCCGGCGTTCAAAAACGCCCGCCCAATGCGCTTGTCATATCCCATGCCTTCGGCGACCTTTAAAACATCTCCGCCAACACGATCACAGATTTGGGAAATGGCGTTAATAAATGATATCTTAGTGGCTAGAAACGAATTCGAGGCGTGTTTGATCAGTTCCGCTGAATTAATGTTGGTCACAACCATTTTGGGCTTAAGGGGACGATAAATTTCTCTGAGCAAATCTTCCGCTTTCTTTGATTCAACCCCGATAACCACTCTGTCAGGGTTCATAAAATCATAAACAGCCGACCCTTCTCTTAAAAATTCGGGGTTAGAGGCGACGTCAAAATCCAACGTAACTTTATTCCCCTGACGGAACTTTTTAGGAAGGTTCATTTTAATGGTCCTGGCCACCCTGTTGCCGGTATCGGCCGGAACCGTTGATTTCTCAATGATCAATTTATACGAATCCATATTTAAGGCGATTTCACGGGCCACGTTTTCCACATAGGTCAAATCCGCGTCCCCGTTCTTTTTGGAAGGAGTCCCAACGGCAATAAAAATGGCTGTCGCTTTTTTTGTGGACTCTTTAATAGATGAAGAAAAACTCAAACGTTTATTTTGAAGATATTTCTTCAGAAGCTCTTCCAATCCAGGTTCATAGATCGGAACGTGCGCTTTTTTTAACTTCTCAATCTTTTCTTCATCATTATCGACGCAAACAACCTGATGCCCGATATGAGCCAAACATACCCCTGTCACCAATCCTACATATCCAGATCCTATAACGGCAATATTCATATTATTCTCCCTCTGAACCGCTTTCCCTTTTATTAAAACCGGTGCCAAAATCCACCCCGATGTCCGGAAAAGCTTTTAACCGAAACAACAGAATAAATTCGCCACCCTCTCCTTTTGTGTCATTGACATGAAAATCCATTTCCCATGAATGCAGGTCACGCGTCAAGACATATTCCTGCTCTTCTAAATCACCATCTTCAATATTAAACCGGTCTAACAGTCTAAACGCCCACTTTGAATTGAGTTTCCAAAAAAATTGTGTGGTGATCTGATCATCCACTTCGGCATTGTACCGCCGCCCTATCCCAAAATTCCATCTGGAGCCGCTGTTGACATAAATATCGAAATTGGCTGTGCTAACAGTCTGTGTCTCCAAAAGATAATCAGAATCGAAGTACAATGTTAACCAATCAGCGGGCTTCAAGTCAATATCTGTTTGTAGAACTTCGAACCCTTCTCCTGCCGGATCTTTTTCGAGAAAATAATCACTGCTGACCACGGCCCTTAAAAATTCCTTTGTCTTATCGTCCCTTTTTACTTGAAGCTTGTTTTCCAAAGCGACATTAACCCTGTCCGCCCGATCTCTGGAATCGATACTATCAAACTGATTTAATTGCCCTGATGAGATGGTCGGCCGCTCACTATACAAATAGGAAACGGAAGGCGTCAAGATGTGCCGTAACCGGTCGATCGGTTCCCCAAAAAGAAAGGCGTCCAGATCAAATATCCTATAAAATTTTGTGCTCAAACTGACACCCGTCTTTTTCATGGCCCGGACCCCGCCAGACTCTTCTTCGTCTTTCGCCTTGCTATAATAAGTCAATTCTTCTCCAACAAACGGCTTCATTTCAACAAACCCGACCTTCATTGGATAAGACAATTCGTTTTCCGTGTGAATGCGGTCTGTGTGGTGCCGTAATTCAGTCGGAGAAGGAAACTTCTTTGTCAACTTGGAAACAGTGGTGAAATTTTTAAAATACACCCCTGTGTCCCCTAGTTCTTTACTGCTCAAATCATACCGGACTTCCGGGATCCGTTCAACGGACTCTTCGAACCGGTTAACGCGCGCGTCCGTACGGAAACTCATTGTCCCCACAGGCAGCCCTCTGGTCAAAACAAAGAATGTGGGGGGATTGCCTTCTTTATCATTTTCACTCTCGAAATAATCTTTTAAAAACGTATCGTCACTGAGTTTATAATATTGCATGATGGCGTTAGTTTTTTCATCGACATCCCACTTGTGCCGCCATTCAATCTTATAACGCTCACGCTCCGGCGTTGGAGCAAGACGTTCCTCCCAAAGATGACGCGAAACAATACGCCGTTCGTTTGTGTAATAAGTCTTTACAATCCCATTCCCGAAGTCGTCCGTTTTATAATCCACATCAAAACCGGACCCCACATCCAACCGCTCCCGGTAATCCAGATGAAGGGTTCCTGTTAAATGATCATTAAAATGTTGCCGCCAAGATGTTAAAAGGAACGCTCCCCAATCTTTATCATACCCGGGGATAATCTGAAACCTTGGTCGCGTGTCTTTCAAACTTTGCGTGTATTTAGGGAGATACACCAACGGAATGCTCCCCAACTTAAACTTGTTGCTGCGGGCAATCAGTTTATCACCAGGATAAACTTCAATCTTTTTGGAAGTCATCCTGTATTCCGGCTTATCAAAATCAGATGTGCTCATATACCCTTCATGCATCAAAATCTCGTTCTCCCCGACTTTGGAAATCTTTTTCGCTCCGCCATAATAAGGATCGGCAACGATCTTCGCGTTATGAAAATCTCCTGTCATGGTTTCAAAATCAAACGTCATTTCATCGCCGGAAATCTCCCCTTCCTCGCTAACCAGCCGGACATGCCCTCGGGCATGGGCGATATTTGTATCACGGGAAAGTTCTACCTCATCACAATAAAGAACAGCCTGGCTATGGGTGACCACGACGTTACCTTTAGCTATCACCTGATTCCCATCGACAGAATATTCCACTTGATCACCGTTTAATTCAACCGGACCTCTCTGAACAGCTTCTTGAGCAAAACCAGGCAAAGTAGAAACACAGGCCATCTGCGCCAAAACACAGAAAAGGATAAAAAAAATCTTTAAAAAGGACAAAAACATTCTGTGGAGGGAACTGTCAATTTTCAACGTTTGATTCCTTGACTAAAATAGCCGCCCCTTTAATCCCGGCATCGTCACCGAGCCTGGCGCGGACAACTCTGACCATACGGGCGGGAATTTTCATGGCCTTAATTTTAATAGTTCTTTTTAAAGAAGGGGCAAAAAATTTATAGTTATTCGATACTCCCCCTCCTATAACGATCAACCTTGGATTTAAAACATTGACCACTCCTGCCATCACCGCTCCGATATGCTCTCCCATCTCTTCCCAAAAACCAATGGCCCTCTCATCCCCTTGTGAGGCAAGCTGAAAAATATCTTCAAGACGCACTTGGTTATCTTTAAAAACCTTCGCGGCTCTGGCCTGGAGATAAGTATTACCAATATATAACTCCAAAGTCTTATCTCGGTACGGAACATGTCCAATTTCCCCGGCCATAAATCCTTCTCCCCGGTAAATACGGTTGTCCAAAATCAAACCTCCCCCGACACCCGTTCCAAGCGTAATGCATACCAAATTTTTATAATTCCTCCCTGCCCCATATTTCCACTCCGCCAACGTGATCAAATTAACGTCATTATCAATGAAAACAGGACGTTTTGTGTTTCCCTTAACAATATCCACCAATGGAACATTACGCCATCCCGGGATGTTAGGTAAATATTTAACAACTCCCTTCGTAGGGTCAACCAGCCCGGGTAAACCTATACCGATGCCTAAAATATCTTGTCCACGAAATTTCTGTCTTGAAATTAACTCTTGATAAGCCCCCATGATGGCAGTGATCAGCCTGTCTTTATTACGGATAAAACTCTTTGTCTGCAGGCGACTTCTATCAACGATAATTCCGGAGGGGTCAATCACCCCTAATTTGACATTCGTGCCGCCAACGTCAATGCCTATAATGTATTTTTTCTTCATAGCGGTATCTGGGGACGTGTAACGAAACCTAAATTAAATAGGGTTTCGTTACACGTCCCCAATCTCTTTTTAAAATTTGCGGATTCATTCTACATGAATCAAAATATCCGGGCAATATCAATTTGGCATAAAATTTTTAAATATTTAACTGGTAAGCTAAATGGAGAGCTAAAAGGAAGTTCACTTCCAAACCACCGCCAGGTGGTTATCCAAGAGCTCCTGGTTTAAATAAATCCCTTGCTCGGCAACTTTGGCGGGGTCGGTGGCGTGTTCCGCCTCTTCTTCATTATCTTTTTTATTCTTGGGCAGATAGAAGACGTCCGCCAAATACCGGTCAAACTTGTCCGACCTGTCCTTATGCGTTTTAACAATAATGAAATCACAACCCTTCAACTGCGACTCGACAAACCGTTTGGCCTTTTTTCCATGATCCGTGTTGATCTCCGGGCAGTCGATCCCACGCAGGCGCAACTTCTGGCTGATGGAAACCTCCAGATGAAAATCAAAGGCGGCCAAAAACGTGTCTCCATCAATAATCTTTTCGACCTTGGCCTGATAGGTAAACAGTTCATTTTTGGGGATCTCGATCTTCCGGACTCCGGACAATTCACCCTTTTCAAAAACGAGTTCGGCACAATCACCTTCCTTAAAGTTGTCCCGCGCGGCTATCTTGGGAATAAGATACTGCTGACGAAACCCCAGGTCTAAAACCAGAGGATTTTCTTTTGCAAACACCCTGTTGGCCGCGATGATCCCGTAGGCGTTCAGACGCCCGCGGGTAAAGGTAAGCGGCGGCACGGGCTTGTCGCTATAATCAGACGCGGCCAGTCCGCTCCTGGCGGACAGATATCCCTGGAGCTTCTTCGCGTCCCATTCTTTCTGGATGACTTTTTGTTCCAGCTTTTTTCTTTCTTCTTTATCCTTAATGGTGATCAAACTCTTGTAGTGGTTCCAGTTCAATTGTCGCCGAACGGCGACAATTGGGTAAGCGCGGTAAAACTGTGTCGCCCTCTGCAAAGTAGATTTGTTAAAGTTGACATCCTCGGCCAATCGCTTAAAAATGGTCGCGCCGTAATCAGCCCTGTCTTTATGCTCCAGAAGATGCTCATGGATAAATTTCCCAACGCGCCAATAGCTTTCTGCCGTGCGGTGCTTGACAAAAATCTCTAAATCCGAAAGCTCTTTGGAAACTTTGCTGACAAGGGTTTTATAGCTGGCAGGGACAAAAGATTTTCTCATCACAACCTATTCCATTAATTCTTCAGCGATGACAGAGATTAAATCATATTTGACAGGCGGGTTTTACATTCCGCGTCGCTTTAGAACGCTCAATAATTTCTAAAAAATTTTTGTAAAGCCGTTCCGCTTGTTGCTCAAATGACACTTTAACCCGCTCATATTGATCCAGGATCGCTTTTCCTTTGTCGGATTTCCTGGCATCACTCACGTTAAAATATTGCTTAATCCAGCTTTCAATAATATCCTGCGTCACTTCAACGTGAAACTGAAGGCCATAAGCATTCTCGCCCACCTTAATGGCTTGATTGTGACAAACCTCCGATGTGGCCAGAAGTTGACCACCCACCGGCACGGAAAAGGTGTCTTCATGCCATTGAAAAACGGCTAACTTCTCATCCAGACCTTCAAATAATGGATCACACCGGCCATCCCGCGTCAGATGAATCTCAGACCATCCGATTTCTTCCTGCCGGGCCTTTTCTACTCTTGCCCCATTGACCTTGGCCAGCATTTGAGACCCCAAACAAATCCCTAATAAGGGAATACTTTGCCTTAACGCTCTCTTTAAAAATTCGTCTTCCTCCTTCAAAAAAGGATATTTCTCTTCTTCATAAACATTCATCGGCCCACCCAAAACAACAACGGCCTCAATGCCCTCTAATGTTTCAGGCAATGGGTCTCCCTGATCCAATTCAAATATTTTTATTTTATACGGCGTTTTCTCAAAAAATAATCCGATCGTTCCAGGGCCCTCAATAGGAATATGTTTAAGAAATACTATCATCTAAATCCTTCTCCAAAAAAGCAGGGACAGGCTCATGGCCTGTCCCTGTGACTTTCATTCCAAAAGTCCATCCCATGCATATTGAACTTTTACGTTTAAAATATAAACAACATTTCCGCGTAAGAAGGAAGCGGCCAACCGTCTGCCGGAACCAGCCCTTCCAAAGCATCAACAGCTTCTCGAAGATCGTTCATCTTTTGTTTTGTTTTGACAGCTGACGTTTCGGAGGCTGCTTTTTCAAGTTTATCCGTATTAACAAGAGCTCCCTCCAAATATTTTGTAATATCTTTAAGAAGTTTTCTTGAGGCCGTCGACTTTGTCTTATTTACTCCTTCAACAGACCTGATTGTCTCCGCCAACTCGGACTGATAAGAAACAACAGCGGGGATAATTAACGTCCGCGCCATATCCACCATCAACCTTGCTTCGTAACCGATAACAGATTGATACGCTTCCGTATAGACACCATAACGGGAATCCAGTTCTTTCTTACTTAAAACTTTGTGTTTTTCAAAAACCTTGATAAATTTAGGATCTTTTAATGTTTCCAAGGCTTCAGGCGTTGTCTTAAGATTGGGCAGGCCTCTTTTTTCAGCCTCTTTAGCCCATTCTGCCGTATAATTATCACCATTAAAAATAACTCTTTTATGTTTCTTGATAAGCGTTTGTAATAATTTCTGGACTGCCTTATTGAGCCCTTGTTTGGATTCTTTTTCTAGCTCGGAACAAATTTGATCTAAAGCCTCGGCCACGATCACATTGAGAATAATATTTGGCCCAGCCAAACTCTGCCCGGATCCGACAGCCCTAAATTCAAACTTAGATCCTGTGAACGCGAAGGGAGACGTTCTGTTTCTATCTGAAGCATGCCTTGGTAATGCCGGAAGGGAATCTATTCCAACCTCCAAAGACCCGCCCTGTTTCGAACTTTTTGCCTCTGCTCCTTTTTCAATCTGCTCAATAATATCAGTAAGCTGTTCTCCCAGGTATATCGAAATGATCGCTGGCGGAGCTTCATGCGAACCCAACCGGTGATCGTTCCCGGCAGTCGCAACTGACGCTCGCAGCAAAGCCGCGTATTCATCCACCGCCTTTATAACAGCACATAACACAACTAAAAACCTTTCATTTTCATGAGGGTTCTCCCCCGGGGACAACCAGTTCTTTCCATCCGGTCCGGAAATAGACCAGTTGCAATGTTTACCAGAACCATTGACTCCGGCAAATGGTTTTTCATGCAAAAGGCAAGTTAACCCATGCTTCTCAGCCACTTTTTGCATGACTTCCATGCTAAGCATGTTATGGTCAACAGCCAGATTTTGATTCTCAAATATAGGAGCAATTTCAAATTGACCGGGAGAGACCTCATTATGCCTTGTAGTAACAGGCGCCCCCAACCTCCACAACTCATGATCCAACTCTTCCATAAAGGCCATAACACGGCTTTTAATAGCGCCAAAATAATGGTCTGCCATTTGCTGATGTTTGGCCGGCTCTTTACCAAACAAGGTTCTTCCCGTCTGGATAAGATCGATTCTTTGGTAATAAAAATCCATGTCGATCAAGAAATACTCCTGCTCCCCCCCTAATGTTGAATAGGCCTTTTGCGTAACTTTAATATTCAATATTTTAGCCAGCCGCTCAACTTGATCTGATAAAGCCTTCATTGATCGTAATAACGGTGTTTTCTTGTCTAACGCTTCTCCATGCCATCCTATAAAATAAGTGGGAATACAAAGAGTCGCGTATTGGGCGCCCTCTTTGATAAAAGCGGGTGAGGTCGGATCCCATCCGGTGTATCCACGGGCCTCAAAGGTCGGTCTTAACCCTCCAGAAGGAAAACTAGAGGCATCCGGCTCTCCCTGGATAAGTTCTTTGCCTGAAAACTCCAAAATACATCCCCCTTTTCCATCCGGCTCAATAAACGAATCATGTTTTTCGGCTGTTAAACCTGTGAGGGGTTGAAACCAATGGGTAAAGTGGGTGGCCCCTTTTTCAACCGCCCATTTCATCATCGCCTCAGCCACTTCATCCGCGATACCTGGATCGAGCTTTTCACAATTTTGAATCGTCTTACTTATAGATTTATAGGCGTTCTCAGACAGATAATTCTTCATAACCTTAAGGCTGAATACATTTTCTCCATAATAATCGGGAACAGTTCGGCAACTTTGACATGTTGACATATTTTCTCCTTTAACTTTTAAATCAATATCGTTAATTCTTGAAGATCCCATTTCTTCATCTCCTCGTTAATAGTGTTATTATTTTTATTCTTTAGTCCTGCTTGAAACTTTCCCAAGTTTATCAGCTTTTTTAAAAAAGTCGAGCAATTCTTCCTGGGCATCCCTCCCTAACCCGTTGACGGTTAGAATATTAAATCTCTCGTTTAAATTTTCTTCGGGCCTCATTCCAACCAACTAAAAAGGCCCCCATAGTCTATATAACTAATTGGGAGCCTCAATGCTCAACTTGAATCTAAAAATTCTGAATAAAACCAGCACAAGACCATCAATGGTTTTGGTAACGGTTAAAAATATATAATCCGTCCTATTCTTTGTCAAGCTATTTTTATTTCATATCCTAAAAATCGAGCCATTTCCTCAAAATCTACCGGACGAGCAAAGAAATTTTGATAATAATAGAAAAAACTCACTTCTTTTCCTGGAGGAGGATCCACCCTTGTCAATTTTTTCAAATCATCTATATCAAGCCCCAAAAGCAGCGGTAAATCTGTCACCGGAGCAATGTTAATGATAATAGGAACAAATATGTCAGCCTTCATGATGTCCATCGGCTGTCCTTCGAGGTTGGGAAGGATAAATGGGACTCTTTCTCCTTTTGTCTTAAGCTCAATTAAGTTTGGATTAAGATCAATCCCGCCCTTATTTGCCTCCTGTGAACCCAGATCCTTTTCGGTCTGCTCCAACGCCACGGCCGCGTGATCAGATGACCCCGCCCAATCTTTCTTCTCCCTGCTCACCATAGCCTCATCGTACCCTTCTTCATCTTCCCCCGACTCTTCAGCGCTTAAAGTGTTAAGAATTTCAATCGTCTCCTGTACCATTTTTAAATCAATCGATGGCTTGTTGAGTTGATTGACGATTTCTTGCGGCTGATAGCCATCCACATGAAGCACGATCACGGCTCGTTGTTGTTTTGTAAATTGAGACATGAACATCCGTAAATTGCGCATACTTTCCGCGTGCTGCTTTTGCTGCGTTAAAGCCTCCGCCACCTTGACGGGCTTTTCCTGTCTAGGAATCTTACGGCGATGGGCCTGCAAATATTTTGCCCGCCTGATCACTTCAACATAGAAATGTTCCTCAGAGTCCATCAGCCTATAATCAATCGAAAGCATGGCTTCATAAAGAATGTCTAGGGATAAATAACCCCATTGAGCGATTAACTCGCTTGGGAATAATCTATCAAATGCTTCATGTTTTTTCTGATCGACTTCCCCGGGGCCGGTCGTCCGCTGCATGCCTTCAAGTTCCCCCTGTTCATAAAATCTCTTTTTCCCTCCATGGCCTATATGAGACACGCTTAAAACCTTGCCTCCTTCTCCCACAGTAACAAATACAGGCTGATCAGCCATTCCCTCAAAGATATAATTCGCTGTTGTTCCATCAGCATTAATCAATACCTGTAAATACCCATCCTTTTCCTTGACTCTGTCCAAAACAACCGGTATTTCACGCGCCTCATAAGGATTGATATCCAATCTTTGACTATCTAATAAAGGTTCTTTGTACAAAAAACTGTTTGATCCCGTTTTTCTAAAAAGAAATCCTCTAGGGAACCCATTATACGTAATAAGAAAACGGTCCTCAGCAATTGTGCCCATAGGGATCTGGATTCGTTTTTTCCTTAGATCGACCCCGGATTTTATAGCAAGTCTGCCCAAACCAATAAACATTCTAACTCCTTCTTGTTGAACATCAAGGCGCTTTGCCAATGCTGTTTTTAATTCTAAAACTTTATCTTCATGCCCCCAAGCGTAATTCAAATCTCCGTTAATGGTCATTTCAAAAAGAATGTTATCATGAACTTCATGCATGGAAACGAAACCGTCTTTGGAACGAAACATGTATCCAAAGGACTGATCCTCCTGTTTGGCTTCGAAAACAAGTGTCTGGCCTTCATGATAAACTTTCTTTCCCTCCAGTTCATCAAGGTTAACCGGCCGAACTTGGACATGCGAGTTACTTAAATCCCGGCCAAACTCGTTGACAAACTGATAAAAATAAATTATCTTGGATACCTTCTGTTCATAAAAACTCACGCTGGGTCCCTTTGATATCGTCTTTAATTCAAAATATTCTCCCCCGAATCTGGTACCATCCGCAAAATGTGTTTCGATAACCTTTGCCAATTCATCCCTATGAACTTCATAGATCGGTTCGTAATACCTGTTTGCGACCGCGGTGTTATACAGTAAATATCCCAAAACTTTTTCTCCCGCTTTGACCTCAAATATCCATTCCTGCCCTTTATGATAAAGATTCTTTCCCTCCAGTTCTTTGGGATTAACGACCCTGAACTCCAAATGCCTTTTGATTAAATTCATGTTAAATTCGCGAGCAAAGGCGGAAAGGTTGAATATCATATACTTTCCTGTTTTAGGCTGTACAAATCTAAAACCACCTCTGTCATACGGTTGCGCTACCAGTTCAAAAACCTGACCATAATACTGCGCGGCCAAACTGCCGTTAAAAATAAGTTCCCTCATCTTCTCACGATGCACCCGCGTGATCGGCTCAAAATTTCCGGCGTTATTACGCAGCATGTATCCCATGGATTTTCCTTGATAAAATGCTTCGAATATTAAAATCTGCTCTCCATAATATATATTCTTATCCTTCAATTCTTTTGGATCCACCACCCTTAACTGCACTCTCTTACCTTTAAAATCAGCCCCTAACTCCTGAGCTAATTCTTTAAAATCTATATAACCTGAGTCAAGAAAAATCTTATTTTGAGAAGGATCAACAATCAGTTCAAGAATTCGATTATAAAATGAACTTATCTCTTTCTTCCTCTTTAAAAGAGTATTTATAATTTTGTGATGAACAACGGTTTTTATAGCCATAAGATTTCCTCCAGGCTTTTTTCGAAAAAGGTACCCCAAGGACTTCTTATTATGAATGATCTCAAGAATCAACCCTCGCCTCTTATAGTAAATTCTCCTCGCCTTTAACTCCCCGGGATGGACCACCCTGAAACGGACCCGCTGGTTCCTTAAATCCAAGTTATATTCTGACGCGAACGTTTTCAAAAGAATTTTATATCTTCTCCCTTCAAAATCGACTCCCTGTTGTTCATCGTGCGTCCACACCTCAAAACTCCAGCCAAAATACTGTTTAAAATCATCCATATTGTCACTTGCGATAAATTCACCTAACTTGAATGGATGGAAATGCGCCATTGGCAAAAAGTTTTCGCCCTTCCCGCGCAAGAAATACCCTAAAGATTTTCCTTGATGAAACACCTCAAAGATCAGCGTTTCTCCTTCATGGTAAATCCTTTTTTTCTTTAACTTTACCGGAGGAATCACTCTAACCTGAAAAAGTTGATTCTTGAAATTCTGATGAAGTCTGTCAGCGATCTCCTCAAGAGATATCCAAAAGGAAGATTGCTGTTCCTGATCATACAAAAAAATCTTGTTCTGCTCTGAGGCTGACGTAAGCCAGAATGTCGTATTGTGATATTTTTCTATTTTCCTGGGATCACGACTGGCAATGAATTTACCAACCTCAGGCTGGTGGATATTGGTCATGGATTCGAAATGCCCTGATTCGTTTAAAAACAGGTACCCCCGGGACCTTCCCAATCCCTGGCCTGCTTTCCTGGAGGGCTGCCCGGATTCTTCTGTATACAGAACCTCAAAGATTAAAACTTGTCCCTCATGATATATCTTCTTTCTCCTGATTTCTTCGGGTGGCACCACTCTCAACCATACATCGCGATTACTTAAATCAATGCCTCGCTCCCTGGCAATCTGGCCTAATCGAATCACCATGTCTTTTTCCATTTGGATTCTATCGCTATTAAAAACAATTTGGGCGTTACCATCCGTACTGAGCTGAAAAACATCATTATGAAACTCTTTTATCTCATCACCATCCTGATTCTTAAAAATAAACGTTTCTATAACCCTTTTATGCTCTTTGGCCATCGGTAAAAAGTTGCCCGCCTCGCTTTCGAATAAAAATCCCAGCGACTGACCACGAAATATAACCTCAAAAATCAATGTTTGCCCTTGATGGTAAACCCCTCTCTCTCCCAACTCCTTGGGATCAACGATTCTCAGTTGGACGCGCTGGTTGATCAGATCATACCCGTATTTCTCACTCAAACCATGCAGCAGAAGATAAGCAGTCCGTTGTCGACCCAACTTATCTTTCAACCGGTAAACAATGTTGCCATTTTCCTGGGGAACAACTTCAAGGATCTGGCCATGGTATTCCTCCATCTTCTCTTTACGCTGATTAAGCGCTATGATTTCTCCCAATTTTTCATGGTGAATGACCGTAATCGGCACAAAATGCCCCGCTGGACTGCGTAACAGATACCCCAAAGAGCTCCCTTCATGGACTACCTCAAAACTGATTCCTTGATCACCATGATATATCTTCTTCTGTTTCAATTCCGTATTATCAACGATCCTGAATCGCACACGCTGACCACGCAAGTCAAGTCCAAATTCGTTCATAAGTTCCTGGAGATAAAAATCTATTGTCTGATTATGAACACCCAATTTTATCTGCGCGCTTTGATAAGGCATTTTTATTTCAAAAATCTCGTCCTTATGTCGTTCTATGATATTCTTATCCGCAGTCTGTGCCAATAAAGCTTGATCTTCCACATACAACTCACCCAAAACCCTGGCCAAAGCCGTCCTGTGCGCGGCGTACATCGGCTCGAAATGTCCTGTTTCCTTTTCATTAGGAAGGACGTATCCTAAAGACCTTCCCTTGTAGCGAACCTCAAAAACCAGTGGATTTCCTGAATAATATAACCCGCTCTCCCGAAGCTCATTCATAGGCACTATCCTTAATCGCACGCGCTGATTATCCAAATCATATCCAAATTCCTCCTCAAATTGCTGGAGATTAATATTGATCTCTTCATCCGAAAAAATAATCAAACCATTTCCAGCGGTCTTTATTTCAAAAATCCGATCATTGTATTTCTCTATTCTATTAAATTCCCCATTTTTATAATCAGCCATCACTTGACGCATCTTTTGTCTATGAATACCTGTGATCACAGAAAAATGGCCAGCAGGGCTACGGAAGAGATATCCAAAAGACATGCCATGATAATACAATTCGAAAATCAAGGATTGTCCTTCGTGGTATATCCCCTGCGTTTGAAGCTCTTGTGGATCAACGATCCTGACTTGGACAATCTGATTTTCCAAATTTTCCCGGCCATCTTCGTTCAAAGCTTTGATATACATCTGGTAATCAGTAACAATGGCATCCAGGTACATATAAATGATCTCATCATATGAATATGTTGTCTCGTCTTTCTTAACAGGAAAATTGATCCTGGGCTTCTGGCCGACCCTCAATTCAAACAATTTGTTATAGTCCTTTTTAATTTTTTCCGGGTCCTTCTCATTGACAATCTTCGTTAATTCCGCGTGGCTAGACTGATGGATCGGAACAATATCCCCTTTTCCATTGAGCTGAAAGAGTCCAAAAGATTTTTTATCAAAAATGAGCTCAATGATCGGCTCTCCTTTTTTATAAAACACGGAGACATCTTCGGGGTTGACCGCCCGCAAATAGACCTCTTTATTTTTCAATTTGTCCCGGTCAATCGCGTCCGGCAAGAGATGTCTCTTATCACGATCCCGCCCATCGAGAAAAGCGGTGCCGTTACCCTTTGTGGGAAGTTTAAACAACCTCCCCTCCACATCTTTGAACTCAAGCCTCTGACGAATAAACCCAAGCAAATATTTCTTCTCTTCCGCTTTGAAAAAATCTAACTCCTCAATTTTTTCCAGCATCGCCAGATCACCCACAACCTGTGGAAACCGGATATCCGCTTCCTTGGCCACTTCCCGGATAGAAAAATTTAACGCCTGTAGAATCTCTGGCCGGCCTTCCCTGGCCAAAAGATCACGCGCCCACGCTTTGGCCTCATCGAAATGAGAAAGAGCGAATATAGCCGCCTGTTGTTTACCGGCATCTGGTATCTGTTGTCGCAATCTTTCCATAAAATAAGTTAAATTAAAATCTGTCGCGTCCGTATAAGCACTTTTAGTGATCCGCTGTGGATCAACAAGCGCTTCATAATTAAAATCCTGAATTAACGGATGAAAAGACATCTTGGAATGCAAAAGCAGCATTAAATTAACCAGCACCTCATGGGCCATATACTCAATAAAACCTTTATCCTTTGTCTCAGTCGCTCTCTCATACCTTCGCTTCAATTCGCTTCCATCTGTATTAAGCATTCTATCAATAGAGGCATCCAAACGTTTGCTTATGGATTCCCCATAACCTTTAACGACATCCATGATAGTGTCTCCGGATTCTATCGTTTTTAATACATCCACCGTAACTCCTCCCAAAAACATCATGTGCCAATGAAACGCTTCATGAGCAAACAGGTCATTCTCTATATGTCCACGCAATTCACTCATAGCCTTAGGGCTGGAAAAATATGGATAAAGATTGTGATAAAAAGACAAAAGCATGGCAATGCTATACTCTTCCCAACCCATCGCAGTCAAAATTCTTTCAATGTCTTTGTCTGATGAAGAGGCTGTTCGATCTTTTAAATTACGGATGTCCTCCTCCATGTCCCTATAATTCTTCATCATGTCATCGATTCCCTGTTCATAAACAACAATCCTCGTTGGATGAGCATGCGCGGAGACCCGCTCACTCCTTTTCTTATAATCAACGACATAGCCTGGAACCTTGTTTCCAGAAACGGGAATTTCAATGATTGTGCGTTTGGTTATACGTCCATAATCTAATAAATACCGCCCTAAAGCTTTTTGTCCAAAAATCATTATCATGTCGTTAGGGATCAGAACATACTGATTTAATACCTCTGTAATATAAAGAGCCTTTGTAAAATCCAATTGCCCGTCACCAGTCTCCAAAAACTCCTTGAGCCTTGTTCTTTCCTTGTAAATTTGTTCTAAATTAATTCTCGCTCTTTGAAGTAAGTTTTCTATATGCGCTTTCAGTGTCGATAAATTCACTGCCTTTCCGTTCACAAAATGAGTTTCGAGCAAATCGTAAAAATATTGGTCCAAAAAACGCTCAATGGTGGCCTGATTTTTTTGTTCTGCGGCTACTTTCAATTTTGCCGCTCCGGATAAAATGCCGCTTCGCCCCGGCATCACATGATGCGCGTACACAAGCACCGCGTCCTCACTCAACATAAATAACTTCTTGAGGCGATCTTCATATCCGCTTAAAACAACCTGCAGACGTTCGGCTGTGGCTTCATCCAATCGTTGTTTAGGCCAGGCGACCGCGATCGAATATTTTTTCTTTTGTTTAGAAACGCTCCCACCCACTAACTGATCCTGCCAATCCTCTAACTGGCTCTCGTGATCGGCATCCAATTGAATCCCTACAAAATCCTCATTGGCGATAAGCGTTTTTGGCTCAAATATCCCATAAGGCACATCTGATCTTTCTTCAAATCTTTGCGCTTGGGCCTCTAATTTATTTTCATTCAAAGTTGTGCTTTGCGCGGGTATAACCGTTTCCAGTTCCACATGAGGTTCATCAGCCATAACAAACATCTCGGGCAACTCATCCTCAATCCGTTGTTGGATTTCTTGAATCAATAGAAACAGAGGTCCATCTTTAGGAACGAATTGAATGACCTTTAAACTATGCTTCGCCTTTGGCTGATCTCCCTGGATATGTTCGGCGGCGTTTGCCCCTACACTCGACATGGCACGATCCCCCATTTGTGCTATTCGCCGCTGAATGATCTCATAAAGCCCTGAGGAACCGCCATCCACTTGTTGAAACGGCGTTTGCGGAAAAGCTGTTTTCATGTGCTCGTCATTTCCATCCCCAAAACCGTCTCCGTACAAAAATGCCTCCTTTTCCCAATCAACAGACCGGCCGATCATTCTTTCAATAATTCCGGACTGCTTCATGATCATTAATCCTGTGCCTTTATGCCAGGGAATCGGCGTGTTATCAGCCGATGTCCTCTGAATGGATATCGTGCTGGGATTAAAACCAAATTTCTGAAATTCCGGACTCTGCCAGATTCGCTCCATATATTTCACCATGGCATCACGTCGATTGTCATAAGGACTAACAAGATCAAACTCAATCTGATGTTCCGCTCTTTTTTGAGTGATCAAAGCGTTTAATGGCTGCGTTTCCTCAACGGATATTGTTTCATGTCGGGGTTCAACAGAAACAGCAAAAACAGCTTCTCGATCTTCAAAAAAACCACGTTCATATAAATATTGTCCCTCCCTGATTTGTCCTGATGGCTCAACATGATTTCCAAGAAAAATTTCCGCGGCTTCTTTAAATACATTGACCCTCGCCTGATTGAACGCCACCCAATTGCCCTTTTGGGCTGAGGTTAAAAAATCTTTAAAATCAAAAATCTCTTGAGGAGGGCTTCCTCTTCTAAGGAGGTGCGCTGTCATACTCAATTGCGATAATACAATAATTTGGCCATGGACATCTGCGTCCAGTTTTTTGATCCACCATTCTCTAGCATCTTCTAAGCGATCACCTGTATTAATAATCTGGATGCCCCCGGCCCTTAAACGCCCCTGCTCAAATTCGACCAACCTCTGATCGGAATGGAGAGAACCTCTGGGGTTATCAACCAACGTCTGGACTAAGTCATAAATGACCACCAGCATATTAGGATAACGTTCGAAGAAATCTTCCTTTACAGAATTGGTCCCATCCGTCTTAATGCTGGAAAACATCGCCTTATCCGCTTTACCATCAATCTTAAACGTCACTCTTTGAAGCCCAGGCCGGTTGAGCGTGGCCAGTTGTTGAGCCGTTAAGACCGCGCTATCTGCCAACACCGCGTCCACTTGCGCATGGATACCACCGGCAAAGTATTTTCTTGGGATCACTTCCCGCGTGGCCGGATCATATTCTTCTTTAACAAGATCGTACACACCCTTTTGAAAAGCCTCCAGATATTGCCGATAAATTCTTTCCTTAACGGATTTGTCATCCATATCAATGCCTTTGATCTTATTACGATCCACATAAACTTTCGCCAACACGCTGTCTTTGAGGTTCTTTTTATACCAGGTAGCCAAGATAACGGAATTATAAATCTGCCGGAGATTGGCAAAAATTTTTCCTTCGTTGACCTCTTTTTCAATTTCGGGAATGATTACCTCACGAATGATTTCGGATTCAATGCCCATTTGTAGGGGCGGTTCGCGCCTCGCGCCGAGATGCTCTGATACTTGACGCTCGGCACCGAGGTGAACGGCCCCTGCATCATTTGCCTTCAACGCAATCCCTCGCCGCTCATCTTCCGCACCAAAAGCGGCTCGGGACTGCGCATTGAACGCATTCGCGTTCAATGCTACGTAATCCTCCTCCATCATCACCTTCAGCCGACTCTCCACAACAAAAACATTGGTACCATGAACATGAACTTCCGCTTTTTCGGGAACAATCCATATCTTGTTGAATGTGTCCATCCGAATATCCGTTGTCCCGAACTGTTTAAACGCCTTTTTATGGACCCGTTGCCAAAATTCCCGGCCCAATTCATCTTCCGGATACATTAAAGAGGCTGAAAGCTGCTTAAGAAGATAATCCTGGGCTAGTAAGTCCCGCCCCATCTCCGTTTCTCCTAATGACTGAGGAATAATACGGTCCTTTTCATAAGGCGACAAGTTCACCCACATTTGATCTTCAGGCACTGTTAACGCCGCCATAAAATACTTGATCAATTTCAAAGTTTCCTCTCTCAAGCTCTCCCCTTTTAAATGCCCTTCTCCAGGGTCAACAATAAAATCGAACTTAAGGGGATCTTCCGGATGGATACTTAGTCCACAGACTAAGGCAGGCTCAAATTCAGCAGTTACAGAAAGCATGGTTCCAGGGACATGTAAATTAAGCATTGTCTGCGAAAACGTCTGAGTATAACCCGTTACAACCGTATTCCAGACAAAAGCCAATACCGTAAAAACCGAAATGATTCGAATACCAACACGATTTCGTTCAATCATCATGGAAATATTCTCTTTAAGTTTAAATGTGATTATTGCAAATTAATAGAACTCTGCTTTACGATAGGACATTTGGACCGGACGGCCCCCAAAAGGGCGTCCCCGTGGCAAGGTATTAAATGACTCTATACAGGCCAAAATATATCATATTAATACTAATAAAACAATATATAGAATCACCTTCTTAAGAGTCGTTATTTCATTTATAGCAACTTTCTGACGCCGTTTTAGCTATTTTTTCTTTAGGATTCCGAAACTCATCCATAAGAATAATTGATTCAGCAATATCCTTCATAGGGCGGCATGAGTCCATACTTTTTTTGTGGATCAAACGGTAGGCTGATTCCTCAGAAAGAGCGTTCATCTTCATAATAATGCCTTTAGCCCGCTCAACCAGCTTACGGGTTTCCAGCGCTTCTTTGGCTTCAGAGGTTTCTTCAACCAATTTTGTATTCTCAACGGCCACCGCCGCTTGATTGGCAACCATTTGTAAAACAGCCTGTTCTTCCTGAGTAAAAACATGCGGATCTTTTGTATAGATACCAATGACTCCAATGGCCTCGTCCTTCACAATCATCGGTACCGCCAGCATAGAAGTCAAATTCTCCTTAATAGCCAAATCATGATATTGATATCTTGTTTCCTTCTGAACATTATAAATAGTAATAGTTTTTTTATATTTGATCACGTCTCCCATGAGACTGGAATCGACTTTCAAACCAGGCTTCTTTTTATATTCTTCGCTCATACTCTGGGTTGCCTTCATGATCAACTCTTTATCTTTTTTATCCAGAAGCATTATCGAGCAAATTTTTGAATTAAGCATTTCTGCCGTAACAACAACTATCAAATTCAAAATTTCGTCAAGATATCCTTTGGAAATAATGGACTGACTGACCTTATTCAAACTATCAAATTGCAGAGCCTTCTGTTTTGTCTCCTGGTAAAGTTTGGCGTTCTCTATGACCCCGCTGATTTGTTTGGCAATAATAGAAATCAACTCAACTGTATTTTGCGCGTACTCATGCGCCTTTTTATGCTGAATATTGATGACCCCGATTACTTTCTTTTTATTGATGATCGGGACCGAAAGAAAAGCTTCATATCGGTCCTCAGGCAAAACGTCAAAACTTTTAAATCGCTTATCTTCATAAGCATTCTGAGAAATGGCCACCGGCTTATGTTCTCTGGCCACCCAACCAGTAATCCCTTCACCCGCCCTCAAGACAACGTTGCCTAACTCTTTCTTATGAGGAATTTTTGAGGCTGTAAGAACCAAGTGCTTTCGTTTATCATCGAAAAGGTAGATAAAAACAGAGTCGGCCTTAGTCATGTCTGTCACGACGGCGACCGCTTCCTCTAAAATCATTGTGAGATCAAGTTCCGAATTAGTAATCTCAACGATCTTTCTTAGAACCTTCAATTCCTGCGTCTGAGAAACCATTAATTGTTTTCGATTGGCATCTGTCATACGACTGCTCTTCTCAGTTAACTGATTACTCTTCGCCTTTATAAGGCCGCTTAACAGAAGTTATTTTTCTGGCCTTACCTGTTATTTCATCGATTTCAACGACGATACCATGAAGCTGGATATCTTCTTGGGCCACGCTGAACCGTACTGGCATACTTGTTAAAAACCGTTTAATAATCGCAGCCTTATCCTGGCCTATGACCGAATCATACGGACCTGTCATCCCCAGATCCGTAATATAAGCGGTGCCGTTGGGAAGAATTTTTTCGTCAAAAGTGTGTATATGCGTGTGCGTGCCAAAAACAACAGAAACCTCACCATCGATAAAATGCCCCATCGCGACTTTCTCACTGGTTGTTTCAGCATGCATATCAACAATAATGAATGGTGTTTCTTTTTTTATCTGTTCTACGATACTTTTTAACTGCGTAAAAGGGCACCCCACTTGGTGGCGCATGAAAACACGACCCAGTAAATTAATCACCCCTATCTTTTTCCCGGAAAAAGATTCTTGTAAACACCATCCCCTTCCTGGAACACCAACAGGAAAATTGGCAGGCCTTATAACGCGATCTGTTTCGTTAAGATAAGATTCTAATTCCTTCTGATCCCAAACATGATCACCCAACGTTAAAACATCACATCCAATTTTAAATAGGGATTTGGCTATATTGGAAGTAAGCCCTGATCCACCTGCAGAATTTTCAGCGTTAGCGACAACGAAATCCAAAAAAAATTCTTCCTTGAGGCCTTTCAAAAGGCCATGAACGGCCTGTCGCCCTGGCTTTCCAACAATATCACCTATACAAAGAACATTCACAAATAACTCCTACATTACTTAGCGAATTCGATAGCCCGCGTTTCGCGCAGCACAATAACCTTAATTTGTCCTGGGTATTCCATCTCTTCTTCGATCTTCTTTCGGATATCCCGCGCCAAAACAAGAGATTCATCGTCATTAATCTTTTCTGGATCAACAATGATGCGGATCTCCCGTCCTGCCTGAAGGGCAAAGGCCTTATTAATTCCTTTAAAAGAATTGGCAATTTTTTCCAGATTCTCTAGCCGTTTAACATACGTCTCTAGCGTTTCTGCTCTGGCTCCTGGCCTGGCGGCGCTAATGGCATCAGCAGCACAGAGGATCGCTCCGTAGATTGACGACTTTTCGACTTCTTCATGATGAGATGCTACGGCGTTGGCCACCTCTTCCCGTTCCCCATATTTACGGCATAAATTTCCTCCGACAATAGCGTGAGTTCCTTCTTCAACATCCTGACTAACAACTTTTCCTATATCATGAAGAATCCCCGCCCGCATGGCGATTTTTGTATCAAGGCCCAATTGAGACGCCATAGATCCGCAAAGGATAGCCACTTCTTTTGTGTGAATAAGGCCATTTTGGCCATAACTTGTTCTGAATTTCAATTTGCCTACCAATTTTAATAATTCCGTGTGCATTCCATGAATGCCCAAATCAAAAGCTGTCTTTTCCCCTTCTTCTTTAATAATATTCTCAAGTTCTTTTTTAGCCTTTTCAACCACTTCTTCAATTCGTCCTGGATGAATTCTCCCATCTGTAATAAGATTCTCCATGGCGATTTTTGCGATTTCCCGCCTAAACATATCAAACCCTGAAATGGTCACCGCCTCTGGAGTGTCATCAATGATGACATCAACCCCTGCCGCCGCCTCCAAAGCTCTAATATTACGCCCTTCCCGTCCTATGATCCGTCCTTTCATTTCATCGTTAGGAAGCATAACTACTGTAACTGTGCTGGCGGCTGTATGTTCAGAAGAACATCTCTGAATAGCGGCTGAAATAATTTCTCTGGACTTCTTATCAGATGTATCCTTAACTTCTTCTTCCAACTTACGGATTCTTACAGCTTTTTCATGGACAATTTCTTCATCCAAACGAGATAACAAAAGCGTCTTCGCTTCCTCTTCTGTCATTGAAGAAATTTTTTGCAATCTATGTTTTTCTTCTTCAATCAATCTATTCAAATCTTCCACCCTTTTTTGAATACCCTCTTCACTTCTTTGCAAAGTCTCCAAACGACTGTTAATATCCCTTTCCTTCTTCTCCAAAAGATCAACCCTCTTATCAAGATTTTCCTCTTTTTGAAGTATTCTCTTCTCCGAAGCCAGAATTTCCTCACGGCGATCTTTAACTTCTCTTTCAAAGTCTTGACGCAGTTTGATCATAAAATCTTTACTCTGGAACTCTAATTCCTTTTTACGGCTCTCTGCCTCCTTCTCTGACTTTTCCAAAAGAATTTTTGCTTGTTCCTCGGCCTTTTTAATTCTTTTTCCAGCAAAAAACCATCTTAATAAATATCCCGAAAAAAATATGAC